>Ga0207951_100035_pt1 | contig 115839 bp, 108 predicted proteins | sample Subbio12Aug_8Bad_FD_184830 | JGI IMG/M metagenome (GOLD analysis project Ga0207951, IMG submission 184830) | Serpentinite rock and fluid subsurface biosphere microbial communities from McLaughlin Reserve, California, USA - CR12Aug_8Bad (SPAdes) | ecosystem: Environmental > Terrestrial > Deep... | reverse complement strand
CGGACAGCGAAGCGAGCCATGGAGGGCGAGCGGCGGCGAATGCGGAGCGGGACGCGGAGCCTGAGCCGTCGCGTCCGCAGGTCGCGCAAGGCAGGCGCGCAAGGCAGGCGCGCATCGGCAGGCGCGCATCGGCAGGCACGAGGGCAGGCGCGTCGGCAGGCGCGAGGGCAGGCCCCGCCGCGACAGGCCGGGAGCTTGCGGCGGACTCGGGCCGGTGCCCATGCGGCAAGAAACCCGACGGGCCGACCGATGGGCACATCCTGTGCCCGCGGTCGGTGCGCCCGTCCGGGGCGCACCCTGCGGGCCTGACGTCTGATCGCCGGGCTGGCCCTCGAAATCCGCCGCAGGCCCCCAGCCTGTCTTGCGGGGTGCTTCGCGGCTGCGGCGGTGATGAAGCAAGTAGCACGACGCCCGTCTTCGCTTCGTATCCTTTGAGTGGATCGCATCTTTCGGCCGATGCCCGTCATCGAGCGCCGCGCCAGCGCGGCCTGACGGACAGCGAAGCGAGCCATGGAGGGCGAGCGGCGGCGAATGCGGAGCGGGACGCGGAGCCTGAGCCGTCGCGTCCGCAGGTCGCGCGTCGGCAGGCGCGAAGCGTGCTGGGGCGTTTCGTTTCGGCAGACCGGGCCGCGCCCGGAGCAGTACCCCCGCCACGACAGGCCGGGGGCCTGCGGCGGACTCGGGCCGGTAGAGGTGCGGCAAGAAACCCGACGGGCCGACCGATGGGCACATCCTGTGCCCGCGGTCGGTGCGCCCATCCAGGGCGCACCCTGCGGGCCTGGCGTCTGATCGCCGGGCTGGCCCTCGAAATCCGCCGCCAGCCCCCGGCCTGCCTTGCGGGGTGCTTCGCGGCGCGCCGCGCCAGCGCGGCCTCGCGGACAGCGAAGCGAGCCATGGAGGGCGAGCGTCGGCGAATGCGGAGCGGGACGCGGAGCCTGAGCCGTCGCGTCCGCAGGTCGCGCAAGGCAGGCGCGCATCGGCAGGCGCGCATCGGCAGGCGCGAGGGTGGCGTTTCACGCCGACGTTCGACCGCCTTCGCGCTCAAAATCAGGGGGGTTGCGCATCACGCAACCAGTGGCCCTCCAGCCGCGCCACCGCCGCCGCCAGCTCGGCCGGGCTGCCCCGATTGACCAGCACATCGTCGGCCAGTGCCAGCCGCTCGGCACGGCTGGCCTGGGCGGCGATCATGTGCGCCGCCAGCGCCGGGTCGATGCCGTCGCGGGCGATCAGGCGGGCCTCTTGCAGCGCCACCGGCGCATCGACCACCACGATCCGCGCCAGCATCGGCCAGGCCGCCCGGCCGCCGCCCTCGGCCAGCAGCGGGATGTCGAGCAGCACGTAGGGCGTTGTTGCGGCCTCGGCCTGCGCCAGCATCCAGGCGCGGATGCGCGGGTGCAGCAGGGCTTCCAGGCGTTTCCGGGCCGCGGCATCGGCGAACACCCGCTGCCGCAGCGCGGCGCGGTCGAGCCGGCCATCGCCGCCCAGCACGCCGGGGCCAAAGTGCGCCACCACCGCCGCCAGGCCCTCGCTGCCCGGCTCGACGACGGCGCGGGCGGCCGCATCGGCATCGACCCGGCAGCCCGGCCGCAGCGCCTCGAAGGCGCGGGCCGCGGTCGATTTGCCCGAGGCCACGCCGCCGGTGAGGCCGATCAGCGGGCGCTCGCGGCTCGCCACGGCGCTGCCGTGCAGGCTTGTGGTGGCCGGCTCATGGCGGCGCGCCGCCCGGCAGCATCAGGGCCCAGTACAGGGCCATCAGCTCGCTGCCGAACAGGAACCAGATCCAGCCGGCGATGGCCAAAAACGGCCCGAACGGGATCGGCGTGGCGCGGTCGCGGCCCTGCAGGGCGAGGCCGAGGCCGCCGATGATGGCGCCCACCAGCGAGGACAGCAGCACGATCGGCAGGATGGCGCTGACCCCGCACCAGGCGCCGAGCGCGGCCAGCAGCTTGAAATCGCCGTGGCCCATGCCCTCCTTGCCGGTGGCCAGCTTGAAGCCCCAGTACACCGTCCACAGGCTCAGGTAGCCCACCAGCGCGCCCACGATGGCCTGCGCCGGGGTGATGTAGAGCGTGGCCAGGCTGGCCAGCAGGCCCAGCCAGAGCAGCGGGTAGGTCAGGGTGTCGGGCAGGTAGCGGGTGCGCCAGTCGATGCCGGAGAGCGCCAGCAGCAGGCCGCTGAAGACCAGCGCCCCGGCCGCCTCCAGCCCGGTGCCGAAACGCCAGACCACCGCGGCGAAGACCAGCGCGGTGAGTGCCTCGACGATCGGGTACTGCCGCGATATCGGCGCCTTGCAGGCGCGGCAGCGCCCGCGCAGGGCCAGCCAGCTGAGCAGCGGCAGGTTCTCGTACCAGGCCAGCCGGTGGCCGCAGTGCGGGCAGGCCGAACGCGTCAGCACGAGCCCCGGCGGTGCCGGGCTGGGGTCGGCCGGCAGCTCGAGCAGTTCGCGGGCGTCGCGCCGCCAGGCCCAGAACAGCCGCGGCGGCAGACGCAGGATGACGACGTTGAGGAAACTGCCGACCAGCAGGCCGAGCAGCGCGGCCAAGGCCATGGCCGTGCCGCGGTCGGCGAGGAGCGTGTCGAGCACGATCAACCCACGGTCATCGCCAGACGGAAGATCGGCAGGTACATGGCGATCACCATGCTGCCCACCATCACGCCCAGCACCACCATGATGATCGGCTCCAGCAGGCTGGTCAGCGAATCGACGGCGTTGTTGACCTCCTGCTCGTAGAACTCGGCCACCTTGAACAGCATGCTGTCGAGCGCACCGGCCTCCTCACCGATGGCGATCATCTGCACCACCATCGGCGGGAACAGGTTGACCTGCTTCATGGCGAGGTTGAGCGCGTAGCCCACCGCCACATCGTCGCGGACTTTCCGGATGGTCTCGTCGTAGGTGATGCTGCCGGTGGCGCCGGCCACGGTGTCGAGCGCCTCCACCAGCGGCACACCGGCCTTGAAGGTGAGCGCCAGGGTGCGGGCGAAGCGGCTGATCGCCGACATGTGCAGCACCTGGCCGAGCACCGGCACCCGCAGCGCCAGCCGGTCGAGGCCGCGTTGCACCGCGGGCGAGCGCTTGTAGCCGGCGATCAGCAGCACCACGGTGCCGACGCTGGCGATCAGCAGCCACCACCAGTTGGCGGTCATGAATCGCGAAGCGTCGACGTAGAGCTGGGTGAAGGCCGGCAGGTCGGCGCCGAAGCCGCGGAAAACATCCTCGAACTGCGGGATGACGAACATCAGCAGGATCAGGCTGACGATACCACCGATTGCCAGTACCGCGGCCGGATAGAACAGCGCCTTCTTGATCTTGCCCTTGATCGCCTCGATGCGTTCAAGGTAGGTGGCCATGGTGTCGAGCACGGTGTCGAGCGCGCCGGCGCCCTCGCCGGCCTTGACCAGATTGCGGTAGAGCGTGTTGAACTGCACCGGGTGTTTGCCGAGCGCCTCGCTGAAGGCCGTACCGCCGGCGATGTCGTCGCGCAGGCTGATCAGCAGTTTCTTGAACCGGGGGCTTTTCTGACCGTAGGCGAGGATTTCGATTGACTGCACGATCGGCACACCCGACTGCAGCATGGTGGCGATCTGCCGGCTGAAGAAGGTGACGTCTCGTGCCGACACCGAACGTCCGGTGGCACCAAACAGGGGCTTGGCCTTGCGGCGGATGGTCCGCGGTTCCAGGCCCTGTCGGCGCAACTCGTTGCGGACTACCGTTTCGGTCTTGGCGGTCATGTCACCCTTGAGGACCCGGCCGCTTTTGTCACGCGCGGCCCAGGTGTATTCGGTCAAGGGGTTGCTGCGTACTGGCGAGATGAGCGGCTTGGTGGCGGCCATGGCTCAGTCCTTGGTGACGCGGTTCATTTCGGCCAGCCCGATCTGGCCGGATTTGACCTTGTTGATGGCAGAGCGGCGCAGGTCGCCGATGCCCTCGCGGGCGCAGATCCGGGCGATGTCGAGCGCGCTGCCGCCTTCGAGGATGGTCTTCTGGATCTCCTCGCTCATGGGCATCACCTGGTAGATGCCGACCCGGCCCTTGTAGCCGCCGTTGCAGTCCTCGCAGCCGACCGGCTCGTACAGGTCGAGCCCGCCCGCGCATTCCTCCGGCTTGAAGCCCTCGGCCACCAGTGCCGCCTCGGGAATATGCACCTTTTTCTTGCAGTCGTGCAGGCGGCGGGCCAGGCGCTGGGCGATGATCAGGGTGACTGAACTCGTGATGTTGTAGGGCGCCACGCCCATGTTCATCAGCCGCGCCACCGTCTGCGGGGCGTCGTTGGTGTGCAGGGTGGAGAGCACCAGATGGCCGGTCTGGGCGGCCTTGATGGCGATCTCGGCGGTTTCCAGGTCGCGGATCTCGCCGACCATGATGACGTCCGGGTCCTGGCGCAGAAAGCTGCGCAGGGCGGCGGCGAAGGTCATGCCCTTCTTGACGTTCATCTGCACCTGGTTGATGCCGGGCATACGGATCTCGACCGGGTCCTCGGCGGTGCTGATGTTGCGCTCGTCGGTGTTGAGGATGTTGAGGCCGGTGTAGAGCGAGACGGTCTTGCCCGAGCCGGTGGGGCCGGTGACCAGGATCATGCCGTAGGGTTTGGCCAGTGCGTTGAGGAAGAGTTGCTTCTGGTGGTCCTCGTAGCCCAGCTTGTCGATGCCCATCTTGGCCGCGCTGCCGTCCAGAATGCGCAGCACGGCCTTTTCACCGAACAGGGTGGGGCAGGTGGAGACACGGAAGTCCATCTGCTGGGTCTTGCTCAGGTTGAGCTTGATGCGGCCATCTTGCGGCAAGCGTTTTTCGGCGATGTCGAGCTGGGCCATCACCTTGATCCGGGACGTGAGGCGCGGCCCCAGCCCGACCGGCGCCCGCGAGACGGTCTTGAGCACGCCGTCCATCCGGAAACGCACCCGGAAGTCGTTCTCGTAAGGCTCGAAATGCAGGTCGGAGGCACCGCGCTTGATGGCATCGAGCAGCATCTTGTTGATGAACTTGACCACCGGCGCGTCATCTTCTTTGCCCCCGATTCCGTCCGCTTCATCTTGTTCATCGTCGCCGGGTTCGCTTTCAAGAACGCTCAACTCTTCGTCGTCGCCGCCGGTGTCGAGCGCCTCGGCCATGCTCAAAGCCCGGTCGATGGCGCGGCGCAGGGCATCCTCGTCGACCAGCACCGGATCCACGACGATCCCGGTGACGAACTGTACTTCTTCGATGACGTGGGCGTTGGTGGGGTCGGCAATGGCCAGAAACAGCCGGCCACCACGCTTGTAGAGCGGCAGCACGCTGTGCCTTCTGATGAGTTCATCGTCCACCACTTTGAGCGGAATCTGGGTCAGGTCGAAGGCGCCAATGTCGAGCAGCGGAATGCCGAACTCCGCGCTGTTGGCCGCGGCAACCGCGGCAGTACTGACCAAGCGTCTTTCGAGCAGCCAGCGCAACAAAGGTTGGCGGGCCTTGGCCGATTCAACGAAGGCGCGGTGGGCGTCGATCTCCGAGAGTGCCCCGTCCAGCACCAGCCGGCGGGCGATGCCCGCGATGCCGGCCAAAGCGGGAAGGGGTGGGGCGTTCATCTGCAATGCGCCGGCCGGTGGGCGGCGTTGGCGATGGTGGTTTCGCAAGCCCAGTTGCCGGCGGCATCGCGGCGCAGGGTGATCTGGCGGCCCTGGATGAGCGGGTTGCCGCGCAGGGTGCAGCGGATGAAACCGGTGGCCGAGGAGTCGAGTTCGATCAGCGAGCAGCGCACCGAGGATGCGCGCAGGCCGACCCGGGTGGGGTCGGTGGTGACGATGCCCTCGGCCAGCAGTTCGGCCTCGAAGGGGCTGCGGCCGCCCACGATGTCGGCCAAGGCAGCGGTGGCCTGCGAGCGCGCCACGTAGTTCTGGTAAGCGGGGATGGCGATGGCGGCCAGGATGGCGATGATCGCCACCACGATCATCAGCTCGATCAGGGTGAAACCGTGCTGGTATCGCATGGGCCTGCTCGCCGGGCGGGGAGGTTCTGCGGGGGGCTGCGAGGGCAGACCAAGGGCACCCGAAGGTGCCCTTGGTGGGGATTGCCGCTGTTGGCTGTTGATGCAAGCCGATTAAGGGGTCGGGGCCGGAGGCGCACCTGCACCGCAACCAGTCGGGAGGAACTGGTCATTCCATTGGGCTGGGCGAGTAGTCACGGTGCAGTTAAAAGCACCAGTCGCCGTATCACGGATAAGGTTGACGGTGGCTCCGGCAACCCGCGGGTTGCCGAGGAGCACGCACGACAGCGTGGCAGCGCCAGTCGTAACACTCCCCGTGACCGATATCGAGCCGCAGCGGGCGGTGCTGGTGCGCAGACCGGCGAGTGCCGCATCGATGGTGACAGCCTCGCCCCGATTGATCGCTTCCTCGACTGCTGTGACACCGCCGCGGATATCGGCCAGGCCAGCGGTGACCTGGGCGCGGGCCACGTAGTTCTGGTAGGCCGGAATGGCGATGGCGGCCAGGATGGCGATGATCGCGACCACGATCATCAGTTCGATCAGGGTGAAGCCTTTCTGGACCTTCATGGGAGTCTCCCGAAGTGTGGGGTGCCCGGCGCCGTGCTGGCGCCAGCCGGTGCCGAATCCAGCACGGCACTATCTTGAGCGATACCGCAAGGCTGTGACGGCCGCGAAGTGTGATGCGGCTCTAACCTTGCGGCATTGCAGCAACCCTAAAGCCGCCAGCCGGGCAGGGCGTGTCAGAAAGTGACGCATGGCGGCGGGCTGGGGTGTCGCGCCCCGCAGGCCGGGACGGACCCGCAGCAGCACCCTCGCCGCGACAGGCCGGGGGCCCGCGGCGGACTCGGGCCGGCAGCCGTGCCGCAAGAAACCCGACGGGCCGACCGAAGGGCACATCCTGTGCCCTCGGTCGGTGCGCCCATCCCGGGCGCACCCTGCGGGCCTGTCGTCTGATCACCGGGCTGGCCCTCGAAATCCGCCGCCGGCCCCCAGCCTGCCTTGCGGGGTGCTTCGCGGCTGCGGCGGCGAATGCGGAGCGGGACGCGGAGCCTGAGCCGTCGCGTCCGCAGGTCGCGCAAGGCAGGCGCGAGGGCAGGCGCCTTGATGCCTCAACGCCTAGCGTCGATGACGGCGCGCATCCGTGCCCGCTCCGCGCTGCTGCAGCCGAGATCTTGGGCCAGCGGTTCCCAATCGCGCACGGCCGCACGCACCGCGTCGGCGATGGCGCTGGCGCGATGGGCATTCAGCCGGTAGTAACCGGCCGTGGCCATCAGCAGCGCGCTGTCGGGCGTGGGGTCGCTCTCGTCGATGGCGAGAACGTGCACGTCCTTGTCGGGGTTGGGGTTGATGTCGAAGGCGGGTGCCAGCGCCCAGCCGTCGCCGGAGCGCAGGAAGCCGTGGTTGCGCAGGTGGTCGTCGCGGTTGCCGACCAGGATGTTGAACAGGGCGCGGCGGAACAGTTGGGCGAGATCGGCACTGATCCGCGCGGTGTCGCCGGCGGTTTCGATGGTCTGCACCAGATCGAGGTAGCCATGGCCGGCGCTGTCGCGGGCGTCCAACAGGGTCATTGCCGAGGCATAGGCGCGGCGCGAGCCCGAGGCTCGGTCGAAGCGTCGGACGGCGAAGGTGTGGCCCCGCGGCGAGAGCGGCAGTGCGCGCGCCTCCGGCACCTCGATGCCGGCGCGACGGGCCAACTCGTGGACGAGGAGCTCCCAGAGCCCGACGTCATGGCGGTCGTCGGCGGACGGGAACTTCGCCAGCCACAGCTCGCCCGCGATGTCGCGGAAGCTCGCCTTGGGGCGCGCGCCGCCCAGTGAAGCGCCAGGGGCGATGAGCTGCCGGATCCAGCGGGAGGCCTCGGAGCGGTCGTCGACGTCGCTGCGTTCGAGCGCGGCCGATGCGGCTTCGAGCTCGCGCAGGCGGGTGGACGGCGGGGCGCCAAGGGCGCGGTCGTCCAGCATGCGGCTGCCGTCCGGTTCGCCAATGCGCAGTGCGCCCATCCGCGATTCGTCGCTCACCCCGAGCAGGTAATCCCAGGCGCGCAGCGCTCGCGGCGGGCGCGCCTGCTCGCGGGCCTCGATGGCTTCGCGGCGGTCCATCAGCAGCTTTCCCCAGCGGTCGGGCGAGGCGTCGATGAAGGCCGGGGGCAACTGGCTGGCGCCATCGCGGGCGTAGTGCGGGCCTGAGGTGAGCGCGAGCTGCGGGTCGAGTGCGAATGCAGCAATCGGCGAGCGGCCGAAGTGCCAAGCTTCGGCGTACTCGAAGCTGATCGTCTCGCCGGAGCGCGACGATGTTCTTGCAAGGTGGCCGACGAGGGCCTTGCCGCCGAGGCTCGCATCCTCCAGCCAGACGTCGGCGCGATTCATGGCGTGGGCTCGGCGGGTGCGGCGCGTCGCCGTGCGCGCGGACGCTTGAGGGCGCTGTCCTGCAGCTCGCGGCCGAGGCGATCGTCGGCGGCCAGGCGGTCGATGTCGTCGGCGAGCCCCAGTGCTGCGAGTGCGCGCAGCACGGTGGCGAGGCTGCTGGAGGGGTCGCCGGCCTCGAGTTTGCCGAGGGTGGGGATGCTGACCCCGACGCGCTCGGCCAAGGCCTCTTGCGTCATGCCCCGACGCAGGCGGGCGGCACGCAGGCGCGCGCCCAGCGCCTCGATCTGGCGCTGGGCCCTCGGGTGAGTGGGTGGCGTTCGCTTGGCCATGCGAAATAAAGTTTCATCTTGCGCCATGAAAAGCAAGCCAATTTTGGCCTGGTGCCCGGGTGGCACCCAGAGCAGCACCCTCATCGCGACAAGCCCCCCGCCTGCCTTGCGGGGTGCTTCGCGGCTGCGTCGGCAACGGCGAGGGCAGGCCCCGCCGCGACAGGCCGGGGACGCGCTCGGAGCCGCACCCTCGCCGCAGCAGGCCGGGGGCCGGCGGCGGACTCGGGCCGGCTGCACTGCGGCAAGCAACCCGACGGGCCGACCGAAGGGCGCCTCCCTGCGCCCTCGGTCGGTGCGCCCGTCCGGGGCGCACCCTGCGGGCCTGTCGTCTGATCACTGGGCTGGCCCTCGAATTCCGCCGCAGGCCCCCAGCCTGCCGCGCAGGGTGCTTCGCGGCGCGCCGCGCCAGCGCGGCCTCGCGGACAGCGAAGCGAGCCAAGGAGGGCGAGCGGCGGCGAATGCGGAGCGGGACGCGGAGCCTGAGCCGTCGCGTCCGCAGGTCGCGCGAGGGCAGGCGCGTCAGCAGGTGGGAGGGCAGGCGGCTTGATGCCTCAAGGTCCGCAGTCGACGACCTGCAGGCCGAGGTGTTCGGCGAAGCCTTCGAAGTCGCGGTCGGCGTGCAGCAGGCGCAGGCCGTCGGAGATGCAGCGCGTGGCGATGAGCACATCGACGGTACCGCGCACGGTCACGCCGCGTGCCCGCAGACGGCGATAGTTGCGTGCGGCTTCAACCGCAAGATCGATGCCGACGACGTTCACCTGCTCAAGCTGGCCCAGCAGGCGTTTGGCCTCGTTGAACCCTCGGTCGTCCTTGAAGCCTTGCAGCACTTCGGCAAGAACGAGGTCGCCGATGACGAGGCCTTCGGAGCCGAGATGCCGGTCGAGCCACTCCGCCTGGGCCGAGGCCGTGCCACGGAAAAAGTCGACCCATACGCTGGTGTCGACGAAGATCACCGATCGCGCCTCATCCGGTCCGGGTTCCCCTCCCACACGTACTTGCCGCGCAGCTTGCGAAGCCCGGTCTGCCGCTTCAGCCGCAGCAGCGTGCGCAGGCCCTGTTCGACGGCTTCGCGCTTGGTCTTGATGCCGGTGGCTTTCAGCGTTTCCGCCATGAGCTGGTCATCGATTTCGATGTTCGTGCGCACAGGTGTACTCCAACGGAAATCATACACATCATGATGCCCGGTCAGCCCTGGGGCAAGGCCGCGGTGTTCGAGGGTTTCTGCGAGGGCAGGCCCCGCCGCGACAGGCCGGGGGCGCGCTCGGAGCCGCACCCTCGCCGCAGCAGGCCGGGGGCCGGCGGCGGACTCGGGCCGGCTGCTGTGCGGCAAGAAACCCGACGGGCCGACCGAAGGGCGCCTCCTTGCGCCCTCGGTCGGTGCGCCCATCCGGGGCGCACCCTGCGGGCCTGACGTCTGATCGCTTAGCTGGCCCTCGAATTCCGCCGCATGCCCCCCCGCCTGCCTTGCGGGGTGCTTCGCGGCGCGCCGCGCCAGCGCGGCCTCGCGGACAGCGAAGCGAGCCATGGAGGGCGAGCGGCGGCGAATGCGGAGCAGGACGCGGAGCCTGAGCCGTCGCGTCCGCAGGTCGCGCGTCGGCAGGCGTGAGGGCGTGAGGGCGTGGTCTTATTCCGCGCCCCAGCAGGTCGGGACGCGCCCGGCGCAGCACCCCGCCGCGACAGGCTAGGACGCATCCGGAGCAGCACCCCCGCCGCGACAGGCCGGGGGCCCGCGGCGGACTCGGGCCGGCTGCTGTGCGGCAAGAAACCCGACGGGCCGACCGAAGGGCGCCTCCTTGCGCCTCGGTCGGTGCGCCCATCCGGGGCGCACCCTGCGGGCCTGACGTCTGATCGCTTAGCTGGCCCTCGAATTCCGCCTCAGGCCCCCCGGCCTGCCTTGCGGGGTGCTTCGCGGCGCGCCGCGCCAGCGCGAGGGCAGGCGCGAGGGCAGGCGCGAGGGCAGGCGCGAGGGCAGGCGCGAGGGCAGGCGCGTCCGCAGGCGCGTCGGCAGGCGCGAGGGTGGGGCCGGGCCAGCATGGCCGGCGGATCAATCTTAAAGTGCAGATTGCCTGGCCCAGCTCCAAGCCCTGAGCGTCGCTCTACTCGATGCCCAGCTTTTTGAGCTTGTAGCGCAGCGCCCGGAAGGTGATGCCGAGCGCGCTGGCGGTGCGGGTGCGGTTCCAGCGGTGGGCCTCCAGCGCGCGCAGGATGGTTTGCCGCTCGACCTGTTCGAGCGCCTGTGGCAGCGCACCGGCGGCGCGGGCGCGGGCCAGCGCGGTGGCCATGGCCGGCAGCGGCGGGTCGCTGTCGCCGCTGTCACTGGACTCGGTCTCGCGGCCCGGCACCGGGCCGTGGCCGGCGTTCGGCAGGGCAAGATCGGCGGCCTCGATGAGTGGGCCTTCGGCCAGGGCGGCGGCGCGTTCGAGCAGGCTTTCGAGTTCGCGCACATTGCCGGGAAAGGCGTAGTCGCGCAGCGCGGCCAGCGCCGCCTCGGCGAGCCGCGGTGGCTCGCCGCCACGCCGGGCCAGCGCGGCTTCGATCAGGGCTTCGAGGTCCTCGCGGCGCTCGCGCAGCGGCGGCACCGCCACATCGAGCACGTGCAGGCGGTAGTAGAGGTCGTGGCGGAAGCGGCCCTCCTCGACCCGCCGCGCCAGGGCGTGGTGGCTGGCCGAGAGCAGGCGCACATCGATCGGCAGCTCGGCACCGCCGCCCAAGGGCTGCACCGCCTGGCGGTCGAGCACCTGCTGCAGCTTGGCTTGCACCGGGATCGGCAGCTCGGCCACCGCATCGAGGAACAGGCTGCCGCCCTGCGCGGCCTGGAACAGGCCGTCGGCCTCGGCCGCCACGCCGGGCACGGCGCGCTGGCCGAACAGCTCGGCCTCGATGCGGTCGGCCGGCAGGGCGCTGCAGTCGACCGCCACGAACGGGCCGTCGCGGCGCGGGCTGGCGGCGTGGATCAAGTGCGCCACCTGGGCCTTGCCGCTGCCCGGTTCGCCACCGATGAACACCGGCGCGGCGCTGCGCGCCACCTTGGCGATACGCTCGCGCAGGGCGCACACGGCCGGCGAATCGCCGACCAGCTTGGGCACCGCGGCCTCGGCGGCGCGGCGCTGCAACTGCTGGTTGAGGGCGTGGCTGACCAGTTGCCGCAGCACGCCCAGATCGACCGGTTTGGTCACGAAATCGAAAGCGCCGGCCTTGAGCGCCGCCACCGCGGCCTCGACATTGCCGTAGGCGGTCATCATCGCCACCGCGGTGCGCGGGTGCTGGGCGGTGATGTGTTCGATCAGGGCCAGGCCGTTGCCGTCGGGCAGGCGCATGTCGGTGATGCACAGGTCGAAATCGTGCAGGGCGAGCTGGGCGCGGGCCTCGGCCAGGTCGGCGGCGCGCTCCACCCGCAGGCCCATGCGCGAGAGCGCCAGCCCGACCAGTTCGCGGATGTCGCGTTCGTCGTCGACGATCAAGGCGCTGCGGCTCAGCATCGGGCGGTCCATTCCTTCGTGCTCAATCAGTGTAACGCGAGGCTCGAAGGCTACGGCCCGACGGCGTGGCCCGGCAGGCGGAGGCGGAAGCAGGCCCCGCCGCCGGTCACCGGCACGAAGTGCAGGCTGCCCTGGTTGGCCTCGCAGAGTTGGCGGGCGATGTAGAGGCCGAGCCCGGTGCCGAAGGCGCTGCTGGTGAAGAAGGGCTCGAACAGGCGGGCGGCCACCGCCGGTGGGATGCCGGGGCCGTGGTCGATGACCTCGATCTCGATGGCCCGGGCGCGGTCGTCGCCGGTGCTGCGGGCCTGCAGTTCGATGCGCGCCGGTTGATCCGGCAGGTGGCCGTAGGCGCGGGCGTTGTCGACCAGCACGGTCAGCACCTGCTGCAGGTGGCCGGGGTCGGCCAGCACGGTGAGCAGGGGCGTGGGTCGCAGGCTGAGCCGGTCCGGCCCCATCGGGTGGGCGTCGATGTAGTCGCGCACGAAGGCTTCAAGCGCTCGCGGCAGCAGCACCTGCTGGGCCTCGGCGCGCCGCCGCCGGGCCAGGCCGAGGATGTTCTCGACAATGCCGTCCATGCGTCGGCACTGGCCCTGGATGATCTCCAGCAGGCGCTGTTCGCTGGCCGGCAGGCCGGGCGATTCGTCGAGCAGTTGCGCGGCGTGCAGGATGGCCGAGAGCGGGTTGCGGATCTCGTGGGCGATGCCGGCCGCGAGCCGCCCGAGCGTGGCCAGGGTGAGCTCCTCGGCGTGGCCGGAGTAGAGCCGGCTGTCGTCGAGGAAGACCAGGTACAGCTCGTCGCTGCGGCCGATGGCGGCGAAGCGTGGCAGCAGTTCGGGGCCGTCCTCGTGCGGGCGCAGCGGCCGGGTCGGACGTCCCGGTTCGCTGCGCCAGCGGCGCAGTTGCTGGTCGAGCGGCGGACTCAGGTCGGCCAGGCAGGCGGCCTCGCCGTGGCCGCCGAGCAGGGCCCAGGCGGCTTCGTTGAACAGCCGCAGGCGGTGCTGGGCATCGACCACCAGCACGCCGGTGCGCATGCGGCGGATCACCAGCTCGTTGAGGTCGGCCAGATCGACCAGTTGGCTGGCGCGCTCCTCGGCCAGGGCCTGGCTGTAGGCCAGTTCGCGCCGCAAAAACTGCGCCAGCCCAGCCCCGGCGAAGTAACCGAGGCCCAGCGCCACCGGCTCGAACAGGCTCGCCTCGCCGCCGTCGCTCGCCGCCGCCAGCAGGGCCTCGCTCAGCACCGCCGCCGCCGCCAGTGCCGCCAGCGCGAGCGCCAGCCGCAGACCGAGCAGCAGGCTGCCGATACTGATGTTGAACAGCAGCATCAGGCCGACGGCACCGTCCAGGCCCTGCTGGGCGGCCAGCACCAGGGCGGCGGTGACGATGTCGAGCGCCAGCCCGGCCCCGGCGATGGTTTCAATCGACAGTTGCGGGCGCCGGCCCAGCACCAGCAGCAGCAGCGAGAGCAGCAGGTAGGCCGCAGCGGTGGCACGCAGTAGGGTGGCATCGGCGCTTTCGAGCAGACCGAAGCTGGCCGGAACCAGTGCCAGCGTGCCGAGCAGCACGGCTTCCAGCACCCGGTACAGGTTGAAGCCGAACAGCTCGCGTTGTGGGGCGGTGGCTGCCGGCAACTGCCGGGAGGAGCGGACGAAGGGCATGCCGGCACTGTAGCCGGGCCCCGGCCGGTGGGCGGGTTTTGCCTTCCAAGCCGCTTGCCACCACAATACCGCGCCCCGCCGGACCGGTTCCGGCGGCCCCTCTCCCGCGGCCCGCGTTGGCCGCCTCTGCCCCAGGTGACCCATGAATTTCCACGAGTACCAGGCCAAGGAACTGTTCGCCGAGGTCGGCATCCCCGTTCCCGCCGGCAGCATCGCTCGCACCGCCGATGAAGCCGTCGAGGCCGCCAAGGCCCTGGGCGGCACCTTCTGGGTGGTGAAGGCGCAGATCCACGCCGGTGGCCGCGGCAAGGCCGGCGGCGTCAAGCTCTGCAAGACCCTGGACGCCGTCAAGGACGCCGCCGCCGGCATGCTCGGCACCAAGATGGAAACCTACCAGTCCGGCGGCCGCGCGCTGCCGATCGACCTGGTGCTGGTCACCGAGGCCTCGGACATCGCCAAGGAGCTTTACGTCTCGGCGCTGGTGGATCGTTCGACCAAGTCGATCACCTACATCTGCTCGGCCGAGGGCGGCGTCGACATCGAGAAGGTGGCGGCCGAAACGCCGGAGCTGCTGCACACCGTGCACGTCAACTTCGTCGAGGGCCTGCAGCCCTACCAGTGCCGCCAGGTGGGCTTCGCGATGGGCCTGAACGCCAAGCAGTGCGGCCAGCTCACCAAGATCATGATGGGCCTGTTCACCCTGTTCAACCGCTACGACCTCGCCCTGATCGAACTCAACCCGCTCGCCATCAACACCCACGGCGACCTGATCGCGCTCGACGGCAAGGTCAACTCCGACGACAACGCCGAGTTCCGCCAGCCCAAGACCGCCGCCATGCGCGACATCGCGCAGGAGGACGAGGCCGAGGTGCTGGCCACCAAGTACAACCTCAACTACGTGACGATGGAGGGCAACATCGGTTGCCTGGTCAACGGCGCCGGCCTCGCCATGGCCACCATGGACGTCATCCAGTTGAACGGCGGCGAGCCGGCCAACTTCCTCGACGTCGGCGGCGGCGCCACCAAGGAGCGTGTGACCGAGGCCTTCAAGCTGATCCTGTCGAGCGACAAGGTCAAGGCGATCTTCGTCAACATCTTCGGCGGCATCGTCCGCTGCGACATGATCGCCGAGGGCATCATCGCCGCGGTCAAGGAAGTCGACGTCAAGGTGCCGGTCATCGTCCGCCTCGAAGGCACCAACGTCGAGAAGGGCAAGGAGCTGCTGGCGAACTCGGGCCTGGCCATCCAGCCGGCCGACGACATCAACGACGGCGCCAAGAAAGCCGTCGCCGCCGCCGCCTGAGCGCGGATCGAACCCTCCCGAAGTCGTCGACTCCCGAATACCTATCTAGGACTCAACAAAATGAGCGTTCTGGTCAACAAGAACACCAAGGTGATCGTGCAGGGCTTCACCGGCCAGCAGGGCACCTTCCACGCCGAGCAGATGCTCGACTACGGCACCAAGGTCGTCGGCGGCGTCACGCCCGGCAAGGGCGGCAGCACCCACATCGGCCTGCCGGTCTTCAACACGGTGCAGGACGCGGTCGACGAGACCGGCGCCGACGCCTCGGTCATCTACGTGCCGCCGCCGTTCGCGGCCGACGCCATCCTCGAAGCGGCCGCCGCCGGCATCCGCGTCATCGTCTGCATCACCGAGGGCATTCCGGTGCTCGACATGCTGCGCGTCAAGCACACCCTCGCGCAGTACGACGAGGTCACCCTGATCGGCCCGAACTGCCCCGGCGTCATCACCCCCGGCGAGTGCAAGATCGGCATCATGCCGGGCCACATCCACCTGCCCGGCAAGATCGGCATCGTCTCGCGCTCGGGCACGCTCACCTACGAGGCCGTCAAGCAGACCACCGACGCGGGTCTGGGCCAGAGCACCTGCATCGGCATCGGCGGTGATCCGATCCAGGGCATGAACTTCATCGATGCCCTGCAGCTCTTCCAGGACGACCCGCAGACGGAAGGCATCATCATGGTCGGCGAGATCGGCGGCAGCGCCGAGGAAGAAGCCGCCGAGTTCATCAGCGAGTACGTGACCAAGCCGGTGGTCGGCTTCATCGCCGGTTCCTCGGCCCCTCCGGGCAAGCGCATGGGCCACGCCGGCGCCATCGCCTCGGGCGGGCAGGGCACGGCGGCCGGCAAGTTCGCCGCCCTCGAAGCCGCCGGCGTGACCACCGTGAAGTCGCCCGGCGACCTCGGCGCCGCCATCGCCAAGCTGCTGAAGAAATAAGGGCCGCGGCGCAGCGCGACACGACGGTTCCCGCTTGATGCGTGCCCTCCGATGACGCTGCGCCTCGCCCTCGCCCAGTCCGATTTTCCGGTCGGTGCCGTCGCCGCCAATGCCGAGCGTGTCATCGCTTGGATCGCCCAAGCGCGCGACCTGCATCGCGCCGACTTGGTGGTCTTCCCCGAGCTGACGCTGTCCGGCTACCCGCCGGAGGACCTGCTCGAACGCCCAGGTTTTCTCGCCGAATGCGCCGCGCAGATCGAGCGCGTGGCCGCCGCGTGCACGGGCGGCATCGTCGCCATCGTCGGCTGGCCCGAGGCCGTGGGCGGTGTGGTGTTCAACGCGGCGAGCGTGCTGCGCGATGGGCGCATCGAGGCGACCTACCGCAAGCGTCGGTTGCCGAATTACGCGGTGTTCGACGAGCGCCGGCACTTCGCGCCGGGGCACGGGGACTGCGTGTTCGAGGTCGCCGGCGTGCCGGTGGGCCTCGTGGTTTGCGAAGACCTCTGGCATGCCGAGCCGATCGCCGCCACGGTGACGGCCGGTGCTCGGCTCGTGGTGGTGCCGAACGCCTCGCCCTTCGAGCACGGCAAGCACGCCGAACGCCTCGCCCTGCTGGTGGCGCGAACAGCGGAAACCGGCACCGCCATCGCCTACCTCAATCTGGTCGGCGGGCAGGACGAGCTGGTGTTCGACGGCGCTTCGCTGCTGGCCGATGCCGACGGCCGCCTACACCCGGCGGCATGCGCTTTCGAGGAGCACTGGCTGCTGGCCGATTTCGATGCGACAAGCGGCCGCTTCACGCCCGTGCAGTGGCCGGCAGACGACGAGGGATCGCGCGAGTCGCTGGCTTACCGCGGCGCGGTGCGCGGCCTGCGCGACTATGCCGGCAAGAACGGTTTCAGGACCGCGTGGCTGGGGCTTTCCGGCGGCATCGACTCGGGCCTGGTGCTGGCGATGGCGGTCGATGCACTGGGTGCGGCCAACGTGCGCGCCGTGCGTCTGCCTTCGCGCTACACCTCCGATCTCTCGAATGATCTCGCTGCCGAGCAGGCCGAAGCCCTTGGCGTAAGGCTCGAAACCCTGCCGATCGAAGCGCCCTTCGCGGGCTTCCTGAAAGCCCTCGGGCCGCTGTTCGAAGGCCTGCCGCCGGACGTGACGGAAGAGAACCTGCAATCGCGCTGTCGCGGTGCCCTGATGATGGCCCTGGCCAACAAGAAGGGCGGCCTGCTGCTCACCACCGGCAACAAGAGCGAGTACGCGGTGGGCTACGCCACCCTCTACGGCGATATGTGCGGCGGTTACGCGCCGATCAAGGACCTCTACAAGACCGAGGTGTTCGCACTCGCCCGCTGGCGCAACGCGCGGCAGCCGGCTGGCGCGCCGCCGGCCATCCCCGAGGCCGTCATCACCCGGCCGCCCTCGGCCGAACTGCGCGAGAACCAGACCGACCAGGATTCCCTGCCGCCCTACGCCCTGCTCGATGCGATTCTTGAGGCCCACATCGAGGGTCGCGAGGGCCGCGATGCCTTGCTGAGGCGTGGATTTCCGGTCGATTCGGTGGACCTCGTGCTGCGGCTGGTGCGCGGCAGCGAATGGAAGCGCCGGCAGGCCGCACCGGGGCCGAAGCTCTCGCGCCGGGCCTTCGGCCGCGAGCGCCGCTACCCGATCAGCAACGGCTGGCGGAACTAGGGCATGGGCGCACGCGCCCTGACCCAATCGAGGAAGGCCTCGCCCGCCAGCGGCGGCGCGAAGCCGTAGCCCTGGAACAGGTCGCAGCCGAGCGCGGCGAGGTGCTCGGCCTGCTCGGCGGTCTCGATGCCTTCGGCCACCACCACCAGGCCGCGGTGGCGGCCCAGCGCGATCAGCGGCTGCAGCAGCGATTGCGTCGGGTTGGCCATGGCCTCGACCACGAAGGAGCGGTCGATCTTCAATTCATCGAGTGGCAGGCGGTGCAGGTAGGCCAGCGAGGAATAGCCGGTGCCGAAATCGTCGAGCGAGATGTGGAAGCCGGCGGCACGCAGGGCCTTGAGCTTGCCGATCACTTCGTCGAGGTCGTGCAGGGCGATCGACTCGGTGATCTCGAGGGTGAGCTGCGACGGCAGGGCGTTCTCGGCCCGGACGGTGGCCAGCACCTCACCGACGATGTCCGGCCGCGCCAACTGCCAAGCACTCAGGTTGACGGCCAGGCTGAAGCCGGGCCTGGCCCGCGCCCAGTCCGGCAGCCGCACCAGCAGCCGGCAGGTTTCGCGCAGCGCCCATTGGCCGATGCCGGTGATCAGGCCGGTGGACTCGGCCGCCGGAATGAACTCGCCCGGCGCGACCGCGCCCAGCACCGGATGGTTCCAGCGCAGCAGGCTCTCGCCGCCGGCGAGGCGGCCGGCGCGGTCCACCTTGGGCTGCACGACCAGGGCCAGTTCGCCTCGCGATTCGGCCTGGCGCAGGGCCTCGTGCAGCACCAGCCGCCGCGTGCTGGCCGCTTCCAGGCTGGGGCGGTAGAGCGCGGCCCGGCCACGGCCGGTCGATTTGGCCTGGCGCAGGGCCATCTCGGCGTGGCGGAGGACGTCGTTGGCGCTTGGGGTGGCCGCATCGAACACGGCTACGCCCACGCTGGTGCCGAGCGAGAGGCGGTTGTCGCCACTGTTCGGCGGCGTCTCGAGACCGTGTCGCAGCGCGTTGGCGCGATCCAGCAGGGCCGCGTCGTCGCAGTTGGCGGCCACCGGCAGCAGCAGGGCGAACTCGTCGCCGGTCATCCGGGCAATGAACTCGCCGGGCCGGGTCTCGGCTTCGAGCGTGCGCGCCATCCGCCGCAGCACCGCGTCGCCGACATCGTGGCCGAGCGCATCATTGATGGTCTGGAAGTGGTCAATATCGGCGATCAGCAGGGCCGCGCTGCCGCCCTGCTCACGGCATTCATCGATGCGCCGGCCGATCACCTCGGCCAGGGCGATCCGGGTGGGCAGCCCGGTCAGCAGGTCGGAGAACGCCAGCCGCCACCTGCGCGCCTCGTTCTGCTGGCGCTCCAGCTCGGCACCCACGCGCTGGGCCACCAACTGCATGGCGTGGTGGCTGTCCTCGTCCAGCAGCAGCGGCCGGCGCCGCAGGGCCACCACCAGCCCGGCCGGCGTGCCCTCCGCGCCGCCGAGGGGCGCGCCGACATAGCCCTCGATGCCCAGTTCGGCCAGCAAAGCATCTTCGGGGAACTGCGCGGCCACGCCGTGGGCGTAGCCGCAGGGCCGGCCTTGCAGCACCCGGGCGCAGGGGCTGCCGGGCAGGGCATAGCGCAGCGGATCGGGTGAGAGCCGGCCGTCCTTCCACAGGGCCAGGGTCCGGGCGTGGCTGCCGTCGGCCTCGGTCAGGGCGATGAAGGCGATGTCGGCATTGAACAGTCGCGCCAGTTCGCGCACGGCGAGGCCGAAGAAGGCCTCGCCGTCGCTGCTGGCCGCGGCCAGCGATTGCAGCAGGGCGCTGCTGCGGGTCTGGCGGATGGCCGCCCAGCGGGCACCCGCCAGCAGGGCGAGCGCGTTGCCGAAGGCCACGTCCTCGTCGCTCCAATGGCGCGGGCCGGCCAGGCTCCCGATGCAGAGCAGGCCGACCATGCGCCCGCCGCTGCGGATGGCCAGATCGAGGCTGGCCTGGATGCCCTGCGCGCGCAGGTAGGGCGCGTCGGTCTCGACCAGACGGGCATCGCCGGGAGCGTTGTCGGCGACGATCAGGCCCTCCTTGCGCAGGCGCTGCAGGTAGTCGGCGCATTGCCCGGTGTCGAACAACTGGGGCTCTTCGTGCGCAGGGCCGCGCCGGTCGTGGATGAGCAGGCTGCGCAGGCGGTTCTCGCCCTCCAGCCGCCAGAACGAGACGCGCCCCACGCCCAGCAGTTCGCGGGCCGCGTCGGCCAGGTCGGGCAGCGCTTCGGCTTCACTGGCATCGGGGGGCGGCCGCCACTCGCCCAGCGCCAATTGGGCGGTGAGGCGGCGAAGTTGGCGGGCCGCGCGCTGGCGTTCGGTGACGGCCTCGCGGCGTTCGTGGCGGCGGATGGCGTAGGCCAGCGAGATCATCGAAATCACGAAGGCCGGTGCCAGCGCCACGATCATGTCGGCCAGGCCGGCGGCGCGGCCCAGCGTGATCAGAGCAACCACGCCCAGCACCCACCACAGCGCGACGCGGGCGACGCGCAGGCTCTCGCTGGGCAGCAGGCCCGGCTGGTGCAAGTCGCGCAAGGCCGACAGGACCGCCGTCAACAGCAGGGCATTGCTCAGCCAGTGGCCGGGTGCGCCGGTGTGCTGCAGCATGCTGACCGTCTCGCCCCAGGGCAGGCTCAGGGAGCGGACCGGCACCTCGTACAGGCGCAGCAGGCCGCCGGGCCAGAGCAGTTCGGCCAGGCCAAGAAGCAGGGCGAGCCCCAACAGGATGCGCGGCAGTGGCGAGCGCCCACCGGCGAAGGCGCGCACCCCGAGGGCGAGCAGGGCGGCGGTGGCCAGCAGGCCGAAATAGCCGACCCGCAGCGCCAGGCGGAAGGCCTCGGCATCGACGGCCTGCAGGCTGAAGCTGAGCCCGCCCACGTAGACCGCCACCGCCAGGCCGAGCAGGGCCATCCGGGCGTGCAGGCCCTCGCGCTGGCGGAGCGCGCGCAGGCCGTGCAGGGCGGCCGCGTGCAGGCAGACGCCCGTGACCGCAATCAGCAACCAGACCAGTGGGCCCATGAGCGTTCAGTATCGTGAGGGCGTGCGCCACTCTAACCGATGCCGGTTACCCGTGTGCAAGGCCGGGCGGCAGCGCGCCCCAGGCGGGTTCAGCGCCCGCCGCCGAAGGGGTTGAGCTGGCCCCAGAGGCCGGGACGCTGAGGCCAGCGGCCGTCGAGGTAGGGGTGCTCGGGGGCGTTCAGTGCCAGCACCCGGCGGGCATCGGCGGCCAGCGTCTCCTGGCCGAGGGCGGCGTGGCTGGCGGCCAGCAGAGCCACGCCATCGGCCTCGTAGATGCTTTGCGGGTAGGTTTCCAGCAGGAAACGGGCGCGGTTGAGCGCCGAGACGTAGGCCCCACGACGGTAGTAGTACAGGCCGGTGGTGAGCTCGTGGCGGGCCATGAAATTGCGCAGGTAGACCATGCGCTGGCGGGCATCGGCGGCGTAGCGGCTCTCCGGGAAGCGCCGCAGCAATTCGGCGAAGGCCTCGAAGCTGGCCTGCACGCGGGTGAGGTCGCGGGCCGACATGTCGGCGCGGGCGATGCGCTGCAGGAAGAAATTGTCGCGGTCGAAGCCGTTCAAAGCACGCAGGTAGAAGGCGTAGTCGATCGCGGCGTGGGTGGGGTAGGTGCGGATGAAGCGGTTGAGTGTGGCCTCCGACTCCTCGTGCTTGTTCTGCCGGTACTGCACGAAGGCGAGGTCGAGCAGGGCCTGTTCGGTGTAGGGGCCGAACGGGAAGCGGGCGACCAGTCGGGTGAGGTAGGTCTCGGCGCGGCTGTAATTGCCGGCATCGCGTGACTGGCGGGCTTCGGCGTAGAGGGCCTCGACCGGCAGGGTTTCGGTGGCCGGCTCCTGATTGCTGAACCAGCCGCCCAGGGTCTGGCAACCGGGCAGCACCAGCAGCAGGGCGGCCAGCAGGGTGAATCGGGCAAGAAGGTGGGGCTTGAGCGACACGGGCGCGGCACCGGCAGGAGCGGAAGGCCCGATAATAGCCGAATCGCCTGAATCCCGGCCCCGCGCCGCGCCCATGACCCTGCCTGCCCCGTCGCACCCTTACCCCACCGACACCGCCCCGGACGAGGAGCGCGAACTGCTCGAAGCCGTGGTGCCCCTGGAGCAGGCCGGCCGCCGCTTCGACCAGGTGCTGGCCGAGCTGTTCCCGGAGTTCTCGCGCTCGCGGCTCACCGCCTGGATCAAATCCGGCGAGGCCCTGCTCGACGGTGCCGAGGCCAAGCCCAAGCAGGCCCTGCGCGGCGGCGAGACGCTCACCGTCTGGGTCACGCCCACCATCGAGACCGTCGCCGAGCCGGAGCCCATCGACCTCGACCTCCGCCATGCCGACGACGAGGTGATCGTCCTGCACAAGCCGGCGGGGCTGGTGGTGCATCCGGGCGCGGGCAACCCGCGCGGCACGCTGGTGAACGCGCTGCTGCATTTCGACGCCAAGCTCGCCGAGTTACCGCGCGCCGGCATCGTCCACCGGCTCGACAAGGACACCTCGGGGCTGATGGTGGTGGCGCGCAGCCTGCGCGCGCATGCCGCGCTGGTGCAGCAGCTCTCCAGCCGCGAAGTGCACCGCCAGTATCTGGCCGTGGTCGGTGGCGCGATGGTGGCCGGTGGCTCGGTGAATGCGCCGATCGGCCGGCACCCCTCCGACCGCATCCGCCAGGCCGTCACCGAATCCGGCCGCGAGGCGATCACGCATTACCGGGTGCGCGAGCGCTTCCGCAGCCATACCCTGGTCGAGTGCAAGCTGGAAACCGGCCGCACCCATCAGATTCGTGTGCACATGGCCCATGTGCGGCATCCGCTGGTGGGCGATCCGCTTTACGGCGGCAACCTGCGCCTGCCGCGCGGCGCCACCGAGGCTCTGGTCGAGGCCCTGCGCGGTTTCAAGCGCCAGGCCCTGCACGCCGAATCGCTGGCCTTCGTGCACCCGGCCAGCGGCGAGACCCTGAGTTTCAGTTCGACCCTGCCCGACGACATGCTGCGGCTGCTGGCGACCCTGCGCGAGGACAGCGCCGAGGCCGTGGCGAAGGGGATCAAGTGAAGCGATCGGCCGCCCTTGCATCGTTCGCGTCGGCGTTCCGCGTCGGCGCATGAGTGACCGCTCGCCCTTCTTCCTCGGGGCCGATTGGCCGGCGCCGCCCGGCGTGCGGGGCGGTAGCACGCTTCGCCACGGCCTCGGCGTCTCGACCGCGCCCTTCGATACGCTGAACCTTGGCGGTCATCGCTTGGCGAACGGCGACACGGCGGCGAACGTGCGGGCCAATCGCGCGGCGCTGGTCGAGGCGCTCGCGCTGCCGGCCGCGCCGCTGTGGTTGCGCCAAGTGCACGGCACGCGCGTGCTCGATGCCGATGCCGATGCCGACACCGCGCCGGGCGAGGCCGTGGGCCTTGAGCCCGAAGCCGCAGCTCTTGAGCCCGAAGCCGACGCCGCCGTGACCCGCCGTGCCGGTGTGGTGCTCGCCGTGCTGCACGCCGACTGCCTGCCGCTGCTGCTCTGCGCCGATGACGGCGAAGCGCTGGGCGCCGCCCACGCCGGCTGGCGCGGGTTGGCGGCGGGCGTGGTCGAAGCCACGGTGGCGGCGATGCGCCTGCCCGGCGAGCGCCTGATCGCTTGGCTCGGCCCGGCGGCCGGGCCGGCGAACTACGAGGTCGGGGAGGAGGTGTTCGCCGCTTTCGTCGATGCTGACCCCGGCGCGGCAGCGGCCTTCGTCGCCACCCGTCCCGGCCACTGGCGGGTCGATCTCTACGCGCTGGCGCGGCGGCGGCTCGCGGCGCTGGGCGTCGGCCGCGTGCATGGCGGCGGACGCTGCACGATCGGCGAGCCGCAGGCCTTCTTCTCGCACCGCCGCGAGGCGCGAACGGGGCGCATGGCGAGCTTGGTGTGGCGACACGCGCCGCCATCGCGACCACCGACGGGGCGGTAGAAAAAAACCGGCCAGCCGGGCAGTATGTAGAAAAATCCGACCCGTGGTGGAGGAAAGATGGCCATCGGCTACGCCCACGTTCGCGAGGTTCTGAAGCTCGCGGCCCTCCCGCCGCAGTTGCCGGCTCGTGTTCGGCCGGTGACCCGCGTGGAGCGGCTGTCCGACCATCTTGCCGTGCCGAGCCACGTCGCCCCTCGTTCGAACCGTCCGCTGGAGCACCTGCTCTTTGCCCTGAAGCACGAGGGGACGGCACTCGGGATCCTGATGGAGGCGATGCGCAAGATCCCGGCGAGCGAGGTCCAGGATGAACTCCGACGCACGCCAACCGGCGTCTACGCGCGAGCGCTCGGGTTTCTGTGGGAGGCCGCCAATGGCCCGGGCCTGGACGCCTCCGGGACGGCGGGCCATGCACATCCCTTGTTCGACCCCGAGCGGTACGTGACCGGCCCGGCCATTCGCAACCCGCGATGGCGGGTGGACTTCAATGGTCTCGGCTCGATCCGCTACTGCGCCACGGTAGAGCGCACACCGGCCTTGAAGGCCTTGCTCGAAGCGGGTGTGTTGCAGCGGACGCAGGATCACGTGGCCTCACTCGGCAGTGAGTTGCGCGATCGGATTCTGGCGTGGGCTTACATGGACGAGACACAGAACTCGTATGCCATCGAGCGTGAAACGCCTTCGGAGGAGCGCGCCAAGGCCTTCGTCGCCTTGCTGCATCAGGCGCACGAGAAGCGTCCGCTGTCAGAGCATTACCTGTCCGAGTTGCAGCAGGCGGCGATCAGTAATCCGTTCCATCGGGCGGTGGCTTTCCGGCACGAGCAGAACTGGCTCCAAGGTCCCGGACGCGGCGCGCCCGCCGTCAGCTATGTGCCGCCGCCACCGGCGATCGTCGGTGCATTGATGATCGAGTTGATGGATTTCGCGAACGCCCAGACCGGTGCGATCGAGCCGCTGGTGGCCGCGGCGGTGGTCAAGTTCGGCTTCGTCTTTCTCCATCCGTTCATGGATGGCAACGGACGCGTGTCGCGCTTCCTCTACCACCAGACGCTCTGCCGGACGGGAGCCTTGCCGAACGGGCTCCTCCTGCCGGTGTCGATCGCGATGAAAAAGCATGAGGCCGAGTACATGCAAGCCCTTCGCAGCTACTCGCGGCCACTGCGCGAGCTTTGGCGGGTGGGCTACATCGACGAGGGTAACTACACCTTCGACTACAGGGGCGATGGGGATTTTGGCGTGTACCGCTACTGGGATGCGACGGCCTGCGTCGAGTTCGGCTGCCGGATGGCCGAGCAAGCACTGGCTCACGAACTCCAACAGGAGACGGACTTCCTGATCCGCTTTGATCGCATCAGTCGTGCCGTCGGCGAGGCCTTCGACATCCGAGGCAGCACGCTTGCCACGCTGGTGACGGGTGCATTGAAGGAAGGCAGGGTGTCGCAGCGACGGCGCGACCAGTTCGCTCACGAAGTGCCCGCATCGGCGTTCGAACGCATCGAAGAGGCGCTTCGCGATGGACAGGACGGGACGAGCACAGCGGCCATCGCCACGTCCAGGGGTCTCTGATGAGCTGCGCTCCACGCTCTTGAATCACCCCGCCATCATCCGCATCTGATAGCCATCGCGGCCCGTTCCGTGGGCCGCCGCCCCCTCGGAGACGCCCCATGCGGATGGACAAACTCACCTCGCGCTTCGCCCAAGCCCTGCAGGACGCGCAGTCGCTGGCGCTGGTGCGCGACCACAACCTGATCGAACCGGCGCACCTGCTCACCGCCCTGCTGGACCAGCAAGGCGGCGGCACCCGGCCGTTGCTGGCGCAGGCCGGCGGTAACGTGCCCCTGCTGCGCGAGAAGCTGGGCGAGGCGCTCGATAAGCTGCCCAAGGTGAGCGGCCAGGCCGGCCAGGTGAACCTCGGCAATGAACTCGCGCGCCTGCTCAACGTCACCGACAAGCTGGCCTCGCAGCGCGGCGATGCCTTCATCGCCAGCGAGCTGTTCCTGCTGGCCTGTGTCGAGGACGGCGGCGAGGTCGGGCGGTTGCTCAAATCAGCCGGCTTCGACAAGGCCCGGCTTGAGGCCGCGATTGCCAAGATGCGCGGTGGTGAGCGCGTGCAGAGCGAGAACGCCGAAGACCAGCGCCAGGCGCTGGCGAAATACTGCATCGACCTCACCGCGCGCGCCGAGGGCAGCAAGCTCGACCCGGTGATCGGCCGCGACGAGGAGATCCGCCGCGTCATCCAGGTGCTGCAGCGGCGCACCAAGAACAACCCGGTGCTGATCGGCGAGCCGGGCGTGGGCAAGACCGCGATTGTCGAGGGTCTGGCGCAGCGGATCATCAACGGCGAGGTGCCGGAAGGCCTGCGCGGCAAGCGCGTGCTCTCGCTCGACATGGGTGCCTTGATCGCCGGGGCGAAGTTCCGCGGCGAGTTCGAGGAGCGCCTGAAAGCCGTGCTCAACGATCTGGCCAAGAACGAGGGGCAGGTGATCCTGTTCATCGACGAGCTGCACACGATGGTGGGCGCCGGCAAGGCCGAGGGCTCGATGGACGCCGGCAACATGCTGAAACCCGCGCTGGCCCGCGGCGAGCTGCACTGCATCGGCGCCACCACGCTCGACGAGTACCGCAAGTACGTCGAGAAGGACGCCGCACTCGAGCGCCGCTTCCAGAAGGTGTTCGTGGGCGAGCCGAGCGTCGAGGACACCATCGCCATCCTGCGCGGCCTCAAAGAACGTTACGCCGTGCACCACGGCGTCGAGATCACCGACCCGGCCATCGTCGCGGCGGCCACGCTCTCGCACCGCTACATCGCCGACCGGCAATTGCCCGACAAGGCCATCGACCTGATGGACGAGGCGGCCAGCCGCATCCGCATGGAGATCGACTCCAAGCCGGAGGAGCTGGACCGCAAGGAGCGCCGGCTGATCCAGCTCAAGATCCAGCGCGAGGCGCTCAAGAAAGAGAAGGACGAGGAATCGAAGCAGCGGCTCGCCGACCTCGAGGCCGAGATCGAGCGGCTGGCGCGCGAGTTCAACGACCTCGAGGAAGTCTGGAAGGCCGAGAAGGCCGCCGTCACCGGCACCACCAAGGTGAAGGAGCAGATCGAACAGCTCAAGCAGGAGCTCGAAGCGGCGCACCGCCGGCAGGACCTCGCGCGCGCCTCGGAGATCCAGTACGGCGCCTTGCCGAAACTGGAGAAGCAGCTCGCCGACGCCCAGGCCGCCGAAACCAAGGGCTTCACCCTGCTGCAGGACAAGGTGACGGCCGAGGAGATCGCCGAGGTGGTGTCGCGCTGGACCGGCATTCCGGTCAGCAAAATGCTCGAAGGCGAGCGCGAGAAGCTCTTGAAGATGGAGAATGTGCTGGCCGCCCGCGTGGTCGGGCAGCGCGAGGCAGTGCGCGCGGTGTCCGATGCCATCCGTCGCTCGCGGGCGGGCCTCTCCGACCCGAGCCGCCCGAACGGCAGCTTCCTCTTTCTCGGCCCCACCGGCGTGGGCAAGACCGAACTCTGCAAGGCGCTGGCGCATTTCCTGTTCGACACCGAGGAAGCGATGGTGCGCATCGACATGAGCGAGTTCATGGAGAAGCACTCCGTGGCCCGGCTGATCGGCGCGCCGCCGGGCTACGTCGGCTACGAGGAGGGCGGCTATCTGACCGAGGCGGTGCGTCGCCGGCCCTACAGCGTGATCCTGCTCGACGAGGTCGAGAAGGCGCACCACGACGTGTTCAACGTGCTGCTGCAGGTGCTGGACGACGGCCGTCTCACCGACGGCCAGGGCCGCACGGTGGATTTCCGCAACACCGTGATCGTGATGACATCCAACCTCGGCAGCCAGCACATCCAGGAGCTCTCCGGCGAGGGCGATGCCGCCTACATCCAGATGAAGGCGGCGGTGATGGGGGTCGTGCAGTCGCACTTCCGCCCGGAGTTCATCAACCGGCTGGACGAGATCGTGGTGTTCCATCCGCTGGGCCGCGAGCAGATCCGCGAGATCGCGCGCATCCAGACGGCGTATCTCGCCAAACGCTTGGGCGAGCGGCAGATCAAGTTCAGCATCGACGATGCGGCTCTGGAACTGCTCGGCAATGTCGGCTTCGATCCGGTCTACGGCGCGCGGCCGCTGAAGCGGGCGATCCAGCAGCAGATCGAGAACCCGCTGGCGCAGAAGATTCTGGCCGGCGAGTTCGTGGCCGGCGACACGGTGGCGGTGGCCAACGTCGGCGGCACGCTCAACTTCCGCAAGGGGCCGGACGCGTCGTCCGACCCCGCACGCGATTCAGCGCGTGCCGGCCCCGGTGGCGTTGGGAAACTGCCGCGGTAACGGGCCGGGCGGCCCCATGTAGCGGTCGCGCAGCAGGCTCTGGCGCGACACCAGCGGCCGGTTGACGCCGTCGATCAGCACGGCGGTGGGCGTGCTGGTCAGTTCGAGCGGATCGCCGTTCCAGAGCACGAGATCAGCGCGCTTGCCGACTTCGATGCTGCCGATGCGGTCGCCCACGCCGAAGGTGCGGGCCGGCTCGGCGGTGATGGCGCGGAGCGCGTCCTCCCACGGCAGGCCGTGGGCCACCGCGTTGCCGGCCAGCTGGCGGATCTTGCGGGCGTTGTGGGTGCCGAGGTCATCGAACTGCGAGATCACCACCCGCACGCCGGCCCGCCGCAGCAGGGCGGCGTTGTCCATGCGGGCACCGATCTGGTCGAAGGTGCTGGGCAGGTTCTGCAGCGGATCGACGATGACCGTGGCCCCGGCGGCGGCGATGCGGTCGGCCACCTTCCAGCCGCCGGTGGCCCCCGCCAGCACCGGCTGGAAGCCGTGGCGGCGGGCCAGGGCCAGCACCTGCAGGATGTCGGCGGCACGATCGACAAAGAACACCACGCGACCGCCGCGCAGGTAGCGTGAGAGCGCGTCGCGGCCGGCCGGGGTGAGCAGGCCATGGCTCGGAATGACGGCCATCATCATCGGCGAAGGCGCCGGACGGGCCTCGCGGATGGCCTGGTCGAGCAGCATGTACATGCTGGCGCGGCTGCCACCGGCACCTTCGGCCGCGCTCGAGCGCAGGTCGATGTAGAGGGTTTCGCCGCCGGCCAGCACGCCGTCCCAGCCGCCATCGAGGCGCACCACGCCGCCCTGGCCGGTGATGAAGCTGCCCTCACGCAGGGCCGCCGGGGTGAGTGCGGTGAAGGTCAGGCCCTCCTTGCGGTTGACCGGGATCACCGAGGAGCGCGGGTTGAAGGCCGGCGTCACGTCGAACTCCGGCCGCCAGCGCGTCTCGGCGTTGTGGTCGTGCGGCATCGGCGCGCCGAAGGCGTTGTGCACGGTGCTGGCTTCGGCATTGATCTCGACCAGGCCGAGTGCGGTCAGCCCGGCGAACAGGCCCGGCGTCAACGGCTGGCCGCCGGCGTCGATGCGGGTGACGCCGGCCGGGGCGGCCAGTTCGGGGCCGACGGCGGCGATCACGCCATCGCGCACCAGCACATCACCCTTGGCCAGGGTGCCGGCCGGGCCGGCGGTGTGGACGCGGGCGTTGTCGATGAACACGGAGGCCGCCTGCACCGGCAGGGCGGCGGCGAGGGCCAGTGCGATGGCACCGGCGAGCTGGGTCAGCGGGCGCATCAGTAATGGTCCTTGCCGAGCAGGAAGTCGGAGACGGGCTGGCGGGTCGGATCGTTGCGGTCGAACAGCAGGGCGCCGTCGATCCAGACCTTGTCGGCGCGGGCGTAGACGCTGAAGGGGTTCTGGTTCCAGAGCACCACATCGGCCATCTTGCCGCGCTGGAGCGTGCCGGTCCGGTCGAGGATGCCCATCGCCCGGGCCGGGTTCTGGGTGATCCAGCGGATGGCGTGCTCGGGGCTGATCTCGATGCCGATGCGGCGCGCCGTGCCGATCATCTTGGCGGCTTCCTGGTTGAGGCGCTGGATGCCCTCGGGTGAATCGGAATGGACGATGCCGCAGCCGGTACCGCCGCCGCCGCGCTCGACCAGCAGCAGGTTCTCCGGGATCGAATCCCAGGCCTCGGCCTTGAAGCCCCACCAGTCGGCCCAGAGCGCGCCGCAGGTGCCGGCCTCGGCCATCTGGTCGGCGATCTTGAAGGCCTCGACGGCGTGATGGAAGGCAGCGATCTGGAAGCCGAACTCCTCGGCCAAGTCGAGCATGATCGCCATTTCATCGCTGCGGTAGCAGTGCACCTGGACCTTGATCTCGCCGGTCATGGCGGCGGCCAGGGTCTCCAGCCGCAGGTCCTGCTTGGGCGGCTCCTCGTCGTCGAGTTTCTCGAGGTATTCGCGGGCGTCGATGAAGGCGTTGCGGTAGCCCGCCACATTGCCCATGCGGGTCATCGGGGCGACGTTGCGGAGCTGGCCGTAGACCCGCTTCGGGTTCTCGCCGCAGGCCATTTTGAGGCTCCAGGGCGCGCCGGGGAACTTCATCGCCTGGTAGGTTTCGGCGGGCACGTTCTTGAGCACGATGCTGCGCCCGCCGATCAGGTTGGCGCTGCCCGGCAGGACCAGCAGCGAGGTCACGCCACCGGCCAAGGCCGTGGCGAAGCCGGGGTCCTGCGGCCAGATGCCGTGCTCGGCCCAGACCTGCGCGGTGATCGGATTGGTCATCTCGTTCACGTCCTGGTGCGCGTCCAGGGCCGGCGCGGGGAACACGCCGAGGTGCGAGTGCACGTCGATCAGGCCGGGCGTGACCCAGCGCCCTTCGGCCTCGATCACCGTGGCACCGGCGGGGGCATCGAGCTCGCGACCGACCCGGCGGATCTCGCCATCCCGGAACAGCACATCGGCGCCGTCCATCCGGGAGCCGTCGCCGATCAGTACGGTGGCGTTGCGGATCAGCACCGGGCCGGCGGGCACCGGTCGGTAGGTGCTGGGGTAGGGGTCGTCGCCGAGCACCGGCGTACGGGCATCGGCAACGCTGCCGAGGGCGAGGGCCAGCAGGCCGGCGAGCAGGCTGGGTCGAAAGGCTGGCGAGGGCATCGCGGGCTCCGGCGAAAACAGGCTCTACCCTAGCCGGATGGCGGTCGCGCTCCAAGGGGGTCAGAAGTCATGCCGATGTCGCCCTCGCGCGCTGGCCGGCATGGCAGAATCGACCGATCGACACGGCGCGGGAGCCTGCATGAAAGACAAACACGAGATCGTCGCCAATTGGCTGCCGCGCTACACCGGCGTGCCGCTGGAGCACTTCGGCGCGCACGTGCTGCTGACCAATTTCGGTGGCTACCTCGAGGTGTTCGCCCGGCTCACCGGCGCCGAGGTGGTGGGTCGCGACCGGCCGATGCCCAGCGCCACCAGCGACGGCATCACCATGATCAATTTCGGCATGGGCAGCGCCAATGCCGCCACCGTGATGGACCTGCTCGGCGCCTACGGCCCGAAGGCCGTGCTGTTCCTCGGCAAGTGCGGCGGCCTGAAGAAGAAGAACCAGCTGGGCGATCTGATCCTGCCGATCGCCGCGATCCGCGGCGAGGGCACCAGCAACGACTACCTGCCGCCTGAGGTGCCGGCGCTGCCGGCCTTCGCCCTGCAGCGCGCGGTGTCGACCATGATCCGCGACCTCGAGTTCGACTACTGGACCGGCACGGTCTACACCACCAACCGCCGCGTCTGGGAGCACGACGAGGCCTTCAAGGAGTACCTGCGCCGGCTACGCTGCATGGCCATCGACATGGAGACCGCCACGGTGTTTGCCGCCGGTTTCGCCAACAGCCTGCCCTCGGGGGCCCTGCTGCTGGTGTCCGACCAGCCGATGATCCCGGAAGGGGTCAAGACCGAGGCCTCCGACCAGGTGGTCAGCAGCAATTTCGTCGAGAACCACATCCGCGTCGGCATCGAGGCGCTGAAGCTGGTGCGCCGTCACGGCAAGTCGGTCAAGCACCTGCGCTTCGATTGAGCCGGGGCGGCCCGGTTCACCAGATGAAACGGAGGTTCACGACCTCGGCCACCGGCGGTTCCCCGGAAAGCCGGACCACGCATTCGAGCCGCTGGACGGTTTCATCGGCCAGGCCGAGGTTGACGGTGACCGGCGCGGCCAGCAGGAAGCCGCCGCGGCCGTCGTCGGCCTTGCTGGCGGCCAGTTCGGCCAGGTCGAGCCGGTAGGGCCGACTCTGCACCTGCTCTTGCACTTGCGCGTCGCAGGCCTGGGCGGCGAGATCGGCCGGGCCCGGGGGCGCACCGCAACCGGCAAGGGCCAGGGCGGCCAGGGTGGCGGTGGTGAGGCTGCGGGTCATCGGCGTTCTCCGGGTGGTCACTGGGGACGGACGGGCGCGTTCGGATTGTGGATCGAAAGCCCGGCACCCTGCACGCCGCGGTCGACCCAGTCGATGACGATGCCGTCGGCTCGCGCCGCGCTGGCACGGTCGAAATGCACGCGGATACCGTTCGATTCGGCCACCACCGCGTTCGCGTCGGGGGCTTTCAGTTCAAAGCGGCTGTTGAACCGGGCATCGACCGCCATGTAAAGGGCCAGACCTTCGCCCTGCTCGGCCAAGGCCTGGCGGATCTGCCGGGCGGCGGCGTCGGTGATGCTGAGGTTCGGTACCACCGGCTCGGCCGGACTGCTGCCCAGCAGAGCGTGCAGTTCGCCGCTGTCGTGCAGCTGGGCGATGATGTCGGAACCGCCGACCAGTTCGCCTTTGATGTAGAGCTGCGGGATGGTCGGCCACTGGCCGTAGACCTTGATGCCCTCGCGGATCTCCGGGTCCTGCAGCACATCGACGTGCGCGTAGTCGGCGACGAGGCCGCCGACCATGCTGGCGGCCTTCATCGAGAAGCCGCACTGCGGCCGCTCGGGGCTGCCTTTCATGAACAGCACGACCTCGTGCGAGCTGAGGATGGATTCGATGCGGGCGCGGGTTTCGGGCGGGAGGCTCATGGCGGGCAGGGTGGGCGAGGTTCGGGTCTGGGCCATTCTACGCCCAGAGTTCCGGCCTGCCCGTCGAGGAGGCCGCCAGGGCCGCCCACAGCGTGTACATCGCCGCCGAGGGGTGCAGGCCGTCGGCGCTCAGCATGGCGGGCTCGCCGCCACGCTCGCGGCTCACCGGCGCGGTGTCGACGAAACGCGCTCCCCGGGCTTCGGCGATGCGCTGTGCGGCCGCATTGAACGCATCGAGCTGCGACGCGATCTGCGCGCGGTCGCGGCCGGACTGCATCGCGAAGGGCGTCACGCCCCAGTCGGGGATGGCGAGGACGATCACGCGCGATGCCTCACCACCCGCGAAACCGATGGCGCGTTCGAGCAGGCTGGCGAACTGCACCTCGTACTCGGCGAGCGGCCGCCCGCGGTACTGGTTGTTGACGCCGATCAGCAGCGAGACCAGCGCGTGGTCGGTCGGGATCGGCTCGATGGCGTGCGCCGCGTCGATGCCCGCATCGAGCTCGTCGGTCGTCCAGCCCGTTTTCGCGATGATGCGTGGTTCGTCGATGACGACGCCGCGCGCGCGCAGCAGGGCGGCGAGCTGCGCCGGCCAGCGTGCGGCTTCGGGCACGCCCTCGCCGATGCTGTAGCTGTCGCCGAGGGCCAGAGCGCGCGGCGCGGGCGTGTCGGGCGCCGGCGGGATGGCGGCGGTGGCGGTGGACATCGCGGCCGACATCAGCAGCGCTCCCAGCTCACGCCACATGGCGCGCGCCGCCGCGGTCGGCGTACTGCGACAGCGAGCGCTCGATGCGGCGGAAGACTTCGCGGATCTCCTCGGCCTGCGGCAGCAGGGTGACGCGGAAATGGTCGCGCTCGGGCATGTTGAAGCTGCTGCCCGGCACCACCAGCACATGCTCGGTTTCGAGCAGGTCGAGGGCGAAACGGTAGTCGTCGAAGCCGGGCAGTTGCGTGGTGTCGATCTTCGGAAAGGCATACAGCGCGCCCTGCGGCGGCACCAGCGAAAGGAAGCGGCTTTGCGCACAGGCGGCGATGACGGCGGCCCGCGAGGCGTGCAGGCGGCCGCCCGGCGCGGTGAGCGCGCTGATGGTGTCGCCACCGGTCAGCGCGGCCTCGATGGCGAACTGGCCCGGCACGTTGGCGCACAAGCGCAGCGCGCCAAGCAGGTCGAGCGCGTGGTGGTAGTCGCCGCTGCGCAGCGGATCGCCGGAGAGCACCGCCCAGCCGACGCGCCAGCCGCAGGCGCGGTGCACCTTCGACAGGCCGCTGAAGCTGAGGCAGGGCACATCGCCGGCCAGCGGCGCCAGCGGCTGGAAGCTGTGGTCGTCGTAGAGGATGCCGTCGTAGATCTCGTCGGCCATCAGCAGCAGGCGGTACTTCGCGGCGATCGCGACGAGCCTCTCGAGCAGTGCCTTCGGGTAGCTCGCACCGGTCGGGTTGTTCGGGTTGATCAGCACCAGCGCGCGGGTCTTCGGGCCGATCATCCGCTCGATCTCGTCCGGATCGGGCAGGAAGCCGTCTTCGGCACGGCAGCGGTAGTAGCGCGGGATGCCGTCGTTGAGGATGGTCGCGGCACTCCACAGCGGGTAGTCCGGGCTCGGCAGCAGCACCTCGTCGCCGAGGTTGAGCAGGGCGCGCAGGGCGATGTCGATCAGCTCGGACACCCCGTTGCCAATGAACACCCGGTCGGCATGGGCCTGTGGCAGGCCGCGCGCCCGGTAATGCGCAGCGATCACCTCGCGCGCCTGCGGCAGGCCTTGCTGGTGGGTGTAGGGGTCGGTATCGGCGATGTGGTCGGCGATGGCCCGTTGCAGGTGCTCGGGCGCGCGGAAGCCGAAAGCGCCCGGGTTGCCGATGTTCAGCTTGATCAGACGGTGGCCCTGACTTTCCAGTTCACGGGCACGGCGGGCGAGTTCACCGCGGATCTCATAGCGCACTTCGCGCAGGCGTTCGCGGGTGGGCAGGGTGTTCGACAGCATGGACGGGCGGTGGGCGGCAAAAAGCGAGGGTAACGCAAGCCCAACCCTGTGGCTGGCCCCCAGAGGGAGCCACAAAGCCGCACTCCGCTCAGCTGGCCGGGGCTTTCATGCCGCGCAGACCGAAGGCGGCCAGGGCCACGAAGCCGATTTCCCAAACCAGGGCGTAAGCGAAAAAAGGCACCCAGACGCCGTCGATGGCGATGCCCAGCAGTCGGCCGGCGGCGATGCCGGCATTGGCCGCCAGCACCAGCCAAAGGCCGGCCCGGTGCCAGTCGCGGCGGCTTGCCGCCACCAGCAGCAAGGCCGCCAGACCCACTTCCAGACCGCCGTAGAAAGCACGGAACTCGGTGGCGGCAGCCGGGCCGCTGGCGCTGATGCCGATGGCGGCGAGCGGGGCGAAGGGATCGACCAGAAACCACAGGCCGAAGCCCAGAAAGCCGAGGCCGGCGAGGGTGAGCACGAGGGCGCGGTAGGTGTTCATTCACTCACTATGCCCGCAATCGGATCAAGGCGGCGGGAAGCCCGCGTACACTGCGGTCGATGACGTGGACTGCCGATGACTTCGAGGCCCTGCGGCCGATGGGCTGGCGCGACGACGCGCCCGCCGCTCTGGCGCTGGCCGGGCGGCCGAAGGCGGCGCTGGCCCGCGTGGTCGGCCAGCACCGCAATGCCTACGTGGTCGCCACGACACTCGATGAAGCCCGCCGTGTCCAGCCTCCCGCCGCCTGGACACGCCCGCGCTTCCGCGCCGAGGACCGTGCCGTGGTCGGCGACTGGGTGCTGCTCGATGCCAAGGGCGAGGCCATCGCCACCCTGCTGCCGCGCCACGCTCTGCTGCGCCGCGCCGCGGCCGGCGAGCATTACCAGCAGCAGCCGATCGCCGCGAACATCGATTTCGTGCTGGTGGTGACCGGGTTGGACGGCGATTTCAATCCGCGCCGGATCGAGCGCTACCTGCTGCTGGTGCAGGCCAGCGGTGCGGCGCCGGTGCTGGTGCTGACCAAAGCCGATCTCGCCGGTGAGGCGGCCAGCGAGGCCGCCGATCTGCTGCAGCCGCTGGTCGATGCCGGCTTTCCGCTGCATGTGCTCAACGGCAAGGATGCGGCGAGTGCCGCCGTGCTGGCGCCCTACCTTGGGCCGGGCCGCAGTTGCGTGCTGGTCGGCAGCTCGGGCGCCGGCAAATCCACGCTGACCAACACCCTGCTCGGCCGCGAGACCATGAAAACCGCCGAGGTGCGCGAAACCGACTCGCGCGGCCGCCACACCACCACCTCGCGGGTGCTGATTCCGCTGCCGCTGGGGGCTTGCCTGATCGACACGCCCGGCATGCGCGAACTCAAGCTGATCGGCGAGGAGGATCTCGCCGACAAGGTGTTCGAGGACATCGAGGCGCTGGCCTCGCAGTGCCGCTTCCGCGATTGCGCGCACTTGAACGAGCCCGGCTGTGCGGTGCTGGCCGCACTGGACAGCGGTGAGCTCGAGGAGACGCGCTGGGCGCATTACATGAAACTGCGCGATGAGCGCGACGCCGCCGCGACCACCCTGGCCGCGCGCCGGCAGGAAGCCCGGCAGGCGCCGAAGGGCACGGCGCGCAAGCCGGGTGGCAAGGACAAGTTCGGGCGGCGCTGATCGTTTGCGGAACGTGCTGTCGCTCCTGCCGAGCATGACCGCAGGCCGGCAGCACCCCGGGCGGGGGATGCAGCGCTATGCTCGAGGCCGACCTGTTTTCGAGCTTCGATGGCCGCCTCCACCGCTGATCTTGCCCGTCTGGCTGCGCTCGATGCCCGCATCGTGCGGGCCTCGCGTCGGCTGCGCCTGCTGCAGGCGGTGAGCTGGACCCGGCCGGTGCAGCAGACTTTCCTCGATCGTTGGCAGCGCGGCGTGCAGCGCCTGCCGGAGCCGGAGTACCTGGTCGAGGACCACAGCGATCTGCGCGCCGAACTGCGCGAGGTCGCCGCCGCCTGCGACCCGGACACGCCGCTTGGCCTCTACCTCAAGCGCACCGCCGAGAGCTGGCACACCACCGCGCTGCTGCTGGAGGCGGTCGGCACCGCCGAAGTCACCGAGCATTCGATCCGCCTGTTCGGTCGCCCCGGTGACATGCTGCCCGGTGGCCAGGTTTCGGGTCTGGACGCCGCCCTGCATTTCGTGCGGATCGCCGACGAGCTGGACGCCGAACTGCGGGCCGGCGACGACGAGGACGCGATTGCCGCCACCGAAGTTCGCGAACGCCTGCAGAACGAGTTGGACGGCTTCTTCGGTGCCGGGCAGGTGGCGGTCGAGCTCGACCCCGACCTGATCGCCAAGGCCGCCGCCGGGCCGACCCGCATCCGCCTGCGCGCCGGGGCCGCCTTCAGCAGCTACGACCTGCACCAGTTGCGCGAGCACGAGGCCTACATCCACACCCTGACCGCCCTCAACGGCCGTTCGCAGCCGCATTTCGCCTCGTTGGCCGGCAGCTCGCCGCGGATCACCGCCACCCAGGAGGGGCTCGCCACCTTCGCCGAGCTGATCACCGGGCACATCGACATCGAGCGCATGAAGCGCATCAGCCTGCGCATCCTCGCCATCGACATGGCCCTGCGCGGGGCCGATTTCATCGATGTGTTCCGCTTCTTTCTCGAGGCCGGTCAGCGCGAGCCGGAGAGCTTCGCCTCGGCGGCGCGGATCTTCCGCGGCGTGCCGGTGACCGGCGGCGCGGCCTTCACCAAGGACGGCGTCTACCTCGCCGGGCTGGTGCGGGTGCACACCTTCTTCCGCTGGTGCCTGCGACAGAAGAAGCTGGCGCTCACCCACCGGTTGTTCGCCGGCAAGATGGCCCTGCAGGACGTGTTTGACCTGGCCCCAGCTTTCGAGGACGGCAGCATCGCACCGCCCCGCTTCCTGCCGCCCTGGGCGCGGCGCGCCCACGGTTTGGCCGGCCTGCTGGCTTTCTCGCTATTCGCCAACAGCATTCGCCTCGATCGCGTCGACATTGAGCGCGAGGACGCCTTGCCCGAACTGTTCGGCCATACCGCATCGGAAGCCCGCGAAGCCGGGCGATAGCGAGGTACATCGCATCCTCCGACGCTTCAAGGTAGGGCCGTGATCGCACTTGCCGCCTGCTTGCCTGCACGCCTGCCACGCGGGGCCATGGGTCACGGCGGGTGCCTGACGCCAACCCGCCTGCCTGTCTGCGTGGGGTCTGCGGACGCGGCCGGCGCGGATTCCGCGTCCCGCTCCATACGCGCCGTCGCTCGGCGTCCTGCCTCGCTCCGCGTTCCGTCAGCCCCCACGCGCGCGGCGGGCTGGAGGTCGCCGTACTTCACCTATCCCGCCTTGCACCACCACTACGCACCTCCCCCCTTGGCCGAGAGACTGGCATCGAGCGCCGCGCCCGCGGGCCATGGGATCACAAAGAGGCGCACAGGACGTGCGCCGTCCGGCGACTGCGGAGCGGGACGCGTAGCCGTCGCCGGCTGTGACCCGTGGCCCAGCGTGGCAGGCGCGCAGCGAGGCCCAGCGTCGCAGGCGTGCAGGCGCATTGCCGGATCACGCGCGCCGAGCTGGCCCGTACGCCGGCGTCCGCCGCCGACGCGGCGGCTCGCTAGAATGCGGCTCCGCTTCCACCGACAGCCGCGATGTCCGACCACGATGCGTTCAAACAGGCCGCCCTCGACTACCACCGGCAGGCGCCGGCCGGGAAAATCAAGGTCATGCCGACCAAGGCGCTGGTCACCCAGCGCGATCTCTCGCTCGCCTATTCGCCGGGCGTGGCGGCCGCCTGCGAGGCCATCGTCGCCGATCCGGCGCAGGCCTTCGAGCTGACCGCACGCGGCAACCTGGTCGGGGTGATCTCCAACGGCACCGCCGTGCTCGGCCTTGGCGACATCGGCCCGCTGGCCGGCAAGCCGGTGATGGAGGGCAAGGGCGTGCTGTTCCAGAAATTCGCCGGCATCGACGTGTTCGACCTCGAGGTGGCCGAGAAGGACCCCGACCGCCTGGTCGAGATCATCGCCGCACTCGAACCCACCTTCGGCGGCATCAACCTCGAGGACATCAAGGCGCCGGAGTGTTTCATCGTCGAGCGCAAGCTCCGCGAGCGCATGAAGATCCCGGTCTTCCACGACGACCAGCACGGTACCGCCATCATCGTCGGTGCGGCCCTGACCAATGCCCTGCACGTGGTCGGCAAGCGTGTCGAGGACGTGCGGCTTGCGGTCAGCGGTGCTGGTGCGGCCGGCATCGCCTGCCTCGACATGCTGGTGGCGCTCGGCCTGCGCCGCGAGCACATCCTGGTGGTCGACAAGGATGGCGTGCTGCACAGCGGCCGCAGCGACCTCAACGAAGGCACGGTGCGCTACGCCCGCGAGACGCCGTTCCGCACACTGGCCGAGATCGTAGCCGGTGCCGACGTGTTCCTCGGGCTCTCGGCCGGTGGTGTGCTCAAGCCCGAGATGGTGGCGACGATGGCCGCGCGGCCGATCATCTTCGCGCTGGCCAACCCCAGCCCGGAGATCCTGCCCGAGCAGGCCAAGGCGGTGCGGCCGGACGCGATCATCGCCACCGGTCGCAGCGACTACCCGAACCAAGTCAACAACGCGCTTTGCTTCCCTTACATCTTCCGTGGCGCGCTCGATGTCGGCGCGACCACCATCAACGAGGCGATGAAACGTGCCTGCGTGGTCGCCATCGCCGAATTGGCCCGGCGCGAGGCCACCGACCTCGGCAGCGCCTACGGCGGCGAGCCTTCGCAGTTCGGGGCTGAATCGCTGATTCCCAAACCCTTCGATCCCCGGCTGTTGATGGAGCTCGCCCCGGCGGTGGCCGAGGCGGCGATGCGCTCCGGCGTGGCCACCCGGCCGCTCGATATCGAGGCCTACCGCGACCGCCTGAGCCAGTGGGTGTTCCGCACCGGGCTGATGATGAAGCCGGTGTTCGACCGTGCCCGTGCCCAGCGCCAACGTGTGGTCTACGCCGAGGGCGAGGAGGAGAACGTGCTGCGCGCGGTGCAGACCGTCGTCGACGAAGGGCTGGCCCATCCGATCCTGGTCGGCCGTCCGGCGGTGATCGAACGCCGCATCCAGCGCCTCGGCCTGCGCATCCGGCCGGGCCGCGATGTTTCCATCACCAACATCGACGATGATCCGCGTTTCAACGACTACTGGCAGCTCTACCACCAGATCATGGCGCGCAAGGGTGTTACGCCCTCGGCAGCCAAGGCCATCGTCCGTTCGCGCGATGTGGTGATCGCCGCACTGATGGTGCGCCGTGGCGAGGCCGACGCGCTGCTCTGCGGCTTTGTCGGTCGGTACGCCCGCAAACTGCGCTACGTGCGCGAGGTGCTCGGCTTCGATGCCGGTAGCAAGGGGCTTTCGGCGCTTTCGGCGGTGCTCAACGAGAAGGGCGTCACTTTCTTCGCCGACACCCATGTGCAGGTCGAGCCGAGTGTCGAGCAGATCGCCGACTGCGTGCAGCAGGCGGCATTCCGCCTGCGGCTGTTCGGCGTGATGCCGAAGGTGGCCTTGATCGGGCATTCCAATTTCGGCAGTTCCGAGGCAGCCTCCGCGCAGAAGCTGCGCGACGCTCTGGCCCTGCTGCATGAGCGCGATCCGAAGCTGGAGGTCGAAGGCGAAATGCACGCCGACCTCGCACTCGATGAGGAATTGCGCGAGCGGGTGTTCCCCGATTCGCGGCTCAAGGGCCGCGCCAACCTGCTGGTGTTCGCCAACATCGATGCGGCCAATGCCGCCTACAACCTGACCCGTGCCATGACCGACGGTGTCGGCCTCGGACCGATCCTGATGGGTATCGGCAAGGCCGCCCACGTATTGACGCCCTCGGCCACGATCCGCCGCATCGTCAACATGACGGCGGTCGCAGCGGTGGATGCCCAGGTCCGCGCAGAACGCGGCGCCTGAGCGTGGCGGCGTCAGCGACCGTGACCGCGCCCCGCGTCAGTGTCCTGATGCTGGCGTGGAAGGCCGAGGCCACCATCGTCGAGGCCCTGCAGGGCGCCCTGGCGCAGACCGTGCCTTGCGAGATCCTCTGCTCGGACGATGCCTCGCCGGACGCGGGGTTCGAGCGCGCCGCGGCTTTTCTTGCCGGATCGCCGCCGATGGCCGCCGCCCACACGGTGCGGTTGCTGCGCCAGCCGGTGAACCTCGGCCTCACCGCCCACCTCAACCGCCTGCTGGCCGAGGCCGGCGGCGAGCTGATCGTGGTGATGGCCGCCGATGACATCAGCCTGCCCGAGCGGGTAGCGACCCTGCTGACCGCCTTCGATGCCGACCCGGGTGCTTTCGTCGCTGGTTCCGCCTGGCGGGCTTTCGGTGACGGCCGCCCGGAACGGGTCGAACGCACCCGTCTGCCGGCGCGGTTCGGTCTTGCCGATTTTGTCGCCAGCGGTGGCATGAGCACCCTGCTCGGCGCCACCCTCGCGTTCCGCCGCGAGCTCGTCGAACGTTTCGGTCCGCTGGCCGGCCATGTCGAGGACAATGTGCTGAGCCTGCGTGGTGCCCTGCTGGGCGGCGGCCTCAACCTGCCGCAGCCGCTGGTGCGCTACCGGCGCAGCCCGGACAGCCTCGGCCAGTGGCTGTTCGCCCGCGGCGAGGTCGGTCCGGCGGCCCGCGAGCGCCGCTACCGGCGCACCATCGCCATGTACCGCGCGGTGGCGGCCGATCTGGCGGCCTGCCTCGATCGCGCCGGCCGGCCCGCCGATCCGCGGGTCGCTCGTGCCGCCACCGACATCATCGCCATGTACCGCATCGAGGCCGATGCCCGCGAGACCCTGCTCGAGCGGCCGCGCCGGGAATGGCTCGCGCCGATCCTCGCCGGCCTCAGGCAGCGCGGTCTGCGCCGCAAAAGCGCCGAGCGTGCCCTCAAGCTGCTGCTGCCCAGGCGCTGGCTGCGGCTGGGCTAAGGTGGCGCGGCTGTGGCCTGCTGTATGTGCCGGCCTTCTGGAACGCGCATTCAGGACCACCCCCTCGCGTCTGCCGACGCGTCTGCCGACGCGCCTGCCTTGCGCGACCTGCGGACGCGACGGCTCAGGCTCCGCGTCCCGCTCCGCATTCGCCGCCGCTCGCCCTCCATGGCTCGCTTCGCTGTCCGTCAGGCCGCGCTGGCGCGGCGCTCGTTGACGGGCATTGGCCGAAGGATGCGATCCACCCAAAGGATGCGAAGCGAAACCAAGATTCGTGCTGTTCTCTTCATGACCGCCGCAGCCGCGAAGCACCCCGCAAGGCAGGCTGGGGGCTTGCGGCGGATTTCGAGGGCCAGCCCGGCGATCAGACGTCAGGCCCGCAGGGTGCGCCCTGGATGGGCGCACCGACCGCGGGCACAGGATGTGCCCATCGGTCGGCCCGTCGGGTTTCTTGCCGCACATCTACCGGCCCGAGTCCGCCGCAGGCCTCCGGCCTGCCGCGGCGGGGGGGGCTCCGGGCGCCATGGCTCAGGCGCCGCGGCCCGCTACCCCTTCCATGGCTCGCTTGGCTGTTCCTGAGGCCGCGCTGGCAAGGCTCAGGCTGAGGCTGGGCTGAGGCGGCACGGCCTCGGCCAGCGGTTGGAGCCTCCTGTTAGAATCCGAGCTCTAAACGGCGCATCAAGAGGCATGCATGAACTGGCTGCAGGAGATCCTGGCGAACGACCTCGACCCCACCGAGACCCGGGAGTGGCTGGAGTCGCTGAAAGCGGTCATCGATGCCGACGGTCCGGAGCGTGCCCACCACCTGCTCGAGCGGATGGTCGAACTCACCCGCCGCGCCGGCGCCCACCTGCCCTTCGCGCCGACCACCGAATACGTCAACACCATCCCGACGCACCTCGAAGCCAAGAGCCCGGGCGATGCGCAGATGGAGTGGCGGCTGCGTTCGCTGATCCGCTGGAACGCGCTGGCGATGGTGGTGCGCGCCAACCGCAAGCCCGGAGAGCTCGGCGGCCATATCGCCAGCTTCGCGTCGGCGGCCACGCTGTACGACGTCGGCTTCAACCACTTCTGGCGCGCGCCCAGCGACCAGCATCCCGGCGACCTGCTGTTCATCCAGGGGCACAGCTCGCCGGGCGTCTACGCCCGCGCCTTCCTGGAAGGCCGGTTGACCGAGCAGCAGCTCGACCACTTCCGCATGGAGGTCGACGGCAAAGGCATTTCCAGCTACCCCCACCCGTGGCTGATGCCGGACTTCTGGCAGACGCCCACGGTGTCGATGGGTCTGGGGCCCATCGCGGCGATCTACCAAGCGCGCTTCTGGAAGTACCTCGAAGCCCGTGGCCTGATGCCGGTCAGCGACCGCAAGGTCTGGTGCTTCCTCGGCGACGGCGAATGCGACGAGCCCGAGAGCCTCGGTGCCATCTCGCTGGCCGGCCGCGAGGGCCTCGACAACCTCATCTTCGTCATCAACTGCAACCTGCAGCGGTTGGATGGCCCGGTGCGCGGCAACGGCAAGATCATTCAGGAGCTGGAAGGCCAGTTCCGTGGCGCCGGCTGGAATGCGCTGAAGGTGGTCTGGGGCAGTTACTGGGACCCGCTGCTGGCCAAGGACAGCAACGGCGTGCTGAAGAAGCTGATGATGGAAACCGTCGACGGCGAGTACCAGAACTGCAAGGCCTTCGGCGGCGCGTACACGCGCGAGCATTTCTTCGGCAAGTACGAGGAGACCAAGCAGATGGTCGCCTCGCTGTCCGACGAGGACATCTGGCGCCTCAACCGCGGCGGCCACGACCCGCACAAGGTGTACGCCGCCTATGCCGCCGCCAGCGCGCACAAGGGCCAGCCCACCGTGATCCTCGCCAAGACGGTGAAAGGCTACGGCATGGGCAAGGCCGGCGAGTCGATCAACATCACCCACCAGCAGAAGAAGCTCGACGACGCGGCGGTGAAGGCGTTCCGCGACCGCTTCAACATCCCGGTGAGCGACGAGCAACTGCCCGAGGTGCCGTTCTACCACCCCGGTCCCGACGCGCCGGAAGTGCAGTACCTGAAAGCCCGCCGCGAAGCACTCGGCGGCCCATTACCGCAGCGCCGCATCAAGGCCAGCGAATCGCTGCCGACGCCGGCGCTCGAGGTCTTCGACCGCCTGCTGAAGAGCAGCGGCGAGCGCGAGATCAGCACCACGATGGCCTTCGTGCAGGCACTGAACGTGATCCTGCGCGACAAGGCGATCGGCCCGCGCACGGTGCCGATCATCTGCGACGAGGCGCGCACCTTCGGCATGGAGGGTCTGTTCCGGCAGATCGGCATCTATTCGCCGCACGGCCAGAAATACAAGCCGGTCGATGCCGACCAGCTGATGTTCTACCGCGAGGACGCGGCCGGCCAGGTGCTGCAGGAAGGCATCAACGAAGCCGGCAGCTTCGCCAGCTGGATGGCGGCAGCCACCAGCTACAGCACGAACAACGTGCCGATGCTGCCGTTCTACATCTTCTATTCGATGTTCGGCTTCCAGCGCATCGGTGATTCGGCCTGGCAGGCCGCCGACATGCGCGCCCGCGGCTTCCTGCTGGGTGCCACCGCCGGCCGCACCACGCTCAACGGTGAAGGGCTCCAGCACGAGGACGGCCACTCGCACCTGCTGGCCGGCAACATCCCGAACTGCCGCCCCTTTGATCCGACCTTCGCCTACGAGGTCGCGGTGATCCTGCAGCACGGCATGCAGCGGATGATGACCGAGCAGGTGGACGAGTATTACTACCTGACCCTGATGAACGAGAACTACGCCCACCCGGAGATGCCGGAGGGTGCAGCCGAGGGGATCATCAAGGGCATGTACCTGCTCAAGGACGCCGGCAAGCCGAAGAAGGGCGAGCTGCGTGTGCAGCTGTTGGGCTCGGGCACGATCCTGCGCGAGGCGATCTTCGCCGCCGAGCTGCTCGACAAGGAGTTCGGCGTGTCCTCCGATATCTGGAGCTGCCCGAGCTTCACCGAGCTGCGCCGCGACGGCTTCGACGCCGAGCGTTGGAACCGCCTGCACCCGGAAGCGAAGACGCCGCGCAAGGCCTATGTGACCGAGCTGCTGGAAGGCCGCCAAGGGCCGGCGATCGCCGCGACCGACTACGTGCGCCAGTTTGCCGACCAGATCCGCGCCTTCGTGCCGATGAAGTACACCGTGCTCGGCACCGATGGCTTCGGCCGCTCGGACACCCGTGCGAACCTGCGCCGCCACTTCGAGGTCGACCGCTACTACATCGCGCACGCCGCGGTCGCCGCGCTCGCGGCCGAGGGCAGGATGAACGCGAAGGATGTGGCCCGCGCCATCAAGGTGTTCAACATCGACGCCGAGAAGGCCAACCCGATCGGGGTGTGAAATGCCGGAAATCGTCTTCAAGGGCAAGGAATACGTCTACAACCATCATCTGACGGTACCGTTCCGGCCGCTGGTTACGCATGCGGAAAAAAGCGTGGGTGCCCCCGATCTTGGCGGCAACCTGGTGATCCACGGCGACAACCTGCACGCCCTGAAGAGCCTGCTGCCGCGCTATGCCGGCAAGGTCGATCTGGTCTTCATCGACCCGCCCTACAACACCGGCAACGAGGGCTGGTGCTACAGCGACGGCGTCAACAGCCCGATCATGAAGGAGTGGCTGTCCACCAACCCGGTGGACGCCGAGGACATGCTTCGCCACGACAAGTGGCTGTGCATGATGTGGCCGCGGCTGGTGTTGCTGCGAGAGCTGCTCTCCGAGGCTGGTGTGATCTTCGTAACGATTGACGATCACGAGTCGCACCGACTTGAGATGATGCTCGACGAGATTTTCGGATCTGACAACAACCTAGGCCGAATTGTTGCAAGGCTTAATCCAAAAGGTCGTCACTTAGATAAACACTTCGCGAAAACGCATGAGTATGTGCTCGTTTTCGCGAAGAGTGCTCAGCATGCTGCATTTAATGGCGCAGCGAAGACTGAGAAAATGGTCGCGGAGTATCGAGAGCAGGATGGGCGCGGTCGCTATCGTTTGATTGAGCTCCGGAATCGAAACTCCGCATTCAATCCGGGTACGCGTCCAAATCTCTACTTCCCTCTGTATGTTCGGCCAGACACAGGCAGCGTCTCGGTCGAGAGGGATGCCTTTCACGTCGCTGAAGCGTTGCCGCTTGACTCTCGGGGTGAGCCTACTTGCTGGACTTGGAGCGTCCCAAAGATCAGGAAAGATTTTCTTTTTTTGGTCGGTCGCAAAACCTCCGACGGAACTTGGCGAGTTTTCCGTAAGGACTACTTGATTGCGGAGGATGGAGAAGAGGCAACAACCAAGCCAAAAACAGTTTGGCTTGATGCCGAGCTAAACATGGATCTGGCACGAAGGACGGTCACTGAGATTCTTGGATCAAATTCTTTCGATTTCCCCAAGCCAGTAGCCTTGATTCAGCGACTGATAGAAATCGTTTCGAATGAAGACGCCCTTGTCCTCGACAGCTTCGCCGGCTCGGGCACCACCGCTCATGCGGTGCTCAAGGCCAACGCCGCCGACGGCGGTTCGCGTCGTTTCATCCTCGTCGAAGGCGAGGACTACGCCGACCGCCTCACCGCCGAGCGCGTGCGTCGCGTCATCCAGGGCTACGCCTGGTTGGGCACGCAGAAGGAGACCCTGCTGGAGCAGAAGATCACCTTCACGCAGTTCAAGAAGGCCGATGAATGGCTCGCCAGGATCGAAGCGATCAAGGCGCGCGAGGGCTTCGTCGAGGGCGATCTCGTCGATCAGGGAACGGCGAAGACGAAACGCTTCGACAGGATCAGTGTGAAGCTGGATGAGGGCGTGCTGCGCGTCGAAGGCGAGAAGAAGATCTCCGAGCGCGTGGACGGTTTGGGTGGCGGCTTCACCTACTGCACCCTGGGTGAGCCGCTGGATCTCGACAAACTGCTGTCTGGCGAGTCGCTGCCGGCCCGGTCGGCGCTGGGCGAGTGGCTGTTCCACACCGCCACCGGAGGTGCCTTGCCGCCCGCGCCGAAGAAGGTGCCGAAGTGGTACCTCGGCGAGGCCCGCGATGCCCATGTCTGGCTGGTGTATGAGCCTGTGCTGGCCTTCCTGACCAGCCCCGAAGCGGCGCTGACGCTTTCGTTGGCGAAGTCCTTCCATGACTGGGGTCTGGAGCACGACGCCACGCGTGGCGAGCGCAAGCGCCATCTGGTGTTCGCGCCAGCCAAGTACCTGAGCAACCGGCAGTTGGGCGACTATGCCATCGACTACGCGCCGCTGCCCTTCGCCCTGTACCGGGAGGCGTGAGCATGAACATGCAACGCGAGCGCTTCGATCTGCATCGCGCGCAGTACGTCAAGGCGCTGCAGCGCCTGCATGAGGCCCTTGCCGTCGACGAGACCGACATTGTCCGCGATGCCTTGATCCAGCGCTTCGAGTTCACCTTCGAGCTGGCGTGGAAGGCGATGTACGACCTGCTGCGGCTGCAGGGGGAGAATCCGCCGAAGATGGTGCGCCCGGTGCTGCAGGCGGCATTCGTTGCCCGGTACATTGCCGATGCTCAGGCGTGGGAGCGCATCAAGGACTATCGCGACGAAACCAGCCACACCTACGACGCCGCGAAAGCCATCGAGGTGGCGGCTTTTATTCGTGCCGAGGCGGTGGCCGCCTTCGATGCGCTGGCCCAGGTGCTGGCGAAGCACTGATGTCGACGGTGTCGCCCAAACCGGGTTTCGGCATCGCTCCTGCCAGTGCGGCGAAGATCATCGCCCTCCTTGATGCGGCACCGTTCGTGGAGGTCGCGTGGATCTACGGCTCGCGAGCGCGCGGCGATGAACGGAACGATTCCGACATCGATCTGGTGCTCGACTGCCCGTCCGCGACGCCCGGGGAGTGGGCGCAGTTGTCGAACGCACTTCGCGATCTCGACATCCTGTACCGGATCGATGTGGCGCGCTGGCAGGACGATATCGAGACTGGTTTCCGGCAGCGGATCGAACGCGATCGATGCGTGTTCTGGCAGCGCAAGCGCTACGCAGCCAGCGCCGAAGCCATGGGTGGCATCTCTCTCAAGCCCTTCCAGTCGACGGTGCTGGAGCGTCTGGATGACTATCTCGCTGCCTTGCAGCGGCAGAAGGGTAAGGCCGATGCCGCCGAGAAGGTGCTCCGCGTCGCCGATCTCGATACTCCGGCCGAACTCCGGGATTTCCCCCGCAAAGCCTGGGAAGAGTTGAGGAGCGGGAACAAGCTGCCCAGGACCAACGCGGGCGCCGCGCATTCGAGCCGCTTTGACGGTGCCGGCCACGCCATCCCCAACCTCTGCTTCAAGATTCCCACCGGCGGTGGCAAGACCCTGCTGGCCGCGGCGAGTGTGGCGCGGGTCTTCTCGCTCTACCTGAAAAGGCAGACGGGGTTGGCCCTGTGGGTGGTGCCCAACGAGGCGATCTACCGGCAGACGCTGAAGGCGCTTTCCGACCGGGATCATCCGTATCGGCAGATCCTCAACGTCGCGGCCGCCGGACGGGTCAAGATCCTCGAGAAGACCTCGCCATTGACGCGTCTCGATACCGACTCGCACCTGTGCGTGATGGTGTTGATGCTGGCCTCGGCGGCGCGGGTGAGCAAGGAGACGCTCCGCCTGTTCCGTGATCGCGGCAATGTGCTCGGGTTCCTCCCGCGCGAGGATGACATCGAGGCACACTGGGCACTGCTTCAGCAGGTCCCGAACCTCGACGTCTATGCGCCTGTTGGTCAATCGCAGGAAGCGGCCCGGCGCCAGAAGGGCAGCATCGTCAAAAGTTCATTGGGCAATGTGATGCGACTGCTGCGCCCGATGATCGTGATGGACGAGGGCCACCACGCCTACACCGAGAACGCGCTTTCGACGCTGGACGGGTTCAATCCGTCGTTCCTGCTGGAGCTTTCCGCGACACCTCGGGTGGCCTCCGCCAAGGGCAACGGTTCGAACATTCTGGTCGACGTGCGTGGCACCGATCTCGACGACGCACAGATGATCAAACTGCCGATCCACGTCGAGGCAAAACGCTGGACCGACTGGCAGAGCTGCATCGCGGCGTCGGTGGCCAAGCTGGACGAACTTCAGCGCGAGGCCGAGCGGCTGCGGGGCGAGACGGCCCGCTACATCCGGCCGATTCTGCTGGTGCAGGTCGAACGTACCGGCAAGGACCAGCGCGATGCCGGCTTCATCCATGCCGAGGATGCGCAGGCCTACCTGCTCCAGCTGGGGCTCAAGCCCCGGCAGATCGCCATCAAGACCTCCGAGAAAGACGAGCTCAAGCAGCCGGAGAACCTCGACTTGCTGTCACCGCAGAATGAGGTGCGGGTGATCATCACCAAGCAGGCGCTGCAGGAGGGTTGGGATTGCCCGTTCGCCTACGTGCTCTGCGCCCTGGCGAGCAGCCGCAATGCGGCGGCGATGACCCAGTTGGTCGGTCGCATCCTGCGCCAGCCCGGCACGGTGAAGACACGGCACGAGGCCTTGGACAGTTGCTATGTCTATTGCCATGACGCACAGACGGGCGAGGTGGTCCATCGCATCCGCAAGGCATTGGAAGGCGAGGGTATGGGTGATCTGAGCTCGCAGGTGAAGGGCGGTGATGTAGCGAAAGAAGATGCCCATACCTTGATCCTGCGGCGACGCGCGGCCTTCGCGGGTTTGCGGCTGTTCCTGCCTCGTGTGACCTGGAACGAGGGCACGATGCGCCGCGAGTTGGTCTACGAGAGCGACGTGCTGTCCGGCTTGGACTGGTCCGCCGTCGATGCCCGTCGATTGGCCGCCCGGTGGGCGCCGTCCTCGCAGACGCCGGGGAGCGATCACGTCTTGGTCGATCTTGGCGTGCTTCATGGCGGCGGCGTGAGCCAAGCCGCGTCCGAAGCCACCGCGACGGCCGGGTTGGACAGGGCGCGGATCGTCAGGGCGCTGCTCGATCTGGCACCCAATGCCTGGTGGGTCTGGCGATGGGTGACAGACGTGGTGGACCGCCTCAAGGAGAGTGGCGTTACCGAGACCGATATCGCCCGGTCATCGGCTTCGCTGATCGAGGCGTTGCGGGTCGACATTGAAGCGGAGCGTGACCGCCTCGCCCAGGCCCATTTCGATGCGATGGTGGCCGCAGGCCGGGCCACCTTCAGCCTGCGCGCCGATGCGGCCGACTACGAACTGCCCGTCGAGCAGAGGGTCGACCTTTCCGGTGCGGCCGCGCCACTGCAGCGGCCCGATGCGCGCCCGGTTGAGAAAAGCCTGCTGGAACCGGCCTTGCGGCTCCCCGACTTCAATGATTTCGAAGCAGCGTTCGCCGGCTATCTGGACAGTCGTACTGCGCTGCAGTGGTGGCACCGCAACGTGGCGAAGGCGCAATACGGCTTGCAGGGCTGGAAGCGCAACAAGGTCTACCCGGACTTTATCTTTGGCAAAGTGGGCGAGGGCGGGCTCAGCCGCATGGTCGTGCTGGAGACCAAAGGTGCCCACTTGGGCGGTTCGGTGGACACGGCGTACAAACAAGCGCTGCTGGAGCGACTGACCCGGATGTTCAGCGACGGCCCGCGCGCTCCAGTCGGTGCGCTGTCGCTGGAGAACGCCGATGGCATCACGATCGAGTGCGATCTTCTGCTGGATCAGAATTGGCAAGGGACGCTGGAGTTCCGGCACTTCAGCGACATCGACGCCGAGAAGGCCAACCCGATCGGGGTGTGAGGACGCCGATGACGCCCCGGTGACGACAAACCGGGCACACTCATGATCCAACTTCTCCGAGCGCCATCCCGATGCCCAAGACCACGCTGATTTTCGCCGCCCTGCTGATCGCCCTCGGGCTCGGTGCTTTCGGCATCTCCTCGACCCGTACCGCGCTGCTGCCGGCTTACCTGGGCCTCGTGCTGGCCCTGCTGGCCGGTCTCGCGCTCGCCTTCAACGGCGCGCGCAAGCACCTGATGCATGTGGCGGCGGTGGTGGCCCTGCTCGGTGCGCTGGCACCGGCGGCGGCGATGGCGATCCGCGCCGCGCAGATGAGCCCGCTGGCCTTCTGGGTCAATGCCGGCATGCTGGCGTTGTCGGTGGCTCTGCTGGTGCTGATGGTCCGTTCCTTCATCGCTGCTCGGCGGGCCGGCACGACGGCAGGCTGAGGCGCGATCCACGCCAACACCCGCGCGGGCAGCCTCAGCGCAGCGCTGCCCTTACACTGGCGGTATGCCCGAGTCCAACCCGCTTGCCGTGCTCCGCGCGGCCCTGCCGCGTCTGTGCGAAGCGCTGCCGCCCACGCCACGCATCGATGTGCTGCGTGCCCTGCCGGGCTTGAGTTACGGCACCCCGGCCGGCATCCGTTGGCGGGCCGAGCAGGGCTTCCTGCCGGCGCATTCCGCGCTCGCCGCCGAAGGCATCCCAGTCCGGGGCGCTCCGTCGGCTGCGGCTGCCTCCGAGGCCGGTCCATCTTCGGACGATGGGCGAGGCTCACTCGATGCGGTGATCGTGCTGCCGCCGCGCTCGCGCGAGGAGGGCCGTGGCCTGCTGGCGCGGGCGGTGCTCGATGTCGCACCGGGCGGCCGCGTGCTGGCGGCCGCGCTCAACGACGAAGGCGCCAAGTCCTTCGAGAAAGACCTCGCTGCGCTCTCGCCACTGGCGGGCGTCATCAGCAAGGCGCACGGCCGCGCGTTCTGGACGGTGCCACGCCCGGCGCTGCTCGACCCTGAGCGGCAGGCGTTGGCCGAGCGCTGGCTCGCCGCCGATGCGCCACGCCGCGATGCTGCAACCGGCCTGTGGACGCGCCCCGGTGTGTTCAACGAAGGCCGGCTCGATGCCGGTTCGGCCTTGCTGATCGAGCACCTGCCGAAGGTCCTGCGCGGTCGTGTGGCCGATCTCGGCGCCGGCAGCGGCCTGTTGGCGCGGGCGGTGCTGGAGCGCTGCCCCGGCCTCACCGCGCTCGATCTGTTCGAAGCCGAGGCCCGTGCCATCGATCTTGCCCGGCGCAACCTCGACGGTGCGCGTCTGCCGGTGGCCTACCACTGGCACGACGTCGCCGCCGGGGTTCCGGGCCGCTTCGACGCCATCGTTAGCAACCCGCCCTTCCATGTCGGCGTGCGCAGCGTGCCGGCGCTGGGTCGTGCCTTCATCGCCGCCGCGGTCAGGGCGCTGACCGCGGACGGGTCATTGCTGCTGGTCGCCAACCGCCACCTGCCCTACGAGGACGAGCTGCGCGCCTTGTTCGGGCGCGGCGAGGCCTTGGCCGAGCAGGGCGGTTTCAAGGTCTACCGGGCGTGGTCGCCGAAGGCGCCGGGCTGACGCGCATGGCGGCCAAACCGGTCAAGCTCCGCCAATACCTGCAATCGCTCGGCTACGGCACGCGCCGCGAGGTCGAGGCGCTGCTCGCCGAAGGCCGCGTCACCGATGCCGGGGGCGAGGCGCTCTACGTCGATGATGAAGTGGGCGAGGGCACACCCGTGCGCGGCGGCCACCGGCTGCCGCATGCGGCGCTGCGCGTCGATGGCCTGCCGCTCGATCCGGCGCAGGGCCTGCTGGTGGCCATGCACAAGCCCATCGGCGTGACCTGCTCGACCAAGGACCCCGGTCGCGTGGTCTACGACCTGCTGCCCGCGCGCTGGAAGGCGCGCGAGCCGATCGTCTCGCCGGTGGGGCGGCTCGACAAGGACAGCTCGGGCCTGCTGCTGTTCACCGACGACGGCCAGCTGCTGCACCGGCTGACCAGCCCGAAGCACCACCAGCCGAAGGTCTATCGCGCCACGCTTGCCGAAGACCTGCGCGGCAACGAGGCCGAACTGTTCGCTGCCGGCAGCCTGCTGCTCGAGGGCGAGACCAAGCCCTTGCTGCCTGCCGTGCTTGAGGTGCTGGGCCCGCGCGAGGCCCGCCTCACTCTGCACGAGGGCCGCTACCACCAGGTGCGGCGGATGTTCGCTGCCACCGGCAACGCGGTGCTCACCCTGCACCGCGAGGCGATCGGCGGCCTGAGCCTTGATGCGCTCGGACTGGCGGCAGGCGCGTGGCGGCTGCTGGCGGCGGAGGAGCGCGCCTTGCTCGGCCACTGAGCCGCCGCGCCGGAGGGGCTCGACGCGCGCCGGGCAGGGGCCTCTGTCGCCCGGCTTAGAGCGCGTACCCGAACTGCTGGCGGAACTGCTCAGCGAAATCGGCGTAGTCGAAGCGCTGGTTCTGCGGACCCAGATGCTCGATCTTGAGCGCGCCCATCAGGCTGGCGATGCGGCCGGTGGTGGCGAGGTCGAGATCATTCATGAAGCCGAAGATCAGGCCGGCGCGGTAGGCGTCGCCACAGCCGGTCGGGTCGACCACACGCATGGCGGTGGCCGAAGGGATGTGGACCATGCCCTCCGGCGTGTGCACCTCGGAACCCTTCGGGCCGCGGGTGATGAAGTAGGCTTTGACCTTGCTGGCGATCACCTCGGCCGACCAGCCGGTGCGCTCCTGCAGCAGGCTCGACTCGTAGTCGTTGACCGTGACGTAAGTGGCTTGGTCGATCATCCGCCGCAGTTCCTCGCCGTTGTAAAGCGGCATGGCCTGGCCGGGGTCGAAGATGAAGGGGATGCCGCATTCGGCGAACTCGGCGCAGTTCTGCAGCATGGCCTCGTAGCCGTCCGGGCCGACGATGCCGAAGCTGACCCCCGGCACCTCGCGGACGTGGTTCTCGAAGCTGCGCATCATCGCGCCGGGGTGGAAGGCGGTGATCTGGTTGTCGTCGAGGTCGGTGGTGATGAAGGCCTGCGCGGTGAAGAGCCCGGCGATTTCCTTGACGTGGTCGAGCGGGATGCCGAGGGCCTCGAAATGCGCCCGATAGGGGCCGAAATCCTCGCCGACGGTGGCCATCGGCAGCGGTTTGCCGCCCAAAAGGTGCAGGTTGTAGGCGATGTTGCCGGCGCAGCCGCCGAACTCGCGACGCATCCGCGGCACCAGGAAGGACACGTTCAGGATGTGCACCTTGTCCGGCAGGATGTGGTTCTTGAACTGGTCGGGGAACACCATGATGGTGTCGTAGGCCAGCGAGCCGCAGATCAGGGCAGCACTCATTCGGGTCGGGTCCTCGGGCGGATTCGGGGGCGGAAAGGCCGCACAGAATACCGGAAGTGGCCGGTTTAACGGGCTTTTTCCTTGTGGGCAGGCACCCCCGGTTGCTACTCTTTGAGGCTTGCGCGCTAAGCCCCCAGACGGCCTTTCCTCGATGTTCAAGAAGCTCCGCGGCCTGTTTTCCAACGACCTGTCGATCGACCTCGGTACGGCCAACACCCTGATTTACGTGCGCGGGCAGGGCATCGTGCTGAACGAACCCTCGGTGGTCGCGGTCCGCCAGGACCGCGGGACGGGCATGAGCCGCTCGGTCGTGGCAGTCGGTACCGAAGCCAAGCGCATGCTGGGTCGTACGCCCGGCAACATCACCACGATCCGGCCGATGAAGGACGGCGTCATCGCCGACTTCACCTACACCGAGGAGATGCTCAAACATTTCATCAAGAAGGTGCACACCAGCCGGCTGCTGCGGCCCAGCCCGCGCGTGCTGATCTGCGTGCCCTGCGGCAGCACCCAGGTCGAGCGTCGTGCCATCAAGGAATCGGCGCTCGAGGCCGGTGCCCGCGATGTCTTCCTGATCGAGGAACCGATGGCGGCCGCGATCGGTGCCGGCATCCCGGTCGGCGAGGCATCCGGTTCGATGGTGATCGATGTCGGCGGCGGCACCACCGAGGTGGCGGTGATCTCGCTCAATGGCGTGGTCTATGCGCAGTCGGTGCGGATCGGCGGCGACCGTTTCGACGAGGCCATCATCAATTACGTGCGCCGCAACCACGGCACCCTGATCGGCGAAGCCACCGCCGAACGGATCAAGATGGAGGTGGGCTGCGCTTTTCCGCAGCGCGAGGTGCGCAGCATGGAAATCTCCGGCCGCAACCTGGCCGAGGGTGTGCCGCGCAACATCACCATCACCTCGACCGAGGTGCTGGAGGCCCTGCACGAGCCGCTCTCCGGCATCGTCACCGCGGTCAAGCAAGCCCTCGAACAGACCCCGCCCGAACTGTGCGCCGATGTCGCCGAGCGCGGCATCGTGCTGACCGGTGGCGGTGCCCTGCTGAAGGATCTCGACAAACTCCTGTCGGAAGAAACCGGCCTGTCGGTGCACGTCGCCGACGATCCGCTCACCTGCGTGGCCCGCGGTGGCGGCCGTGCGCTCGAGCTGGTCGACATGACCGGCAACGAGTTCTTCTCGCAGGACTGACCCGCCCCGTCGCGGTCCGTTCCCGCCCCGCCCGTGATCCAGTCCGGCGCGCCAGCACCGAAACTCTCGGAAGCGGCTGCCGGCTCGCTGCCCCTGCTGGCCTGCATCGCGCTCTCGGTGGTGCTGATGGTGGCCGATCACCGTGGCGAGCTCTCGCCCCGCGTCCGCGCCACGCTGACCACCGCGGTCGAGCCGATCTGGCAGCTCGCCGCCCTGCCGATGCGGGTGTGGGGCTGGGGCGAGACCCATCTGTCGCGGCAGGAACGGCTGGCCGGCGAGAACATCGCCCTGCGCCGCGAGCTGCAATTGCGCGATGCCCAGATCGCCCGCTTGGAGGCGGTGGCCCAGGAGAACGCCCGGCTGCGCGAACTGCTCGGCGGCAAGGCCGGCTACCGCCTTGCTGTGCGGATGGCCGGCATCGTCGAGGTCGATCTTGATCCCTGGCGGCAGCGGGTGCGGCTCGATCTCGGCAGCGCCGAGGGCGTCGAGGTTGGCCAGGCGATGATCGATGCCGGCGGTATGCTGGGCCAAGTCATCGAGGTCTCCGGGCGGGGCGCTACCGCCTTGCTGCTCACCGACGCCAACCACGCTGTGCCGGTGCAGGTGGTGCGCACCGGCCTGCGTCTGGTGGCGGTCGGCACCGGCCGCAGCGATGCCCTGCGGGTGCCCAACATCCCGCGTTCGGCCGATGTCCAGATCGATGATGTGCTGGTGACCTCGGGCATCGGCGGGCGTTTTCCGGCCGGTTTCGCGGTGGGTCGGGTGGTGAGCATCGCGCCCGATGAGAGTCGTCTGTTCCTCGAGGCCGAGGCGGTGCCGGCGGCCCGGATCGACCGCGGCCGCGAGGTGCTGCTGGTGATGCGCGGCGACCCGGAAGGTCCGGTCGGACCGCCCGAGAACGGTCCATGAACCGTCCCACGCCCCTCTGGCTGCGACTTGGCAGCGTGATCGTCGGCCTGCTCGTGCTGGTGCTGCCGCTGCCCGCGCTCTTCGACGACATGCGGCCCTACCTGCTGGCCCTGGTGCTGGTCTACTGGGCACTCGAAGCGCCGGGTACGGGCGGCATCGTTGCGGCATGGCTGCTGGGCCTGTTGGCCGACGTGCTGACCGGCACCCTGCTGGGCGAACAGGCCCTGCGGCTGGCGGTGCTGGTGTTTCTGGTGCAGCGCTTCCGTGCGCAACTGCGCTTCTTCCCGGCTTGGCAGCAGGCCGCGGCGGTGGGCCTGATGCTGCTCAACGATCTGGTGTTGATGCTGGTTCTGCGCGGCATCGGCGGGGCGGGTCTGCCGCCGCTCGGCGTGCTGCTGGCGCCACTGCTCGGCACCCTGCTCTGGCCCTGGGTGTTCCTGCTGCTCGACGCCTTGCGCCTGCGCCATCGCGAACGCGTGGGGGGGCGATGAACCGCTGGCGGCCAGGTCCGCTCGGCCGCTCCGCCGACGAGGCGACGCAGTTCCGCCGGCGTGCGTTGCTGGCCGGAATCGTGGTCACCGCATTGCTTGTGGCCTTGGCCCTGGGCTACGGCCGACTGCAGATCCTGCTCCACGAGGAATACGCCACCCGTTCGGACGAGAACCGCATCCGGCTCGAACCGATCATCCCCGCCCGTGGGCTGGTGTTCGACCGCAACGGCGTGCTGCTGGCCGACAACGCCCCGGCCTACCGGCTGGATATCGTGCCGGAACGGGTGCCCGACCTGCCTGCGTTGCTCGACGAACTGGGCCGCATCGTCGCCCTCGATGCCAACGATCTGGCCCGTTTCGAGGCCGCCCGTCGTGCCAGCCGCCGCTTTCAACCGGTGCCGCTGAAAGCCCGGCTCGATGAGGCCGAGATCGCCCGGTTGGCGATCGACCGCCACCGTTTCCCCGGCGTCGAGGTGGTGCCCTACCTGACCCGGCGCTATCCCTTCGGTGCCCTGACCGCGCACGTGGTCGGTTATGTCGGCCGGCCCGATGCGGATGACCTCGCCGCGTTGGAGGCCCGTGGCGAGCGGCGCTTCAGCGTGTTGCCACATCTTGGCCGGACCGGCATCGAGCGCTACCACGAGGCGCGGTTGCGCGGTGAGGTCGGTCACCAGGCGGTCGAGACCAATGTCGAGAACCGGCCCCTGCGGGTCTTGCGCCGCCACGACGCCCGGCCTGGACAGGATCTGCAGCTTGGCCTCGATATCCGCCTGCAGCAGGCCATGGTCGAGGCCTTCCAGGGCCAGTACGGCGCGGCCGTGGCGATCGAGCCCACGACCGGCGAGATCCTTGGCATGGTCAGCCTGCCGGCCTTCGACCCCAATCTTTTCGTCGGCGGCATCCCGGTGGCCGACTTCCGGCGTCTCAACGAGGACCCGGCCCGGCCACTGTTCAACCGCAATGTGCTGGGAGGCTTTCCGCCGGGGTCCACGCTCAAGCCCTTCCTCGCCCTGGCCGGGCTGGAGGCCGGGCTGATCACGCCGCAGTGGACGGTGCTCTCGACCGGTGCTTTCCGTTTGCCCGGCCAGGCCCGTGAATACCGCGACTGGCGACCCGGTGGGCATGGCCGGGTCGCTCTCGTCGAATCGCTGGCGCAGTCGGTCAACACCTATTACTTCGAGCTGGCGATGAAGCTCGGCATCGATGGCATCAGCCGCGATCTCGCGGTCTATGGTTTTGGCCAGCCGACCGGTATCGATCTGCGCGGCGAGTCGAGTGGCGTGCTGCCCTCGCGGGCCTGGAAGCAGGCGCGTTTCCGCCAGCCCTGGTTTCCCGGCGAAACGGTCATCGCCGGTATCGGTCAGGGCTACTGGGTCACCACGCCGCTGCAACTGGCCCGCGCCACCGCAGCCCTCGCCGACGATGGGAGGTTGCGTCGGCCGCATCTGGTGCGCGCTGTCCGTGCCGGTTTCGACCAGCCCATGCAGGCTTTACCGCAGCCGGCACCGCAGCAGGTGGTCCGCGACCCTGCGGCCCTGGCCGCCGTCGAAGCCGGGTTGGTCGCCGCCCTGCACGGTCCAACCGGTACCGCAAGGCTTTCTGGCGAGGGGGCCGCCTACCGGATCGCTGGCAAGACCGGCACCGCGCAGCGGGTCGGGCGGCAGGGCGATGCGCGCATCGATTCGGCCCGACTGCCCCTGCATCTTCGCCATCAGGCGCTGTTCGTGGGTTATGCGCCGGTCGAACAGCCGAGCATCGCGGTGGCGGTGATCGTTGAGCACGGCGGCTCGGGCGCGGTGGCGGCGGCGGTGGCTCGGCGCATCTTCGATGCCTGGATGGCCCTGCCGCCGACCGCGGTCGCGCCGGACGAGGCCGCACCATGAGCGGGCTGCTGCGCTGGCTCACCGCTTTGGCCGGGCGTCTGCTCGATCGCGTCGACGGGCCGCTGCTCGCCGGCCTGCTGGCGATCATGGCGGCCAGCCTGCTGGTTCAGGCCAGTGCTGCTGATGGCGAACTGCGCGCCGTGCTGGCCCAGGGTGTGCGCTTCGCCGTGGGTCTGGTCGCCCTGCTGATCTTGAGCCGTCTTTCGCCGACCTTCCTGCGTGAATGGACGCCGCTCGCCTACCTGGGCAGCCTCGGTCTGATCGGGCTCGTGTTCCTGTTTGGCCAAGGCCGCAGCGCTGATCTCTGGCTCGACCTCGGGGTGTTCTACCTGCAACCGGGCGAGCTGCTGAAACTGAGCGTGCCGATGATGGCGGCCTGGTTCCTGCACCAGGCCCGGCTACCGCCGGGCTGGCGCAGCTTGGCGCTGTGCGCGGTGATCATCGGTCTGCCGGTGGCGCTCACCATCCTGCAGCCCGATCTCGGCACCGGCTTACTGGTCGGCGCTTCCGGGGTCTTCGTGGTGTTTCTGGCCGGCATCGCCTGGTGGCGGATCGCCCTGTTCGCCGGCATCGGTCTGGCCGCTTTGCCGGTCGCCTGGCAGTTCCTGATGCCCTACCAGAAGGATCGCGTGCTGACCTTCCTCGACCCTGAATCGGACCCGCTCGGCGCTGGTTGGAACATCATCCAGTCGAAGATCGCCATCGGCTCCGGCGGGATCGACGGCAAGGGTTGGGGGCAGGGCACCCAGGCGCAGCTCGATTTCCTGCCGGAGCACACCACCGATTTCGTGTTCTCGGTGTTCGCCGAGGAATTCGGCTGGATCGGTGTGCTGGTGCTGCTCGGCCTGTACCTGTTCGTCACCCTGCGAGGCCTGTGGCTGGCTGCGCAGGCACGCGATACCTACAGTCGGCTTTTGGCCGGTGCGCTGACACTGACTTTCTCGGTCTATGTCGTGGTCAATGCCGGCATGGTCGCCGGCTTCCTGCCGGTGGTCGGTGTACCGATGCCCCTGCTCAGTTACGGCGGCACCTCGGCGGTGTCGTTGCTCGCCGGTTTCGGCATCGTCATGGCCGCTGGCGCCCACCGCCGCCGCTGGGGTGGGTGAGACGCAGGCGCTTGAGCGACCACCGGTCGCTGCCTGCGGCGAACGCCCGCCACCCTGTGGCGGGCCGGATGGAGACGCAGGCGCTTGAGCGACCACCGGTCGCTGCCTGCGGCGAACGCCCGCCACCCGCGCCCGAACGCCCGCCGTGCTGCGTGCTACATTTTCGACCGATGCGCGGCCCCTTTGCCGCGCGGGAATCCGGCCTGTCCCCGATGCGCTACGTCCTGCTGCCCGCCGCCCTGTTCGCGGCCTTCGCCCTTCCGGCCGGTGCGACCCGGACCGATCCGGAAGCCAAAGCCGCCTTCATCGCCGAAGCCGGCACGCGGCACGGACTTGCTCCTGAGGAAATCACCGCCTGGCTCGGCAAGGCCCAGTACCGTCAGGGCATCGTCGATCTGATGTCGCGGCCGGCCGAGCGCGTGCTCACCTGGCGCGAGTACCGGCCGATCTTCATCACCGAGGCGCGCATCCGCGAAGGCCGGCATTTTCTCCTGACGCACCGCGAGGCCCTGCAGCGGGTCGAGGACGCCACCGGCGTGCCGAAGTCCTACATCGTCGCCATCCTCGGCGTCGAAACCAGCTACGGCCGCATCACCGGCCGCCACCGCGTGCTGGACGCGCTCTACACCCTGGGCTTCCATTACCCGAGCCTCGGCAACCCCGAGCGTGAGGCCCGGCGTGGCGCCTTCTTCCGCGATGAGTTGGCGCAGTCCCTGCTGCTGGCCCGTGAGGAAGGCATCGACATTCCGGCGCAGTTGGGCAGCCATGCCGGGGCGATGGGCTGGGGCCAGTTCATGCCCTCGAGCTACCGCGCCTACGCGAAGGACGGCGACGGCGACGGTCGACGCGACCTGTTCAATTCGCTGCCCGATGTGTTCGCCTCGGTCGCCAACTACTTTGTGGCCCACGACTGGCAGCCCGGTATGCCGGTGGTGGTGCCGGCGGTGGCTGAGGCCGGTGCCGCTTATGCGCCGGTCGGCATGGAGCCGCGCCGCAGCCTCGCCGAACTGGCCGCCAAGGGCTTCCGTCCGGCCTCGCCGCTGGCGCAGGAGGCGCCGGCCCTGCTGGTCACTCTCCAGGGAGCTGACGGCACCGAGCACTGGCTGGGCTTCCGTAATTTCTACGTGATCACCCGCTACAACCGCTCGGTGATGTACGCGCTGGCCGTCCACCAGCTCGCCCAGGCGCTGGCCGCGCCGGAGGCCACAACGGCAGCGGCACTGCCGTGAATCGCTCCATGCTCCCGGCTGCTGCGGGTCTGCTCGCTCTGCTGCTGCTGAGCGGCTGCGCCACCGCCCCGCAGCGTCCGCAGCCGGCGGCGGCCGCGGCGGCGGCCACCGATGCCGCCCGCGCCCAGCCGGAGTCGCTGCCACCGCCGCACTGCGTGCCGATGCGCGAGCACGACGAATCGCTCTACACCGCCGGTGGCTTGTACGCGCCCGGCGTGCCCGACCGCGGGCCGCCGGTGCGGGTGAACGTGGATCACCTGCCCGAGCCGGTGCCGCGCCGTGAGCCGCGTTCCCGCCACGGCAACATGCCGAGCTACACCGTGCTGGGTCGCACGTTCCGGGTGATGGAATCGGCCGAAGGTTTTGTCGAGCGCGGCATCGCCAGCTGGTACGGCTACAAGTTCCATGGCCGGCACACCTCGAGCCGCGAGCTTTATGACATGTGCGCCTTCACCGCCGCGCATCGCCACCTGCCCCTGCCGAGCTATGTGCGCGTCACCCATCTGGAAAACGGGCGCAGTGTGGTGGTCCGGGTCAACGACCGGGGCCCTTTCCACGACAACCGCGTCATCGACCTGAGCTATGCCGCGGCGCGGCGCATCGGCATGGTCGAGGCCGGTGTCGCACCGGTCGAAGTGCGTGTGCTGAAAGGGCCGTACCTGCGTTTCGCCGAGGCCCGCCCCGATCCGAGACCGACAGCTCGTGGCCCGGCGCCTGCCGGACCGCAGGTGGTGCAGGTGGGTGCCTTCGCCGACCGCCTGAACGCCGAACGCCTGGCCCAGCAGCTTGCTCAGGCGGGCCTGCCGGGAGCGGCCCTCGACCACGCCATCGTCGGCGAACGCAGCGTCTGGCGCGTGCGTTTTCCGGCACAAGCTGCCGAGGCTGCCGCCGCACTGGCCGACCGTATTCTGGCCAGTGGTCTGGCCGCGCCAAGGCTGCTCCACGCCCAACCCTGAGCCGCCCGGCGTTAAGCCGCGCCCGCTTACCCTCGTTCCATCACGCCGTGTCCGGAGTCCGTTGCACCCCATGCGTCCTGCCGTCCTGATCGCCCTGCCGCTGCTGCTGGCCACCGCCACGCTCTTCGCCCAGACCCCGGTGCCGCAGCCGGTGCCGCAGCCGGTGCCCGTGCCGGTCCCGGTCCCGGTCCCGGTGGCCATGCCGCCGGCACCGGCCTCCAGCGCCGCCGCCTGGATCCTGATGGACGCCGCCAGCGGGCGCATCCTCGCCGCTCGCAATGAGGAGGTGCCGCGTTCGCCGGCCTCGCTCACCAAGGTGATGACGTCCTACGTGGTCGCCTCCGAACTGGCCGCCGGCCGCATCCGTCTGGACGACGCGGTGCTGATCTCCGAGCGCGCCTGGCGCGAGGGCGGGGCGGGCACCGCCGGCAGTTTTTCCGGCTTCGAGGTCAACAGCCGCGCACCGCTGGAGGCGGTGATGACCGGCATGGTGGTGCAGAGCGGCAACGATGCCTCGATCGCCCTGGCCGAGCACATCGCCGGCAGCGAAGAGGCCTTCGTCCACCTCATGAACCAGCACGCCGAGCGTCTGGGCCTGCGCCAGACGCGTTTCGTCAACTCACACGGCCTGGATGCCGAAGGGCAGGTGATGAGTGCTCGTGACATGGCGACCCTGGTGCGGGCGCTGGTCAACCATTTCCCCGCGGCCTATGCCCTGCATTCGCGCAAGGAATTCACCTGGAACGGCATCACCCAGCACAACCGCAACGGCCTGCTCTGGCGCGATGCCAGCGTCGATGGTGTCAAGACCGGCTTCACCCGGACCGCCGGCTTCAACCTCGCCGCCTCGGCCGAACGCAACGGCATGCGGCTCATCTCGGTGGTGATGGGCATCGATGCGCCGACCCGCGCCGAGTCCTTCCGTCTGCGTGAGACCGACAACCTCGCCTTGCTGAACTGGGGTTTCCGCTTTTTCGAAACGCATGCCCTGTTCGACCCGGTCACGGCCCTGACCACGCAGCGGGTGTTCAAGGGCGAGACCGATGCCCTGCCGCTCGGCGTCGCGCGGACTTTGCACGTGACTTTGCCGCGTGGCCGCTACGGCGATTTGAGACCGCAGATCGACGTGCCGCGCCATCTGATCGCGCCCATCGCCCGCGGCCAGGCGATCGGCACCGTGCGGGTGATGCTCGATGGCGAGCTGGTGGCCAGCGCCCCGCTGGTGGCGCTGGCGGATGTGCCGGAGGCGGGCTTCGTCGGTCGCATGATCGATGGGTTCCGGCTCTGGTGGAACGCCGAGTAAGTTGGGCGGCGCCATGTCGAATCCTGCTGACCCGGCGGCCCGCGGCCTGCAGTTTCCCGGTGTGTTCGAGATCAGCGCGATGGGCGCGGCCGCGGCCGGCCTGGAGGCACGGGTCCCGGCGGCACTCGCGGCGGCCGGTCTGGTCGTCTGCCCCGGCGAGCCGCGCCAGCGTGCTTCGGCCAAGGGCAACTGGGTCTCGGTCACCTGCAGCTTCGAGGCGGCCAGTCGCGCCGACTATGAACGCGCGCATGCCGTGCTGCGCGCCCTGCCCGAGGTCAAGTGGACGCTGTAAGCCGCAGCGCGGCCGGCCCTGACACCGATCCAGCACGCCTGCTGGTGCACTGGCTCGGACGCCGGCCCTACCTGCCGGTCTGGCGGGCCATGCAGCGCTTCACCGATGCCCGCGACGCCGGCACGACCGACGAACTCTGGCTGGTCGAACACGATCCGGTGTTCACCCTCGGCCAGGCCGGCCGGCCCGAGCATGTGCTGGCGCCGGGCGACATTCCGGTGGTCCCGGTCGATCGTGGCGGGCAGGTCACTTACCACGGCCCCGGCCAGCTGGTGGCCTACCCGCTGATCGATCTGCGACGGCGCGGCATCGGTGTGAAGGCGCTGGTCGAAGGCATCGAGCAGGCCGTGATTGACACCTGCGCGGGCTTCGACATCGCGGTGTTCCGCAAGGCCGGCGCACCCGGGGTCTACACCGCCGAGGATGCCAAGATCGCCGCGATCGGGCTGCGGGTGCGCCGCGGCTGCAGCTTCCACGGCCTCGCCTTCAACGTGGCGATGGACCTCGAGCCCTATTCCCGCATCAACCCCTGCGGCTACGCCGGGCAGCCGGTCACCACGCTGCTAGACTGCGGAGGCCCTAGCGATCTGCGGCTTGTGGCCGAGCGCCTTGTGCCCCATCTCGCGCGGCAGCTCGGTCTTGCCGCCGAGTGGCACGACGACCCGCCTGCGCTGGGCTGAGCGCCCCAACCCCAACGTCCGCCTGCCGATGCCCACGCCGACCAAGACCATCCCGCTCACCGTGCTCACGCCCGACGCGCTCGAAGCCGGCCGGAAGCAGTTGGGCGGCGACAAGATCGGCCGCAGCCCGGTGCAGTTCGACGAGGCGCCGAAGCTGCGCAAGCCAAGCTGGATCCGCGTGCGGATCCCCGCGGGCAATGCCGTGCAGTCCCTCAAGGCCCGGCTGCGCGAGAACGCGCTGGTCACGGTCTGCGAGGAGGCGAGCTGCCCGAACATCCACGAGTGCTTCAGCCACGGCACCGCCACCTTCATGATCCTGGGTGCGGTCTGCACGCGGCGCTGCAGCTTCTGCGATGTGGCCCACGGCCGACCCAAGCCGCCGGATGCCGGTGAGCCGAAGAAGCTGGCGCAGACCATTGCCGACATGCGCTTGAAGTACGTCGTGATCACCTCGGTCGACCGCGACGACCTGCGCGATGGCGGTGCCCAGCACTTCGCCGACTGCATCCGCGAGGCGCGCGCGCTCTCGCCGGCGCTGAAGATCGAGATCCTCACGCCCGATTTCCGCGGCAAGGGCCGCATGGACCGCGCGCTGGAGATTCTCGCCACCGCGCCGCCGGATGTGTTCAACCACAATCTCGAAACCGTGCAGCCGCTCTACCCGAACGTGCGGCCGGGCGCGGATTACGACTGGTCGCTGCTGCTGCTCAAACGCTTCAAGGCCCAGCATCCGGGGGTGCCGACCAAGAGCGGCATCATGCTGGGTTTGGGCGAGACGATGGAGCAGGTGAAGGAGTGCCTGAGGCATTTGCGCGAGCACGACGTCGACATGGTCACCATCGGCCAGTACCTGCAGCCGACGCCGCACCACCACCCGGTGATGCGGTATTGGACGCCGGAGGAATTCAAGGAACTCGAGGCCTTCGGTGAGGGTCTGGGCTTCAGCCACGTCGCTTCCGGGCCGATGGTGCGCTCGTCCTACCACGCCGACCGCTCGGCCGCCGAAGCCGGCGTCGGTGCCTGATCGCTGGGGCGCGACCTCCGGCACATCCGCATCACCGCCCTTCAGCGCATGCTGGCAGGGCCAGCACCCAGGTCCGCCCATGCCCAAGTCCCTGCCCTTCGTCCTCGCCCTGCTGCTGCCGCTCGCCATCGGTGCCGCCCTGCTGGTGCCGGTCGCCAGCGGTGCCAGTTCCGCCGCACCGGCTGCTGCCGCCGCCTCGGCCGTCCGGCCACCCGCCGCTGCGGCGCCGGTACCGGTCGAGGCCTTCGTACCGAGCACCGACCAGCGCTCGGTCGCCCACCTGATCCACCGCTACCTCTCGGACGGTCGTTTCGCCTACGCGCCGAGGCCGCTCGACGACACGCTGGCGATCGAGATCTTCAACAACTACCTGGATCGCCTTGATCCGCAGCGGCTGTTCTTCACCGCCGCCGACGTTGAGCGCTTTCGTCCCTGGAAGACCAGCATCGACGAGGCCATCCGCAACGGCGAACTGCAACCCGCCTTCGACCTCTACGTGCTCTACCTGCAACGGGTTCGTGAACGCGTCGCTTTTGCCCGCCAACGCTTGCAGGGCGAATTCGATTTCAGCAGCGAGGCCTATTGGCGCTTCAATCGCAAGGATGCTCCCTGGGCGACCGATGTCGCCGAACTCGATACGCTCTGGGAGAAGCACGTCAAGAACGACTGGCTGCGGCTCAAGCTCGCCGGCCGTGATGCCGCGGCCATCCGCACCACGCTCGATCGCCGCTACGCCCAGCTCGCCACCCGCGTCGGCCAGCTCAAGCCCGAGGACGCCTTCGAGACCTTCATGAACGCCTACGCCGGCGCGATCGACCCGCACACGGCCTACATGAGCCCGCGCAGCGCCGAGAACTTCAATCTCGCCATGCGCCTCTCGCTGGAGGGCATCGGCGCGGTGCTGCAGAACCAGGACGATTTCGTGGTGATCCGCACCCTGGTACCGGGCGGCCCGGCGGCGCGTTCCGGCCAGTTGGCGGTGGGCGACCGGATCGTCGCGGTCGGTCAGGACGAGGGTCCGATGGTCGAGGTCATCGGCTGGCGGATCGACGACGTGGTGCAACTGGTGCGCGGACCGAAAGGCAGCCGGGTGCGGCTCGATGTGGTGCCGGTGGCACACGGCAGCGACGGCCCGCAGCGCGCGGTCGAACTGATCCGTGACCGGGTCCGGCTGGAGGAGCAGGCCGCCCGGAGCCAGCAGATCGAGGCCGACGGCCGCCGCATCGGCATCATCCGCCTGCCCACCTTCTACGCCGATTTCGAGGCCAAGCGCCGCGGCGATGCCGATGCCCGTTCGGCCACCTCCGATGTCGCCCGTCTGCTCGGTGAATTGAAGGCCGCACAAGTTGACGGCGTGGTCATTGATCTGCGCGGCAACGGTGGCGGTTCGCTGACCGAGGCAATCGAACTGACCGGCCTGTTCATCGACACCGGCCCGGTGGTGCAGGTGCGTGAGGCCGGTGGTCGCATCAGCGTCGAGGGCGACCGCCGTCCCGGCGTGGCCTGGGACGGTCCGCTGGCGGTGCTGATCGACCGCAGCTCGGCCTCGGCTTCGGAGATCTTCGCGGCGGCCATCCAGGACTACGGCCGCGGCCTGGTGCTGGGCGAGACCAGTTTCGGCAAGGGCACCGTGCAGAATCTCGAGAACCTCGACCGCTTCCGCAACGGTGGCGATCCGCGCTACGGCCACCTCAAGCTGACCGTGGCGCAGTTCTTCCGCATCGACGGCGGCACCACCCAGTTCAACGGCGTGGTGCCGGATCTCGCCTTCCCGGTGACGCTCAATGCCGCCGAGTTCGGCGAGAGCACCCACGACAACGCCCTGCCGGCCTCGCGCATCGCCGCCGTCCGTCACGAGGACTACGGCCACTTCGCGCCCCTGCTGCTGCCGCTGGCGCAGCGCCATCAGGCCCGGGTCGCCGACAACGTCGAAGTGCAGTGGTGGAAGGAGGACGTGGCCCGCTTCCGCGCCGAGCGAGAGCGCGGCACGATCTCGCTCAACGTGGCGGCGCGGCGCGCCGAGCGCGAGGAGGCCGAGGCCCGGCGCCTGACCCGTGCCGCGGAACGCCAGCGCCTCGGTCTGGCCGACGGCCTGCCCAACCGTGCCGACGACGGCTTGCAGGCCGATGAGCGTGATGTCGCCGAACAGGTCGCCGACGAGGAGGCGGCCGAGAAGCATATCGACCCGCTGCTGCGCGAATCGGCCTTCGTGCTCGCCGACGCCATCGGCCTGCTCAGCAAGGACGCGGCGCTGAGCGCGAAGGTGCTGCCGCACACCAGCCGGGCGGGGGTCTGGGTCGAGTGAGTGGTTCTGCCACCGCCGCGCCGCGGCCACTCGCGGTGGCCCTTGCCTTGGCGGCGGTCTACCTGGTCTGGGGCTCGACCTACCTCGCCATCGCCATCGGTCTGGAGGGCTTCCCGCCTTTTGCGATGGGGGCCATCCGTATGCTCGCCGCCGGCGCACTGTTCTATGCCGTGCTGCGCTGGCGCGGCATGGCCGCACCGACTTCGAGGCAGTGGCGCAATCTGTGGGTGATGGGCGCGTTGATGGTGCTGTTCGCCAACGGTCTGGTGAACCTCGCCCAGACCGAGGTCAGTTCCGGGCTGGCCGCCATCGCGGTGGCCTCGATGCCGCTGTTCGTCGCGGTGTTCTCCACCCTCAAGGGCCGCCGCCTTGGTCGCCTTGAGTGGTCCGGCATCGCGCTCGGCCTGCTCGGCGTCGGCCTGCTCAATGCGGGCAGCGAACTGGCCGGTTCGCTGCTCGGCATGCTCTGTCTGGTCGTCGCGCCGCTGGCCTGGGCTTGGGGTTCGGTCTGGAGCCGCGACCAGGACCTGCCCTCGCCCTTCATGAACGCCGCCGGCCAGATGCTCTGCGGCGGCGTGCTGATGGCGCTGGCCTCGCTGCTGCTGGGCGAGCGCTTCACTGGCCCGCCCTCGCTGGACGCGGTGCTGGCGGTGGTCTACCTCGGCGTGTTCGGCTCCATCATCGGCTACAGCGCCTACGTCTGGTTGCTGGGCAATGTCCGCCCGGCCCTGGCCACCTCCTACGCCTACGTCAACCCGGCGATCGCCGTGCTGCTGGGCACCCTGGTGCTGCAGGAGCGGTTCGATGCCGACACTTGGATCGCGATGGCGGTGATCCTCGCCAGCGTCGCGCTGGTGACCCGGCCGCCACGCCCGGCCTGAGCGGCGGCGCGAGCGGGGTGACTTCCGTCAGTGACGGTGCCCGGGCATTCCTGCCACAGTGCCTTCATCGCCGCTGCGCCAGCCTGTGCATCGCACTGGAGACCCCATGAGCCGTCCCGAAGACCTGCTGCGCGACCTCCGCATCGACCGCCGTCCTGGCCCAGCCCCGCGCCGCCGCCGCTACTGGCCCTGGGGCGTGGCGGCCCTGGTCGGGCTGGGCGGCTTGTGGGCGCTGGCCGGAGGTGGCCCGATCGCGGTCGAGACGGTGATCGCTCGTTCCGCTGCCGAAGCCGGCCCGCCGGTGCTGCTCGACGCCTCGGGTTTCGTCACCGCGCGGCGGATCGCCACGGTGTCCTCGCGGGTGACCGGCCGGGTCGACGAGGTGCTGATCGAGGAAGGTATGCGGGTCGAGGAGGGCCAGGTGCTGGCCCGGCTGGATGCCGCCGATGCCCGCGCCCAGCTCGAGCTGGCGACGGCGCAAGTGGCCGCCAGCGAATCGCAGCTCGCCGAGGCGCAGGCCCAACTCGCCCTCGCCGAGACCACGCTGCGCCGCCAGCAGGAACTGCTCGCCCGGCAACTGAGCGCACCGGCCGCGCTCGACCAGGCCCGGGCCGACCGCGATGCCCGCGCCGCACGCCTGAGCAGCCTGCGCAAGGCCGTCGAAGTGGCGCGCCGCCAGCTCGACCTCGCTCGCCTCGGGCTGGACCACACCGAGGTGCGCGCACCCTTTCCCGGCGTGATCGTGGCCAAGGCCGCACAGCCGGGTGAGATGGTCTCGCCGCTGTCGGCCGGCGGCGGTTTCACCCGCACCGGCATCGGCACCCTGGTCGACATGGACTCGCTGGAGGTCAATGTCGATGTCAACGAGGCCTTCATCGGCCGCGTGCAGCCGGGCATGGTGGTGCAGGCCATGCTCAATGCCTACCCGGACTGGCGCATTCCCGGCTCGGTCATCGCCATCGTGCCCACCGCCGACCGCACCAAGGCCACGGTGCGGGTGCGCATCGCCCTCGACAGCCGTGATTCGCGCATCGTCCCCGACATGGGCGTGCGGGTGGCTTTCCTGCAACCGGTCGCGGCCGATGCGCCGCCGCCCAGCGGTGCCTTCGTGCCGGAATCGGCGATCCTCGCCGGCGCAGCCGGGGAGGGCGGCGAAGCCGGCCCGGCGGCACTGTTCGTGGTCGAGGACGGCCGCGCCCGGCGCATTGAGGTGGGGCTGGGCGAACTGCTGCAGGCCGAGCGGCGGGTCAGTCAGGGTCTGTCCGGTGGCGAGCAGGTGATCGCCAACCCGCCGCCCGAGCTCGCCGACGGCGACCGGGTCGAAGCCAGCGCCGCGCGCTGAGCCGCCGCCATGGCCGAGGCCGCGCTCTTCCCCATCGTCGAGATCCGCGGTCTGTGCAAGGCCTACGTTCGCGGCAAACAGGTGATCGAGGTGCTGCACGGCATCGACCTCGACATCCCCGAGGGCGATTTCGTCGCCCTGATGGGCCCCTCCGGCTCCGGCAAAACCACTTTGCTCAACTTGATCGGCGGCATCGACTCGCCGACTTCGGGCCTGCTCAAGGTGGGTGGCCAGCGCATCGACGACTATGACGCCGACGCCCTGGCCGACTGGCGCGCCCAGACCGTCGGTTTCATCTTCCAGAGCTACAACCTGATGCCGGTGCTCAGCGCGCAGAAGAACGTCGAACTGCCGCTGCTGCTCACCGATTTCGATGCCGCCGAACGCCGCCGCCGGGCGCGACTGGCGCTGGAACTGGTCGGTCTTGGCGACCGTGCCGGGCACAAGCCGAACGAGCTCTCCGGCGGCCAGCAGCAGCGCGTCGCCATCGCCCGCGCCCTGGTCAGCGACCCGAAGCTGCTGATCTGCGACGAGCCCACCGGCGATCTCGACCGCAAGACCGCCGACGAGGTGCTGCGCCTGCTGCAGCGGCTCAACCGCGAGTTCGGCAAGACCATCATCATGGTCACCCACGACCCCAAGGCCGCCGAGTACGCCCGGCGCACCGTGCATCTCGACAAGGGGCGGGTCGGGTGAGCGCGCTGAAATACGTCGGGCTGGTGGTTTCCGGCCTGACCCGCAAGAAGCTGCGCACCACGCTCACCTTCCTTTCGCTGGTGGCGGCCTTCACTCTGCTCGGCCTGCTGCAGGCGGTGAACTCGCTGTTCTCGGGCGCGGCCGATTTCCTCGGCGTCAACCGCCTGATCACCCAGGCCAGCACCAGCTTCACCCAGCCGCTGCCGATGCGGCTGATGCCGCAGATCGAGGCGGTGCCGGGCGTGCGCGCGGTGTCGCATTCGCAGTTCTTCGGTGGGCAGTACGGCGACGGCCGCAGTTTCTTCCCGCAGTTCGCGGTGAACCCACAACGGCTGCGTGACACCTACCCCGAATGGCTGATGCCGGAGGATGCCTGGCGGCAGTTCGTCTCGACCCGCGACGGCGCCATCGCCGGCCGCGTGCTGGCCGAGCAGAACGGCTGGGAGGTCGGCGACATCATCCCGCTCAACAGCTTCATCTGGACCCGGGCCGACGGTTCGCGACTCTGGGAGTGGCGGCTGGTCGGCATCTTCGATGGCGTCAACGAGGAATGGCAGAAGCGCACGGGCCTGATGTACCTCAATTTCGGCCAGTTCGACGAGGGCCGGCCCGTCGGCGCACGCGGCCTGGCCGGTGTGTTCGTGGTGCAGGTCGACAACCCGCGTGACAGCGAACGCATCGCCAGTGCCATCGACGCCCGCTTCGCCAATTCCTCGGACGAGACGCGCACCCAGAGCGAGCAGGAGTTCCAGCTCGGTTTCCTCAGGCAACTGGGTGACATCGGCCTGATCGTCAACCTCATCACTGGCGCGGTGTTCTTCTCGATCCTGTTCCTCACCGGCGTGGCGATGAGCCAGGCGGTGCGCGAACGCATCCCCGAACTTGCCGTGCTCAAGTGCCTGGGCTTCCGCGACCGCCAGGTGATGGGCCTCGTGCTCGCCGAGAGTTTCGTGCTCTGCGCGCTGGGCGCCCTGGCCGGCATGGGGCTTGCCGTGCTCGTGATGCAGGGCCTGCCGCCGGAGTTCCCGATCACCGCCGACGGCTTCGTCTGGGCCGTGGCCGGAGCCAGCGTGCTGCTGCTCACCGCACTGGTCGGGCTGCCGCCGGCGCTCACCGCGCAGCGGCTCAAGATCGTCGATGCACTGGCCGGGCGGACGGGATCATGAGCCGCTGGACCCAGATCCGTGAGATCACCCTGATGAACCTGCGCTCGATCCCCGAGCGGCTCGGGCCGAGCCTGGTGATCGTGGTCGGCATCGCCGGCGTGGTCGGCGTGCTGGTGGCCCTGCTCTCGATGTCGGCCGGCCTGCAGCAGACCCTCGGCAGCGGCGGACGCACCGATCAGGTGGTGGTGACCCGCGGCGGCAGCAATGGCGAGTTGTCGAGCTTTCTCTCGATCGGTTCGGCCACCCTGATCCAGCAGGATCCGGCGATCGCCCGCGATGCCGAGGGCATGCCGCTGGCCAGCGCCGAGTTGATCGTCATCACCGAAGTGCCGCGTCCGGGCCAGCGCACCGGTGCCAACGTGACCCTGCGTGGCCTGCCGCCGGTCGGCCTCGGCCTGCGCGAGGATTTCCGCATCACCCAAGGTCGCCTGTTCCGTCCCGGTGTGCAGGAGCTGATCGTCGGTGCCGGCGCGGCCCAGCAGTTCGCCGGTCTCGAGGTCGGGCGGACGCTGCGCTTCCGCGGCTCGACCTGGACCGTGGTCGGGCATTTCGCCGGCGGCGGCATCTACGATTCCGAGCTGTGGAGCGACGTCGGCACGGTGCAGAGCGCCTGGCGGCGGGCGGCGGTGTCCTCGGTGCTGGTGCAACTCGCACGGCCGGCCGAACTGCCGGTGATGGCCGAACGCCTGAGGGAAAACCCGCAGCTCGACGTCGAAGCCAGCACGCAACTCGATTTCTACAAAGGCCAGAGCGGCAACCTCACCGCCACGATCGGCGTGCTCGCCGGCGTGGTGGCGGTGATCATGGCCTTCGGTGCCGCGTTCGGTGCGCTCAACACCATGTATTCGGCGGTCTCGGCGCGCACCCGCGAGATCGGCACCCTGCGGGCGCTCGGCTTCGGTGCGGCACCGGTGCTGGTCTCGGTGATGGCCGAGGCACTGCTGCTGAGCCTGGCCGGTGGTCTGCTCGGCGCGCTGCTGGCCTATGCCGCCTTCAACGGCTACGCGGTCTCGACGCTCGGTGGTGGTTTCACCCAGATCGCTTTCGAGTTCGCGGTGACGCCGGCCCTGGTCGGCTTCGGTCTCGGTCTCGCCCTGCTCATCGGTTTCATCGGCGGGCTGGCGCCGGCACTGCGGGCGGCGCGCATTCCGGTCACTTCCGCTTTGCGCGAGTGAATGACGGTCGATCGGTCCGCTCCGAGCTGTCGGCGATCGGTGCCAGCACTCCCCAGCGTTCCGGCAGCGGCCGGTGGCCGAGCGGCGGCAGGCGCAGGCGTTTTTCCGGTGTCACCTGGCACGGCAGCTGTTCCAGCCAGTGGCGGATCAGGCTCAGCCGGCCACGGCGCTGGTCGTTGAAATCGACGATGGTCCAGGGGGCCTGCGCGGTGTGCGTCACCGCCAGCATGGCCTCGCGGGCCTTGCCGTATTCGGCGTAGTGTTCGCGCGCCTTGAGATCGACCGGCGAGAGCTTCCAGCGTTTCAGGGGATCGATGGCGCGTTCGGCGAAGCGCTGCTCCTGCTGCGCCTGATCGACGCCCAGCCAGTACTTGGCGAGCAGGATGCCGTCATCGACCAGCAGCGACTCGAACACCGGTGCCTGGGCGAGGAAGTGCCGGTATTCGGATTCGCTGCAGTAGCCCATCACCTTCTCGACGCCGGCGCGGTTGTACCAGCTGCGGTCCATCAGCACGATCTCGCCGCGCGCCGGCAGTTGCGCCACGTAGCGCTGGAAATACCACTGCCCGCGCTCGCGGTCGCTCGGTTTATCGAGCGCCACGACCCGGCAATGGCGCGGGTTCAGGGTTTCGGCGAGGGCGCGGACCACACCACCCTTGCCGGCGGCATCGCGGCCCTCGACCAGCAGCAGCAGGCGCTGGCCGGTAGCCGCCACCCAGCGCTCGACATCGGCGAGGGCGAGTTGCAGGGGCGCCAGCCGTTCCAGGTAGTCCTTCTTCCGCAGCCGTTCCTGCATGCCCTCAGCCTCCGTCGGCAAGTGCTTTGAGTGCATCGGCGCGATCCTCCTCGGCCAGTCGGGTGAGCAGCGGGTCGAGCTCGCCATCGAGGATCTGTGGCAAGGCATACAGGGTCAAGCCTTCGACACGATGGTCGGTGACCCGACCCTGCGGCACGTTCCAGGTGCGGATCCGCTGGCTGCGATCGCCGCTGCCCACCTGCAGCCGGCGCGAGGCGGCGGTGGCGGCCTGCTGGGCGGCGAGCTGCTGTTCGTGCAGCGCCGATTTCAGGCGCTGCATGGCCTTGTCGCGGTTGGCATGCTGGCTGCGTTCGGTCTGGCATTCGACGACCAGACCGCTCGGCAGGTGGGTGATGCGGATCGCCGATTCGGTCTTGTTGACGTGCTGGCCGCCGGCACCCGAGCTGCGGAAGGTGTCCACCTTCAGATCCGCCGGGTTGATGACGACCTCAGCCACGTCCTCCAGTTCGGGCAGGATCGCCACCGTCGCCGCCGAGGTGTGGATGCGGCCCTGCGCCTCGGTCTCGGGCACCCGCTGCACGCGGTGGGTGCCGGATTCGTACTTCAGCCTGGAGTAGGCGCCGCGGCCCTCGATGCGGGCGACGACCTCCTTGAAGCCGCCGTGCTCACCGGGGCTGGCGCTCTGCACCTCGACCCGCCAGCCCTGACGTTCGGCGTAGCGCAGGTACATGCGGAACAGGTCGCCGGCGAAGATCGCCGCCTCGTCACCACCGGTGCCGGCGCGCACTTCGAGGAACAGGTTGCCCTCGTCGCGCGGATCTTTCGGCACCAATAGCAGGGTGAGCTCGTCATCGAGCGCCGCCAATGCGGCGCGGATGCCGGGCAGTTCCTCGGCAGCGATGGCGCGCAGTTCGGGGTCGGTGAGCAGGGCTTCGGCATCGTGCCGTTCGGCCTGCAGCGCAGCTTCGCGGGCCAGCGCCTCGGCCACCGGCTGCAGTTGCGCGAACTCGCGGGAGAGTGCGCGGAAGCGGCCGTTGTCGGCGATCACGTCGGGCTCGGCGAGCAGGCGCCCGACTTCCTCGTGGCGCTCGGCGAGCAGCCGCAGCTTGTGCCGCAGCGAGGGGTTCATCCGCGCTCGGGGGGCGTGCCGGGCGGCGTTGCGTCCGGATCGGGAAACAGCCGTGCCGCCGCCGCCAGCAGGCTGCTGTCGCCTTCGATCGCCGCCTGGCGCAAGGCGGTCGAGGGCGAATGCAGGAGCTGGTTGGTGAGCTGGTGGGCCAGTCGCGCCATCACGGCTTCGGCCGGTTCACCGCTGGCGAGGCGCTCGCGGGCACGCTCCAGGGCCAGGGCCTTGGCGCGCTCGGCGCTGCGGCGCAGGGCGCGCAGGCTGTCCTGGCGATCCTGCGCCCGCCACCAGGCCATGTAGTGTTCGACCGCGAGTTCGATGATCACCTCGGCCTGTTCGGCCGCCATCTGGCGCGATGCCTTGTTCTCGCTGATGACCTGTTCGAGGTCGTCGACCGTGTAGAGGTAGGCGTCGGGCAGATCGGCCACTGCCGCTTCGATGTCACGCGGCACCGCGAGGTCGAGCAGGAACATCGGCCGCTGGCGGCGGGCCTTCAGCGCCTCGCGCACCGTCGCCGCCCGCAGCACCGGCTCGCGGGCGGCGGTGGCCGAGATCACCACATCGGCCTCGGGCAGGTGGCGTGCGGTCTCGCTCAGGGCCAGGGCATAGCCGCCGACCCGCGAGGCCAGGGCCTGGGCGTGCTCCAGCGTGCGGTTGGCGATCAGCAGGCGCTTGGCATCGGCATTGACCAGGTGCTTGGCCGCCAGCTCGATGGTGTCGCCGGCGCCGATCAGCAGCACGGTGGCGCGGTCGAGTTCGGCGAACACCTGGCGCACCAGACGCACACCAGCGTAGGCCACCGAAACCGGATGGGCGCCGATGCGGGTGTCGGTGCGCACCCGCTTGGCGACCTGGAAGCCGTGCTGGAACAGGCGGTCGAGCGGTGTGCGCAGGCTGCCGGCACCCCGCGCCGACTGCCAGGCGGCCTTGACCTGGCCCAGGATCTGCGGCTCGCCCAGCACCAGCGAATCGAGGCCGGTGGCGACCCGGAACAGATGCCGCGCCGCTTCGGCCTCGTGGTGCTGGTAGGTGTAGGTGGCGAGTGCATGGCGATCGATGCCGTGCTGCTGCGCCATCCAGCCGATGAGATCGGGTGCGGCGCCGTTGTCGAGGTGGGCATACAACTCGGTGCGGTTGCAGGTGGAGAGCAGGGCGGCTTCCTCCACACCGGGCACGGCCAACAGGCTGCGCAGGGTGGCGGGCAGTTGCGCATCGCCCACGGCCACCCGTTCGCGCACATCGACGGGCGCGGTCTGGTGGTTCACTCCTAGGGCGATCAGGGGCATGGCGGGCGCGCTGCGGCGGTGCGAAGGCTATTCTAGCGGCCTGCCTTAGGAGTGCCGATGAATCGCCGTTCCCGGAGCCTGGCGCCCGTGCTGGCGGTCCTGCTCCTTGCCATCCCGCCCAGCGCCGGATCGACGCCTGCCGCCGCGGCCAGCGCGACGCCGGACGCCCTGACCGCGCTGCTGGCCGCCGAATTCGCCCGCCAGACCGGCGATCGCGAGGTGGCGGCGGCTTGGCAGTTGGCGGCGGCGCAGGCGGCCGATGATCGTGGCCTGGCCGCCCTGGCCCTGCTCGCGGCCATCGAGGCCGACGACCATCGGCGGGCCGAGGCCGCGCTCGCGCGCTGGACCGCCTTGGAGCCGGAATCACCGGTCCGCGATGCGCTGGCCCTGCGCTTCCATCTGGTGCAGGGCGAGCTGGAGGCCGCCGTGCTCACCGCCCGGCGCTTGCTGGCGCAGCCCGAGGGCGCGCGCCGGGTGGCTTCGGCCCTGACCCGGCCCTACCCCGACCGCGGGGTGATGGCCCGCGCCGCCCTGCGTGCCCTGCTGCTGCCCGAGCCGGCGGTGGCGCGGATCGAAGACTGGCTGGCCCTGGCCGGCGCGGCGCAGGGCCTGGGCGATGCCCATCTGGCCGGGCAGTGGATCGATGCCCTGGTGCGGCGTTTCCCCGACGACCCGCGTGCCGGCCTGCTGCGCGCCGAGCGGCTGGCCCGGGCCGGCCAGCGCGATGCCGCACGCGCCGAAATCCGGCGGGTGCTGGCCCGCGATGGTCTGGCCACCGGGCAGCGGCGGATCGCCGCCGAGGCGCTGGCCGTGCTGGGCGATCCGCAGGGCGCGGCACAGGCCTTGGCCGATGGGCCGCAGGACATCCAGAGCCTCAGCCTGCGCGCGGGCTGGTTGACGCGGGCCGGCCGACTCGATGCGCTGGGCGAGCTGGGGCTGGAGGTCGAGGCCGCCGCCCTGGCCGACCCGCAACAGCCGGCGCTTGCCCTGCTGGCCGGCGAGATCGCCGAGCGCCGGCAGGACTGGCCGGCGGCCGAACGCTGGTACCGGCGGGTCGATCGTGGCGAGGCCGGGCAGCGGGCGCGGCTGCGGCTCGGTGCCGTGCTCGGCCGGCAGGGGCGTGGCGAGGAGGCCCGCGCGGTCTTGATTGCCCTGCAGACCGACGAGCAGGCCGACGGCGCCCTGCGCCGCGATGCCTTCCTGGCCGAAGCCGACCAGGCCGAGGCCCGGGGCGACCGCGCCGCCGCGGCCGCCGTGCTCGGCCGCGGCCTCGCGGTGCTGGAGGACGATCCCGGCCTGCGTGTCGCCCGCGCCCGGCTGGCCCGAGCCGCCGGCCGCAGCGCCGAGGCCGAGGCCGAACTGCGCGGCATCCTCGCCCGCGACCCCCGCCACGCGCCGGCCCTGCGTGCCCTCGGCGCCTTGCTGCTGGCCGAGCGCCGACCGCGCGAAGCCGAGGCGGTGCTGGCCCGGGCCTGGATCGAGGAGCCGGGCGCACCCACGGCGGCGATCTGGGGCGAGGCGCTCTGGCTGCTTGGCGACCGCGACGCCGCCTTGCGCGCCTGGCAGCGCGGTCGCGCGCTCGATCCTGGCGATCCGGTGCTGGCCGACACCGTGCGACGCTACGGCCGATGAGCCGCCTGCTGCCCCTCCTGTTGCCGGTGCTGCTGCTGGCGGCCTGCGCCAGCCATCGGCCCTTGGCACCGGCCGCCGGTGCCGGGCTGGATCCGGTGTTCTGGGCCACCCAGGCGGCGCGCGAGGCGGAACTCGCCGCCCAGCCCGACTGGCGGCTGCGCGGTCGCGCGGCCTTCGCCGACGGTCGCGAATCCGCCACCGTGCAGATCGACTGGCGGCAGCGTGGCGAGGCCTTCGACATCCAACTGCAGGCGCCGGTCACCGGCCGCAGCCTGCGGCTGGCCGGTCGGCCGGGCTGGGCCCGGCTCGATGGCCTGGAGGGCGGTCCGCGCGAGGCCGCCGATGCCGAGCGTCTGCTGCTCGAGGCCACCGGCTGGGCACTGCCGGTGGCGCAGTTCCCGGCCTGGGTGCGCGGCATGCGCGGTGCCGGGCCGGTCGCCGCCATCGCTTTCGATGCCGTGGGCCGGCCGCTTGGCTGGCAACAGGCCGGCTGGCGTCTTGAATACCGCGACTGGTGGCCGGGTGAGCCGCCGCTGCCGCGCCGGCTGTTCGCCGAACGCGATGCGCTCACGGTGCGGATCGTGGTGAGCGAGTGGACGCTCGGCGTGGACGGCGGCGCGCCGTGAGCGGCATGCCCCAGCCTTTGCCGCGTCCCGCCGGCATCGAGCCGGCGGCGGGCTGGTGCCCGGTCCCGGCGCCGGCCAAGCTCAATCTGTTTCTGGCCATCACCGGCCGCCGCCCCGACGGCTACCACGCCCTGCAGACGGTCTTCCAACTGCTCGACTGGGGCGACACGGTCTGGCTGCGGCCACGCCGCGACAGGGCCATCGTCCGCCTCGGCGAGCCGGCCTACGCCCCGGACAGCAGCCGCGATCTGGTCGTGCGCGCCGCCAGCGCACTGCAGGCATCGGCGAAGCTTGATCGCGGGGTCGAGCTCTTCGTCGAGAAGCGCATCCCGGTCGGGGGCGGACTTGGCGGCGGTTCCTCGGATGCCGCCAGCGTGCTGGTGGCGCTCGACGTCCTCTGGGGCACCGGCTTCGGCCTCGAGCGGCTGGCCGCGCTGGGCCTGAGCCTTGGCGCCGACGTGCCGGTGTTCGTCCATGGCCGGAGCGCCTGGGCGGAGGGCGTGGGCGAGGTGCTGGTGCCCTTGACGCTTGGCGAACGGCATTACCTGGTGGCCGACCCCGGGGTTGCGGTGCCCACCGCCGAACTGTTCCAAGCCCCTGATTTGATTCGGGATGCCGCCCCGGCTACAATCGTCGACTTCCTTTCCGGGACGGTCCTCGGCAATGCCTTCGAGCCGGTGCTGCGCCAGCGCGCGCCGCTCGTGGCAGGGCTGCTGGACCGCCTGGGGGCATTCGGCGATGCAAGGCTCACCGGAACCGGGGGCGCTTGCTTTGTCGAATTGCCCTCGCGGGCCGGGGCCTTGGCGGCGCAGCAGGAGCTGGCGGCCGAGGGCTGGGCTTGTCGGGCCTGCGCCGGCATCGACCGCTCGCCCCTCGGGGCCGCGCTCGAAGGCCGGGTGCCGGCGGGCGCGGCCTCGTTGCCGCGGCAGCATTTTTCGTAGGGGCGTCGCCAAGCGGCCCAAGGCACCGGGTTTTGATCCCGGCATCCGTAGGTTCGAATCCTACCGCCCCTGCCACACCGTTCCGCCCGGCCGCACCCTCCCGGAGCCCAAGCGCATGCGCAAGCAGAACCTGCTGCTGTTCACCGGCAACGCCAACCGTCCCTTGGCGCTGTCGGTGTGCCGCGAATTGGGCGTGCCGCTCGGCAAGGCCCTGGTCGGCCGGTTTTCCGACGGCGAGGTGCAGGTCGAGATCGAGGAGACGGTGCGCGCCCAGGACGTCTACGTGCTGCAGCCGACCTGCGCGCCGACCGCCGAGAACCTGATGGAGCTGCTGGTGCTGGTCGATGCGCTGAAGCGCGCCTCGGTCGCCAGCATCACCGCGGTGGTGCCGTATTTCGGCTACGCCCGGCAGGATCGCCGGCCGCGCTCGGCGCGGGTGCCGATCACCGCCAAGGTGGCCGCCAAGATGTTCACCGCGGTCGGTGTCGACCGCCTGCTCACCATCGATCTGCACGCCGACCAGATCCAGGGCTTCTTCGACATCCCGGTCGACAACGTCTACTCCTCGCCGCTGATGCTGGCCGACATCTGGCGCAACCACGGCACCGAGAACCTGATCGTCGTCTCGCCCGATGTCGGCGGGGTGGTGCGGGCGCGCAGCATCGCCAAGCGCCTTGATGATGCCGATCTCGCCATCATCGACAAGCGCCGGCCGCGCGCCAACGTCTCGACCGTGATGAACATCATCGGCGATGTCGAGGGCAAGACCTGCGTGCTGGTCGATGACATCGTCGACACCGCCGGCACGCTCTGCGCCGCCGCCGTCGCCCTCAAGAGCCACGGTGCCCGCAAGGTGGTCGCCTATTGCACCCATCCGGTGCTCTCGGGTGCGGCCATCAGCAACATCACCAACAGCCAGCTCGACGAGCTGGTGGTCACCGACACCATTCCGCTGGCCGAGACCGCGCGCCTGTGCCCGCGCATCCGCCAGCTCAGCGTCGCCGAACTGCTCGCCGAAACCGTCCGCCGTATCGCTTATGGCGAGTCGGTTTCCGAGCTGTACGTCGATTGAGTTTCCACTGTCCTGGTCGCGGGACAGTGTCCAAGCCGCCGCAAGGCGGTCCATCCCCAGCAAGGCAACACCACCATGTCCAAACACACCATCAACGCCACCAGCCGCAAGGACGAAGGGAAGGGTGCGAGCCGCCGCCTGCGTCGTGCCGGCCAGGTTCCGGGCATCGTCTACGGCGCCCACGGCACACCGCAGCCGATCCAGCTCAACCACGAGAAGCTCTGGCTGATCCAGCAGAACGAGTGGTTCTACGCCTCCATCCTCGGTCTCGATATCGACGGCAGCGTGCAGAAAGTGCTGCTGCGTGACCTGCAACGGCATCCCTACAAGCAGATCGTCATGCACGTCGACTTCCAGCGCATCGACGAGAACGCGCCGATCCGCTTCAAGGTGCCGCTGCACTTCATCAACCAGGACATCTCGCCGGCCGGCAAGCTGGCCGGTGTGGTCATCACCCACGAACTGAATGACGTCGAGGTTTCGGCCCTGCCGAAGGACCTGCCGGAGTTCATCGAGGTCGACCTCTCGGCGCTCAGTGTCGGCGACATCGTCCACCTGTCGGCGCTCAAGCTGCCGGCCGGTGTCACCATCCCGGAGCTGAAGCTGGGCAAGGAGCACGATCTCGCCGTCGTGATCGCCAAGCACGCCCGTGCCGTCGAGGACGTCGCCGCTGTGCCGACCGCCGCCGAAGTGCCGAGCACCAAGGCCGCCAAGGCCGCGGCCGCGCCGGCCGCCGCTGCTGCTCCGGCCAAGCCGAAGAAGAAGTGATCGTGCCGTCCGTGGCGTCGCGCAAGCGGCGCCACGGCGGGTTGCGATGACGGAATCAACGATGGCGGGCTTGCGCCTCATCATCGGCCTCGGGAATCCGGGTGCCGAGTACGACCGGACCCGGCACAACGCCGGGTTCTGGTTTATCGACGCCCTGGCAGAGCAGGCGAACGCCCGCTGGGGCATCGATGCCAAGCTGCACGGCGAGGTCGCCAAAGCCGATTTCGCCGGCCACACGCTGTGGCTGCTCAAGCCCAGCACCTACATGAACGCCTGCGGCCGCTCGGTGGTCGCGGCACTGCGCTACTGGAAGATCGAGCCCGAGCATTGCCTCGTCGCCCACGACGAGCTCGACCTCGTCCCCGGCGTGGCCCGCCTCAAGTTCGACGGCGGCCACGGTGGCCAGAACGGCCTGCGCGACATCGTGGCGCAGTTGGGCCACGGCAAATTCCACCGCCTGCGGGTCGGCATCGGCCACCCCGGCGACAAGACCAAGGTCACGCCCTGGGTGCTCGGCCGCCCCGGCCGCGACGACGAAGCTGCCATCCGCGCCGCCATCGCTGACGCGCTCAGCGCGCTGCCGCTGGCGCTCGCCGGCGATTTCAACGAGGCGATGAAGCGCCTCCACACCCCCGTCTCACGCTGAGCGTACCGCGCGAAGCGCCACCGAACCGGAGTCACCATGGGCATCAAGTGCGGCATCGTCGGCCTGCCGAACGTCGGCAAGTCCACCCTTTTCAACGCGCTGACGAAGGCCGGCATCGCTGCCGAGAACTACCCGTTCTGCACCATCGAGCCGAATGTCGGCATCGTCGAGGTGCCCGACCCGCGCCTGCAGCAGCTCGCCGCCATCGTCAAGCCGCAGAAAGTGCAGCCGGCCATCGTCGAGTTCGTCGACATCGCCGGCCTGGTGGCCGGTGCCAGCAAGGGCGAGGGCCTGGGTAATCAGTTCCTCGCCAACATCCGCGAGACCGACGCCATCGTCAACGTGGTGCGCTGTTTCGACGACGAGAACGTGGTGCACGTCTCGGGCCGGGTCGATCCGATCGCCGACATCGAGACCATCGTCACCGAGCTGGCGCTGGCCGATCTCGCTGCGGTCGAAAAGGCCATCCAGCGCGAGGGCAAGCGTGCCAAGTCCGGCGACAAGGACGCGCAGAAGCTGGTGACCCTGCTGGAACGCCTGCTGCCGGTGCTGAACGAGGGTCGCCCGGCGCGAGCCGCCAGTTTCAGCGAGGACGAGAAACTGCTGCTCAAGCCGCTCTGCCTGCTCACCATCAAGCCGGCCATGTACGTCGGCAACGTGCTGGAGGACGGTTTCGAGAACAACCCGCACCTCGACCGCCTGCGTGAATTCGCCGCCCGCGAACACGCGCCGGTGGTGGCCGTCTGCGCCAAGATCGAGGCCGAACTGGCCGACCTCGAGGACGCCGACAAGCAGGCCTTCCTCGAGGACCTGGGCCTCGAGGAGCCCGGCCTGAACCGCCTGATCCGGGCCGGCTACGAGCTGCTCGGCCTGCAGACCTACTTCACCGCCGGACCGAAGGAGGTCCGCGCCTGGACCATCCACAAGGGCGACACCGCCCCGCAGGCGGCCGGCGTCATCCACACCGATTTCGAGAAGGGCTTCATCCGCGCCCAGACCATCGCCTTCGACGACTACATCGCGCTCAAGGGCGAGCAGGGCGCCAAGGAGGCCGGCAAGCAGCGTGCCGAGGGCAAGGATTACGTGGTCAAGGACGGCGATGTGCTGAACTTCCTGTTCAATGTCTGAGCAGCCTCCGCAGGCCCGGCCACCGGTCGGGCCGCGTTGACAAGCCGCCGACGCATCGCCAGAATAGGCGGCTCGGTTGGAGGAATACCCAAGCGGCCAACGGGGGCAGACTGTAAATCTGCTGGCTCACGCCTTCGGTGGTTCGAATCCACCTTCCTCCACCATCCCCGGCGCCAGCTGGCGACAGGGGTGGCAGAACGGTCCAGTCTTCGGGCGGGAGTAGTTCAACGGTAGAACCTCAGCCTTCCAAGCTGATGGTGCGGGTTCGATTCCCGTCTCCCGCTCCACGGTTCTTCGCGGCAATCAAAACCTGCTCACATAGCTCAGTCGGTAGAGCACTTCCTTGGTAAGGAAGAGGTCGCTGGTTCGATTCCAGTTGTGAGCACCACTTTCGCAATCCTCATCACCGGGTAAACGGCAATGGCAAAGGGCAAGTTCGAGCGCACCAAGCCTCACGTGAACGTGGGCACGATCGGTCACGTTGACCACGGCAAGACGACGCTGACGGCGGCGCTGACGAAGATCGGCGCGGAGCGTTTTGGTGGTGAGTTCAAGGCGTACGACCAGATCGACGCGGCGCCGGAAGAGAAGGCTCGCGGCATCACGATTTCGACGGCGCACGTGGAGTACGAGTCGCCGAACCGGCATTACGCGCACGTCGACTGCCCGGGCCACGCGGACTACGTGAAGAACATGATCACGGGTGCGGCGCAGATGGACGGTGCGATTCTGGTGTGCTCGGCCGCCGACGGCCCGATGCCGCAGACGCGCGAGCACATTCTGCTGTCGCGGCAGGTGGGCGTGCCCTACATCGTGGTCTTCCTGAACAAGGCGGACATGGTGGACGACGCCGAGCTGCTGGACCTGGTCGAGATGGAAGTCCGCGAGCTGCTCTCCAAGTACGACTTCCCGGGCGACGACACGCCGATCATCAAGGGTTCGGCCCGTCTGGCGCTGGAAGGCGACCAGAGCGAGATCGGTGTTCCGGCGATCATCAAGCTGGTCGAGGCGCTGGACACCTGGATCCCGGAGCCGCAGCGCGACGTGGACCGTCCGTTCCTGATGCCGGTCGAGGACGTGTTCTCGATTTCGGGCCGTGGCACGGTGGTGACGGGGCGTATCGAGCGCGGCATCGTCAAGGTGGGCGAGGAGATCGAGATCGTCGGTATCCGCGACACCCAGAAGACGACGGTGACGGGCGTCGAGATGTTCCGCAAGCTGCTGGACCAGGGCCAGGCGGGCGACAACGCGGGCCTGCTGCTGCGTGGCACGAAGCGAGACGACGTGGAGCGTGGCCAGGTGCTGGCCAAGCCGGGTTCGATCAAGCCGCACACCACGTTCGACGCCGAGGTGTACGTGCTGTCGAAGGAGGAGGGCGGTCGTCACACGCCGTTCTTCAAGGGCTACCGTCCGCAGTTCTATTTCCGCACGACCGACGTGACCGGCTCGATCGAGCTGCCGGAGGGCGTGGAGATGGTGATGCCGGGCGACAACATCAAGATTGTGGTGACGCTGATTGTCCCGGTGGCGATGGACGAGGGCCTGCGTTTCGCGATCCGCGAGGGCGGCCGCACCGTCGGCGCCGGCGTGGTGGCGAAGATCCTCAAGTGACACCGCGGCACGGTACACTGCGTTAACCGCGCCGTCCCGGCGCAGTTCCGCACGGGATGGCGGGCCGCACCACGGTCCGCCATTGCCGTTTTCGGGAAAATCCGTTTCATCGCGTACGCCAGTAGCTCAATCGGCAGAGCAGCGGTCTCCAAAACCGCAGGTTGGGGGTTCGAGTCCCTCCTGGCGTGCCATCCACAGGGGCTGCCGCCGAATGCCGGCCTGCCCGGAGGCTTCATGAACACCAAGGTCGAACCCACGAGCCCGGGGCTCAGTCCGCTGGACCTGGTCAAGTACCTCGCCGCGATCCTGCTGGTTGTCGGCGGCATCGCTGGCTGGTATCTGCTCGAGTGGGCCACGCCGCTGCGCGTGCTGCTGGTCATCCTCTCGGTCATTGCCGCTGTCGCCGTCGCCGCCTTCACCGCCAAGGGCCGTGAGGCGCGCGAGTTCATCGAGGAGTCCACCTTCGAACTGCGCAAGGTGGTCTGGCCGACCACCGACGAGACCACACGTACCACCATCATCATCATGATCGTGGTGGTCATCGTCAGCCTCATCCTGGCGGGTTTCGACTGGGTGATTTCGCTGGGCGTGCGTGCACTGCTCGGTCAGGGAGATATGGCATGAGCAAGCGCTGGTACGTGGTACACGCCTATTCGGGCTTCGAGAACCAGGTCGCCAAGGCACTGGAGACGCGCATCGCGCGCCTTGAGATGCAGGAGAAGTTCGGCCAGGTGCTGGTTCCGACCGAGGAGGTCGTCGAGATGCGTGCCGGCCAGAAGCGCAAGTCGGAGCGCAAGTTCTTCCCCGGCTACGTGCTGGTGCAGATCGAGACCACCGACGATGGCGGCATTCCGCGCATCGACAACGAGAGCTGGCACCTGATCAAGGAAACCCCGAAGGTGATGGGTTTCATCGGCGGCACCGCCGAGCGCCCGCTGCCGATCAAGGACAGCGAAGCCGATGCCATCCTCGCCCGTGTGCTGGAAGGCGTCGACAAGCCGAAGCCGAAAGTGCTGTTCTCGCCGGGCGAGCTGGTCCGGGTGGTCGATGGCCCGTTCAACGACTTCAACGGCACCGTCGAGGAGGTCAACTACGAGCGCAGCCGCCTGCGCGTCGCGGTGATGATCTTCGGCCGTTCCACGCCGGTCGAGCTGGAATTCGGCCAGGTCGAGAAAGCCTGAATCCGCGTCCGGGCCTTTGCGCCCGGGCCATGCGCCGGAGCGTCGCGGCTTGCCCCCGGCCCTCCGGCGTTTTTCGTTCAGGAAGGTGGCGCTTGATTGGGGTAGGCTTGCGGGCTTCCCTTTCGGGCAGCGTGAAGCCAGGGCACGTGAATTCCCTGGTCCGATGGGGAGGCCGCAAATGCGGCCGCATGCACCCGGAGAACCCTCATGGCAAAGAAAGTTGTCGGTTACATCAAGCTGCAGGTCAAGGCCGGTCAGGCCAACCCCTCGCCGCCGGTCGGTCCCGCGCTCGGTCAGCGCGGCCTGAACATCATGGAGTTCTGCAAGGCGTTCAACGCCGCGACCTCCAAGCTGGAGCCGGGCCTGCCGACGCCGGTCATCATCACGGCCTACTCGGACCGTACCTTCACCTTCATCACCAAGAGCACACCGGCTTCGGTGCTGCTGAAGAAGGCCGTCGGCATCACTTCGGGCTCGAAGCGCCCGAACACCGACAAGGTCGGCAAGGTCACGCGTGCGCAGCTCGAAGGCATCGTCAAGCAGAAGGAAGCCGATCTGACGGCTGCTTCGCTGGATGCCGCGGTGCGGACGATCGCGGGCTCTGCCCGCTCCATGGGTCTCGTGGTGGAGGGCTGAGGCATGGCAAGGATTTCCAAGCGTTACAAGGCCCTTTCGGCCCTCGTCGTTCCCGGCAAGCAGTACGCCCTCAACGACGCCATCGATCTCATCACCAAGAACGCCAAGACCAAGTTTGTCGAGTCGGTCGACGTGGCGGTGCGTCTTGGCGTCGATGCCAAGAAGTCGGACCAGCAGGTCCGCGGCTCCACCGTGCTGCCCGCCGGCACCGGCAAGACCGTCCGCGTCGCCGTGTTCTGCCCGCCGGGTGCCAAGGCCGATGAGGCCCTGGCCGCTGGTGCGGACGCCGTTGGTATGGACGATCTGGCCGACAAGATGCTGGCCGGTGATCTCAACTACGGTGTCGTCATCGCCACGCCGGACGCCATGCGCGTCGTCGGCAAGCTGGGCCAGGTGCTGGGCCCGCGCGGCCTGATGCCGAACCCGAAGGTCGGCACCGTGTCGGCCAACCCGGCCGAGGCGGTCAAGAACGCCAAGTCGGGCCAGGTGCGTTACCGCACCGACAAGGGCGGGATCATCCACTGCACCATCGGCAAGGCCAGCTTCCCGGCCGAGGCGCTGTCGCAGAACCTGCACGCGCTGCTCGCCGACCTGGTCAAGGCCAAGCCGTCGTCCGCGAAGGGCATCTACCTGCAGAAGATCTCGCTGAGCTCGACCATGGGCGTCGGTGTGGTCGTTGATCCGGCCAGCCTCACGCTCGCCAAGTAACACGTTCAAGTCCGCCGCGGCCTTGTGCTGCGGCGGCGCCATTAGAAGGCGCCCGCATCCCGCGGGGGCCATCTAAGACCGCAGGTGCGGACAGCGCGGATCGACGTCGGGCATTGGATGCACGAGAGGCAAGGAATCGCCGTCGACCCCAGCGGGCCCGCTTAAAGGAGGCCGCAAGGCCCGTCCTGCGCAGATGGTGCACCTTCTTCAGGATCCCTCTGGAGAGGCCACCACGGACGCCGCAAGCGTCCCGGCGTGCACGGATGCCGCCGCCCAAGGTGCCACCGCCTGCTGGAGCAGGAGGTGGATTGAAGTTAGGAGGAGTGCAATGGCTCTCAATCTGTCCCAGAAGCATGAAGTCGTCGCGGAAGTCTCGGCGGTCGCTGCCAAGGCCCACTCCCTGGTCGCTGCCGAGTACGCCGGCGTCACCGTCTCCCAGATGACGGCGATGCGCAAGAAGGCTCGCGAGACCGGTGTCTACCTGAAGGTCGTCAAGAACACGTTGGCTTCGCGCGCTGTCGCGGGCACCGAGTTCGAGTGCACCCAGGACCAGCTCACCGGCCCGCTGCTTTACGCGTTCTCGACCGAGGAGCCCGGTTCCGCCGGGCGCCTGATCAAGGAGTTCGCCAAAGGCAACGACAAGCTCAAGGCGAAGGTCGTTTCGGTCGGTGGCAAGGCCTACCCGGGCGCCCACCTCGAAGTCCTCGCCTCGCTGCCGACCCGCGACCAGGCCCTGTCCATGTTCCTCAGCACGCTCGTCGAGCCGGCCACCCGTGTGGCCCGCGCGTTCAAGGCGATCGCCGAGAAGCAGGAAGCCGCGGCCTGAGCGCCACGCGACCACGTCTGCAATCAGAAACTTTCCAGAGGTAATCAACATGTCCCTGTCCAACGAACAGATCATCGACGCGATCGCCACCAAGTCCCTGATGGAAATCATGGACCTCGTCAAGGCGATGGAAGACAAGTTCGGCGTCTCCGCCGCCGCCCCGGTCATGATGGCCGCCGGCCCGGCTGCGGCCGCCGCCCCGGTCGAGGAACAGACCGAGTTCACCGTGGTCCTGAAGGCCATCGGCGAGAAGAAGGTCGAGGTCATCAAGGCCGTCCGCGCCATCACCGGCCTCGGCCTGAAGGAAGCGAAGGACCTGGTCGAAGGTGCCCCGCAGAACGTCAAGGAAGCCGTCTCCAAGGACGACGCCGCGAAGTTCAAGAAGGAACTGGAAGCCGCCGGCGCCACCGTCGAAGTCAAGTAAGCGATCTTGGGTCGCCGCGATTCCGCCGGCGACACCACCAGGGCTGGGGGCGAAAGCTCCCGGCCTTTGGCCGTTCCCTACGCCCCGAGTGGGCAGTGAGAAGCAGCAGCAGAAGGCGTGCTGGTGCCGGCACTACCAGCGGCTTCCCACTGACCACTTGAGCCCCACAGCTCACCGAGCCTGAAGGTCCCCATGACGTACTCGTTCACCGAAAAGAAGCGCATCCGCAAAGATTTCGGCAAGCGCCGCGCCGTCCTCGACGTGCCCTACCTGCTGGCCATCCAGATGGATTCCTACCGTGAGTTCCTGCAGGAGGGCGCCCCAGCCGGCAAGCGCGCCGAGCAGGGCCTGCACGCCGCCCTGAAATCGGTGTTCCCGATCTCCAGCTACTCGGGCAACGCCGCGCTCGAGTACGTCAGCTACCGTCTCGGCGAGCCGCCGTTCGACGTCCGCGAGTGCCACAACCGGGGTCTCACCTACGGTGCGCCGCTGCGCGTCACCGTGCGCCTGGTCATCTACGACCGCGAGTCGTCGACGAAGGCCGTGAAGTACGTCAAGGAGCAGGAGGTCTACATGGGCGAGATGCCCCTGATGACCGAGAACGGCACCTTCATCGTCAACGGCACCGAGCGCGTCATCGTTTCGCAACTGCACCGCAGCCCGGGCGTGTTCTTCGACCACGACCGCGGCAAGACGCACAGCTCGGGCAAGCTGCTCTACAGCGCCCGCATCATTCCCTACCGTGGCTCCTGGCTCGACTTCGAGTTCGACCCGAAGGACATGGTCTATGCCCGCATCGACCGTCGCCGCAAACTGCCGGTGACCGTGTTGCTGCGCGCGCTGGGCTATTCCAACGAGGAGATGCTGCGGCAGTTCTTCGAGATCAACACCTTCGCCCTGCTGCCGAAGGAAGGTGCCGAGCTGTCGCTGGTGCCCGAGCGGCTCAAGGGTGAATCGCTCAACTTCGACCTGGTCGCCAACGGTCAGGTGCTGGTCGAGGCCGGCAAGCGCATCACCGCGCGCCATGTCCGCGAACTGGAGCGGGCCGGGATCGGCACCCTCGAGGTGCCCGACGACTACCTCGTCGGCCGCATCCTCGCGCAGGACGTCGCCGACCCGAAGACCGGCGAGCTGCTCTCGGTCGCCAACGACGAGATCGACGACGCCCTGCTCGTGAAGTTCCGCAAGGCCGGCGTCGCCTCGTTCGGCACGCTGTGGGTCAACGATCTCGACCGCGGTCCCTATATTTCGAACACCCTGCGTGGCGACAGCACGCGCACCCAGCTCGAGGCCTTGGTCGAGATCTACCGGATGATGCGTCCGGGCGAGCCGCCGACCAAGGACGCCGCGCAGAACCTGTTCCACAACCTGTTCTTCACCTTCGAGCGCTACGACCTCTCGGGCGTCGGACGCATGAAGTTCAACCGCCGCGTCGGCCGCAAGGCGGTCGAGGGCGACGCCGTGCTCTACGACGCCAAGTATTTCGCGCAGCAGAACAACGAGGAAGCCAAGCGGCTGGTCGCGCTGAATGGCGCCTCGTCCGACATCCTCGACGTCATCCGCACGCTCTGCGAGATCCGCAACGGCCGCGGTGTGGTCGACGACATCGACCACCTCGGCAACCGCCGCGTGCGTTCGGTCGGTGAAATGGCCGAGAACACCTTCCGTGTCGGCCTTGTCCGCGTCGAGCGTGCCGTCAAGGAGCGCCTGTCGCTGGCCGAGTCGGAAGGCCTGACCCCGCAGGAGCTGATCAACGCCAAGCCGGTGGCCGCTGCGATCAAGGAGTTCTTCGGCTCCTCGCAGCTCAGCCAGTTCATGGACCAGAACAACCCGCTCTCGGAAGTGACGCACAAGCGCCGCGTCTCGGCCCTCGGTCCGGGCGGCCTGACCCGCGAGCGTGCCGGCTTCGAAGTGCGCGACGTGCACCCGACCCACTACGGTCGCGTCTGCACCATCGAGACGCCGGAAGGCCCGAACATCGGCCTGATCAATTCGCTGGCCGTGTATGCCCGCACCAACAAGTACGGTTTCCTCGAAACGCCTTACCGCAAGGTGGTGAACGGCAAGGTGACCGACGAGGTAGACTTCCTCTCGGCCATCGAGGAGAACGAGTTCACCATCGCCCAGGCCAACGCCGAGCTGGACGATGCGGGCCGTTTCACCGCCGAATTCGTTACCTGCCGTCAGCAGGGCGAGGCGCTGCTCAAGCCGCCGGCCGAGATCCACTACATGGACGTCTCGCCGATGCAGTCGGTGTCGGTGGCCGCGGCCCTCGTGCCCTTCCTCGAACACGACGACGCCAACCGCGCCCTGATGGGCGCCAACATGCAGCGTCAGGCCGTGCCGACGCTGCGTTCGCAGAAGCCGCTGGTCGGCACCGGCATCGAGCGCGCGGTGGCGCGTGACTCGGGTGTCACCGTGAACGCCCGTCGCGGTGGTGTCGTCGACCAGATCGACGCCGGCCGCATCGTGGTCCGCGCCAACGAGGACGAGGTCGGCGCCAACGATGCCGGCGTCGACATCTACACGCTGATCAAGTACCAGCGCTCCAACCAGAACACCTGCATCAACCAGCGTCCGCTGGTGCGGGTGGGCGATCGCGTCGCCCGTGGCGATGTGCTGGCCGACGGCCCCTCGACCGACATCGGCGAGCTCGCACTCGGCCAGAACATGCTGGTCGCGTTCATGCCGTGGAACGGCTACAACTTCGAGGACTCCATCCTCCTCTCGGAGCGCGTCGTCGAGCAGGACCGTTACACCACGATCCACATCGAGGAGCTCACGGTCCAGGCTCGCGACACCAAGCTGGGCGCCGAGGAGATCACCGCCGACATCCCGAACGTGGCCGAGCAGGCGCTCGCGCGTCTCGACGAGTCGGGCGTGGTCTACATCGGTGCCGAGGTGCGTGCTGGCGACATCCTGGTCGGCAAGGTCACGCCGAAGGGCGAGAGCCAGCTGACGCCGGAAGAGAAGCTGCTCCGCGCGATCTTCGGCGAGAAGGCCTCGGACGTGAAGGACAGCTCGCTGCGCGTGCCGCCCGGCATGGACGGTGTGGTCATCGACGTGCAGGTGTTCACCCGCGACGGCATCGAAAAGGACAAGCGCGCCAAGCAGATCGAGGACTCCGAGATCAAGCGCGTCAAGAAGGACTTCGACGACCAGTTCCGCATCCTCGAAGGCGCGATCTTCGCCCGGCTGCGCTCGCAGCTGGTCGGCCGCGTCGCCAATGGCGGACCGAACGGCCTGAAGAAGGCCGAAGTCACCGCCAGCTACCTCGACAGCCTGCTCAAGAGTGACTGGTTCACGCTGCGGATGAAGGACGATGACGCCGCCGAGGCCATCGAGAACGCGCAGAAGCAGATCGAGGCCCACAAGGCCGAGTTCGAGAAGCGCTTCGCCGACAAGCGCGGCAAGATCACCCAGGGCGACGACCTCGCTCCGGGCGTGCTGAAGATGGTCAAGGTCTACCTCGCCGTGAAGCGCCGTATCCAGCCGGGCGACAAGATGGCCGGTCGCCACGGCAACAAGGGTGTGGTGTCGACCATCGTCCCGGTCGAGGACATGCCGCACATGGCCGACGGCCGCACCGTCGACATCGTGCTGAACCCGCTGGGCGTACCGAGCCGCATGAACATCGGCCAGATCCTCGAGACCCACCTGGGCTTCGCCGCCAAGGGCCTGGGCGAGCGCATCCAGAAGATGCTGGAGGCGCAGGCCAAGGTCGCCGAGCTGCGCGAGTTCCTCGACAGGATCTACAACCATGACCGCAAGATCACCGGCAGCACCCGCGTCGACCTCAAGCAGTTCAGCGACGAGGAGCTGCTGACCCTCGCCCGCAACCTCACCGACGGCGTGCCGATGGCCACCCCGGTGTTCGATGGCGCGGCCGAGTCCGAGATCAAGCACATGCTGGAACTCGCCTACCCGTCCGACGACCCGCACACCCGTCTGCTCAACATGAGCGACACCAAGACGCAGGTGACGCTGTTCGACGGCCGCACCGGCGAGGCCTTCGACCGCAAGGTCACGGTCGGCTACATGCACATGCTGAAACTCAACCACCTGGTCGACGACAAGATGCACGCGCGTTCGACCGGTCCGTACTCGCTCGTCACCCAGCAGCCGCTGGGCGGCAAGGCGCAGTTCGGCGGCCAGCGTTTCGGCGAGATGGAGGTGTGGGCGCTCGAAGCCTATGGCGCGGCCTACACCCTGCAGGAAATGCTCACCGTCAAGTCCGACGATGTGCAGGGCCGCAACCAGATGTACAAGAACGTCGTCGACGGCGACCACGAGATGGTGGCCGGCATGCCGGAGTCGTTCAACGTGCTGGTGAAGGAAATCCGTTCGCTCGGTATCAACATCGAGCTTGAAGGCCACTGATTGCGCGCCTGGAGAAACAAGCCATGAAAGACCTGCTCAACCTGTTCACCCAGCAGCGCCCGGCCGTCGATTTTGACTCGATCAAGATCGGCCTCGCGTCCCCGGATCTGATCCGTTCCTGGTCCTACGGCGAGGTCAAGAAGCCGGAGACCATCAATTACCGTACCTTCAAGCCCGAGCGCGACGGCCTGTTCTGTGCCGCCATCTTCGGTCCGATCAAGGACTACGAGTGCCTGTGCGGCAAGTACAAGCGCATGAAGCATCGCGGCGTGGTCTGCGAGAAGTGCGGCACGGAAGTGACACTGGCCAAGGTCCGCCGCGAGCGCATGGGCCACATCGAGCTTGCCTCGCCGGTGGCCCACATCTGGTTCCTGAAGTCACTGCCCTCGCGCATCGGCCTGATGCTCGACATGACCCTGCGCGACATCGAGCGCATCCTGTACTTCGAAGCTTTCGTCGTGACCGAGCCGGGCCTGACCCCGCTCGAGCGCGGCTCGCTGATGAACGAAGAGCAGCTGATGCAGGCCCGCCAGGAGCACGGCGATGACTTCGAGGCCTACATGGGCGCCGAGGCCGTGCACGAGCTGCTGCGCACCATCGACCTGCAGGCCGAACTGCTGCGCCTGAAGGAAGAGATCGCCAGCACCAACTCCGAGACCAAGCTCAAGCGCCTGACCAAGCGCATCAAGCTGATCGAGGCCTTCATCGACTCCGGCAACCGTCCGGAGTGGATGGTGATGACCGTGCTGCCGGTGCTGCCGCCCGACCTGCGCCCGCTGGTGCCGCTCGATGGTGGCCGCTTCGCGACCTCCGATCTCAACGATCTGTACCGCCGCGTCATCAACCGCAACAACCGCCTCAAGCGCCTGCTCGAGCTCAATGCGCCCGACATCATCGTCCGCAACGAGAAGCGCATGCTGCAGGAGTCGGTCGATGCGCTGATGGACAACGGCCGTCGCGGCCGTGCCATCACCGGCACCAACAAGCGCCCCTTGAAGTCGCTGGCCGACATGATCAAGGGCAAGCAGGGCCGCTTCCGCCAGAACCTGCTCGGCAAGCGCGTCGACTACTCGGGCCGTTCGGTCATCGTGGTCGGCCCGACCCTGCGTCTGCACGAGTGCGGCCTGCCGAAGAAGATGGCGCTCGAACTGTTCAAGCCCTTCATCTTCTCCAAGCTGCAGCTCCGCGGCCTCGCCACCACCATCAAGGCGGCGAAGAAGCTGGTCGAGCGCGAAGAAGCCGTGGTCTGGGACATCCTCGAGGAGGTCATCCGCGAGCACCCGGTGCTGCTCAACCGTGCGCCCACGCTGCACCGCCTCGGTATCCAGGCCTTCGAGCCGGTACTGATCGAAGGCAAGGCGATCCAGCTGCATCCGCTGGTCTGCACGGCCTTCAACGCCGACTTCGACGGTGACCAGATGGCCGTCCATGTGCCGCTCTCGCTGGAAGCCCAGCTGGAAGCGCGTGCGCTGATGATGTCGACCAACAACATCCTGTCGCCGGCCAACGGCGAGCCGATCATCGTCCCGACCCAGGACGTGGTGCTCGGCCTGTACTACATGACCCGCGCCCTCGAGAACAAGAAGGGCGAGGGCATGGTGTTCGCCAACGTCGCCGAGGTCCGTCGCGCCTACGACAACCGCACTGTCGAACTGCACGCCAAGATCAAGCTGCGCATCATCGAGACGGTGGTGAGCGAGGACGGCGAGGCCACCCGCAAGTCGGCGATCCACGACACCACGGTGGGCCGTGCGCTGCTGGCCGAGATCCTGCCGGAAGGTCTGGCGTTCTCGATGGTCAACACCGAGCTCAACAAGAAGGCCATCAGCCGCCTGATCAACGGCTGCTACCGCCAGCTCGGCCTGAAGCACACGGTCGTGTTCGCCGACAAGCTGATGTACACCGGCTTCAGCAACGCCACCCGCGCCGGCGTGTCGGTCGGCATCGACGACATGACCATTCCGGCCGAGAAGAAGGACATCCTCGCCAAGGCCGAGGCCGAGGTGCTGGAGATCCAGAGCCAGTACCAGAGCGGTCTGGTCACCTCGGGCGAGCGCTACAACAAGGTCGTCGACATCTGGTCGCGCACCAACGAGCAGATCGCCAAGGCGATGATGGACACCATCGGCACCGACCGGGTGAAGAACGCCAAGGGCGAGACCATCGACCAGAAGTCGATGAACTCGATCTACATCATGGCCGACTCCGGCGCGCGTGGTTCGCAGGCGCAGATCCGTCAGCTCGCCGGCATGCGCGGCCTGATGGCCAAACCCGACGGCTCGATCATCGAGACGCCGATCACCGCGAACTTCCGCGAGGGTCTGAACGTCCTGCAGTACTTCATCTCGACCCACGGCGCCCGCAAGGGTCTCGCGGACACCGCGCTGAAGACCGCGAACTCGGGCTACCTGACCCGGCGTCTGGTCGATGTCGCCCAGGACGTGGTGGTCACCTCGGTTGACTGCGGTACCACCCAGGGCCTCACCCTGACGCCGATCGTCGAAGGCAGCGACGTGGTCGAGCCGCTGCGTGACCGCGTGCTGGGCCGTGTCGTCGCCGAGGACGTGTTCCTGCCGGGCAACGACGAAGAGCCGATCGTCACTCGCAACACCCTGCTCGACGAGAAGTGGGTCGACAAGCTCGATGCCGCCGGCGTGCAGAGCATCAAGGTGCGTTCGGCGATCAACTGCGAGGCCAGCTTCGGCATCTGCGCCATGTGTTACGGGCGCGACCTGGCCCGCGGCCACCTCGTCAACATCGGCGAAGCGGTCGGCGTCATCGCTGCCCAGTCGATCGGTGAGCCGGGCACGCAGCTCACCATGCGGACCTTCCACATCGGTGGTGCGGCCTCGCGTGCCGCCGCCATCGACAACATCACGGTCAAGACCACCGGTTCGATCAAGTTCACCCATCTGAAGACGGTCGGTCATTCGGCCGGGCATCTCGTGGCGGTGTCGCGCTCGGGCGAACTCTCCGTGCTCGATCCGCTGGGCCGCGAGCGCGAGCGCCACAAGCTGCCCTACGGCGCCACCATCAACGGCAAGGACGGCGATCCGATCAAGGCCGGCCAGACCGTCGCCACCTGGGACCCGCACAACCACCCGATCGTTTCGGAAGTGAAGGGCTTCGTCCGCTTCATCGACTTCGTCGAGGGTGTCACCGCCATCGAGAAGACCGACGAGCTGACCGGGCTTGCCTCGATCGAGATCACCGATCCGAAGCGCCGCGGTCAAGCCGGCAAGGACCTGCGCCCGATGGTCCGCATCGTCGATGCCAAAGGCAAGGACCTGCAGATCCCGGGCACCGACCTGCCGGCCCAGTACCTGTTGCCGCCCCGTGCCGTCGTGACGGTGCAGAACGGCGCCGAGGTGGGTGTGGGCGACGTCGTCGCCAAGATCCCGCAGGAAGCCTCCAAGACCCGCGACATCACGGGTGGTCTGCCGCGCGTGGCCGATCTGTTCGAGGCCCGCAAGCCGAAGGACCAGGCGGTTCTGGCCGAAGTCTCCGGCATCGTCAGCTTCGGCAAGGACACCAAGGGCAAGCAGCGCCTCATCATCAAGGACGCTGACGGCAATGAGCACGAGGAGCTGATCCCGAAGTACCGCCAGATCGTCGTGTTCGAGGGCGAGCATGTCGAGAAGGGCGAGGAGGTCGTCGCCGGCGAGCCGAACCCGCAAGACATCCTGCGCCTGAAAGGTGTCGAGGCGCTGGCCGCCTACCTGGTCAAGGAAATCCAGGACGTCTACCGCCTGCAGGGCGTCAAGATCAACGACAAGCACATCGAGACGATCCTCCGCCAGATGCTGCGCAAGGTCGAGATCACCGATGCCGGCGGCACCCGTTTCCTCGCCGGTGAGCAGGTCGACCGTTTCCGTGTCGGCGACGAGAACGTCCGTGCCGGCGTGCGCAACGAGTTGCCGGCCAAGGCCGACCCGGTGCTGCTGGGCATCACCAAGGCCTCGTTGGCGACCGAGAGCTTCATCTCGGCGGCGTCCTTCCAGGAGACCACCCGCGTGCTCACCGAGGCGGCCGTGCGCGGCACCCGCGACACGCTGCGCGGGCTCAAGGAGAACGTCATCGTCGGTCGCCTGATCCCGGCCGGCACCGGCTTGGCCTACCACGCCAAGCGGCGTGCTGGCGGGCTGCCCGAGCTGAGCGATGCCGACCGCGAGCTGTTCGGCAGCCTGTCCCAGCCCCAGGAGGCCGGTGCCGAGGCAGGCACCGAGGACTGATGCGGCACGGCGAGATGAACCGCAGGGAAGCGGTTCGGCACCAGCCCCGGAGCGGGGTGCGGTCCCAGGCGTTGCCGCCGTTGACGTGGCTTGTCAAGGCGGTCTAGAATCCCGAGTCTTGGCAGGTCGAGTTCATCTCGGCCTGCCTTTCGTTTTCACCGAAGGTCCCGAGAAATGGCGACGATCAACCAGCTGGTCCGCAAGCCGCGGCAGCCCAACACCTACAAGAGCGCCTCCCCGGCGCTGGCCAACTGCCCGCAGCGTCGTGGCGTGTGCACCCGCGTGTACACCACCACGCCGAAGAAGCCGAACTCCGCGCTCCGCAAGGTCGCGAAGGTCCGCCTCACCAACGGCTTCGAGGTCATCTCCTACATCGGCGGCGAAGGCCACAACCTGCAGGAGCACTCGGTTGTGCTGATCCGCGGCGGCCGCGTCAAGGATCTGCCGGGCGTGCGCTACCACACCGTGCGCGGTTCGCTCGATGCCTCGGGCGTCGCCAAGCGCCGTCAGAGCCGCTCGAAGTACGGCGCCAAGCGCCCGAAGAAGTGATGCGCTCCCCACATACCCAGGTAGGCAAGCCCCATGTCCCGTAAAGGTCAGACCCCCGTCCGCGAAGTCATCGCGGATCCCAAGCACGGCAGCGAGATGGTCGCCCGCTTCATCAACATGGTGATGAAGAGTGGCAAGAAGTCGATCGCCGAGCAGATCGTCTATGGCGCGATGGATGTCATCGGCCAGAAGAACGCCGAGCCCCTCCAGCTGGTCGAGAAGGCGCTGAGCAACGTCGCCCCGGCGGTCGAGGTCAAGTCCCGTCGCGTCGGTGGTGCCACCTACCAGGTGCCGGTCGAGGTTCGTTCGAGCCGCCGCACGGCGCTGGCGATGCGCTGGGTCATCGAGTCGTCGCGCAAGCGCGGCGAGAACTCCATGCCGCGCAAGCTGGCCGCCGAGCTGCTCGACGCCTCCGAAAACCGCGGTGGCGCTGTCAAGAAGCGCGAAGAGACGCACCGCATGGCGGAGGCCAACAAGGCCTTCTCGCACTACCGCTGGTAAGGCAAAGGGTTACTGACGTGGCACGTACCACACCGATCGACCGTTACCGCAACTTCGGCATCATGGCCCACATCGATGCCGGCAAGACGACGACCACCGAACGCATCCTGTTCTACACCGGTGTCAACCACAAGATCGGCGAAGTGCACGATGGCGCCGCGACGATGGACTGGATGGAGCAGGAGCAGGAGCGCGGCATCACGATCACCTCCGCGGCCACGACCTGCTTCTGGTCGGGCATGGACAAGTCGTTCCAGCAGCACCGCTTCAACATCATCGACACCCCCGGCCACGTCGACTTCACCATCGAGGTCGAGCGTTCGCTGCGCGTGCTCGACGGCGCGGTGTTCGTGCTGTGCGCGGTCGGTGGTGTGCAGCCGCAGTCGGAGACGGTGTGGCGCCAGGCCAACAAGTACAGCGTGCCCCGTCTCGCCTTCGTCAACAAGATGGACCGCACCGGCGCCAACTTCGGCAAGGTTATCGAGCAGCTTAAGTCGCGCCTCGGTGCCTACCCGGTGCCGATGCAGGTGGCGATCGGTGCCGAGGAGAACTTCGAGGGCGTCGTCGACCTGCTCAAGATGAAGGTCATCGTCTGGGACATGGCCACCAACGGCAACACCTTCAGCTACGCCGAAATCCCGGCGCATCTGGCCGATGAGTGCGTTGCTGCCCGTGCGTTCATGGTCGAAGCCGCCGCCGAGGCGTCCGAAGACCTGATGAACAAGTACCTCGAGGGTGGTGAGCTGACGGAAGAGGAGATCATCTCCGGCATCCGCGAGCGCACCATCCGCTGCGAAGTCATTCCGGCCTTCTGCGGCACCGCCTTCAAGAACAAGGGCGTGCAGGCGATGCTGGACGCGGTGATCCGTTACCTGCCGGCGCCCTCCGACCGTCCCCCGGTGAAGGGTGAGGACGACGACGGCAAGGAAGCGACCCGCACCGCCGACGACAAGGTGCCGTTCTCGGCGCTGGCCTTCAAGATCATGACCGACCCGTTCGTCGGCTCCCTGACCTTCTTCCGGGTGTACTCGGGCACGCTCAACAGCGGTGACCAGGTCTACAACCCGATCAAGTCGAAGAAGGAGCGCATCGGCCGCATCCTGCAGATGCACGCCAACCAGCGCGAGGAGATCAAGGAAGTGCTGGCCGGCGACATCGCCGCCGCGGTCGGCCTGAAGGACGTGACCACCGGCGACACGCTGTGTGCGCAGGACCACATCATCACGCTCGAGCGCATGATCTTCCCGGAGCCCGTCATCTCGATGGCGGTCGAGCCGAAGACCAAGTCCGACCAGGAGAAGATGGGCGTCGCTCTCGGCCGTCTGGCCCAGGAAGACCCCAGCTTCCGCGTCCGTACCGATGAGGAGTCGGGCCAGACCATCATTTCCGGCATGGGCGAGCTGCACCTCGAGATTCTCGTTGACCGCATGAAGCGCGAGTTCAACGTCGAGGCCAATGTCGGCAAGCCGCAGGTCGCCTACCGCGAGGCCATCCGCAAGGCGGTCAAGCAGGAAGGCAAGTTCGTGCGCCAGTCGGGCGGTCGCGGCCAGTACGGCCACATCGTCATCGAGATGGAACCGCAGGAGCGCGGCGCCGGCTTCGTCTTCGAGAACGCCATCGTCGGCGGTACCGTGCCCAAGGAATACGTCACCGCCGCCGGCAAGGGCATCGAAGAGGCCATGAAGAACGGCGTGCTCGCCGGCTTCCCGGTCGTCGACGTCAAGGTCAAGGCCGTCGATGGCTCCTTCCACGACGTCGACTCGAATGAAATGGCCTTCAAGGTCGCCGGTTCGATGGCCTTCAAGGAAGGCTTCAGCAAGGCCAATCCGGCCCTGCTCGAGCCGATCATGAAGGTCGAGATCGTCACTCCCGAGGATTACCTCGGCGATGTGATGGGCGACGTCAGTCGCCGCCGCGGCATCCTGCAGGGCAGCGACGATTCGCCGGCCGGCAAGATCATCAACGCGATGGTTCCGCTCGGCGAGATGTTCGGTTACGCAACCACCCTGCGCTCGATGTCGCAGGGCCGCGCGACCTACACGATGGAGTTCGACCACTACGCCGAAGCTCCGAACAACATCGCCGAAGCGGTCATCAAGAAGGCCTGATCCAGGCCGCCTGAAACCCGTACAGAACACGATCAGACATCAGAGGTAGGCAATCATGGCAAAGGGCAAGTTCGAGCGCACCAAGCCTCACGTGAACGTGGGCACGATCGGTCACGTTGACCACGGCAAGACGACGCTGACGGCGGCGCTGACGAAGATCGGCGCGGAGCGTTTTGGTGGTGAGTTCAAGGCGTACGACCAGATCGACGCGGCGCCGGAAGAGAAGGCTCGCGGCATCACGATTTCGACGGCGCACGTGGAGTACGAGTCGCCGAACCGGCATTACGCGCACGTCGACTGCCCGGGCCACGCGGACTACGTGAAGAACATGATCACGGGTGCGGCGCAGATGGACGGTGCGATTCTGGTGTGCTCGGCCGCCGACGGCCCGATGCCGCAGACGCGCGAGCACATTCTGCTGTCGCGGCAGGTGGGCGTGCCCTACATCGTGGTCTTCCTGAACAAGGCGGACATGGTGGACGACGCCGAGCTGCTGGACCTGGTCGAGATGGAAGTCCGCGAGCTGCTCTCCAAGTACGACTTCCCGGGCGACGACACGCCGATCATCAAGGGTTCGGCCCGTCTGGCGCTGGAAGGCGACCAGAGCGAGATCGGTGTTCCGGCGATCATCAAGCTGGTCGAGGCGCTGGACACCTGGATCCCGGAGCCGCAGCGCGACGTGGACCGTCCGTTCCTGATGCCGGTCGAGGACGTGTTCTCGATTTCGGGCCGTGGCACGGTGGTGACGGGGCGTATCGAGCGCGGCATCGTCAAGGTGGGCGAGGAGATCGAGATCGTCGGTATCCGCGACACCCAGAAGACGACGGTGACGGGCGTCGAGATGTTCCGCAAGCTGCTGGACCAGGGCCAGGCGGGCGACAACGCGGGCCTGCTGCTGCGTGGCACGAAGCGAGACGACGTGGAGCGTGGCCAGGTGCTGGCCAAGCCGGGTTCGATCAAGCCGCACACCACGTTCGACGCCGAGGTGTACGTGCTGTCGAAGGAGGAGGGCGGTCGTCACACGCCGTTCTTCAAGGGCTACCGTCCGCAGTTCTATTTCCGCACGACCGACGTGACCGGCTCGATCGAGCTGCCGGAGGGCGTGGAGATGGTGATGCCGGGCGACAACATCAAGATTGTGGTGACGCTGATTGTCCCGGTGGCGATGGACGAGGGCCTGCGTTTCGCGATCCGCGAGGGCGGCCGCACCGTCGGCGCCGGCGTGGTGGCGAAGATCCTCAAGTAATCCAGGTGGCACCGTCCCGCCCGGCCATGCCGGGCGGGCACCAAGCGAAAAGAGGTGCACGGACGCACTTCGTCTTCGCCGGACAGGGAAGCGGGATTGTTTAGCGAACGTTGTTGACGTCCGCTCGAATCCCACCTATACTTTCCAGTCTCGGCAGAAGCTTTCGGGCTTCTGCCGGTGCTTTTTGGGGTTCGTGCCGGACGCGCACGGCCCGTCGCTCTTTCACTCAGGAAACCGGCCATGGCGGACCAGAAAATCCGTATTCGCTTGAAGGCGTTCGATCACCGGCTGATCGACCGTTCCGCGAGCGAGATCGTTGAGACGGCCAAGCGGACCGGCGCGCAAGTGCGCGGCCCGATCCCGCTGCCGACCAAGATTGAACGCTACACCATCCTCGTCTCCCCGCACGTCGACAAAGACGCGCGTGACCAGTACGAGACCCGCACCCACAAGCGCGTCCTCGACATCGTTGATCCCAACGACAAGACCGTCGACGCCCTGATGAAGCTCGAACTCGCCGCTGGCGTGGACGTGCAGATCAAGCTGGCCTGAGGTCCACGATCATGAAGCACAGCATCGGAATCGTCGGGCGCAAGGCAGGCATGAGCCGGATCTTCACCGCGGATGGTGTTTCCATCCCGGTCACGTTGATCGAAGCCACCCCGAACCGCATCACCCAGATCAAGACCGTCGAAACCGACGGTTACACCGCCGTGCAGGTCACCACGGGCGACAAGCGCGCCTCGCTGGTGAACAAGCCGGAGGGTGGCCACTTCGCCAAGGCGAAGGTCGCCCCGGGCCGCGGCCTGTGGGAGTTCCGCGTCGAGGCCAAGGACCTGGGTGCCTACGAGATTGGCGCCGAGATCAAGGCCGATGTCTTCACCGCCGGCCAAAAGGTCGACGTGCAGGGCGTGACCAAGGGCAAGGGTTTCCAAGGCACCATCAAGCGCTGGAACTTCACCATGGGCGACGCCTCGCACGGCAACTCGCTGTCGCATCGCTCGCCGGGCTCGATCGGCCAGCGCCAAACGCCGGGTCGCGTGTTTCCGGGCAAGAAGATGTCGGGCCACATGGGTGCCGAGGTCCTCTCCGTCCAGAGCCTCGAAGTCGTCAAGGTCGACGTCGAGCGCGGCCTCATCGCGATCCGCGGCGCCGTTCCCGGCGCGCCGGGTGGCGACGTGGTCGTCCGTCCGGCCAGCAAGGCTTAAGGAGTAGACGATGGAACTGTCCCTCATCAATGGCGAAACGCTGTCGGTCAACGACGCCGTCTTCGGCCGCGAGTTCAACAAAGACCTCGTCCACCAGGTCGTCGTCGCCTACCGCAACGCGGGTCGTGCCGGCACCAAGGCGCAGCTGACGCGCTCGGAAGTGCGCGGCACCACCAAGAAGTTCAAGAAGCAGAAGGGCGGCGGCGCGCGTCACGGCGACTACCGCGCTCCGATCTTCGTCGGCGGTGGCGTCACCTTCGCCGCCAAGCCGCGCAGCTTCGCGCAGAAAGTCAACAAGAAGATGTACCGCGGCGCCATGGCCGTGATCCTGTCCGAGCTCGCTCGTCAGGGCCGTCTGATGGTCGTCGAGGGCTTCGACGTCGACGCACCCAAGACGCAGGGCCTTGTCGCCAGGCTGGCCGATCTCAAGGTCGGCAAGCGCACCCTGATCGTCTCCGAGCAGGCGAGCGAGAACCTGTACCTAGCTGCACGCAACATCCCTTACGTGGAAGTGCGTGATGTGCAGGGCCTGGATCCGGTGACCCTGGTCGGTGCCGACTCGGTCGTCATCACCGCCGAGGCCGTCAAGCTGATCGAGGAGTGGCTGGCATGATCAACGAAAGCCTGTTCGCGGTCCTCCGCGCCCCGAAGGTGTCGGAAAAGACCGCGCGTCTCGCCGAGAGCAACCAGTACGTGTTCGAAGTCGCCAAGACGGCGACCAAGGGCGACGTGAAGGCGGCGATCGAACACCTGTTCAACGTCAAGGTGCTCGCGGTCAACGTCGCGAACGTCAAGGGCAAGTCGAAGTCGTTCCGCCAGCGCGCGGGCCGTCGCTCCGACAAGCGCAAGGCGTATGTCCGCCTGGCCGAAGGCCAGACGCTCGACGTCACCGCCAAGGCCTGAGGAAAAGACCCATGCCCGTCATGACTTTCAAGCCGACCTCGCCTGGCCGCCGCGCCATGGTCAAGGTCGTCAACCCCGACCTGCACAAGGGTGCGCCGTTCGCCGCTCTCGTGGAGAAGAAGGGTCGCACCGGTGGTCGCAACCACCACGGCCGCATCACCACCCGTCACATCGGCGGTGGCCACAAGCAGCATTACCGCCTGATCGACTTCAAGCGCGACAAGGAAGGCATCGCCGCCCGCGTCGAGCGCCTCGAGTACGACCCGAACCGCACCGCGCATATCGCGCTGCTGTGCTACGCCGACGGTGAGCGCCGCTACATCATCGCGCCCAAGGGCCTGCAGGTTGGCGACCAGCTGATTTCCGGCAAGGACGCGCCGATCAAGGCCGGTAACACCCTGCCGCTGCTCAACATGCCGATCGGTGCCACCGTGCACTGCGTCGAGATGAAGCCCGGCAAGGGTGCGCAGCTGGCCCGTGCCGCGGGCGCGGGCGTGCAGCTGATCGGTCGCGAGCACGGTTACGCCACCCTGCGCCTGCGCTCCGGCGAAATGCGCAAGGTGCCGGTCGACTGCCGCGCCACCATCGGCGAGGTCGGCAACACCGAGCACAACCTCGAGAAGCTGGGCAAGGCCGGTGCCTCGCGCTGGCGCGGCATCAAGCCGACCGTCCGTGGCGCCGCCATGAACCCGGTCGACCATCCGCACGGCGGTGGTGAGGCCAAGGCCGGCCAGGGCAACCCGCACCCGGTCAGCCCCTGGGGCCAGCCGTCGAAGGGTTACAAGACGCGTCAGAACAAGCGCACCGACAAGTTCATCGTGCGCGATCGTAGGGGTTAATCGGCCATGCCACGTTCACTCAAGAAAGGCCCGTTCGTCGACCACCACCTCGCCAAGAAGGTGGAGGTTGCTTCGGCGGCCAACAGCAAGAAGCCGATCAAGACCTGGTCGCGCCGCTCGATGATCCTGCCCGAGATGATCGGCCTCACCATTGCCGTGCACAACGGCAAAGCCCACATCCCGGTGATGATCAACGAGAACATGATCGGCCACAAACTCGGCGAATTCGCGCTGACCCGGACCTTCAAGGGTCACGGCGGCGACAAGAAGTCGGGCAGGTAAGGGGATGACCATGGAAGCCAAAGCCATCCTGCGCGCCACGCGCATCTCCCCGCAGAAGGCCCGCCTGGTCGCTGACCAGGTGCGCGGTCTTCCCGTCGCTCGCGCCCTCGATCTGCTGAAGTTCAGCGACAAGAAGGCCGCCGGCATCATCCGCAAAGTCGTCTACTCGGCTGCCTCGAACGCCGAGAACAACCTCGGTGCCGATGTCGACGAGCTCAAAGTCGCCACGATCATGATCGACGAGGGCCCGGTGCTGAAGCGTTTCGGCGCCCGCGCCAAGGGCCGCGGCACCCGCATCCTCAAGCGCACCAGCCACATCACTGTGGTCGTGGGCTCCGGCAAGAAGGCGTAAGGACAAGAACGATGGGTCACAAAGTTCATCCGACCGGTATCCGGCTTGGCATCGCCAAGGACTGGAACTCCAAGTGGTACGCGAACAAGAAGGAGTTCGCGGGCTTCCTTGCCGCCGACCTCAAGGTTCGCATCATGCTCCGCGAGAAGCTGGCCCAGGCCGGCATCTCCAAGATTCTGATCGAGCGCCCCAACAAGACCGCCCGCGTCACCATCCACACCGCCCGACCGGGCGTGGTGATCGGCAAGCGCGGTGAGGACATCGAGAAGCTGCGCAAGCAGGTCTCCGACATCATGGGCGTTCCGGCGCACATCAATGTGTCGGAAGTCCGCAAGCCGGAGCTCGATGCCCAGCTGGTCGCCGAATCGATCGCCCAGCAGCTGGAGCGCCGCATCATGTTCCGCCGTGCGATGAAGCGCGCCGTGAGCAACGCGATGCGCCTCGGTGCGCTCGGCATCAAGGTCGGTGTTGCCGGCCGCCTGAACGGTGCGGAGATCGCCCGTTCGGAGTGGTACCGCGAAGGTCGCGTGCCGCTGCACACCCTGCGTGCCGACGTTGACTACGGTTTTGCCGAAGCCCGCACCACCTTTGGCGTCATCGGCGTCAAGGTGTGGGTCTACAAGGGTGAAATCTTCGACTTCTCGCAAGTCGGCCAGGAAAAGACCGAAGAGCGCGCGGAACGTCCGTCGCGTGGTCAGGCCAAGTGAGGTAACGAGCCATGTTGCAACCCAAGCGAACCAAATACCGCAAGGTGTTCAAGGGCCGTAACGATGGCCTGAGCTGGTCGGCGAATGCCGTCAGCTTCGGCGATTACGGTCTGAAGGCCACCGAACACGGCCGCCTCACCGCCCGCCAGATCGAGTCGGCCCGCCGGACGATCAGCCGCTACGTCAAGCGCGGCGGCAAGCTGTGGATCCGCGTGTTCCCGGACAAGCCGATCACCCAGAAGCCGATCGAAGTGCGAATGGGCGCTGGCAAGGGCAACGTCGAGTACTGGGTCGCCCAGATCCAGCCCGGCCGCATGCTCTATGAAATGGAGGGCATCCCCGAGGACCAGGCTCGCGAAGCCATGCGCCTCGCCGCCGCCAAGCTCTCCGTCAAGACCACTTTCGTGACCCGGACGGTGCGCTGATGGAACTCCAGGAAATGCGTCAGAAGTCGGCCGAAGAGCTGAAGGCCCACCTGCTGGAGCTCCGCAAGGAGCAGTTTTCCCTGCGCATGCAGAAGACGACCAACCAGTTGGCGAAGACCCACGAGATCAGCCGTGTCCGCCGCGAGATCGCTCGCGTCCACACGATGCTGGCCCAGAAGAACTAAGGGAAGGCCATGAGCGAGAACGCCACCCCGCTGCGCACGGTCGAAGGCCGTGTCGTCAGCAACAAAATGAACAAGACCGTGACGATCCTGGTCGAGCGCCAGGTGAAGCACCCGCTGTACGGCAAGTACATCCGTCGGTCGACCAAGCTGCACGCGCATGACGAGACCAACGTCTGCAATGAAGGCGACGTCGTCCGGGTGACCGAATGCCGTCCGCTGTCGAAGACCAAGAACTGGCGCGTCGTCGAGATCGTCTCGAAGTCGGCCGAGTAAAGGAGCCCTGAGCCATGATCCAGACGCAGAGCTACCTCGAAGTCGCCGACAACTCGGGCGCCAAGGAACTGATGTGCATCAAGGTGCTGGGTGGTTCCAAGCGCCGTTATGCCCACATCGGCGACATCATCAAGGTCACCGTGAAGGACGCCATCCCGCGCGGCAAGGTCAAGAAGGGCGAGGTCTACAACGCTGTCGTTGTGCGCACCCGCAAGGGCGTGCGCCGTGCCGACGGTTCGCTGATCCGCTTCGACGCCAACGCCGCCGTCCTGCTCAACAACAAAGAAGAGCCGATCGGCACCCGCATCTTCGGACCCGTGACCCGTGAACTCCGCAACGAGAAGTTCATGAAGATCGTGTCCCTGGCGCCTGAAGTGCTGTAAGCCGGAGACGAAACCATGAACCGTATCCGCAAGGGCGACCAGATCGTCGTCATCACCGGCAAAGACAAGGGCAAGAAGGGCGAGATCACCCGTGTCGCCGGTGATCGCGTCGTTGTCGCCAACATCAACATGGTCAAGCGCCACACCAAGGCGAACCCGCAGGCCGGCCAGGCCGGTGGTGTCGTCGAGCGCGAGGCCCCGATCCATATCTCCAACGTGATGCTGTTCAACCCGGTGACGGGCAAGGGCGACCGCGTTGGCTTCAAGGTGCTCGAGGATGGACGCAAAGTGCGTGTGTTCCGCTCGAGCGGTGAGGCGATCGACGCCTGAGGAATGCTCCGATGACCACCCGGCTTGAAAAGATTTACAAGGACACCGTCATCCCGAAGATGATGGCTGACTTCGGCTACACGAACCCGATGCAGGTGCCGAAAATCACCAAGATCACGCTCAACATGGGCGTGGGCGAGGCGGTCGGCAACAAGAAAATCCTGGAAAACGCCGTCGCCGACCTGGCCACGATCACCGGCCAGAAGCCGGTGACGACCAAGGCGCGCGTCTCGGTCGCCAGCTTCAAGATCCGCGAAGGCTGGCCGATCGGCACCAAGGTGACGCTGCGCCGCGCCAAGATGTACGAGTTCCTCGACCGCCTGATCAGCGTCGCCCTGCCGCGCGTCCGCGACTTCCGCGGCGTCTCGGGTCGCGCCTTCGACGGACGTGGCAACTACAACATGGGCCTGAAGGAGCAGATCATCTTCCCGGAGATCAACTACGACCAGGTCGACGCCCTGCGCGGCATGGACATCGCGATCACCACGACCGCGAAGACCGATGCCGAGGCCAAGGCCCTGCTCGCTGCCTTCAACTTCCCTTTCCGCAACTGACATTTAGGAACCCCTCATGGCCAAGACGAGCATGATCAACCGCGAGGTCAAGCGCGAGAAGCTTGCCAAGCGGTACGGCGCCAAGCGCGCCGAGCTGAAGAAGATCATCGCCAGCCCGACGGCGGGCTACGAAGAGAAGATGGCGGCGGTCACCAAGCTGAACAAGCTGCCGCGCGACTCCTCCGAGTGCCGCCAGCGCAACCGTTGCGAACTTTCGGGCCGCTCGCGCGGCGTTTACCGGAAGTTCGGCCTCGGTCGCAACAAGCTGCGCGAGGCGACCATGCGCGGCGACGTGCCGGGCCTGCGCAAAGCAAGCTGGTAACACGAAAAGCTGGTATCCTTGCCGGCTCGCAACATCCACCCGGCCGGGAACGGCCGGGTTTTTCCACGCCCTACCGTTCGCGAAAGCGGATATCGGTGCTACTCATAAGGAATCACCATGAGCATGACTGATCCCATCGCCGACATGCTGGTGCGCATCAAGAATGCGCAGGCTGTCCGCAAGACCACGGTCAAGATGCCGTCGTCCAGGGTCAAACTGTCCCTCGCCAACGTGCTGAAGGCCGAGGGCTACATCCTCGACGTCCGCCAGGGCGGTGACACCAAGAAGCCGGAACTCGAGATCGTCCTCAAGTACTACGAGGGCAAGCCGGTGATCGAGCGCCTCGAGCGCTTCTCGCGTTCGGGCCTGCGCCAGTACCGTGGCAAGGACGAGATTCCCAGCGTGCTGGGCGGTCTTGGCGTGGCCATCGTCTCCACCTCCAAGGGCATCATGACCGACCGCGACGCACGCCAGCAGGGCGTGGGCGGCGAAGTCCTGTGCCTCGTGGCCTGATGCAGGAGAACTGACCATGTCCCGCGTCGCCAAGAAGCCGATCGCCCTCCCGAAGGGCGTCGAAATCACCACCACCCCGGTCGCCTTCAGCGTCAAGGGCCCGAAGGGCACCCTCACGCTGACCAAGCCGCAGGGCGTTGACATCACCCAAGAGAACGGTGTCGTCACGATGGTCGCGGCCAACGCCGATGCCATCCCGATGGCCGGCACCGCTCGTGCCATCCTGTCCAACATGGTCAAGGGTGTCTCCGAGGGTTTCCAGCGCAAGCTGGAGCTGGTTGGCGTCGGTTACCGCGCCGCCATGCAGGGCAAGGACCTGAGCCTCTCGCTCGGCTTCTCGCACCCTGTTGTGTTCAGCACCCCGGACGGCATCACGATCACGACCCCGTCGCAGACGGAGATCCTGGTCGCTGGCGCTGACGCGCAGCTGGTGGGTCAGGTCGCCGCCAAGATCCGCGGCTACCGCTCGCCGGAGCCCTACAAGGGCAAGGGCGTCCGTTATGCGGGCGAGAACGTCATCATCAAGGAAGCCAAGAAGGCCTAAGGGCACTTCAGCTTCAGAGAGACAGAAACCATGGAAAAGAAAATCGCCCGTCTGCGTCGCGCCAAGTCGACGCGCTTGCACATCCGCACGCTGGGTGTCGCCCGTCTTTCGGTCCTGCGCACCGGTCAGCACCTCTACGCCCAGGTCTTCACCGCCGACGGCTCGAAGGTTCTGGCTTCGGCCTCGACCCTCGAGTCCGGCCTCAAGTCGAAGAATCTGGACGCCGCGGCCAAGGTCGGCAAGGCCATCGCCGAGAAGGCTCGCGCCGCCGGCATCGAGTCGGTCGCCTTCGACCGTTCGGGTTACCGTTACCACGGCCGCATCAAGGCACTCGCCGATGCCGCCCGCGAAGGTGGTCTGCAGTTCTGACTTTCATGTGGTACCCAGGCGCGCAGTGCAGCGCACGCCTCCAACAACAACAAGCGGCACAAAGCCGTAATTTCCTCCACAACGAGATTCCATCATGAGCAGCAACGAAAGCCGCGATCGCCGAGACCGCGACGGTGCCGACGACGGCATGATCGAGAAGCTGATCGCCGTGAACCGCGTCAGCAAGACCGTCAAGGGCGGTCGCCAGTTCACCTTCACCGCGCTGACGGTTGTCGGCGACGGCGCCGGCAAGGTCGGCTTCGGCTACGGCAAGGCCAAGGAAGTCCCGGTCGCCATCCAGAAGTCGATGGAGTACGCCCGCAAGGCGATGGTCGCTGTCGATCTGAACGAAGGCACCCTGTGGCATCCGGTCAAGGCCCATCACGGCGCCGCGGCGGTGTTCATGCAGCCGGCCTCCGAAGGTACCGGCGTGATCGCCGGTGGCGCGATGCGCGCCGTGCTCGAGGCGGTCGGCGTCAAGAACGTGCTGGCCAAGGCGGTGGGTTCGCGCAACCCGATCAACCTGGTCCGTGCCACCGTGCGCGGCCTTTCGGCCATGAGCTCGCCGGCGCGCATCGCCGCCAAGCGTGGCAAGAAGCTCGAGGAGATCCTCCATGTCCACGGCTGAGAAGACCATCAAGGTGCGTCTTGTTCGCGGTCTGCGTGGCTGCCAGCAGCGCCATCGCCTGTCGGTGAAAGCGCTCGGCCTGAGCAAGCTCAACGATGTCCGCGAGTTGCGCGACTCCCCGCAGGTTCGTGGCCTGATCAACCAGCTGCACTATCTGGTTCGCGTCGAGGCCTAAGGAGCAAATCATGCGTCTCAACACACTCACTCACGCCGATGGCGCCCGCAAGGAGCGCACCCGCGTTGGTCGCGGCATCGGTTCCGGGCTCGGCAAGACCTGCGGTCGCGGCCACAAGGGCTCGTACGCACGCACCGGCAAAGGCAAGATCAAGCCGGGCTTCGAAGGCGGCCAGATGCCCATGCAGCGTCGCCTGCCGAAGATCGGTTTCCGCTCGAAGATCTCGCACGAGTCGGCCGAGATCCTGCTGTACCAGCTGGAATCGCTCGATGCCGACACCATCGACCTTTTCGTCCTGCGCGCCGCCAAGCTGGTCTCGGGCGATGCCAAGAAGGTCAAGGTCGTCAAGAAAGGCGAGATCACCCGGAAGTTCGTCCTCAAGGGGCTTCTGGTGACCGCTGGCGCGAGGGCGGCGATCGAGGCCGCCGGCGGCTCGGTGGAGTAATCCCTTGGCCGCGAACGCGACATCCATGCTGGGCGGTCTCGGGAAGTTCAAGGAACTCCGCGACCGCCTGATTTTCGTGATCCTCGCCTTGATTGTCTTCCGTATCGGGACCTTCATCCCGGTGCCGGGCGTCAATCCCGAGGCCATGATGTCGCTGTTCGAGGCGCAGGAGGGCATCGTTGACATGTTCAACATGTTCTCCGGTGGCGCGCTCTCGCGTTTCAGCATCTTCGCGCTGAACGTCATGCCCTACATCTCGGCGGCGATCATCGTCCAGCTGCTGGGGCAGGTCTACGAGCCCTGGAAAGCCCTCAAGAAGGAAGGCGAGGCCGGTCGGCGCAAGCTGACCCAGTACTCGCGTTACGGCGCGGTCTTTCTCGCCATCATCCAGGCCGCCTCGATCGCCACGGCGCTCCAGGGCCAGACCGCTGGTGGTGCGCCGGTGGTCTTCAATCCCGGCTTCGGCTTCGTCTTCACTGCGATCGTCTCACTGACCGCCGGCACCATCTTCTTGATGTGGCTGGGCGAGCAGATCACCGAGCGCGGCGTCGGCAATGGCATTTCGCTCATCATCTTCGCCGGCATCGTCGCCAGCCTGCCGGGTGCGCTCATCAACACCATGCGCCAGGTCAACGCCGGCGAGATCAGCTGGGTCGCCATTCTGGTGATCGCCGTGCTGGTGCTCAGCGTCGTCTATTTCGTGGTGTTCGTCGAACGCGGGCAAAGGCGGATCACAGTCAACTATGCCCGACGCCAGGGCGCGCGCCAGGCCTACCAGAACCAGAGCTCGCACCTGCCGCTCAAGCTCAACATGGCCGGCGTGATTCCGCCGATCTTCGCCTCGAGCCTGATCCTTCTGCCGGCGACCCTCACCCACTGGACCGGTGGCCAGGGCGCCACCGCGGCGGCCGCGGCGGTCGATCCGACCTGGCAGACGCATTTCGCCGCTTTCCTCCAGAAAATCGCCACCGCCCTGGCGCCAAACGAGCCATTGCACATGCTGCTCTACGCGGCCTTGATCATGGGCTTCGCGTTCTTCTACACGGCGCTGGTGTTCAACAGCCAGGAAACCGCCGACAACCTCAAGAAGTCCGGCGCACTGGTGCCGGGCATCCGGCCCGGCAAGGCCACCGGTGACTACATCGAAGGCGTGCTCACCCGCCTGACCATGATCGGTTCGCTCTACCTCGTGGCGGTCTGTCTGTTGCCCGAGGTGTTGCGCGCAACCTGGCAGGTGCCGTTCTTCTTCGGTGGTACTTCGCTGCTGATCGTGGTGATCGTCGTCATGGACTTCACTTCGCAGATCCAGGCGCACCTGTATTCGCACCAGTACGACAGCCTTCTCAAGAAGGCCAATTTGAAGGGCGGTCCGCGCGGCGGCTTGGCGCGCGGATGAACCGGGGCGGGTCCGCGCTGGAGTAGCGCGGACGGCGAAGGGGCCTTGCGGCCCGATCGTCAACCCCGGTTCGTCGCCGGAGCATGGGCACACTCCCCATGCCGGGTTCACCCCAGTTCAGGGGGTGGGCTTCATAGAAACCCCGAGCCAGTGTATACTTTTCGATTCCTCGCGCCGCCTTAGCGGCCAAAACCGAGTGGAGACCGCGTCATGGCGCGTATTGCGGGTGTGAACCTGCCTGCCCAGAAGCATGTCTGGGTGGGACTTCAGAGCATTTTCGGGATCGGGCGCACCCGTTCCCGCCTGGTGTGCGTGGCGGCCGGGGTCAACCCGTCGACGCGGATCCGGGCTTTGTCGGAGCCGGAGATCGAGCGCCTGCGCGCCGAGATCGGCAAGTACACGGTCGAAGGCGACCTGCGTCGTGAGGTCGGCATGTCGATCAAGCGGCTGATGGACCTCGGCTGCTACCGCGGCCTTCGTCACCGCCGCGGCCTGCCGCTGCGCGGCCAGCGCACCCGGACCAATGCCCGTACCCGCAAGGGTCCGCGCAAGGCCATCAAGAAGTAAGGATCCGAGGCCATGAACAAGCCGGCTGCTGCCAGCAAAACGAAGAAGAAGATCAAGCGCGTCGTCACCGACGGCGTCGCCCACGTCCAAGCTTCGTTCAACAACACCATCATCACCATCACCGACCGCCAGGGCAACACCCTGAGCTGGGCCACCTCGGGTGGCGCCGGTTTTCGCGGTTCGCGCAAGTCGACGCCGTTCGCCGCGCAGGTCGCCGCCGAGAAGGCCGGCAAGGCCGCGCTCGACTACGGTCTGAAGACGCTCGAAGTTCACGTCAAGGGCCCTGGCCCGGGTCGTGAATCGGCCGTCCGCGCCTTGAACAACGTCGGCTACAAGGTGACCAACATCATCGACGTCACGCCGATTCCGCACAACGGCTGCCGTCCGCCCAAGAAGCGTCGCGTCTAAGGGCAAGGGGAAAACATCATGGCTCGTTATATCGGTCCCACCTGCAAGCTCGCGCGCCGCGAAGGCGCCGACCTCAGCCTCAAGTCCCCGGCCCGCGCGCTGGACAGCAAGTGCAAGCTCGAGCAGAAGCCCGGCGTGCACGGTCCCGTCGCCAGGAAGGGCAAGCTCTCCGACTACGCCACCCAGCTTCGCGAGAAGCAGAAGGTCAAGCGCATCTACGGCCTGCTGGAGCGTCAGTTCCGCAACTATTACAAGAAGGCCGCCAACCGCAAGGGCAACACCGGCGAGAACCTGCTGCAGATGCTGGAGCAGCGCCTCGACAACGTTGTCTACCGTATGGGCTTCGCCGTCACCCGTCCGCAGGCCCGCCAGTTGGTCTCGCACCGTGGTGTGCTGGTCAACGGCAAGTCGGTCAACCTGCCGTCCTACCAGGTGCGTGCCGGTGACCAGCTCACGCTGACCGAGAAGGCGGCCACCCAGCTGCGCGTCAAGGAAGCGGTGACACAGTCGCAGCAGATGGACCTCGTTCCGTCCTGGTGCGACGTCGATGCCAACAAGTTCTCCGGCACGTTCAAGGCCGTGCCTGACCGCGCCGACCTGCCTGCCGACATCAACGAAGCGCTGATCGTCGAGCTGTACTCGAAGTAATCTTCCGGAGAACGCCGCCCATGACGGTAAATGCCATCCAGATGCTGCGCCCCAAGGGGCCGCAGATCGAGCGCCTGACCGCCACGCGAGCCCGCGTGGTGATCGAGCCTTTGGAGCGTGGCTACGGCCACACCATCGGCAACGCGCTGCGTCGCGTGCTGCTGTCCTCGATTCCCGGTTGCGCCATCACCGAGGTGGAGATCGACGGCGTGCTGCACGAATACACCACCCTCGAAGGCCTGCAGGAGGACGTGCTGGAAGTCCTGCTGAACCTCAAAGATGTGGCGATCCGCATGCACAACGTCGAGTCGACCACGCTCAGCCTCCAGAAAAAGGGGCCGGGGGTGGTCACCGCCGCCGACATCAAGACCGACCACAACGTCGAGATCATCAACGGCGACCACATCATCTGCACCCTGACCAAGGACACCGCGCTGAACATGCGGCTCAAGGTCGAGCGTGGCTTCGGTTACCAGCCGGCGGCGGCACGTCGGCGTCCGGACGAGGAAACCCGGGTGATCGGTCGGCTGATGCTGGACGCCAGCTTCGCGCCGGTCCGGCGCGTCGCCTATGCCGTGGAAGCGGCCCGCGTCGAGCAGCGCACCGACCTCGACAAGCTCGTCCTCGACATCGAGACCAACGGCACCATCGACTCCGAAGACGCCATCCGCACGGCGGCGAGCATCCTCACCGAGCAGCTCTCGGTGTTCGGTGACTTCATCGTCCGCGGCCCGGCCTCCAGCAAGAGCGCGGCCGGTGGCGTCGATCCGATGTTGACGCGGCCGATCGACGACCTCGAACTGACCGTCCGTTCGGCCAACTGCCTCAAGGCCGAGAACATCTACTACATCGGTGATCTGATCCAGCGCACGGAAGTGGAGCTGCTGAAGACGCCGAACCTGGGCAAGAAGTCGCTCACCGAGATCAAGGAAGTGCTCGCCCAGCGCGGCCTCGCCCTCGGCATGAAGCTCGAGAACTGGCCGCCGGCCGGTCTCACCCAGGGCGTGATGATGGGCTAAGGCCCGCGATCCATAAGGAACCAAGACCATGCGTCACCTCAACGCCGGCCGCAAGTTCAGCCGCACCAGCGCGCATCGCGAAGCGATGTTCCGCAACATGGCTTCGTCGCTGTTCAAGCACGAGCTGATCCGCACCACCCTGCCGAAGGCCAAGGAGCTGCGCCGCATCGCCGAGCCGCTCATCACCATCGCCAAGACCGACGGTGTGGCCAATCGCCGCCTCGCCTTCTCGCGCCTGCGCGACAAGGAAGCGGTGGGCAAGCTGTTCGTCGAGCTGGGTCCGCGCTACCAGGCGCGTCCGGGCGGCTACCTGCGCATCCTGAAGTGCGGCTTCCGCCCCGGCGACAACGCGCCGATGGCTTACGTCGAGCTGGTGGATCGCCCGCGTGCCACCGAGGCGGTCGAGGCCGAGTAAGCCCCGGCTCGCAGGCTTGCACCACGAACGCCCCGCAAGGGGCGTTCGCATTTACAGCACCTTGCCGGCATTGAACACGCCCTGCGGATCGAGTGCCTGCTTGATCGCGCGCAGTGCCGAAAGCACGTAGGGGTCGGTGTGGCGCAGGAAGGCCGCGCGCTTGGCAAGGCCGATGCCGTGCTCGCCGGAAAGCGTTCCGCCCAGTTCGATGCAGAGCGCGAACAAGGGCGCCAGCGCCTCATCCAGCGCCGCTTCGTCGAGACCACCGGCATGCAGCAGGTTGACGTGCAGGTTGCCGTCGCCGAGGTGGCCGTAGCTCACCGTCGGCGTATCGAGCGCGGCCAGCCGTTCGAAGAACTCGGGCAGGCGGTCGCGTGGCACCACGACATCCTCGCTGACCTTGCCCGGAAAGCGCTGCTTGAGGTGCGTGCTGGTCATCCGCCGGATCGCCCACAGCGCCTCGCGTTGCGCCGTACCGGTGGCGAGTTGTGCCGCCTCGCCCCAATCGCCAAGGACTTCCAGCAGGTGCTCGATGAAACCGGCATGGCTGCAACCGGCGTCATCGAACTCCAGCAGCACCAGGGCTTCGCCGGGCCATCGGCGCGCTTCGGCCGGGCCGTGGGCGCGCAAGTCGGCGAGCACGGCGGCATCCCAGAACTCCATGGCCGAGGGCAGCAGGCCGGCGCCGAACAGCCGCGCCGGCAGCGCCGGCAGCAGGCCGGCCGCAGGCAGCGGCAGCAGCACCGTCAGGTGCTCACGTGGCCGCGGCAGCAGGGCCACGCTGGCCCCGAGGATCAGCCCGAACAGGCCCTCGCCGCCAATGAGCCAGTGGGCGAGGTTGGGGCCGCTGTTCTGCTTGATCGACTCGATGCCGAAGCCATGCACCTCGCCGTCGGCCATCAGTGCCTCGACACGCAGCACCCAGCGCCGGGTCATGCCGTATTTGCAGGCGTTCGGCCCACCAGCATTGGTGGCGAGCGAGCCACCGAAGCTGCACAGCGGCCAGGAGTTCGGGTCGGGCGGGTACCACAGCCCGTGGCCATCGGCCGCCGCCTTGACCGCCGCGAGGCCGGCGCTGGCCGGTGCCGTGAGGCTCAGGTTGGCTGGGTTCACCACGATCGAGCCGGGCCAGTCCGAGAGATCGACCACCACGCTGCTTGGGCTTGGCACGCAGCCGCCGGCCTTGCCGCTGCCGGCACCGCGCGGCACCAGGGTGAAGCCTTCTTCGCCAGCGCGCCGGACCAGTTCGCGCAGCGCGGCCACGCTGCGCGGGCGCACCACCGCGCGGGGCAGCGGGCCGACCACGTGCGACTCGTCGCGGCGGTAGTCGAGCAGGGCCGCGGGCGTGCGCAGCACGCGGGCATCGGGCAGGGCATCGAGCCAGTCCATACCCTCAGAGCCTGAGAGTCTTTCGGATATCGACCGCGACCACTTTCCCGCTGGCAAGGGCGACGACCTCGCCGACAGCCATCACGGTTTGATCGCCGGCACGGCTTTCGGGCGGGCACAGCCCGCATCG
>Ga0207951_100034_pt1 | contig 117898 bp, 126 predicted proteins | sample Subbio12Aug_8Bad_FD_184830 | JGI IMG/M metagenome (GOLD analysis project Ga0207951, IMG submission 184830) | Serpentinite rock and fluid subsurface biosphere microbial communities from McLaughlin Reserve, California, USA - CR12Aug_8Bad (SPAdes) | ecosystem: Environmental > Terrestrial > Deep... | reverse complement strand
GCGCAGAGCGTCACCGCCCGCTTTACGTTGTCGCGGCCACGCCGCTAACCAGCGCTTCAACTCGACGCGCAGGAGATTGGCGTATCCTGTAAAGGCAAGCCGCGCGAGTTAAGCGCCAAATCGTTAGAGCCACAGCACCAACCTCGGGGGAATCACATGGCGGTTCGTGAACTCGGCGAGAGTGATCTGGATGCGCTTCTCGCTCTGTATGAGGACCTGCACTCGAAAGACGACCCGTTGCCCGCACGCCCCTCGGTGGAGCACACCTGGGAGAGCATCTTGGCGGGCGCCGGCAGCCACTACCTCGGTCACTTCCAAGAAGGCAAGCTCGTCTCGAGTTGCGCTCTGACCATTGTCCCTAACCTCACTCGCGGATGTCGGCCATACGCTCTGGTCGAGAACGTCGTGACGCAGGCGGAACATCGCCGCAAAGGCTACGCGACCGGCGTCCTCCGTCACGCGCTCGAACTGGCTTGGTCGGAGCGGTGCTACAAGGTCATGTTGCTCACCGGGCGCACAGACGACGGAATCCTCGCGTTCTACGAGGCTGCCGGCTTCAAGCCCGACGTGAAGAGGGGCTTCGTGGCGCTGCCCGGGGCTGGGCTCTAACAAGTGCTTCCAGCCGACTCACGCACGCGCTAGGCTGACACGGAGTCGCTCGTTCGCGGCTGAAGCACCGGACGTTCGACAGAAGCCGGCAGCTCCCCAACCTTGACGAGCCGGGGAGCTGCCTTCATGCTTGGGCTAGAAGCGTTCGCCCAAGACTACGGTCTTCGGCAACCACAGAAGCTGCGCAGCCTGGCAAGGATGAGCGCAGCTTCTGCATTTGTGGATGCAGACCGCCATGTAGCCTTCTTGGTTCATTGGCCTTCACCTCCTCTCAGCTAGAAGGGGATATCGTCCTCGAAGGTGGACTCGGTGACTTCCGGTGGTGTGGGCGCAACAATCGGCCCTGCCTCGAGAAGTGCCCACCAGTCCTCTGCGGACACTTCAGAGACCGCGCGGTAGGATCCGCGTTTGACCCTTCTGACAAGCCCCGCCTCACCTAATGCTCCTACGACCGCGTACGGCTTGTAGCCGGCGACTGTACCGCTGAGCTCTTCCACCATATCGGTCATCTGCCATGCCGCCTGCGCATGTTGGGAAATCCAATTGACCACGACATCGAACCCCCCGTGGTCCACTTCCTGCGTATAGGGGACCACTGACTTCTTGCCTTTGGCCTCCTTGACGAGCCTGTCGTCACGGATGCAGAAGCGAGGGTAGCCCTTCCCCCACCAAGTGCAGCCCTCGTCGTCCTCAGATGGCGACGGCGGATGCATCACCTTCGCGAACTCACTCTCAAGCTCCTTTAGGCTCTCGGCCAGCTTCAGTAACCTGGCCGCTTGGTCGTAGGAGCGGCTTTCATTGAGTACGTCGAACGCTGTCTGGCGGAGAGCCGCCTCCAAGGCTGCTATCTTCTCTTGTACCTGTTGCACTGAGTCCATTACTACTCCAATCCGTGTGCTGAAATCATCATAGCACATGTTCTACGCAGTAATCTCAACTATTGTAATCCATGTTGTAGAAAGTTTCTTAAAAGAAATACTTACGCACTGAAAGGGTTGCGAACAGCACGTATGTTCGAGCACCCCTTGACCGTGTACGGTCATTTGTGCGCCCCAAAACACTGAAAACAATACACAGTGAGTGGTATCGGGTTGGACTCTGTCGAACAAGCGCATCAACCTGACAACCAGAAGGTAGAATGCGAAAGAGAAGCGCGTGCGTTGCAGGTTATGCGCAACACGTTAGAGCGACGGGATGCCTGGCCGGGATTGCAAGCGCGATCTGTCCCGGGAGGCAGGCGCTTAAGGGCTCCTCGGCAGGAGGCGGGCCAGCGCCAGCCGGGGGTGTGCGGAAGCGGGGGAGTGGGACCGCCGGTGCCTGAAGGGTGTCAGCCGCGTGCTCTAACACGCGCTTCAACTCGACGCGCAGGAGCGTTCGGCCGCTTCGCGGTGTAAGCTGATGGCGCGCGAGTTAAGCGCTACATCGTTAGAGCGACGGGATGCCTGGCCTGGATTGCAAGCGCGATCCGTCCCGGGAGGCAGGGGCTTAAGGGCTCCTCGGCAGGAAGCGGGCCGGTGCCAGCCGGGGGTGTGCGGAAGCGGGGGAGTGGGGCCGCCGGTGTACGGACGGATGTCAGCCGCGTGCTCTAACACGCGCTTCAACTCGACGCGCAGGAGCGTTCGGCCGCTTCGCGGTGTAAGCTGATGGCGCGCGAGTTAAGCGCAAAATCGTTCTGCGCAGAGGAGGGGCCGTGGATGATGTCGTGAGGTTTGCCCCTCGGAGATGGCGGGCGCTCGCGAGCGATCTCTTCAGCTGGTCGCTGGTGGTCATCGCGTTTCTTGCCGCAGGCTATCTCACGGGCCGGCTGCCTGACTGGCGACTCGTCTCGGTCGCATGGCTTGGTGGCGTGGTGGGGGCGACTGTGGCGATCGTGACGGGGGTGTTCGACGAAACAATAGAGGTTACCGCGGAACACGTGCGCGGTCCGGGCTCATGGTGGCGTCGCGGGACGATTCCGCTCGTAGAGTTGGACGTGGACGCCCTGAAGCGCCGCCGTCTGCGCGACGTCATCTCGAGTTCTCGCGTACTGCGTTCGCAACGGCTCGGAAAAGTGGTCATCAGTTCCTCCTATTCGCGTGCCGAAAAGCAGCGAGTGATCGATACCGTACTGAGACATCGGGAGCTACTCGGCTCGCGCAGAACAAGCGCATCAAGCTGACGCGCACGAGCGCGTCGGCGCTTCGCGCGGTAAGCTGGTGCCGCGCAGCTTATGCGCTACATCGTTGGGCAGAACAGGGAGTCCCGTGACTGAACTGGAGTACGAACTCGTAGCGGATGACTTCGTTGCGTTCAACCTGCACTACTTCGGCTCGACTGATGCGGGGCGCGGTCTGCGCAAGAGCCAGCGTCTGATGTTGAGCGTAGTCACGCCGTTGCTGATCTTCGGAGCAATCGGACTCATCTTCAAGGACTTCGTCGGCGGGGCTGTACTGGCTGTAATCACGGGCGTGATCATGTGGTTCCTTGCGCCCGCAATCCTGGCTCGCGAGATCAAGCGGAGTCTGGCCCGCATGAACCGAGATGCCGGGCTCGGAGTCACGGGGCTCCATCGGCTCGTGGCTGACGACGTCGGGCTGCGCGAGATCTCGGCGGAGCGCGAGGTGGCGGCGACCTGGAGTGGCACCGACCGGATTGATGAGACTCCGGGCCACGCCTACATCTTCATTGGCCCAGTGCAGGCGTTCGTGATCCCGAAACGCATCGGCGAGGCGGCGGTGGCTGGGTTCCTCGATGTGGTTCGTGAGCATGTCCGGCAGGTGGGTGAGTCTGCCCAACAAAGGCATCAACCTGACCGCCAGAAGGTAGACTGACCTGTAGGCGCCTGTGCGGCAGGTTATGCCTAACACGTTGGGCGGACCCCAGGGGACATTCGTGTGGCACAACGCCCTCCCGGTCATTGCGACCGTGATTTCGCGCGCCGCCGACTAGGACATCCCCGAATCTCCACACTCCCGCGAATCTGCACTTGCATCTTGATTCTAACAGCGTTAGAGTACACTCTAACAGCGTTAGAATCCTGGCGCACACGCCGAGATTCGAGGTCCAAGGGAGCGATGATGACCGCACGTGCGACCCGCAGTGGTGAACCGCGCGACACCCTGACTCGCGACCGCGTGCTACGCGCCGCGATCGAGTTGGCGGACGAGCGCGGCATCGACGCGCTCACCATGCGCGAGCTCGCGAGGAAGCTCGGCGTCGAAGGGGGCTCGCTCTACTACCATGTCGCGGGCAAAGGCGACCTTCTCGACGGCATGACGGATCTCGTCGCGGCAGAAATCGAAGTGCCCTCGGGGTCCTCGGACTGGAAGGAAGCCATGAGGCGGCGCGCGATCTCCGCGCGCGACGTCTTCTCGCGGCATCCATGGGCGAGCGGAGTCATAGACTCTCGTGAGCACAGCGGGCCGGCCCAGCTGGCCTATGCCGACCGTGTCCTGGGAACACTGCTCGCGGCCGGTTTCACGCCGCGGGCGGCCGCCAACGCGTTCTTGGTCCTCGACAGCTACATCCACGGCTTCCAGCGCCAGCAATCGAGTCTGGCACTACCCGAGGGTGTGGAGACCTTCGACGTCGCCGAGGAACTGCTCGCGGAACTCGCACCCGATGCCTACCCGTCTCTGCTGACCATCGCGGCCGACTTCGCTGCGAACCCGCACGACGAGATGAGCCTCTTCGACTTCGGTCTCGATCTCATCCTCGACGGTCTCCAGCGCTCGCTCGAATCCCAGTGATCCCCCGCTCAGCGCTGGGCGCCGCCGGCGTCGCGCGAGCGGCCGAAGAAAGGAAAGGCGTCATGAATGCGATTGTCCAAACCGCTTACGGCTCCTCGGATGTGATCGAGTGCCGGCAGATCGACAAGCCCGCACCGGGCGACGGGCGGGTGCTCGTCCGCGTGATGGCGACCTCGCTCGCGGCGGGCGAGTACTTCGGCATGCGAGGCAAGCCGCTGCCGATCCGGATCTACATGGGGCTTCTCAAGCCCAAGCCCGACTTCGTCGTCGGCATCTCGTTCGCGGGGGTCGTCGAGTCCGTCGGCGGCGGAGTGACCGAGTTCCGCCCGGGCGACGAGGTCTACGGCGAGTGCCACGGCTCGTGCGCCGAGTTCGCGGTCGCCGATGTCGGCTCCATCGCGCCGAAGCCCCGCAACCTGACGTTCGAGCAGGCAGCGGCGGTGCCCACGTCCGCATGCACGGCGCTCCAGGCCCTCCGCGACCACGGCAAGGTCCGCCCAGGACACAAGGTGCTCATCAACGGCGCGTCGGGTGGCGTCGGGACGTTCGCGGTGCAGATCGCGAAGGCGCTCGGTGCCGAGGTGACCGGGGTCTGCAGCACGGGCAACGTAGAGATGGTCTCCGCTCGCTCGGCGCCGACCACGTCATCGACTACACGAAGGAAGACTTCACCAAAGGCAGCGCGCGCTACGACGTGATTCTGGACAACGTGGGCAGCCACTCGCTCTCGGACACCAGGCGCGTGCTCGAGCCCGACGGGCTGCTCCTCCCGAGCAGCGGCCACGCGGGTATGAGTTGGGTGATCGCCGCAGCGATCTCCTCGATGTTCGTCCGACAGCAGGGTCGGGTCTTCATGGCTCTCACCGACACCCAGAGCCTGCTCGCGCTGGGTGAGCTCATCGAGGCCGGCACGGTGACGCCTGTCATCGATAGGACGTATCCGCTGAGCGAGACCGCGCGCGCCTTCGAGTACCTGGACGAGGGACATGCGCGCGCGAAGGTCGTTGTATCCGTGGCTGCGAGCGCAGCATGAGCGCTTCTGCTGGAGGGGGCGTGCGAACGATGGTCGATGTGAGGGTCATCCTGTCGGCTCTATGGGGATCCCTGATGCTGGTCTTCCTGCTCGGGGACGTGCTTCGAATCTTTGCGGGTGACTACACGGCGGGTGAGCTGGCGGGTGTCCCGGCTACCCAGTGGATGTGGGTCGCCGTCGCGGCCGTGATGCTGACCCCCATCGTGATGATGGTGCTGTCGCTGGTGGTGCCGTACCCGGCGATCCGGTGGATCTGCATCGTTGCGGCGGCCGTCTGGGTCGTCTTCAACCTTATGGGTCTGCCGTACCCAGGCGCGTACGACAACTTCCTCATCGGTGTCGGCGTCGTCGTATGCGGGGCGATCATCTGGTGTTCGTGGACGTGGTCGCAGGTCGGGTAGCGGTGGGCCGTCCCTCTGCAGCAGGGTGACTGGAGTGCATATGAACGCACCGGTTACGAGCAAGTCGTGGTTCAACGCTCGTCGTGTCGGATTCGGATGGCGGCCCGTGAGGTGGCAGGGCTGGTTCACGAGTGCAGTGTTCGTCGCACTTGTACTGGGCGTCACGCGGGTGACCGATGACCCGGCTGCGATTGCGGCCTTAGTCGTCCTTCTCGTCGGCCTTCTCGCCCTCGTGTGCTACCTGACGGGCGGGAAGCCCGGGCCGATGCGGTCGGGCGACCGCGAGCAGGGACCATCCGATGACGAGTAGAATGTGAGGGCGCTGTCCCGTCTGCGGGCGGCGCCGCCCAACAAACGGATCAACCTGACTCGCTTCGCTCGCAGGTTATCCGTCAGACGTTGGGCGGACAAGAGTGACAGTAAGGCGTGGATTAGCATTCTGTTAGGTCTTTCGGGTACGCTTCGCCTGAATGCCGCATAGAAAGGGGACACCGAAGTGGCACAGATGTTCATGAGGGGAATCCCTGATCTTGGCCGCCTTGCGACCAACAAGAGCTTCCAGAAGGATCTGAAGACCTTCCTCCAGATGGATGATGCGCTTCGTCAGGCGGTTGTTGATTTGTCCAAGACCCACGCAGACTACTTTGACGAGGATGTAGTCAAGGACGCGGCCGCCGCACACGGCGTCAGCGTTGAGGATGTCCTTGAGAACTTGGTTGTAGCCCTAGTCGTGCGACGGTCTGTTGACAGTGACCGACGATCAGCCGATGACTCGATGGCGCTGCTTCGGGAGGCGGCAGATGGCGACGACGAGTTCGCCAGGCTCGTCGCATCTAGTGAGCCTTTTCTCCGAGAGATGATGAAGATTACGGACGAAGACCAGCTTGATGCCTGGACCCATGAGGCACTAGCATCGTTCTTGCCTCGGCTCGTTGACATAGAGGCCACCTGGGAGATACGCCCGGTTGCCAACTCGGAGGGCAAAGCGGTTGATTTCGTGCCATTGGTGATCTTGCGGCTCGAGTCACACAGTCCGGGAGACACTGGCGAGATGGTTGTGCAACTTGATGCCAGAGCGTTATCCAAGTTGCGGAGTGTCCTCAGTCGGCTGGATGAGAACGAAGAGGCCATTGCTGATTGTTGCAGGAGACTGTGTTCCACACCTAAGGCATCGGAGTAGCCATGAGCGAGTGGCTTCAGAGCTTCCTTGTTGCAGCCTCAGAGAGGAATCAGGCGCTCACAGTAGTCGCCCTGTTCGCGATTCTTGCCAACTTGTTCAAGTACACCCTGGAGTTCGCGTTCGGTTCGAAGGAACTGCGAATGCTTGAGCGGCAGATGGACAACATGTACGAGATTGCCACTGGCAAACTGCCGCCAACGAAGCGGAAGAAGAACGGGTAGAATCTCATACACTGGCCTTAGGAGATTTCTGTGCTGGAGAATCAAGCGCTTATCGCTTTGCTCGGCATATTCGTCCTGATTGTCGCGCAAGTCATTGCTGGAGCACGCACGAAGTCCCGGATGCGCAATCTGCAATCGAGGGCGCGCGAACTGTCGTCCCTGATGCGCCTCGAGAGTGCCCCCGTGCCTGTGACTGCGGTTCGAGAGACCCTGACCGTGGACGCATCAGACATCATTGACGTCCTAACGTCATCTTGGGCTGGCAGCCAGGACGACCTGGATTACTCTGCAGCAGTGCACTACATGATGAGGAACTGGTCGAGTTCACACTCAAGCGAGGTGCTTGCTGAGGGTGTTCGCAGGCACGTCGCCACACCTGGCCACGTTGCCCACATCGAGTCGACACATGATGAATCAGGACTTGCCTGGTTCGAGGATGACAAGGGGAACCGGGACTATCTCACCTACAAGGGTTCGATTTGCAGTGCCTATCGGCAGCCTTCGCGTGCGGGTAAGGCCAGCGCCGCTCAGCGCTCTTAGCACGGCGCTCCCTTCGGATCGGCCGCCCAACAAACGGATCAACCTGACTCGCTTCGCTCGCAGGTTATCCGTCAAGCGTTAGGCCCGCGCATTGCTGCGAACGCGCGTACAATCGCACCAAACACGAGGAGGGGTCTTCATGTCAGATGAGCCAGCCAAGTCAGACGGCGGCGAAGACAGGGTCATCAACCTATCTGAGGCGACGTACAAGTCGCTCAACCTCGCCCCCAACTCTGGGCAGCCGCAGAATCCGTTCGAGCCGGCGACTCCAGCCGCAGACGCCGGTCCTGCAGCGTCGTCCGCTGATTCATCGGGATCGGGAGATTCACAGGGCGAAGGCTAGCAGTGCTGTTCGGATTCGATGCAATTGTCGCCAGCCTGGTCTTTGTGCTCCCCGGATTTCTTGTTGTGGGGACGATTGTTGCACTGGTACCATCGTGGGAGCGCTTCAATCCGAATCCGGCCACGTATGTGTTGCTTTCGCTTGGAGCATCCGTTCCGTTGCACCTTCTGTTCGCTTGGCTGTCGTCGTTTTCGTGGTTGCCCCGTGTTGAGCCATGGTTTAAAGCGTTCGACACGTTCGATTTCACGAAGCTCACGTCACTTGCGTTCACTGTTAGCTTCCTCAAGCCCCTGCTCGCTCTTCTGCTTGTCTCCGCTGCTGTGGGCCTGGGCATTGTAGGCGCGATGCATCTATGGAAGCTCGTCGCCACGAAGGCCTCCGCCACGGCCACGATTTCGCGAAAATCGGTGTGGCGCCAGCGCTTCGAGAGCCGGAAGATGGCACCCTTCGTCGTCATAATTGTCGGCGAGAGGGCCTACCTGGGCCAACCAACGTCAGTGACGACTTCGGATACGGATCCTCACGTCTTCTTGGAGTCGGTTGAGGTAATGCCTGTTGACGGCTCCTCACGCAATCCGGATTGGGCGAAGCGTACGTCGCTCAACATGGAGGGCATTCTGGTTCACCGCGACGAGATTCGCGAGATGTGGTTCCTGAACAACATGGGGTCGCAGGAGACGTCGGGCGAGGCCTAACAAGATGGCATGAAAAGGACGCTCCACCCACACTGTCGTCGTGTCCAGCGTCGACAGGAAGGAGAAGCGCCGATGCCAACCCGCTACCTCGGCCTCGACGTCCACAAGGTCCGCACCCAGTACTGCTTGATGGATCCTGCGGGTGAGATCCTCAAGGAGGGCGCCGTCCCCACCGAGGAGGTCGCCGCTGTCGTGCCCGATCACGACAGCGCCGTCGTACTCGAAGCTACTGGAAGCTGGCACTTCGCCTATGATGCCCTCGTCGCGACCGGTGCGCTCGTCAAGCTCGCCCACCCAGCACGGGTCAAGGCGATCGCGTCCGCCCGGGTCAAGACCGACAAGATCGATGCGCGTATCCTCGCGCACCTGCTGCGCACCGATCTGATCCCTGAGGCATGGGCGCCCCCTCAGACGACACGGGAGCTGCGCGACCTGGTGCGTCTGCGCTGGCGCTTCGTCGCCCAGCGCACCACGGCCAAGAACCGTATCTCGAACCTGCTCACCCGCGAATGCTTGCGCTTTCCCGGCACCGACATGTTCGGCAAGTCGGGCCGGGCGTGGCTCGCCGCACTCGACCTTGCGCCTCACACCGGGGGCATGGTCGACCTGCTGCTTTCCGCGATCGACGAGGCCGATCACCACGTCGAGGCGCTCACCAGACAGCTGCATGAACGCCTCGACGGCGATGTCGACATGCATCTGCTCATGTCCATCCCCGGTGTGGGCTTCATCACCGCCGCCACGCTCGTGGCCGAACTCGGCGACTGGCGCAGGTTCTCCCACGCCAAGCAGGTTTCGGCCTACTTCGGGATCGTCCCGTCCGTTCGTGCTTCGGCCTCGGTCGCCCACTACGGCCGTATCACGCGGCAGGGGAGCAGCCACGCCAGACGCGCCCTGGTCGAGGCGGCCCACGTCGCCAAGAGGCTCCCCGGGCCGGTCCGTCACCACTACCTCTCGCTCGTGAAGCGCCGGGGCAAAAAGGTCGCCGTCGTGGCCGCGGCCCGCGTGCTGTTAGAACTGTCCTGGACCCTCCTGCGAAAGGAGGAGGTGTATCGGGCGGCGTAGAGGAGAGACCTGCAATGCGCTTGGGGAGAGTCCATCCCCGGTAACAAGATTAGGCCTCCTCGCCGCCGTATAGCCCATCTGTGCGCCGAACCTCATAAGAGCGCGAATGGAAGCTTGGCTCTCCGAAGCCGTCGAAGATGAGGACTGCTGGCCCGAGGGGTCCATGACCGATCAAGAACGGAGTTCAAGACCATGACTTGCAACCCGCGTCCTTTTCATGGAAGCGGAGCGAGCAGACAATACGCCGCGTGTGAGGTAGCCTCAGCTTGGCGCCGCGGAGGGCGGCGTATTGCAGCTCATCCGCAATGCGTTAGCTGTGATAAGCCTGGGTTAGGGGTTGGGGTCCATCCTGAATGTAGTCCTGTGGGTGCTGGCAGCCATCGGTGTCGTCGCGCTTGTCGCAGTAGTCTGGCTCGGCGTGATGGTCGTAGGTGCGCGGAGGTTCGTCGACGATTTGTCCGATCATCCTGAAAGGTTCATCGACCCCGAGAAGGCTGCCGAACCAGGAAAATCCCTGTGTGAGTCCTGCGCCCACGGCCCATCGTTCCCAGATTGCCCGAACGAGTACTCGGATGCCTTCCCCAAGAGTGAAGGGCCGCTGTACTGCGACTACTTCAGACGGGAGAGCGAGCCTGGCTGACACGCCTGACAAGTGCTTCCAGCCGACTCACGCACGCGCTACGCTGAACTGAAGCCGCTCGTTCGCGGCTGAAGCACTGGGCGTTAGTGATACACGCGCGGCGGCGACTCCCTTGCACCGCACGCGGATTCCCGGGAAGCACTCCCTATCCTCGAGATGTTTGGCACGGCGGCTGCTTAGAATTATGACCAAATGGGTAAGAATTAACCGCAATGGTCCAGACCGAGGAGGATTTTTCTCATGAAGAGTCTCATCGTCTTGGCGCTGTCCGCCGTGATGGTTCTGGCATTGGCTGTTCCGGCTTTTGCGACCGGAGCTGCCAAGGCAGGTTACGAGTATGGTCAGCATCACGCCGCTCATGCTCGCGAGATGGGTGGGTTCACAGGCACGATGAACCCAGGAGTCCATCACCGCGGTTTCTCTGGCTGGATGGGCATGTAGCCTAGTCAAGGGTCCGCACAACTCGATGCCCCGCTTCGTCTGTCGGAGCGGGGCATTCGCGTTCACGGAGTCGTGGGCGCTGCGGACGTGGGGCGGGCGTAACCGGATCGGCTGTGATCACTAACACGCGCATCAGCAGTCGGCCAGACGGTAGACTGACCTGAGAGGGCGTGCGCCGCTGCTCATGCCAAACACGTTCGGTCAGATCCTCACAGACTGGTCGGTCTGCAGCAGCTTGCAGCAGCGGTGGTCGTGATGTACGCTCGGGTGTACATTCACATGTACTAGGAGGTCGCGATGCAGCCCCTCAAGTTCGACGAAGACATCCGTCCGCTCTCGGAGTTCCGGGCCGGCGTTGCGTCGTTCGTCAAGCAGGTGAACGATACCCGCCGGCCTCTCGTCTTGACACAGCGTGGCCGCGGCGTGGCCGTTGTCGTCGACATCCATGAGTTCGAGGCGATGCGCGAGAGGTTGTCGCTGCTCGAGGATATCGGCCGCGCGGAAGCTCAACTGGCCGCCGGTGAGGGAATCCCGCATGAGGAGGCCAAGGCGCGCATCCTCAAGAGGATTGCCGCATGCAAGTAGTCTGGACCGACCCCGCTCTTGAGCGAGTCGACGAGATCGCGGTCTACATCGCACAAGACGATCCGGATGCGGCAGTCCGCTGGACGGTCGAACTCTTCGATGCCGTCGAGCGTCTCGTCGAGTTCCCTGAAAGTGGACGGATGGTCCCGGAGATGGATAGGCGCGAGATTCGCGAACTCATCTTCGGGTCATATCGTGTCTTCTATCGTGTCGGTTCGGCCGTCGAGGTTCTGTCAGTTCGTCACGGCAGTCAGCTGATCCGCCCAGATGAGGTCGGCAAGGACTGACCGAACAAGCGCATCAAGCTGACGCGCAGGAGGTAGAATCTACCGGGAAGGGCGTGGCGCGCAGCTTATGCGCTACATCGTTAGAGCGACGGGAATCTCGGCCTGGTTTGCCAGCGCGATCCGTCCCGGGAGGCAGGGGCTTAAGGGCTCCTCGGCAGGGAGCGGACCGGTGCCAGCCGGGGGTGTGCGGAAGCGGGGGAGTGGCCGCCGGTGCCTGCAGGGTGTCAGCCGCGGAGGCTTGGGGCGGTGATACCGCTGACCCGTGCTTCATGCGCAGACTGGTGTTCAGGAGCGGCACGTTCGACAAGTAGCACTCCGGGGACGGGAGGTTCGACATGCAGATCGGCTCAGCACGTACGGCACGAGCTCTGGCGGTGCTCGCAATCGCGCTGCTGGCAACCGGTTGCGTGCCGCAACAGGAAGGCCCCGGTCAGTCCGACACGCAGCCTGGCCCCTCCCGGGTCGAGTCGCTTTCGGCCTCTGACATCGAGGCCGCGAAGGAGGTACTGGAACGATATCTGACGGCTTACGCAGCAGGTGACCTTCAGGCGGTGCTCGACACAGTCCCTGAGGCGAACCACGAGGTATACCGCAGCAATTTGCAACAGATGGCCAGGCACAAGGGGTATCGATTCACATCGATCACCCCTCGCGAGATAGACGACCCGAGAGTGGTCGAGGCGCGAGGCTACTACCTCAAACCCAGTCTCGGTTACGAGGATTACGAGGAGCTTGTGATATTCCGGGTCGTGGGGGAGTTTCCCGATTCCACCCCCGACGATGTCTTGCTCGAGGAGTGCGACGCGTACATGGTGCGGACGTCTGACGGGGACTGGCTGTACCTGACTGGGGGTCCGTAGGACGATAGTGCGGGCTTGCATCGCCGACCCAACCATGAGTTCGAGCCGACTCACTCCGTTCGCGGCTCAACTCAAGGACGTTGATACACCGGGGGGTCACGTGGAGTTCCGCTTCGCATCGGCTGACGACGCTTCGGTGCTCGGCCGCTTGAACGCTGATCTCATTCGCGATGAAGGCCACCGCAATCCCATGACCGTGGCGGAGCTCGAGGGGCGGATGCGCGGTTGGCTCGAAGGTGAGTACGAGGCCGCTCTCTGTGAGTCAGACGGTGCCGCTGTTGGCTACGCCTTGTTTCGCCGCGAACCTGATCACGTGTACCTTCGGCACCTCTTCGTGCGCGAGCAGGATCGACGCCAGGGTGTGGCAGCTGCGCTCCTGGACTGGCTGTGGTTGAACGCATGGGCGGGCGTCGAGCGCGTGCGTGTCGACGTGCTCGTCGGCAACTCAGCGGGTTTGGCCTTCTGGCGCGCGGTCGGGTTCAGCGGCTACTGCGTCACGCTGGAGATGTCACGGCAGGCGGGTAGCTAACAAGCGCTTCCAGCTGACGCGCCGGGGCGCTCGGCTAAACTGTCAGGTATCGGCGCGCAGCTGAAGCGCCAAGATTAGCCATACACATGGGGGCCTCATGCAGAAGGTCGACTTCAGGCGGGAGCTCGCCGTCTTGTACCGTCCATCGGCAAGCAGCGTCTCATCGGTAGATGTGCCGCCCATGAACTTCCTCATGGTCGACGGCGCCGGCGATCCAAACACCACTCCCGCATATCAAGAGGCGGTCGAAGCGCTGTTCTCACTTTCGTACGCGCTCAAGTTCGCCATCAAGCGCGGGCAGGATCAACTTGACTACTCGGTGATGCCACTCGAGGGTCTCTGGTGGTCTGAGGACATGTCTTCCTTCGCCAGCGGTGACCGCTCGGCCTGGCTGTGGACGATGATGATCATGCAGCCGCCTGCCGTGACGACCGAGCTCGTCGCCTCGACGTTCTCGGCTGTGGCCGCCAAGAAGCCGCTTCCGGGCCTGTCCCGGATCCGCTTCCAGGAGTTCCACGAGGGACTCGCCGCGCAGACGCTGCACGTCGGCCCGTTCTCCACTGAGGGCCCGACCATCGAACGCGTACGCGACTTCATCGACGAGTCTGGCCGCAGCCGGTTCGGCAAGCATCACGAGATCTACCTGAGCGACATACGCAAGGCCCAGCCTGAGCGATGGAAGACGGTCATTCGGCAACCGATGCGGATGCTAACAAGCGGATCAACCTGACGCGACAAGCGTCTCGGCGCTTCGCGCGGTAAGCTGTAGGCGCGCAGGTTATCCGCAAACACGTTGGTCTAGCTTGGGGGATGGACGGGGGCTCATCATGGGCAGGCGCTTGGTTCTGTTGGCGGCAGGTCTGTGGGTGGTTGTCGCCACCCTGGAATGGCTCGTCGGGATCCTCTTCGACGCGCTCGGTGTTCCGGTGGTCGGTTTCCCGTGGGCGGTCTGGCTCGCCTACTTCCTGCCGACCGCATTTGCCGCCCGTCTCATTGCAGGCTCGCAGGGGCTGAGCGGCCGTCGGCTCGCGGTGGCCACCGGCAGTGCGGTCTTTGCAGCTGTCCTGGTGTGGTATCCCATTACTGTCGCCTTGTTGGCGCTTCCCGCAATGCCGTGGACGGAGGGTCTCGGCGTGGCGGCGAACCTAATCGTCAATCTCGTGTTCGCCATCGTGGCTGTGGCCGTGGTGTGGGTTGTATCAGGTATCTTCGCGCGAACCGGCACACCTAACAAGCTGGCATGAAAAGGACGCTCCACCCACACTGTCGTCGTGTCCAGCGTCGACAGGAAGGAGAAGCGCCGATGCCAACCTACTACCTCGGCCTCGACGTCCACAAGGTCCGCACCCAGTACTGCTTGATGGATCCTGCGGGTGAGATCCTCAAGGAGGGCGCCGTCCCCACCGAGGAGGTCGCCGCTGTCGTGCCCGATCACGACAGCGCCGTCGTACTCGAAGCTACTGGAAGCTGGCACTTCGCCTATGATGCCCTCGTCGCGACCGGTGCGCTCGTCAAGCTCGCCCACCCAGCACGGGTCAAGGCGATCGCGTCCGCCCGGGTCAAGACCGACAAGATCGATGCGCGTATCCTCGCGCACCTGCTGCGCACCGATCTGATCCCTGAGGCATGGGCGCCCCCTCAGACGACACGGGAGCTGCGCGACCTGGTGCGTCTGCGCTGGCGCTTCGTCGCCCAGCGCACCACGGCCAAGAACCGTATCTCGAACCTGCTCACCCGCGAATGCTTGCGCTTTCCCGGCACCGACATGTTCGGCAAGTCGGGCCGGGCGTGGCTCGCCGCACTCGACCTTGCGCCTCACACCGGGGGCATGGTCGACCTGCTGCTTTCCGCGATCGACGAGGCCGATCACCACGTCGAGGCGCTCACCAGACAGCTGCATGAACGCCTCGACGGCGATGTCGACATGCATCTGCTCATGTCCATCCCCGGTGTGGGCTTCATCACCGCCGCCACGCTCGTGGCCGAACTCGGCGACTGGCGCAGGTTCTCCCACGCCAAGCAGGTTTCGGCCTACTTCGGGATCGTCCCGTCCGTTCGTGCTTCGGCCTCGGTCGCCCACTACGGCCGTATCACGCGGCAGGGGAGCAGCCACGCCAGACGCGCCCTGGTCGAGGCGGCCCACGTCGCCAAGAGGCTCCCCGGGCCGGTCCGTCACCACTACCTCTCGCTCGTGAAGCGCCGGGGCAAAAAGGTCGCCGTCGTGGCCGCGGCCCGCGTGCTGTTAGAACTGTCCTGGACCCTCCTGCGAAAGGAGGAGGTGTATCGGGCGGCGTAGAGGAGAGACCTGCAATGCGCTTGGGGAGAGTCCATCCCCGGTAACAAGATTAGGCCTCCTCGCCGCCGTATAGCCCATCTGTGCGCCGAACCTCATAAGAGCGCGAATGGAAGCTTGGCTCTCCGAAGCCGTCGAAGATGAGGACTGCTGGCCCGAGGGGTCCATGACCGATCAAGAACGGAGTTCAAGACCATGACTTGCAACCCGCGTCCTTTTCATGGAAGCGCATCGAGCCGAACGCGTACGGTATTCTCGGAAGCAAGCGCGCAGGTGTCTGCTCATGCGCAACACGCTCTACGCAACCAAGCGCGTGCCGAACACTACCTGCTGGTTCGGTAGTACCGCGCCCATTCCTTGGCAGTGGACCAAGTCCCGATCGTCTTCTCGGCTCCCATGATTCTCTGGCCAGCAATCGCCATCAGGTACTCGCGCAGTCCGTTCTCAGGGCTGTCCTCGATTTCCTCGGCGATCGACTCGAGCGCAGGCTCACCCCGCGCGACCAACCGGTCGAGTGCAGGTGATATCTCGGCATAGGTGAAGGGATTGGAGCTGAGGGCGATCGCGGGGTTGGCCTTCTCGGCCGCAGCTATGTCGCTCATCACCTGCGCGATGTCGCTTCGCACAAGGGCCCGCATCTCCTCGCGGTCCACCGGCGGTGTGGTTCTCGCACAGCCGACTGAAGTCATGAGCGCGACCGACAGTAGCGCGATGGCGATGATTCGAATGGGTTTCATTGCGCCCCTCCCCAAAAGAGCCAGATCCTCCAGAGGCTACACACTAAACATGGAGATGGTGCGTAGAACAAGCGCATTACCTGACAACCAGGCGCTACACTGCGGAAGAGAAGCGCTTGCGTTGCAGGTTATGCGCATCAACGTTAGAGCCAACGCCGGGACGTTGACGGAACTCGTTTCAAAGCGTACGCTATGTCGTACGTAAGAGAGGAGCCGTCATGATCAGCATCACTGCGACCGAGGCCCGCAAGTCGCTCTACCGCCTCGTCGACGAGGTCCAGGATACCCACGAGCCGATCCAGATCACCGGCAGGCGCGGCAATGCGTTCCTCGTTGGCGAGGACGACTGGCGTGCGGTGCAGGAGACTCTGCATCTCGTCTCGATCCCCGGCATGCGCGACTCGATCATGAAGGGTATGGCTACGCCCACCGGCGAGCTCGGCAGTAAGCTCGACTGGTGACTTGGAGCCTCGTATACACGAAGGCCGCTCAGAAGGACGCTAAGTTGCTTGCCGCAGCCGGGCTGAAGCCCAAGGCCCTAGAGCTGCTGGCGGTGCTTGAGGACGATCCGTTCGCGACACCGCCGCGATCCGAGACGCTCGTCGGCGACTTGAGTGGCGCGTACTCGCGTCGCATCAACATCCAACACCGGCTCGTCTACCAGGTGCTTGAAGAGGAGAAGGTCGTCAAGGTGCTTCGGATGTGGAGCCACTACGAGTGATAGGCGTGGCTCTAATCAGCGCATCAGCAGATGGCGCGCCTCGTGAGGTATCCTCGGCTCGGGGCCGCGCATGGGCGCGCCACAGCTTATGCGCTGCATCGTTGGAAAGACCCTGTGGAACCGCTCGCCGGGCGTTGCTTCGTCCACTCAGATGACGTACACTTATGCCATCGTCGGTACGTCTTGGAGGCGCACAGTGAACACCAAACTCACACTCCGGCTGGACGACCAGCTCATCAGCAAGGCCAAGCGCTACTCGGACCGCTCGGGGAAGTCCGTCTCCCAGCTCGTGGCGGACTTTTTTTCCGCGATGGATGCGGATGCGGACATCCCCGGTACGGAGATTTCGCCGCGTGTCCGATCCCTTAGGGGGGCGTTCAAGGGCTCGACTGTCACAGAGGAAGACTATCGCCGCTACCTGGAGGAGAAGTACCGGTGAGAGTGCTATTCGATGCCAACATCCTGCTAGACGTCCTGCTCGAGCGAGACCCTCACGTCGAAGTGGCCCAGAAGTTGGTGGCGCTGGTCGACAACGACCGAATAGATGGCTACATCTGCGCAACGGCCGCGACCTCGTTGTACTACGTCGGCGCCAAGGCACTGGGGCAGAAGGCCGTTCACGGACATCTCCGCACACTCCTCGGCCTGTTTCAGGTTGCAGCGGTTGACCGCGACGTGTTGCAGCGAGCATTGGACACGAATGGCTTCGCGGATTATGAGGACGCCGTGATCCATGAGGCCGCGCACTCGGCTGGTTGTGGTGCCATCGTCACCCGTGATGCAACGGGCTTCACGAAGGCGACGATTCCGGTGTTCCAGCCGCTTGAACTGCTGGCTGCCGCTGCAGTGAGATCGGACTAAGGTTGCTGCGAGGGCTTTTCAACAAGGAGATCAACCTGACAGCTTCGCTCGCAGGTTATCTCCAACACGTTGACACAACATGCGGAGGGTGCAGGCAGGGGACTGGGGGAACGGATGTCGGAGATCCCTACGCGCTTCATCGCCACCGGTGCGGACGCCGCAATCGCGATTACGCGTGCCGCGGTCAACCATCGCATCGGTGTGTCGTTGTCGTTCCAGTCGGGGCACCTCGACCCGGTTCGCCTTGCACGAGCACTTCGCCTGTCGTTTGACGCCGAGCCGGTGGTCGGCTGCTCGTTCCGGACCGACGAACGCAGGGCGTACTGGCAGCGTATGTCGGATCTCGACGGTGCGAAGCTGTTGGTGAAGGAGGGCGTTTCGGACCCGGACGAGTTGATGCGCTCCTTCCAGGTGGCTGAGGTGTCAGACGAAGGACCACAGGCCACCGTGGCACTCTTCCGGTCAGCCCAGCGGGATGTCGTCGGCATCAAGGTCAGCCATGTTCTCGCCGATGGACAGGCCGCGAAACAATATGCGTATCTCCTTGCCGACATCTACACCCGGTTGGGGGCGGACCCGTCGTTCACCCCGGAACCGAACCTACGGGAGCGTCCCAGTGGGCGCGATGTATGGGCGAGCCTGACTTCGACGCAACGACGCGAAGCCAAGAAGGCCAAGTCGTGGACCAGCCCCACGTGGCCCGCGCCGAATACAGCGGATGCCGGAGAACGCCTCACGTATCGGTGGACTGCACTGCGCCCTGAGCTGTTCCATGCGCTGAAATCCTACGGAACTGACCGCGGCTGCACCGTGAATGACATGATGCTTACCGCCATCCTGCGCTCCTGCATCTCGCGGCTCGACCCTCCGGTTGGCGTGCCGCTCTCACTCATGTACACCGCTGATCTTCGGCGCTACTTATCGGACACTGCCACGCTCCCGATATCCAACGTCTCGATCTCGGGTTCCCTCGACATCGAGCGGGTCAACGATGAGTCCTTCGAGGAGACCCTGCGACGGGTGCACGGGAGGATGCAGCGCTGGGCAGAGATGTGCCACGGCGCAGGTCCGCTCGCGAGCGCGGAGAGGATTGCGGCACTTGGGTACGGCATCACGGAGCGTCTGCTCGGACTTGCATTTCGAGCAGGGGGCGCAACAGACAAGACCTATCCGTGGTTCACGAACGTCGGCATCGTAGATGACACGAAGCTTCTGTTCGATGGAGTCGCCCCGGACGCCGGGTTCATGTTCGGACCGATCGCTATCGGGACGAGCATCGTGCCGGTCGTCAGTACGTACCGCAGCACGCTGACCGTTTGTATGGGTTACGGCGACTCTGACGAAAGCACTGACTTGATCGAAGCGCTTCTGGGTTCCATCACTAGCGAGATAGAGGGCGTGTGCTTGGTGTAGTGTGTGCTCAACAATGAGATCGAGCTGACTCGCTTCGCTCGCAGCTCATCTCACAGACGTTAGGCGATCATCGGACTGGAGGTGTCGTGATGAAGCCATGGGCGCTCACAGTTCTTGTGCTTGCGATGGCGTTCGCAGTCGCCTGTTCCCCGTCGGGCTCGGTCAGTCTCGAGCCAACCGGCCCCACCAGCGAGCCTGCGTCTCCCGCGTCGGTCGGAGCTGGCAAGATTACTCCGGATCAGATTCGCGAGGCGCTTGAGGCGAGCGGATTGCGGGTCGGGAGCATCGAGCTTCAGGAGCCTGAGTCAACCGATGTCTCGATCTTCGGCAGTTCGCGCGAGCGCACGGTGCTCGAAGTAGCGGATGAGGTCAGCATCGATTTCTTCGAGTTCGAATCGCCCGATGAGGCATCGAAGGCCGCGTCAAAGGTGAGCCCCGATGGCTCGACGGTGCCAACAGACTCGGGTGACGGGATCGCGATGGTGCAATGGGTGGGCATGCCGCACTTCTTCATGCGCGGCGACCTGATCGTCATGTACATCGAGAAGCAGGTGGAGGACTCGGCTGCGCTGGACTCAGATGTGCTCGCGCCTTTAAGGCAGTTGATGGGCGATGAGTTCGCGGGCAATCGCCTTCAGTAGCGTCCGCCGCGTGAATCGAACAAGCGCATCAAGCTGCGCAGCTTATGCGCTACTACGTTAGTGAGACCTCAAGGCGTGCCGGGCTACTCGATCTCGACGTGGGCGCCGGAGCAGTACGGCGGATTGGCGCTCAGCCCGCAGTTGCAGATTGCCGAGGTCACCGGCTCGTTGATCTCAAACGCAAGCGGCTCGATGCCTGTTCCGGTGTGTGAGCCGTCGCAATACGGGACGGTCTTCGTCTTGCCACAGTTGCACCAGTAGTAGGTGCCTGCGCCGAGTTCCAGCACCACGGGGTGGCTTTTGGCGTCATCGTTCTCGAACCTGGTCATCGTGTCCGCCTTCCCATCGGGATCGTGTGTTTGTTGTTCCCCGGACGGTGTGACTCGCTAACATGCGCGTCAACTCGACGCGCACAAGGTAGAATCGACCTGTTAGCACGCGGTGCGCAGCTTATGCGCCACATCGTTAGACAGCCAGTGAAGTCCTAAAAGTAGCACACGCTTGTCTGAGCAGGGGGGCACTTGTTCGGGGGTACCTGGTTCCCGCTAATCGGCAGCCTGCTGGTCGTTATCGCATCAGCCGTGCGCATCGCTCTTCGCGTGCCATGGCGCCGGGTGCTGCTCGAGGCCGTGTTCGTCGGCTATGTCCTGTTTGCCATCGACATGTCCTTGCTGCCGGTAAGATTCGACGCCGTGATGCGCGAGATGTACCTGTCCAGCTGGCCTTACTGGCAGCAGTCGGTCAACTTCGTGCCGCTCCGAACGGTCGTCGCGCAGCTTTCGGCGGATGCTCCTCCAACCGCCGTCTTTCAACTGTTCGGCAATCTCGCGCTCCTGATTCCCTTGGGTGTGCTCGCCCCGCTTGTTATCCCTCGACTTCGTAACCTGCGGGCGTTCCTAGCCTTCGCGTTGAGTGTCGCGGTGGGGATCGAGCTGTTGCAGCTGCTCCAGAAGGTGGCCCTGATCGGCTGGCGGTCGATCGATATCGATGACGTCATTCTCAACACCGCTGGCGCGCTGCTTGGCTTCGGGGTGTGGCGACTTGTAGCCGTGGTCCGGTCACGGTTTGCGGATGGCGCTGCTGAAGACGCTCGACTGCTGCCTGACCCGGGCGTCAACCAGACAACGCCGTGTGAGGTAGACTCGGGTAGGGACCGGGCGTAGGCGTTGCGGGTTACGCCATAGAACGTTCGATATAGACCAGGCAGGGGAATCGTGGTCTCGATCGGAGCAGGGGGATTCGTCGCTATCGCGTGCTTGGTTTTCGGCATGTGGCGAATCGCGCGCTGGCGTTCGTCGGGCGGCGGCGCGACTAAAGAGCGCGTGGTGGCCGTCCTCTTCATGTACTTGGTCGCTGTGTCGGTTGTCACGTTCTTCCCAATGAGCATCCACTTCTACGACTGGCATGGCCGATTCAGTTTCGTGCCGTTCGCCAGCATCATGCAGCTCGTGCAACAGACTGATCGGGCCACGGCCCTGAAGAACATCGCTGGCAACATCGTCATGTTCGTACCACTCGGCCTGTTGCTGCCGTTACTGTTCCGGAGGCTGCGTTCTGCCGGTGCGCTTGCGTGGCGTGTGGCACTCATTTCAATCGCGATCGAGGTCCTGCAGCTCCCGACCCGTGTGCGGGCCACCGATGTGGACGACGTCTTCTTGAACGTCGCCGGAGCCCTCATCGGCTACTCGGTGTTCCTGCTGCTGCAGCGTTCAGCGCAGCGTCTGCCGGGTCTAGCGGCTTTGATGAATGCTGCGGGCTCGGACACGAAGGGCGAGCCTCTGCTGGCGGCGTGGCTCCCGGTGTCCGTGACGATTGTGCTGACGCTCGGCCTGATCGTTCCGCAGGTTCTGTCCGGCACCTTGAGCGAGAGCGCTATCTACGAGGAGGCGATCTCAGGCATGACAGCCGGGTCCGTTGTGGCACGCGCCGATTCGGGCAACTTCGTGGTGCTCGTCGCGAAGTCGGGCGAGGGCGCCTCTGAAGTGCACCAGCACGCGGAGTTCAAGCGGGTTCTTCCTGGTCGCTACACGAAACTTGGCTGGAGCGACCCACTCAGGGGTGCAGACTCGCGTTACTCGATTCGCGTCACGAGCCACAATCCCGCCGCGGGCGAATCGCCGGTGGTCTACGTTGTCGGACAAAACGAGGCCGACGCATTGACTGTCAGTCTCAAAACGAAGACAGGCCGCACTGTCTTCGAGGGACCGATCGACAGTTACTTCGCTGTAGTCGTGCCCTCAAGCGCAGGGCCGGAAGGCTTGGACTTGGACGCGGTCTTCCGCACTGCCGACGGCCGTGATGTGACTGACATCTTCGGAACCTACTGAGCTGCGTGGAAGCAGATCATGTCGAACAAGCGGATCGAGCGGGCAGTGCGCCGCCTCGTGAGGCGGTCTCTGGCCGGAACGCGCGGCGCGCGGCGTATTGCAACTCATCCACCACGCGCTAGTCCGAACGGCCACCCGATGCATCCCCTATATTGCGATCGATATGCATATCGTCGTACGATATCGGCATCGACAAGGAGGCTGTCATGACGACTGTAACGATTTCGCCCAAGTACCAGGTGGTCATCCCCAAGAGTATCCGGGAGAGCCTCGGGCTCAAGCCCGGCCAGAAGATCCAGGCGATCGAGTACAACGGACGGGTTGAGCTTGTGCCTGTGCGTCCCGTTCGGGAGATGCGGGGTTTTCTGTCCGGCATCGACACGACCGTGCCCCGTGAGGGCGATCGTGTATGAACGTCGTTGACTCCTCGGCATGGCTTGAGTACTTCTCCGCCGGACCGAACGCGGACTTCTTCGCCGCCGCTATCGAGGCGACCGATGATCTTGTCGTCCCCTCGATCACCCTCCACGAGGTCTTCAAGCGAGTCGCCGCCCAGCGTGGTGAGAGCGAGGCGCTCGCGGCTGTGGCCCAGATGCAGCGGGGCAACGTCGTTGAACTGAGTGGCACGCTCGCGCTCGATTCGGCTAGAACGAGCCTTGAGCTCAAGCTGCCCATGGCGGACAGCGTGATCCTGACGACTGCCCGAGCCTTCGATGCTACGCTCTGGACGCAAGATGTCGACTTTGAGGGTGTGATCGGCGTGATGTACGCGAGCAGGGCGTCGGCGTGACAAGCGCATCAAGCTGGCGCGCACGAGGTAGAATCGACCTGTAAGCACGCGGTGCGCAGCTCATGCGCTACACGTTCTGCGCACTACGGGGTATCGATATGGGGGTCGGGATGGCGGGGGCAGTTTCCCTTCGCGCCGTGGTCGAGGAGCTCGATGCGCTCACCGACGAGTCCACGGCCTACCTCAATCGGGCCACCGGCGAGCTGTGCTCCCTTCGGGACGACGAGGTTTCCGCAGCAGAGGACGGTGACCCTGACGTCATCCCTGACTGGCTCGAAGGCGGTCTGCACAGGATCCGGGAGATCCTCGAGTCGGAGGAGTGGCTCGCGCTTCCCACCCGCTTCGACATCCACGAGTGGGCGATCATGGATAGGTTCGCCCGCTCGGTGGAGGACACTGACCTGCAAGACGAACTCGCCGACTCGCTTCGGGGCAGGGGGGCGTTCCGGTTCTTCAAGGACGTGGTCCACCGGCGCGGGATCCAGCAGGCTTGGTACCGCTATCGCGTCGAAGCGCTCGCGCGGATCGCCATCGAGTGGCTCGATGAGAGCGGTGTCGCCTACGTCCGGGACGACGAAGCGTCGGCGTATGGCGCACAACCCGCGCATCAAGCGGAACTCGAACTTTGCCCGCCTAACAAGATGGCATGAAAAGGACGCTCCACCCACACTGTCGTCGTGTCCAGCGTCGACAGGAAGGAGAAGCGCCGATGCCAACCTGATATCTCGGGCTCGACGTCCACAAGGGCGCACCTAGTACTGCGTGATGGATGCCGCATGTGAGGTCCTCAAGGAGGGCGCGCCCCCGCAGACGACACGGGAGTTGCGCAACCTGGTGCGGCTGCGGTGGCGCTTCGTCGCGCAGCGCACCACGGCCAAGAACCGTATCCCGAATCTGCCCGCCCCGCGAATGCCTGCGCTTTCCCGGCACCGGCATGTTCGGCAAGTCGGGCCGGGCGTGGCTCGCCGTTGCCCGCGTCCTTTTCATGGAAGCGCATCCTTAGCGCAGGCGGCATGCCTCGTCAGGTAGACTCGAACGGGAAGCGCTCTCGGGCGTGCCGCAGGTTATGCCCAAACCCGTTCTGCGGACTGGGCGCGCATGTGGTTTGCAATTCTGCTACCGGGGAAGGTAACATTTAGCCGATGCCAAAGCTGAAGCGAGGCGGATACGTGTTTCTCGCGTGGAAGGGTGACCACTCGCCGCGTCACGTACACGTCTACAAGGACGGTGCGCTGGTCGTGAAGTGGGATCTAGACAACTCGCGCGAGATGGTCGGCTCGGCTAGTCGGCGGATTCGGAACTTGATTGAAGAGTTGGAGAAGGAGGGTCTGTTGTGAAGATAAGGCGAGTCAAGACGAACAACCACAAGCGGGCCTTCGTGGTCACGTTGAGTAAGGGCGACTTTCCGATGCCTTACTCGAAGGTCGATCCTGCTCCAAGTAAGGACGATCCCGTTGTGAAGGTCTACGCTGACGAGGACTTCGGCCGTGAAGCATTCACGTATATCCTGGAATCCGGTACTGAGGGCTCCGTCCACGTCGATGCTGTTCTCGAGTACAATGAAGACCCCGCCTATATGCGTGATCTGCTTCTTTACAAACTGACCATCGCTGCACAAGAGTGCATGAAGACCAGTCCGCTGTCGCAACGAGAGATCACCAGGCGAGCGAGGACATCTCCGGCCCAGATTCAGAGGCTGCTGGACGTGAAGAATCGCAGCAAGTCGGTCGACAAGCTCGTCGTCCTTCTGGGAGCAATGGACTGCGAAGTCGAGGTCACGGTGCGGCCGACTCAGCACGGGGCGAAGCACCCGGCGCGGGCCAAGTCGGGCTCCGCCGCTCGGGCCGCCCACACGTAGGGTGATGTGTCGCAGAATATACTGATCAACCGGACTCGCTTCGCTCGCGGCTCAACTCGCAGACGTTAGAACGACGGCCCGGCGGCCTCGAGAAGATGGTCGTCTTTACGGCTCTTCCTTGGGGACACCGAACAAGCAACAGCAGAACGCCGCGAGCTACAATGACCCGAGAGCGCATACGCGTCTGCCCATGCGTTACACGTTGGCAAACCAGCGGGGAGGTTAGTCCAAGTGCAGATCCGTGCCGCGACGCTTGCGGATGCCGAAGTGCTTCGTGACTACGCGGTTCGCCTCTTCGCGGAAGGTCTGCCCGGAATCTTCAAGCGCCCTGATCCAACGCTGGAAGAGGAGCGCGCCTTCATCCGCTCGCGCCTCGTGCCGGACAACTCGACGTTGCTTGTCGCGGTTGCGGAGGGGGGCATCGTAGGTCTGATTGAGTTTGTCGGTGGCTCGCTCGAAGAAGAGCGTCACGCCGACACCTTCTCACTCTCAGTTGCCTCGTCCCACCGCGGACACGGAATCGGTACGGCGCTCGTCGAGGCACTGATCGCTTGGGCTCCGACCGCGGGGGTCTCACGCATCCAGGCATGGGCATGGGCGAACAATCCGGGCTCCATCGCGCTCTATGAACGGTTGGGTTTCGAACGCGAGGGGTTATGTCGGCACGCGATTGTCTCGGATGGCGAGTCGGTCGACGTGGTGCTGCTCGCCCGACTGCTGGTTGCGTGACAAGCGCGTCAATCACGACAAACCAAACCAAGGCAAGCAAGCTAAGCGTGCTCTAAGGCTCGCCGGGCCTTGGTGCGCGGGTTACGCGCAAGAGCGTTGAACTCAACGAAGTGGATGTTTGATTGCCCGACGCGATGCAGGTGAGACGCGTGCCCGGTGTCACGCCCGCCGCAACCTCAGCCCACAGTAACAATGTCGTCCGCGCCACACGCGGCTTTGACGAGAGATGGCATGTCGCCCGCCGTGCCCACCACTAGTCCATCGGCGAGGTTGAGATGCTTGAGGCACGTGCCGCACGCCATGGTTGACCAGCATCACCGCTGCTGGCGCCCGTTCCTCGTGTGCGAGCGACACAAGGAAGCTGCGCATCAGGATGCGGCCCAACTCCGGGTCTGCGCTTCCCAGGGTGTCGCCGGTAATCAGTATTGTCTTTGCCATTCGAATCCCCCTATCACTTGTGCGCTCCAGCATCTCAGCTCAACGCCGCCCCATACGCGCCAAATATCTGCGCCTCGGCAGGACGCGAACCTCACCGTCAAAGCTCTCCGTGATGAGCGCCACCATTGCAGGGAACGTGCCCGTACCGGCGGCGCACGTATCGTTCATCTCGAAATCTGCCAGGCGTCCGCCCTCCCCCAAAGAGATCACTGTGGTGTCCTGACTGCCGAGGACGGAGACGTTTTCGAGGGCGTTGGCCGAGGTGCATGCCCCGTGACGACTCGAAGGAGAAGTTCGTGCACGACTGCGGGGCGGCGTGGGACAAGGTGATGAATCTCGACTGGGTTAATATCGGTGCCAGCAGTGGGTAAATTCATCGATAACGTTTCGACGCAGAGGAATAGGAGCGAGCCATGGATGTTAAAGATGGAGATGTCCTTGTGTGTCCGTGTGAGGACTGCGACATCGAGTTAGTCGTGAGGCGCACGTGTTCGGGTGACAGCTGCACCCACGATTCCGAGTGCGAGCTGACGGTAACGTGCTGCGGTCACCCCATGGAGGTTCGCTCGGATTAGGGCGGGCCACCATATGAGTCCGCGGATAGACCGTACGTTGGTGCAGGACGCCGTCGACAACATGGTCGACGGGAAGAGTACTCGACTGCCGAGGAGTGCATGCGGTTCCACGACACCGCGCCTCGTGAGCTGCTTTCGGCAAGTAAGCGCGTGACGGCGCGGCGCAGCTTGACGCCAAAGAACTAGGTGCACTGAGACGATTCGAGGAGCAACCTTGGCTGTTCCTGAACATCATCGTCGTGCTCAAACGCATGACGGACGAGTCCGGAGACAGGGTGCCTTCTGAGCTCGCCGCGCGGTTGGCGCCGCTACTTGAGGACTACCCCGAGAGTGCCGTCGGTTCCGCTGGCATGACAGCCCTCGCAGGGCTCTATCGCAATCCCCTCGGCGATCGGCTTGCCCTGCGCGTCCCACTCGCCCCAGTACCAGCCGTCGGCGGTCTTCTTCATCGCCGCGATCTGGATGAGCTCGCCGTCCCGGAAGATGTCCTTGGCGATGATGGAGTCCAGCGGCCATCTGTCTCCGCCGCTCGCAAGACCCTTCTCCGCGGTCGGGTCGAGCAGAATCTGAACCTCATCCCCATGTGGGCCCTTGGCGGCCACTCGCGACTCATTGCCAGGTGCGGGAGTCCAATCCGTATAGTTCGCAGCTTTGAGCTCATCGAGTAAGTTGACGGATTCTGGCGCGCCGACAGTGCCAGTCGGTTGAGTCGTTTCAGCCTGCGGTGCCGACGGCTCAGCACTCGGTACTGGCTCGCTGGGTTGGGCCGCGCCACATCCGGTCAGAGCGATGACGCATGCAAGCGTCGTGGATGTGACGAGGAAACGCAGACCTGGCTTCACAGTGGACTCCGTTCGTCGAGGGTCTCCTATTCTAGGTACCCTTCGAGACGGGCGAGTCGCCGCCGGGGCTCTGGTTGCACCGGTCGAACAAGCGCATCGTAGACAAACCGGCCGTGTGAGGTATTCTCTGCTCGAGATGCGGCGTGGCCGTCCGCTCGTTCTTCATGTTCATCGCGCCTCTATCCGCGGATGTCGCAGAGCTTGTCGAGTACGTCCAGCAGATGGCTGATGACATTCTCGCTCTCGATAGGCTCGATCTCGGGACAGGCTTCGATACGGTATGACCGCAGGCGTGCGCCCGATCTAGGCTAGGCGAACTGGTCGACTTCCTTCGTCAGAGCTGCATCCTGGACGAGAAACCAGCCCTGTCGTATCGCGAACCACTCCACCATCAGCCGGATCGGCAGTGCGGTTGCTGCGACCCATAGTGGCCAGAACCAGAAGTCGTTTGACTGGAAGATTACGTTCAAGAAGACCGCACCGAAGGCAAGCCCCGCGGCAAGACCGATGGACTTGAGTACTCTTCCTCCTTGGACGAGCACCCTGGTCTCAACTTCACTCCAGCGCGGCACAGATCGTATGTAGGTTTCGCGTAGCCACCACACAGCGGCAGCCAGGAGGGCGAGCAGGACGACGCCGACGAAGCCACGGATGGTGTCTGTAGCCGCTCCGACCGCCGTGCACATCAGCATTAGGAAAGCAACGACCCCGGTGGTTATCGCCGCGGTATGGAATTCCAGGCTCCCTGAGTACACCTCGACCGTTGGCACCAGGGGAGCGTCTGCGTTGAGGTTCAGGGCTTCTTGCTCGGCCCTGAACTCGTCTACGAGAGCGGACAACTCGCCCATGGACGCGATTGCCGCCCCTAAAGCCTCCTCGCGTGTCTTGCCCTCTGACACCAAGTCCTCAACCTTAGCGGATATGTCCGCAATCAGCTCTTCTTGCTGTTCAAGAACTTGCGGTGTCTCCTTGACGCCTTGGAAGGCGCCCTTGACGTAGTACCTTATTGCCTCCACGATCACCCCTCCTCCTCCGTGCCTGACACCAGGCGATCAATCAGTGTACGCGCACGCTTCCAGTCATCCAGGTTCTGACGATAAGCTGCACGACCCTTCTCGGTTATCGTGTAGTACTTTCGTCGCGCACCCGGACCCGCTTCGCCCCAGTACGATCGAACGAAGCCCTGCGGTTCGAGGCGTCGCACGGCCGAGTACAACGTGGGTTCCTTCAGCTCGTATTCGCCATCGGAAAGCGCGGACACTCGCTTGCAGATGTCGTAGCCGTAGCGGTCTCCGGTGTTCAGCAGCCCCAAGACGATAGTGTCGATATGGCCGCGGATCAGGTCACTTGAGATTGGCGCGTCGCTCATTGGGCACCCTCCCTTCAGGCATATTCTCTGTCAAGCTACTATGACTGTCAAGGTAGTATGCGAGGCCTGAAGCGAGTGTCGGATTCACACGCTAGACTGACATGAAGCTGCTCGTTCGCGGCTGAAGCACAAGATCTAGGGCGAACGGCATTGGGGGTCCAAGGATGGGAAGTCGAGTCGATGCGCCAGCGCTTGCTCGGCAGGCGCTTGCTCGTATCGCCGGCCCCGCCGTTCGAAGGTGCCGACGTGAGCTCCAGTGGGCCGCTGTAGGCAGGCGACTTGTGTCCGAGCGCTCCGGGCCGTTCGTCCACGTCATCGCGACGCATTCGACTCCCCTTATTCGGCCGCTGGCTGGGCTTGAGCCACGTCTGCAGCACAACAAGATCGTGAACCTGCGTCTCGCGGCAGGGTCCTTGGACGGTCTCGTCTTGCGACCAGGACAATGGTTGTCATTCTGGAGGCAGGTCGGACCTCCCACCCGGCGCCGCGGGTTTGTTGAGGGGCTTGTTCTCAAGCAGGGAGCGCTTTCTGTCGGTGTAGGGGGTGGCCTATGCCAGGCGACGAACCTGCTGTATTGGATGACTCTTCTTACACCGCTTACCGTGACCGAAAGATGGCGGCATAGCTACGATGTCTTCCCTGATCAGGGGCGCACACAGCCGTTCGGAAGCGGCGCCACGTGTGCTTGGCCCGCCCTCGACTTGCAGATTCTCAACGACACGGATGCGCCATACGTTTTGTCGATTCGAGTCACAGAAACGGATCTGGAGGGCAGCTGGACCTCAAGTCGTCCCGCTACCTGCGACTACCGCATAGAAGAGCGGGCTCATAGAATCACGCACGACGCTCCCGGACTCTATGTTCGCCACAACGAGCTGTGGCGTATCGCCACAGACCGATTGTCAGGAAACGAGTCGGAGCAGCTGGTCGCGGTGAACGATGCGTGCATGATGTACTCACCGTTTTTGCCACCAGCCACTCGGAGTGAGGCCTCGTCGTCGCTCTAGCACGCGCATCGTGTCGGAGCGCTCGGCTACACTGAGAAGTGGCGGCGCCACCTTCCCCTCAGGACCGGAGGACCAAGATGAAGGGTAGCAAGGGCATGCCCGGCGTCGGGAGCGTCGCTCCTCCGGTGGATGCGACGACCGCTACGGGCGAGCACTTCTCTCTTGCAGAGCACGCGGGAAAGTGGGTGGTGTTGTTCTTCTACCCGCGCGCCAACACACCGGGTTGAATTCATGAGTCGAAGGACTTCCAGGCGCACCTGCCTGCGCTGAAGTCCCTGAACGCCCAGGTCGTGGGTGTGAGCGCAGACAAGCCCGAGTCACAGATCAAGTTCATCGAGAAGTACGGCCTGACCTATCCGATGGTTTCCGATACCGGCAAGCAGGTCATCGGCGCTTATGGTGCCCGAGCAGTGCTCGGTTTAGCCGCGAAGCGATCCACGTTCCTCATCGATCCTGAAGGACGTGTCGCCCACGTGTGGCCGTATGTGAAGATTGACGGACACGCAGAGGACGTGGTCAACACCATCAGGGAGCTGTCGGTGCGGTGACCGCGGTGCCTCGGACGACAGGGGTGTGCCTGCCTCAAGCCAGGTTTCATGAGCTGATCCGCCATCGTGCGGTCGACGAGGGCGGACAGAGGAGAAACTCCAACGAGCAGTAGGCGGTTGGTTCGTGGACAAGCGCGTCACCACGGTCAAGGGTTCGGCAGTCGAGTATGTCGTCGCTGGCAGCGGTGCGCCCGCCATCGTTCTCGTCAACGGTGCGGGAGGCCCTTTGGAGGGCTGGATTCGGGTGCTTGCGGCTCTCGAGGCGGTCAGCACTGTCGTAGCGTACAACCGGCTCGGCATCGGTCGAAGCAGCAAGCACTCGGAACCGCAGACCGGAGACGTCGTAGTCGGTTTGCTTCACACGCTGCTTAAGGAGCTGGACCTGCACCCTCCCTACGTTCTCGTAGGCCACTCCCTTGGCGGATTGTTTGTCAACCTGTTCGCCCGCACGTATCCATCTGAGGTTGCTGCGGTTGTCTTTTTGGATTCCGCGGCACCCGAAGACTCCACGCTGATCGACGAGCACGGCACGGTCCTTCAGCGCTTCACGCAGCGCGTGGTCGACGCAGTACTTGGGCGAGACCGTTTATGCGAGGCGATGTTTGTCAAGGAGACCGTGGGAATGATCGCGTGCGCGTGCACCTTCCCGCCGGTACCAGTCATAGTAGTCAGCGCAGGCAGATCGGCTCGAGGTATCCCCTCCGCGGTCCGGGCTGCGCGCGCCCGGAATCAAGAGGGGCTGGTCGCTCTTTCGCCGCTGGGTGCGCACGTCATAGCCAGCAAGAGCGGCCACTTCCCACAGATCAGCGAGCCGGGCCTGGTCATCGAGGTGATTCGATCCGCAGTGGCCTCGGCCAAGGAGATAATGGCTCACCCGGGTGTCAACCCGACAACGCCGCGTGAGGTAGATTCGGGTCCTGATCAGCACGAAGGATGACTATGGTGGAATCGGGCGGTCACCACGTCGAACTCGTTTCATACTGCCCCGAGCGTCACGGCGCTCTTGTGGCGTCCTGGCTGCACCAGCCTCATGTCTCCCGCTGGTGGGGCGACCCTAAGAAGGCTGCACAGGAGCTGTCGGTGCCCCCGGCCGGGGGAGGCGAAGCCATCATCGCCGCAGATGGAGCCCCCGTCGGTTACGTCCGCTGGCAGACTCCCAGTCGTTCAGACCTCGACGCCGCCGGCCTGTTCGATGTCCCCGATGACGTGACCGACATCGACATAGCCATCGGGGAGACCGACTACCTGGGTCAGGGCATCGGTACCCGTGCGCTCGTGGTACTGCGCGAACGACTGGTGGAGGGCGGCACCGCGATGATCATCCTCGCGACTTCGGTGGCTAACACGCGCGCTGTCCGGGCGTACGAGAAGGCCGGATTCAGTCGGCGCAGGACGTTCATTGACACCGATGGCGGTGAGTACTGGCTGCTGACATTCGAGTTCCCGCCAGCCTGACCTCGGCGGCCTCGGGCCGAAATCGCTCTCTTGTATGGGAGAAGAGATTCCTCCTTGTCAGGCGACCGTTGGCAATTTGTACACCGCCACCGGGTTCGCGTTACTTGCCGCCGGTGAGCGTGTCGGTGAGACCGGTCGCGGCTTCGGTAGCCTGGTCGGTAACGCCGCCAAGCGCTTCGGTAGCCTGGTCGGTAACGCCGCCCAAGCCCTCCGTTACGCCGCCAAGCGCTTCGGTAGCCTGCGTGGCCACGTCGCCCAAGCCGGCCGACTCGGCTGCCGTCGTCGCAATCTCGCCAATGTTTCCGAGCGCGCCGCCAGCGGCCTCCTTGATCTTGTCGAAGATGCTTCCAAAGGCCATCTGATTCCTCCGATACTCGTGCCCCCGCGTGTGAGAGCGGGCGCGTCATCCGCCGGACTCGCCGCTTGTCCGGCTGCTGCACCAAGTGTAGACCGGCTGAGCGGTGCGAGGGGCGTCCCGCACACAATGCACATAGCCGCCGAGCGATCAACTTCCGAGGCGATCATGTTGAGCTTACCCGAAATCGAGTGAGCTCCGACCGTTGCCGCGCTTTGTAGGCAGTACCGGCATCGGCTCCGTTTGGGTTGAACTGGTGTTGCGTGCAGCATTTGCCCGTCGAAGTCGCGGACACCATACTCGTCATACAGGACGTATAGGGTCGGCCAAGCAGTGAATATGTCTGCACAGGCAGGCACGCAAGAGAGGGATGACCTTGACTAAGCATCGTCTGATAGCCATGAAATTCGCTAAGGTCTACCCGCTGTATATTCAGAAGGCGGAGAGGAAGGGCCGTACGAAGGACGAGGTCGACCAGATCATCTTCTGGTTGACTGGCTACGATCATGAGGGATTAGAGCGACACATCGAACAGCGGAGCGACGTCGAGACCTTCTTCGCGCAAGCACCATCCATGCATCCGAACAGCTCGCTTATCACCGGTGTGGTGTGCGGTGTTAGGGTCGAAGAAGTCGGCGATCCGCTGATGCAGAAGATTCGCTACTTGGACAAGCTGATTGATGAGCTCGCACGAGGAAAGGCCATGGACAGGATCTTGCGTCAGAGCGCGTGACGCGAGGCTGCTATCTCCTCGAGGGAAGGAGCCCAGGTGGAAGCAGCTGACGGCTCCTTCAGCTGGAGCGGAGCAGCCGGAACCGCCTATGCCGATGGCACGCTCGCGTCTCATTGACGTGGTGCTGTGGCGCGCCTAGACTCCCGTTAAGTGTAGGCGGCGGGGGGTCGCTCAGTAGACTACGCAGGGGGGCGAGTCTATGAGATTCACGTAGGGAGCCACGCCCAATGAGGCTCCCGCAAAGAGGCATCGCCAAGCGTGGCAATTTACGTCGTAGCATGCACAAATCCTACTTGGCATTCCAAGGGTGGAGCATGACATGAGGGGAGGGGCAGACCTGTGCGGTGGTGGTTGACAGAGATCCGACGATCGGTGCTTGCCGCACCGTTCTTCATGGGCGTTGTGCTCGTCGTTTTAGCTTTGTTCTGGTGGATCCGCCCGGAGCTTCCGTGGGGCGATGAGGTGGGCGCGCATTATCTCTACTTCCGCGCCTATAATGGATACGCATCCGTGTTGGCGGCAGTGGTGGCAGTCGTGCCTTTTGCGTCGTCGTACGCGCTCGAGCGCAACGAGGGCTTCTCGCGAAGTATCCTCATGCGAGCGGAGACCGTGCGCTATCAGGTGGTGCGGCTGCTGAGCAACGCTCTTGCGGGCGGTCTCGTCTTGGCGGTCCCGATGACCGCCGCGCGGCTCTGGCTTCAGGCGAGATACCCGCTTATCGAAGACATCAACGGTCCCAGACCTTTCATCGGTTCGAGCGTCTATCTTGATCAGGTGACCCACATGTGGCTGCTGGTGGGGGTCTCGTTTCTCTTCGGCGCGACGTACGCCACCGTTGGACTCGCATCCTCGACCCTGCTGCGGAACCCGTACTACGCGTACGTCATCCCGTTCGCCGTTTTGATGATCCCGGCGATCCTGCTCGGGAACACCGACTTCGCGTTCCTCAATCCGGCAATGATGTGGGACCCCTCGATGAACAGCAAAGCGACCCCTTGGTCCGTGGGTGCACAGTATGCCGTCTTCTGGGCGGTGAGCCTCACGCTGTACTTCCGCTTCTTCCGCTCCAAGGAGGAGTGAGGTGGGAGGACCTGCTGGCGCCATCTCTCAGATATACGTACGAAGCGCGTTGCGCAGCCCGGTCAGCTGGATCGCTGTGTTGGCTGCGCTCTTCTACACGGTCATGGTCAGCCTTGACGAGCCGTTCTTCCTTTCGCAGGCTGGTATCGAACTCGGCGTCATCGAGAGTGTCCTGCACGTGTTCGGCAGCAACGTCCTGTACACGACCTGGGGTCTGTTCATCCCGCTGCTGTTCGTGATCGTGCCGATGCTAAACAAGAGTGAGCAGGAGCGCCTGGTGGCGGTGCGAGGGGGCGGGCGCACGGAGCTTTGGGTAGCAAAGGTTCTTGCCATCGCCAAGCTCTCAGCTCTGCTCTTGGGCACGGTCCTTCTCGTGGCTGTCGCCCTCATCGCCCCGGGCAGGGAGCTATCCGTGCATAACTGGACGGCTGAGTACGTTGAGGTCACGCGCGCGGTGGCTGCAAGTCCCGAGGGAAGCCTCGATCCCAACTACTACCGTGTGGCAAACGATTACCTGGTCGAGACGAAACGGCCCTGGACCGTTGCGCTCCTGCAGGCGGGGTTGCTCGTGCTCGCCTTTGTCGTTGCCGGAACGCTCTTTGCGGCGCTCGCCCACTACATCAAACACCCGGCCTTCACGTTCATCGTTGTGGCTGCGTACTGGCTCCTTATCCTCGTGCCTTTCGGAAGTGCCGCCGCCATACTTTGGTTCTTCTCGCCGCAGATGCACATCGCGCTTGATTCAAGGAGCGTGCAATTCCCGTACTGGGTCTCGTACCTTTACCTCTTGTCATCTTTCGTGATCTTCAACGTGGCCGGCTGGCGCGGGCAGCAAAGAGCGGTCGTGGGATGAGGGCGCTTCTCACCGAACTTAGGAACCACAGAGTGCTACTCTTAGCCGTCGTCGGGCTGCAGGCGCTCTCGTGCATGGCACCCTACGTCACGCTTTTCGTCTATTCTCCGAACATTTTCGAGAGTTATGTCGCCAACGTGGCGGACTACTTCTCGATGCCGCTCCTGTTGTTCTGGCTTTGGTTTGCCGCGATCGGTCTTATCGGAGCCGGTGGTTACTGGAGCACAGAAGCCGGGTCGCGGTTCCACCTCGAGGCGCTACGCCACAGATCTTTCTCGGCGTGGCTTGGACGCAAGCTTGGCACCGTCGCCGCGGTCTGTCTGCTTGTCTATGGCGCGGTGCCCTTCGCGTTCCTGGTTGCAATCTACCCAGGTCAGGGAGGAGCAGTGCTTCTCGCTTCGCTGCTACTCGCCTCGTACGGCCTGCATCTAGCGCTCGTGCTTCTCGGCTTGAGCATGTTGGGCCTGAGAACCGGGTACGCTTTTGTCGGCGTGCTTGCGTACCATTTCGCTAACCTCGCCTTCAACCACGCGGACCTTCCCAACATAATCCGCTACTTTCTGATAGCAGGGCACGGCGACATCCTCTCGCTGCTAGTTTCGATCTTCGGCATAGTTGCTCTGTTTGTCATCATCTTCCGTCTGCTGCGTCCGAGCCACATCACGACACGAGGGAGTGAGTTTTTATGAGTGAGGCGTTCCTGTCTGTTCGTTCCGTCTCTCTTTCGCTCAAAGGAGACCAGATACTCAAAGACGTCTCATTAGAGGCGCATGCCGGTCAGGTGATCGGGATCGTTGGCCGCAACGGCTCGGGCAAGAGCATGCTGTTCAAGTGCATCGCCGGTCTTGTAATCCCGCAGTCCGGCGAGATCGTCGTGGACGGCTTTCCGGTGGTTGCGAACAAGCGCTTTCCCCCGGACCTCGGAGCGCTGATCGAAAAGCCCGGTTTCCTGGGCTCGCTTTCAGCCTACGAGAATCTAAGCGTGCTCGCGTCGATCCAGAACAGGATCGGCCGAGACGAGATCTTAGAGGCGCTTCGCGTGGTCGGTCTTGAAGACGTTGCACGAAAGAAGGTCCGCAAGTTCTCCGTCGGCATGAAGCAGCGTTTGGGGATAGCGCAAGCGTTCATGGAGCGTCCGCGGCTGCTGCTCCTCGACGAGCCGACAAGCGGGCTCGATACTGATGGCGTTGAGATGCTGCACGGAGTCGTCGAGAGACTCAAGGCGCAGGGGGTGACCATCTTGTTGGCAAGCCACATCCGAGAGGACATCGAGCGGCTGAGCGACTGCGTTTTAGGGATGGAACGAGGCGTCCTTGCCGAACTAGAACAGGTCCCGTGCTGAGCGTTTGACCCGGATTGAGCGCGACCCTGCCCACGGTTCCGAGACCGGTCGCCTCGGCGCATGGCTCGTCCTCCGAATCCTCGCTCAACGCCTGAGTGAATCCGTCAGTTCGAAGCGACTGCTGACTGCATGTTTCTTGAGAAGCTTTGACACGTGGAACTCGACGGTTTTAGGTGTGATGCCGAGCTCATTGGCGATTTGTTTGTTCGTCTGACCACCCACAAGCCGACGAAGCACTTGGGTCTCGCGACCAGTGAGCGTGGGACTCGATTCCGGGTATTGCAGGATGCCCCGTCCTTTGTCCCAAGTCACTCGCTCCCCCTAGCCTCGATGTTCACCCGTGAACCATTCATCTGTGTGGCACTCGCTCCGCCTACTCGTATCGTGCGAAGCGTCGAGCCGACACCATCACGAGTAACACACTCCAGGACACCAACAGTACGGCCGCCGTAAGAGGGGTGAGCGTCGAGGTCACTCCATCGGACGGCACCGTGAGCAACTGCGAGACGAGACTGCCTGGGAAGTAGCCCAGAAGAATCGATAGCACACGAGGCCCATCCAGAAGCGAGACAGCGCCGCTGATGTTCGGCATCACGAAGAACAGAACCGCTATGAGGCCCACTGCCGGGAGGCTCCTTCGGGTTAGGGTCGCTGCGGCGAAATATAGAAGCATCATGCAAGCGCAAACGAGCACAGTCATGGCGGCGTTTGCCCAGAAGGCGCCCTCGGAGACGACCTGCGTCATGCGGTCGGATCCGAAGAAGAGTAGTGCCGCAACGGATCCAATCAAAGCCGTGACCCCGCCGAAGATCACGGACAGGGCAATCGTCAATCCGAGCCGCGCCGAGAACACGAGGTGCCGACGGGGAACCGCCATGAGTGTGAGGTAATTTGAGCCGCTGACGAACTCCTTAGTAATCCAAGTGCACAGACCCAGGCCGAATATGAGGCCGGTGATGGCGATACTTACCGAAGGCGCGCTCGTCGCGAGAGTAAGGGCTCCGGCAGGATCCCTAGTCCAATCCTCTCGCACCAGATATCCACCCAGGGCGGACATCAAGGCTGACACGATTACAGCCGTTACCGTAGCCCAGGCGAAGCCGCGATGCGTCCTGAGCTTCAACCACTCGGCGGCCATGACCCGAACATAGGTCAGTTTCACCGTTTCGGGCCGTTCCGAAGTCGCCACCTAGACCACCGCCCTCGCGTCACGGCCATCTTCGCCCGTAAGGCCGAAGAAGACGTCCTCTAGAGTGTCCTGCCGGGGTTCCAGCCGGTCGAGCAGCACGCCCCCACGCAAAGCGACGGCCGATATCTGACGCGCGGTCACCCCGGAGACGACCGCGCCTCGTTCGCGGGGGAGCGCCGCGTACCCCTCGAGACCCAACAGTTTGATCAGCCGCTCGATATCGTCGGCTTCCACATAAACCGATTCGTCGGACGCCGAAGCCAATAGCGAGTTCATCGCATCGTCCGCGACCACTCGACCCTCGGACAGGATTACGACGCGATCTGCGGTGTTTTGAAGCTCCGACATCAGGTGGGACGAAAGGAGCACGGATCGCCCCTCGTTGACGTAGTCTTTCAGGAACTGTCGCACCCATACGACGCCTTCGGGATCCAGGCCGTTGACGGGCTCGTCGAGTACGAGATGGGTCGGCTCCCCGAGCAGTGCGGTCGCGATTCCCAGCCGTTGTCGCATCCCGAGGGAGAAGGTGCGGACCTGACGGTTCGCGACATCGCCCAAGCCCACCAAGCCGAGCAGGTCGCGACAACGTTGTCGGGGTATCCCGTGGGTGAGCGCAAGCCCACACAAGACGTTCATTGCCGTTCTATCTCTCGGAATCCACTCCGGTGTGATCAAAGCTCCGACTTTCGACATCGGAAGGAACGTATCGCGAAATGGTTTCCCGTCTATAGCGGCCGATCCCTTGCACGGCCGGATGATGCCCATAAGGATCTTCATGGCGGTCGTCTTCCCCGCGCCGTTCGGCCCAACCAAGCCGGTGATGGAGCCGTCTGGAACGGTGAAGCTGACGTCATTGAGCGCTGGTGTCTCACCGTAGTAGTGCGACACCGATTTGAACTCAATCAATCTAGTTCCCTCCAAGCTGTTCGCGTGCGACTTTCACCAAGGCGTACTCAAGGGAGTTGTTCGTCCAACTCATTTCCCCTTAAGCGGCGTCCGCCTCTGGCTGGATGACAATGTCGTTGCTCGCCGTCTGCCACGCCAAGAGCCTGCGAGCTCCCCCAGCGAAGTAGTCAAGCGAGGTGCGGTGCAAACCCAACCAGCGGTCCCACGGACGGACTTCACTCTGAAACACATGAACCTCAGTAAGCGGAAGATAGACGGAGGACCTCCCCAACAGTCCGCGACGGTAAAGTATTCCCTTCCCGTCTCCGTCTCGAATCAGTGTTGTGAAAGATGAGTTCGCGATCATACAGACAGTAGAATCACGAATGCGAGTACGATCTCGGCGTGTTGCCACATGCCCGACCCCGCGAGCATCGCGGTCGCGAGCGAGACCGTCACAAGCACACGCATGCCCGCAAGCAGCCACACGCCCCGGGGGTTCCCGGGTTGGCAAGCCACATCCGTGAGGACATCGAGCGGCTGAGCGGCTGCGTTCTAGGGATGGAACGAGGCGTCCTCACCGAACTGGAACAGGTTTCGTGCTGAGCGTTTGGCCCGGAGGTGCCGAAGAGCTTGACACAATCTGCTGGACACATCGCGATTGTCTAACTATAGTGTGCAATTGATAACTATAGTTGTCAATTAGAAATGGAAGTGTTCCATGCGCCCCCCACGAGTCCAGCGCAGCAGATTGAAATATCCGCTTGACGTGGTGCTTGGCTCCGCAGCTAACGTTCGCCTGATGCGGGTAGTCCTTCACGAGGTTGGCGGACCAGTGAGTGTCACCGATGCCGCTCGAATGGCGGGTCTGTCAACGACCGGTACGCGGAAGGCGCTCGAGCTCCTCGCAGGAGTGGGTGTAGTCGTGCGCGTGGGGACCGGCCGGGCGCAGAAGTACGGTCCAACAGGAGACGGCTTCTTCACACCTCTACTGAATCAGCTATTCCAGCAGGAGCAGCGGCAGTACGAGGAGCTGTTCAGGAGTCTGCGCGAGGCTGTAGGCATGCCGGAGGTCCGGAACGCTTGGTTGAGCGAGTGCTCAGACCCCGCTACGCGTTCGCTCGAACTCGATGTCGTGGTGGACGCCAAGGCGCTCGGATGGATCGGACCCGAACTCCGCACCCGCCTGATGCCGACCGAGAAGCGATTCGACATCATCATCGAAATCAACGCCTTCACGCGAGCCGACAGCCCCCCGATTCCCGCGGATGCCGCCCTGATTTGGGGTCCCGGTGAAGAGGTCGTCCGTGACCGGTCCCCCGGCGCACAGGCATATGCCCAGTCGGTTGAGCGCTCCTGGAGGATGGCCCAGGCCATCGCAGACATGATGAAGTCAGATCTCTCGCTCGCCCGTCGGGCCCTGCAGTATACGAACATGCTCCTGCATGAGGGGCAGGGCACCGCAAACAGCGACCTTGGCGAGTGGCGACAGCTGCTAGAGACCTACTCGGGAGAACGATTGCGCGACTTGCTGATATCGAGGAGTTCACGCGCCGATCGACTGCGCCGCAGCTCGCCATTCTTTGCAGTTCTCACCCCGGACGAGCGAGATCGATTGCTGCAAGAGATTGAGGGCAAGCGATGAGATACGACCAACTCTTGGACGCATACCTTCTGAGGTATCCAAGATTGCCAAGAGCAACGCTAGCCCTGAAGAGAAGAACGCCTGGTTGACGGCCTTGGGGACTCCCGCAATCCCTTTCATTCTTGCCGAGGTGGGAAGCGGACGCTCTACGCTTCGGAGCCTTGCGCTCAACGAGGTTCGCTGAGACTCCTGTCCGTTGGCGGGCAAGGACGTTGAAGCTCTGGTCGTCGAGCAGCACCGGCGAACTCGTGCTGCTACTCTGGGAAGGCGAACCCGGAGATGAAGATACTATGTTGCAGCCCATCTCAAGAAACGTTGGACAGCGTCATCAAAAGGCAGGCACATGGAGCTCCCAATCACGAAGAAGCTCGCCGCCGAATGCTTTGGCACCTTCTGCCTGGTGTTTGCTGGCACAGGTGCTATCGTCATCAATGACCTCAGCGGTGGTGCCGTGACTCATGTTGGCATCGCAGTAACGTTTGGGTTGATCGTGTTCGTAATGATCGCTGCCGTCGGGGACGTATCCGGCGCCCACTTGAATCCCGCCGTGACGACAGGCTTTTTCCTGGCGAAGCGATTTCCAGGACATGCGGTTGCTCCATACGTTGTTAGCCAAGTCATCGGCGCAGTCCTAGCGAGTATCACGCTTCGCTTGCTGTTTCCCGGCCATTCTGGTCTCGGGGGCACACTGCCGAGCGGATCGGTCTTTCAGTCCCTGGTACTTGAGGTGTTTCTTGCCGCTACGCTCATGTTCGTGATCCTCACTGTCACGACCGGGGCGAAAGAAAAGGGAATCACAGCGGGCATTGCCATTGGCGGGGCCGTCGCACTAGGAGCCCTTTTCGCCGGGCCGGTGTCTGGAGCGTCGATGAATCCTGCGCGGTCGCTTGCGCCCGCTCTGGTGTCCGGGCAGTTGGATGCTTTGTGGGTCTATCTGGTTGGGCCTACGCTTGGCGCGGGTTTGGCAGTGCTGACCTGCCGTTGCATCCGAGAGCCCAATTGCTGTCGGGGGGCCAACACGAGAGGGGCGCGGTCATGACGCTTCCCGTCAAGCGAGTGCTGTTTGTCTGTGTTGAGAATGCTAACCGAAGCCAGATAGCCGAAGCATTCGCTCGGATTCATGGCGGGACGGGCGTGGAAGCCTACAGTGCGGGTTCGCAACCATCCGGAGTGATTAACCAGAAGGCGATTGATTCGATGCGGGAGCTGGGGTACGACCTGGGTTGCCATGCGTCCAAATCGCTCGCTCAGATCCCGGATGTGGAGTATGACTTCGTGGCGACGATGGGATGCGGTGATGCCTGCCCAATGGTCCGTGCCAAGCGGCGGGAGGACTGGAGCATCCCGGATCCCAAGCAGCTCTCCCTCGACGAGTTCCGAGCGGTTCGCGACTTGATCGAAAGCAAGGTCAAGTCGGTACTTGTTGAGTTGGGGGTCGCCTGAGGAGCGGCTAGCCACACGAGGAGCGGCTAGCCGTTTCCCCTGCTTGCCCCGTGTGGTAACCTACACACCGCTACGCAACGCGGGTGTGGCGGAATGGCAGACGCGCATGGTTCAGGTCCATGTGGGGGCAACCCCGTGGAGGTTCAAATCCTCTCACCCGCACCAACAGATCAAGATGCGGCTCTACGGCGAAATCCGTGGGGCCGCTTGTGGTTGGACGGCCGGTCCGAGCCCGACATCCCGGAGCTTACGGTAGAGTTTCCAGCGCCTATTAACGATTGCGAACTCGCTTTCAAGCGGGCCGAGTGACTCGCTCGGCCCGAGGAAGAGGAAGCCATCTTCCACAAGCGAGGAGTGGAGGAGGGGCAGGATGCGGCGCTGGCCCTCTGGCTTGATGTAGATCAGCAGGTTGCGGCAGCTGATGAGGTCGATTCGAGGGAATGGCGGGTCGGCGAGCAAGTTGTGCTCGGCAAAGGAGATCATCTCGCGCAACTCCGGCGTGACGCGATACCCTCCCGCTTCCGGGATGAAAAACCGTTCGATTCGCTCGCGATCCATGCCCTCGAGCGCGTCGCCGCGATACCAGCCTTCACTCGCCTCGGCAAGTGAACCGCAGTGCACATCGGTCGCAAACAGCTTGACGCCACTGCGACCCGTTCCTGAGGATCCGAGCGCTTCGGCGAAGAGAATCGCGATGGAGTACGCCTCCTGGCCGGTCGCACAGGCAGGAACCCACAACCTGAGCTCATGCGAGACGGCACCGTCCTCGATCAGGGCGGGTATGACCTCGCGAGCGAGCACATCGAACGCTGCGGTGTCCCGGAAGAATCGTGTGACGCCGATGAGGAGGTCGTGGTAGAGGTTTTCGACCTCCGCGATGTCGTCTTCGAGCCGCTCCAGGTAGCGCTCGACGTGTTCGTAGCCATGAAGTCTCATCCTGCGTTCGACACGCCGGAGAATCGTGGTCGACTTGTACTCCGAGAAATCTGGTCCGAGCCGTTCATGGAGCAGGTCGAGGAGCGCGATGAGGATGTCGGGCGGCTCCCTGTCGAGTGTCAAACAATTGCCTCCTCGAAAACGCTTCGATGTGTATCATTGTACCAGTGTTATCCGGCACGTGCGGGGAACCCGGGTGTCAGCTGTCCATCAGCCGCGGGTACCTACATCACTGATCGTAGTGCGTGTTCAGTCAGAGGCGAGGGAGGTACCGTGGACCCATACACACCGATCCCAGGGAAGTGTATGTGGTGGCGGGAGACCTGGGTCGACGAGGACCGCTACGATCTGTCGGTCAAGGCGGCAGACAAACGAGTGCGCTGCACTTGCTTTGTTGAGGGGCGCGCGTGGACGCACCCGTGTGGCGAAGTGCCGCGAGAGTGCCCGGAGTCCGCGCATTGCAGGTACTACATCGTCGCTGGTTAAAGCGCTGCGCGCGCTCCTGGCGGCGCACCCGTGTATCATTCGGTACGGACCGCGGCCATTGGGAAAGCGATGACCGTCGGCCTTGAGCATCCATCCTGCCGAGGAGACACATGGGGTTCCGAGCACTCGGGCTGTCCGAACAGACGCTCGCCGCGATCACAGAACTAGGGTACGACACGCCTACGCCAGTTCAAGAGCAGGCCATACCGGTCGCGTTGGCCGGGTCTGACGTGCTGGCGTGCGCCCAGACTGGCACGGGGAAGACGGCCGCGTTCGTGCTGCCGATCGTCGAGCGGATGAGGCCGCGAGGGATTATCTCCGCGCTTGTCATCACGCCGACACGCGAGCTGGCGGTACAGATCGAGGAGGTTGCACGTACGATCGCAAAGCACACCGGGCACTCGGTACTTGCCGTCTACGGCGGCGTGGGCTACAAGGACCAGCTCGCGAAGCTTCGTTTCGGTGTTGACCTCCTCGTCGCCACACCGGGCCGCTTCCTCGACCTGCACGATCGCGGCGAGATCGATCTCTCCGCGGTCGAGATACTCGTGCTTGACGAGGCCGATCGCATGCTCGATATGGGATTTTGGCCTGATGTGCGCAAGATATTGAACCTTCTGCCCGAGAAGCGGCAGAACATGCTCTTCTCGGCCACGCTTTCGGGTGAGGTCTTACGGGTGATCGGCGGGGCGGTACGCGACGCGGTACGCGTCGACGTGGCACCGGCCTCAGTGCCGGTCGATGCGGTCGAGCAGTATCTGTATCCGGTGAGTTCCTCACAGAAGACCGAGCTGCTCGTGGCGTTGCTCCGTGAGGTCGACGAGTACCGGGCGATAGTCTTCACGAGGACAAAACTGCGCGCGGATCGTCTCACGGCGGCGCTGAAATCTAGCGGAGTCGATGTCGACACAATCCACAGTGACCGCACGCAGATCCAGCGCGAACGCGCACTCAAGGATTTCAAGCGCGGAAAGCACGCGCTGCTGGTGGCGACTGACGTCATGGCGCGCGGCATCCACGTCGAGGCGGTGACGCACGTCATCAACTACGACATGCCGGAGACGCCGGAGGACTACGTGCATCGCATCGGCCGTACAGCACGCGCCGGCGAGACTGGGGTGGCTATCACGTTGCTCGCGTACGAAGATCTCGAGCCGATGAGGGCGGTCGAGCGCGTGCTCGGACGAGCGCTTGAGACGCGCGATGTTGCGGGTTTCGAGTATGCCGATCGCGTCGTGCCACAGCCCGACCGGCTCGCCAAGAAGCGCAGCATGTTCGGGGGTAAACGTTCGGGGCGGCGTCCGGGTGGCACCGGACGCACACGACGCTTCTGACGCCGGTGGTGCGGCGAGTCCAGGCGCACGTGAGCGTCTCGGCAGAGCGGGTCGCCGAGTTCCGTGAAACGGTCTACGGGTTCTGGCGAGAGCAAGGAAGACACGACCTGCCGTGGCGGCTCACCCGTGACCCGTACGCCGTTCTTGTGAGCGAGATCATGTTGCAGCAGACCCAGGTCACGCGGGTCGTCCCGTACTACGAGCGCTGGCTTACCTCCTTTCCAACGCCCGACGCGCTCGCGGTCGCGCCCCTCGAAGCGGTACTCGAACAGTGGCAAGGACTCGGCTACAACCGGCGCGCGCTAGCGCTCAAACGCGCCGCCGAGATTATTTCGGCGGTCTATCGCGGAGCGGTGCCGCGTGACTACGGAGCGCTTGTGGCGCTGCCCGGGGTCGGACACGCGACAGCATCCGCGGTCCTGGCGTTTGCATGGGGGGATGCGCGGCCCTACCTGGAGACCAACATCCGCACGGTATTCCTGCACGAGTTCATGGCGGACGCCGACGGCGTGCCTGACACCGCGCTCATGCCTCTCGTGGACGCTGCGCTCGACCGGGACGACCCTCGGAGCTGGTACTACGCGCTCATGGACTACGGAGCGTATCTCAAGCGCACCCTTCCCAATCCCTCGCAACGTAGCCGTCATCACACTCGTCAATCGAGATTCGAGGGCTCCCATCGGCAACTGCGCGCCCGGCTCGTTAGGGCCGTGATGGCCGCGCCGGGCAGCGAAGTCGTCACGCTGGCCGAGGGGACAGCCCGCGGACTCGAAGACGTTGAGCGTGCTCTCGCCGAGCTGTCCGCAGAGGGGTTCCTCGCCGAGGAGGATGGCCGGTTCCGGATCGCCTGAGCTAGCCGCTCGAGTCTCCGCGTGTGTCGCCGGGCATGTTGCCGCCAGGGTGGAGCGGAGGCGAGAACACGTCTTCGACCTCCGTTTCTAGCACGCGGGCGACCCTGTCCGGCGGCAGGTCGTGGTCGCGGGCAAGGGTTGCTACGTCGTCGTGCTCGACGCGCGCCCGACGCGCCGCCCCTTCGCCCGCCACCTTCACACGCACTGGGCCGAGTGACGTGTCCACGGTGTGGTGCGAGCGAGGCGTGACTAGCCGCGTCATCGGCGCTATCCGCACGCCGAGGGCTCCCGTGAGATCTGCGAGTGCCGTCGCAAGACGTGTCGCGTCGCCCGGCGCGACAACGACGGTCAGCTCCGCACCCAGCCGCCCCTTCTTCATAAGCGCGGGTGACTGCCACGCGTCGAGAGCGCCAGCGCTTCGAATCCGCTCCAGACACTCGGCGAGATTTTCCGGCGAGAGATGGTCGATGGCGGTAGCGAGCACAGCTACGGGTTCCTCGGCCAGCCCACTTTCCGATGGTGACGGGCCATCGACGCCTGGGGTGATGTTGGTGCGATCGCCTACGAACAGGCGCGTGATGTTGGCCACGGGCGCGGTGTCACGTGTCCCAGCACCGTGGCCCGTGCGCCTGAGGAGCATTGCGGGAAGGGCGCCAAAGGAGCTGGCGTGCGCACGCACGAGCGCAGCGCCGGTAGGGGTCGTCGCCTCGCCCGGGACCGGGCCCGCGTGTACGGGCACCCCTTCGAGCAGCAACGCGGTCGCCGGCGCGGGCACGGGCAGCACTCCGTGAGCGGCTGTGACCGTGCCGAAGCCGACAGCGACCGGACCGCAGACGAGTCGATCGAGACGCAGGTCGTCGAGTGCGGCCGCGGTTCCAACGATGTCTGCTACCGAGTCAGCGGCTCCCACTTCGTGGAAGTGTACATCGGCGGGACTCGTGTCATGCACTCGCGCTTCCGCCTCGGCGAGTAGCTCGAAAGTGGCGAGCGCTCGGTCGCGCACGCGCGACGAGAGTGCGGCGGCGAGCAGCGTCTCCCGAATCTCAGCCCACGTGCGGCAGGGCGGTTCGGGCGTATGCGCCTCGACGCGAACAGACAGCCCGGCGACACCGGCACGGAGTACGGGTTCGACGCGTATCTCTACGTCGGGGGCGACCGCTTTGACCGCTTCGCGAACCACTTCGAGGGATGCGCCGGCGCCGATGCACGCCCCGAGGAACTTATCGCCCGAGACACCCGTTGTGCAGTCGAGGTAGCCGATCATGCGCACTCGTCGCAAGGCGTCGGGATGAGCTGATGCAACCGGTTGATCCGGTTGGCCATCACCGCGGCGCCGAAGCCGTTGTCGATATTGACGACCGCCATCCCGGAAGCGCACGCGTTCAACATGCCGAGCAGCGGGGCGAGTCCCGAAAAGCTCGCGCCGTAGCCGATCGATGTGGGCACCGCAACCACTGGCACACTGACCAGTCCGGTCACGAGAGATGGGAGCGCCCCTTCCATCCCCGCCACCACGATGATGACGCGGGCGCTGCGCAACACCTCTTCGTGAGCGAGCAGGCGGTGGACGCCGGCGACCCCCACGTCATAGAGGCGGGTGACACGGTTGCCCATGACCTCGGCGGAGATGGCGGCCTCCTCGGCCACCGGCGTGTCTGCGGTCCCGCCCGTGGCGACGACGATGTGACCTTCGGCGGGACGGCTCTTGCGGCGGTCCACGACGATGAGGCGGGCCTGTTCGAAGTAGCGAGCGTCCGCTGCGACCTGCGCGAGTGACTGGTAGTGCGACGCGTTGGCACGCGTGCCGAGAAAGACATCGCCGTGCTCGAGTATCTCTCGGCCGGCGTTTCTGACCTGGCGGTCACTCTTCCCCTCACAGAGCACGACTTCGACAAACCCGCACCGTACCGCGCGGTGGTGATCGATCTTCACGTCGCCGAGATCTGAGAAGGGAAGTGCAGAGAGGCGGTCAGCCGCGTCGGCGGCAGTCAGCGATCCGGAGGCGACATCTTCGAGCAATCGGGTGAGGCGGTCTAACTCCATGGCATGTCCTCGCAGGTAGATGGCCAAACGGGTGTGTCGTTCAGCGTTGCTGGCGATATACTCGTAAGGATGGCACGGTTTGCTCTCCGGTTCCAGGCCGGGTGGGACGTGTTACAAGCGCGGGAGCGTCGGTGGCCGAACACACGGATTCCAGTCGATTGATCGATGAGCGCGCCTACCTCGCGACGCGCGTGCTGCTCACGGCGTTCGCGTGGCTCTTGATCGCGGCGGGACAGGCGACTGGCACCCTTGAGCTTGCGAGTCCGCTCATTGTGAGCGGGGCGCTCGCCGCGACGATTGTCACAGCGGGAGTCGCGTTCGCGCTTATTGTGTCGAGCGTGAGGTTCGATCGCGTGCTCGTGTGGGCGGCGCCGGCGGACCTCGCCGTCCTTGCGTTGTTCATACCGGCTCTCCACGATTTTGGCGATCCCGTACTTGCTGTGGTAGTCGCGTTCGTGGCGTTTTACGGTCACATCCTCACGCGATGGCCGGCCACGTTCGTGACCGTCGTGGCTGCGGCTGTTTACTCGGTAGCCCATGTGATCGCGCACGAGCCGCTGCACTGGCACGGCGCGATGCTCCTCGGCATGAAGGCATGCGTGGTGGTTTTCGTAGGGGCGCTGTCAGCCCTTCTCAACGAGCGGTACCATGAGCGTGAACATCAGTACCGCGAGGCGGTGCACGAGCGCGGAGCCCTCGCCGAAGAACTGCATCACCGCGTGGACGAATTGCAGGCGATCTCGGATCTGACGTCGATCATCCACTCGAGTCTCGAAGTCGAGCATGCTGCCCCGAGCATCATGAGGATCCTCGGTATAGCTCTCGGCGTGGAGCGCGCGACCTTGATCGTGATGGATAAGCGCAGCGGCGATACACTCTTTCGCGGAACCCACGGTGTGTCGAGATTCCCGGAGGACACCCCGCGCGATCTCGCCGCTGTCGAGTCACTTGGACCGGAAGATCAGGTCCTGCTTGCTGGGCACCACCTCTCGTGCCGCTCCGTGTTCGAGCACCAAAGGTTCTCTGTCCTATTCTGCACGGACTCGGATGCGCTCGAACGCCTTGGCCAGCGTGATCTGGCCGTGTTGGGAGCGGTCTGTTCGGCGCTTGTCGTGGCGGTTGAGAACTCCCAGCTCTATAAGCTCAGTCTTCGGCTAGCGGTCACCGACGAGCTCACCGGCTTGAACAACTACCGTTTTTTCCAGCAGCGTCTCGATGAGGAAGTAGAGCGTTCGCGGCGCTACCATAACGATGTCTCACTGTTAATGATCGACGCCGACAGCTTTAAGGACTTCAACGATTCCTACGGGCACGTCGCGGGCGATGTCGCGCTTGCCGATATCGGACAAGTGCTTCGCGACGCCGTCCGTGAGGTGGATGTTGTCGCTCGCTACGGAGGAGAAGAGTTCTCGGTCATCTTGCCGGAGACTGACGGCGCGGGCGCGTTCGTTGCGGCCGAGAAGATCCGCGAGTCGATTGCCGCGTTTGAGTTCTTGGACGCCGACGGGAAACGAGGTCCCCGGTTGACCGTTAGCATCGGGCTTGCGTCGTTCCCTGAGCACGCCGAGGACAAGGAAGCACTGCTGCGCCATGCTGATGAGGCGCTTTACCAGGCAAAGAGGGTCGGTAAGAATCGCGTGCGCTCGGCCACGGCCTTCTTGAGGCGCAGCTGGAGCGACGCGTCGAAAACGAGGGGAGACGACGAGTGAACAACAGGTACGCATTTCTCGGCCCTGCGGGGACGTTTACCGAGGAGGCGCTGCGATCGCTTGGGATACCGGATCTCGAAGCAATTCCGTGTGTGTCGATCGAAGACGTATTCGCGACAGTGGAGCGCGGGAAGGCTGACGCCGGGATCGTGCCGATCGAGAACTCCGTCGAAGGCAGCGTGAACTCAACGCTTGACGCGCTCGCGTTCGACTGCGGCCTCACGATATCGCGCGAGGTCGTGCTCGACATCCACCATGCGCTCATCGCCGCCCCCGGGGAGTCGCTTGAGAGCACTTCGATCGTGGCGAGCCATCCGCACGCCACCGCGCAGTGCCGTAAGTGGCTTGCCGGAAACCTGCCGGGCGCGGTGGTGGAGGCCACCAACTCCACGGCCGAGGCGGTCCGCCGGGCGGTGGCTGAACCGGGGGTCGCCGCGGTGGGGACTCGGCTCGCAGCGGAGCTGCATGGCGGCGTGCTTCTCGCCGAGAGCATCGAGGACTTCGCGGGCAACCAGACGCGCTTCGTGGTGGTCGGCCGCCGCGCGCACGAGCCTACGGGTGACGACAAGACTACGCTCGCACTCTTCTTGCATGAGGACAGACCCGGAGCGCTCCTGATGATCCTTTCGGAGTTCGCGTACGGGTCGATCAACCTCACCAAGATCCAATCGCGCCCCACAAAGCGGGCGCTCGGCGAGTACATGTTCTTCGTGACACTCGAAGGTCACGCCGAGGATCCCGCCGTGGCGCTCGCGCTTGAGTGCTTGCGGCTGAAGCTCAGACGCGTGAGGGTGCTCGGGAGTTACCCGAGAGCACGGTAGTTGGATAAGCTGTTATGATATTCAGTATTATCGCCGTGTGCGCTGAACTGGGCGGTTACTATGCACCTGTTCGCCGCTGATCTCCATAACCACACACCCGCCTCCGCCGATCATCTCCGGCCAGAGACGAGCGCACGCGAGATAGTCGAAGCGGCGCTGGACGCCGGGCTCCACGTGTACGCGGTCACCGACCATTTCTCATGTGCGTTCGCTGGGGCGTTGTTGTCCGCGGCAGATCATGTCGCCGCCGAGACAGGCCGCCACCTGCTGATTGTACCGGGAGCTGAGCTCCGGGTGACCTTCCAGGAACATGAAGCGCACCTTACGGCACTCTTCGATCCGGTGAGCTACCAGCGGCTCTTCCCTGAGCTCATGGGCCTGATTGGCCGAAAGCCTCCGTACGCGGCCCGCGAGGAGTTGCCGTTCCTGACTGTCGAGCACGACCCCGTCGAGGTCGCTCGGATCATCCACGCGCTCGGAGGCATCGCATGTGTGTCGCACGCGGATCGCCCATTCGGTGGCTACCGGCTCATCGATACGCCCCTGTTTACCCGCCTTGCCGCAGAGCCTTCGGTCTTTGCGATCGATCTGCTCGATCCGCAGCGCGAGGGGTACCGCTTGCCGGGCGTAAGCGCGAGCCTTATCAGGTGTTCGGATTCCCACTCCTGTGAACGGATCGGCGCGCGCAGGACGATAGTGGCGATGGAGGCGCTGACGTTTGCCTCCCTCAAACGAGCACTCGCGAACGGGACCGTTGTCCCTGAGACGCTCGTTTAGGAACCCGGGCCGTTCGACTCCACGGTGAACGGTTCGTAGTCGTCAGGCCAGTGCACTCCCGTGTGTGTGGCGAGCAGACCTCCTGAGTAACGCACCGTCCCTCGCCAGTTAAGCAGCATCGGCATGAAGTCGGTGCCGCGCACATGGCCGAGTGAGCCGGCGGCGCACGCGAGTTCGTCGAATGCGGCCACTGAGTCGCGTTGGGCGGCATCCGAGATCACCGCAAGCGGTACCGGGTCGCCAGAGTGGATGAGCGACGTGCCGGAGGGTGTCCCGTGGTCGCCGGTCACGACGACGATCGTCCCGGCCGGAAAGCCGCGTCTGGTGGCGAGACCTTCCAGACCGGCGTCTATCGCGGCGATCACATCCCGTTTGAGAGAGGGGTTCTTCGCATGGCCGGCCTCGTCGGGCGCCTTGGTGTGCGCGAGGACGAAGTGCGCACCGGTCGCGAATGCATCTGCCGCCTCAGCGAGCCGCGCCCGTGTGTCGGCGGCAATGTCTGAGCCGAGAGGCACCATCCGGTGCGCCATGCCGAGTGCAAGCGAGAGTCCTTCGAGCACTCCGGACGCCGAGATAACACATCCGCGCATTCCGGTTTGCTCGGCGAATGTTGGAAACGCCGCTCCGCGCGCGGTCCACTTGATGAGCAGGAAGGGGGACGTCTCGTCGCCCGGGGCCGTACCGGTCATACCGCGCATGGCTGTGTACGCGTGGCGCAGGAACGCGGTAAGCGCCCGCGCGGTTAGGGCCGCTCTTCTGGGATCGCGGGCACCGCGCAGCGGGTGCACGGAACCAGCGAGCCAGCCGTCGTTGTGCGGATCGGTGTCGGTGATCTCCTCGCTCGCCTCGCCGCCAAGAAGCACTATCGCCTGCTCGCCGCACGTGTGGCGCAGGGTCACCGAGACGCCCTCGTGCTCGAACGTCTCAATCGCGGCGAACAGCTCGGCGGCGTGCTCGAGGCCGCCTTCAGGATAGCGCTCGACGATGGTGAGCGTGTCGTCGGGGTTGCGGCGTACGGTGACAAGGATCGCGTGGGCGCAGACCTGGCCCGGTGAGATAGGGATCCCCGCGCTGGTCGCTTCGAGCACTGCTCGGCCGGGGAATGCAAGCTCGTCATAGCCCAGAAGGACGAAGTGCGCGAGCTCGGTTCCGGGAGCGCGACCCCGTCCGAGAGGATGAAGTATCCCGGTAGTGCCCGCGGCGGCGATGGCGTCGAGGTTGGGGGTATGAGCGGCCGCGAGCGGAGTGAGGCCGCCAAGCTCGGCCCATGGGCGGTCGCCAAGACCATCGAGCATGACAACGAGCACGGGAGGAAGCACGCGGTCATCCATCGCCGAGCACCCGGCGCACGATTTCGTCCCACTCAGGCGCGCCGCCGCCATCGGCCTCCGTGCGCCACGCGTCGAGGACGGCCCGCCCTACTGGCTCGAAGTACCCGGCGAGGTAGTGCTGGTACGCATCGGTGGCCAGCATCACGCTTCCGTCGAGCCTCGTGTAGTTGCCGGAAAGCAAACACTCAAGCTGATCGCCGCCGTCCTTCCACGCGCCGGACGCGAGCTTCGCCACCTGCTCTCCGGAGGCGTGACGTATCGGTTGGAGCAGCTCGATGCCGACGTAGGCGAGAACTCGCACTGCCGCGTCGATGCCCTCGGCCGTCTGGCTGAGTTTGATGCGGCCGTCGTGCGTGTCGCGTTCGCCGGCGATGATCGGAACCCCGCCCGCTTCCCAAGCGAGCGGCACACGGAGCAGGTGCAGGTAGAGGTGGCACGCCAGACAAGGCGAGCACATGCCGTACCGGTCGGCGATCACGGTTGCGTAGCGGGCGTTCATCGCGGCCCAAAGACGTGGTTCTTGCAGGTAGACGGGTTCGAATACCTCGCAAGCACCGCCCAAATGAACGCGCAGGGCGTCGATTGTTCGCAGTGGCTGTTCCGCGTCGCCAAATTCGGTTCCTGTGAAAGCAATGGTGGGCAGCAACTGCGTGAAGCCCCGCGTGCGCACGGCCGCCACCGCGGCGGCAACGCTGTCGCGGCCGGCGATCTCGGCGATGGCGAGCCGGTTGGTGATCTTGGAGGTCATACGCGAAGGATACCCGAGTCAGAGAAGCGGTGCGTCTTCGCTATACTCCTCGGCAGGTTCGCGAAGCCACGCCCAGGGAGGCCTCGATGCTCGATGCCACATACGTCCGCGACAATGCCGAAGCGGTTCGCGCCGCGATGTCATCGCGTGGCGATCGATGGGACGTCGATGCCTTTCTCGCGCTCGACGAACGGCGCCGGGAACTCATTGGCCAGGTGGAGGCGCGTCAGGCACGGCGCAATGAGGCGTCCAAGCTCATCGGCGGACTCATGAAAGACGGCAAACGCGACGAGGCAGACGCGCTCAAAGAAGAGGTCCGCGTTCTCAATGGCGAGATCTCCCAGATCGAGACACACCTCGCCGAGGTCGACGAAGACGCTCGAGGACTGCTGCTGACCGCCCCCAACATCCCCGACGCGAGCGTGCCCGCAGGCGCCAGCGAGGAGGACAACATCGAGGTGCGCCGGTGGGGTACGCCGCGCGCGTTTGACTTCGAGCCGAAGGCGCACTGGGACTTAGGGCCCGAGACGGGCCTCATAGACTTCGAGCGCGGCGTGAAGCTCGCCAAGTCGCGCTTCGTGGTTCTTGGCAGGGAGGGCGCGCGGCTCACGCGGGCGCTCATCAACCTCATGCTCGATACGCATGGCGCCAACGGCTACCGCGAGTGGTGGGTGCCCGTTCTCGCCAACGCTGAGACGCTGACCGGCACCGGCAACCTGCCCAAGTTCGAAGACGACCTCTTCAAGACCACCGAGGGGCTCTATCTCATTCCTACCGCCGAGGTTCAGCTCACCAATCTCCACCGCGACGAGGTGCTCGAGGCGGCCACGCTCCCGCTCCACTACACCGCCTACACGCCGTGCTTCCGCGAGGAGGCGGGCAGCGCAGGCCGAGACACCCGCGGCATGATCCGCGTGCACCAGTTCGACAAGGTAGAGCTAGTCAAGTTCGCGCGTCCGGAGGAGTCCATGGACGCTCTCGAAGGCATGGTTCGCGACGCCGAGAACATCTTGGAACTGCTCGGTTTGCCCTATCGCACGGTAGTACTGTGCACCGGCGACATGGGTTTTGCCGCCGCCAAGACCTACGACATCGAGGTGTGGCTCCCAAGCTACAACGGCTACAAAGAGATTTCGAGTTGCAGCAATTGCACGGACTTCCAGGCGCGCCGAGCAGCCATCAAATACCGCGAACCGGGTGCGTTCAAGGGCTCGCGCTTCGTGCACACACTAAACGGCTCGGGACTTGCCGTGGGCCGCACGCTTGTCGCCGTCATCGAAAACTACCAGCGCGCTGACGGTTCCATCGAGGTTCCTGACGCACTCAGACCATACCTCGGCGGTCAGAGCGAGATCGTCCCTTACTAAGCGCGGCGGCCGCCCGTCAATCTGTGCTTCTCGGCGTGCGCCAGATCCCTGACCCGTACGGCCTGAGCAAGCCCGCAGGCGTTGCGATGACGGTGATGATCGCCATCTGTACCCAGTAGATGATCGGATAGAGGGCCGCCCACGCGTAGTAGCGGGTCACCTCGGGGTCGTAGCGGCGGTCGAGCGCAACGCCGACTCCAAGCTGCACGAGGGACATTGTGGCGATCAGCATGCCCCACCATGCCGGTACCGGTGTCGCGCCTAGGAGCGGAGCGCCGAGCGCCCACGTCACGAGCCACATCACCGTCAGCACAACGAACGTGTACGCCCACACGATCGACAGCGAAGCCTCGATGAAGACCGGGTAGATGCGCCTGTGTCGCCAGTCGAGCCAGATGTCGGAGTTGCGCCGGAGCACCTGGGCGAGCCCTTTGGCCCAGCGCAGGCGCTGTCTCCATAGTGACTGCAGGGTTGGCGGCACCTGCATGTAGACTTTGGCGCGGGGCTCGTATCGCACATCGAAGAAGTGGCGCTGGAACTTCCACGAGGTCGAGATGTCCTCAGTCGCCGCGTCGTGCACGAACAGGCCCACATGCTCGATGGCCCGGATACGGTAGAGCCCGATGACCCCCGAGACCGTCATGACTCGGCCCCACACGACCTGCGCTCGTTTGAGCAGGGAGACGATCGATGAGAACTCCACCGTCTGAATCTTGGCGAGTAGCTTGTCGCGGTTTCGCACGCGCGGGTTGCCGGTGACCGCGGCAAGCCGGGGGTTGCGCAAGAAGTGCGGCACCATCCACCGCAGCGCGTCCGGAGCCGGAACGGCGTCACCGTCGATGATCATCACGAATTCCCCCGTGACGAGCGGCAAGACGTCGTTGATGGCCAGGGCTTTGCCCTCGTTGAGCGTCTTGTGCACGACGCGCACGCGCGCATCGTCGCAGAAGGACAGCGCCTTTTCGAGGGTGTCATCAGGAGAGCCGTCATCCACGATGACGATCTCGAGGTGCGGGTAGTCCATCTCGAGGAGACCGCGGATCGTCCGGCAGATGGTGAGGCCCTCTTGGTATGCGGGCACGAGTACGGTGACCGGCGGCAGCCCCTCGTTGGGGATTCGGTAGAAGTCAGCGTCTTCTTCCCGTTCCCGGCGGAACCAGTAGATGAGCGAGGTCCACACCCACATGAGCGCCGAGAAAAGCGGATAGAGGGCGAAGAACGCCGCCGCGGCGATGTAGACAGGCGACTCGGCTATGCTGAGCACGATGTCGTGCACGACGCTTCCTTTTCATCTGTTGTGGCCGGAGGGCGGGTGCCAGGCTCGTATGATTTGATCGGCCCGTTTGGGCCTTCGAGCACACGCACGATGACGAAACGTTCGTAGGCGAGCGTGTCAAAATCCGCGATCACGGTGCGGTCGAGCGTGTCACGGGAGTAGTCGTGCCCTCCATCGGGGATGCGCATGCGCGGCCCCTTTCGGTGGTAGAGCCTCACGTTGTAGCGGACCCACAACGACGTCGAGACAACGACGAGCAGACTGAACGCCGCAATGGCCGCGATGTCTCGCAGCTGGTCCTCGATCGGTCCACGCAGCGCGAACGCCCACCACCACATGGCGGCAAACGCGAGCCATGCGGCGATGGCGACGAGTAACTGGAACATCTGTGAGATGCGAGCCTTCATGGGCCCTTCTCCTGAAAATGCAAACGGTCAAACGCGTTGCTAATGGTGGTATCGGGCGTGGAGCGAGCTTGCTACAGCGACCACCGCGCGCTATTTCCGGAAATGCGGCGGCGCCTCGGCTCGCCGCCGGGGAAACATAACTGCAGTGAAGCCCCTCGCCGCCACTGGAGGCACCCCCATGCCTGAGCAGCGCATGCCCACCATTTTAACCGTCTTTGGCGCGACCGGCGACTTGATGGCCCGCAAGATCGTGCCGGCGCTCTTTTACCTCGCGAGGAAGGGCGTACTTCCCGAGCGGTTCGCCGCCGTTGGCTACTCGCGGCGCGACTGGAGCGACGACGACCTGCGCACGCGCGTCAGCGAGATGCTCGCAGAACGCTACCCCGACGCGCCGGTAGCCGACGTCGAGAAGTTCTGCGCACGCTTCACGTACGCGCGCGGCACGTTCGATGACCTGTCTGGCTACGGTGGGCTCGCGCGGCATCTGCGCGCTATAGAGGAGCAGTGGGACGTGTGCGCCAACAAGCTGTTCTATCTCGCGGTCCCGCCCGAGCACTACCGCACGATCTTCGAGCGTCTCGCTGAAAGCGGCCTTACCGAGCCGTGCAGCGATCTGAGCGGCTGGACGCGTGTGCTCGTGGAAAAGCCGTTCGGTGACGATGAGCGCACGTCACGTGAGCTCGACGAGTTGCTCGGCGGTCTCTTCCTTGAAGAGCAGGTGTACCGTATCGACCACTACCTCGGCAAAGAGATGCTCCAGGGGATCATGAACTTCCGGTTCACCAACAATCTCTTCGAGTCGTCGTGGAATCGTGAGGCGATCGAATCAATCGAGATATCCCTGCTCGAATCGATCGGCGTGGAGCATCGAGGCCGTTTCTACGACGGAGTAGGCGCGCTTCGCGACGTTGGCCAGAACCACATACTCCAGATGCTTGCGCTCATCGCTATGGACCAGCCACATGGCCGCGATGCGGCCGCGATTCGCGAGGCGCGCACTGGGTTCCTGCGAACGCTGCGCCCCCTTTCTTCCGATCAGGCCGCTCACGCCAGCTTCCGTGCGCAGTACGAGGGATATCGCGAGATCGAAGGGGTCGCCGCCGACTCGATGACCGAGACGTACTTCAGGATGCGCTTCGAGCTTTCCGGACGCAGGTGGAGCGGGGTGCCGGTCACGGTCGAGGCGGGCAAGCGCCTCGGTGAGCCGCGCAAGGAGATCGTCGTCACCTTTCGCAATCCGCCGGTCTGCATGTGCGAGAACGGGACGCACGTGCGCAACCGTGTTGTCTTCCGCCTCGAGCCCACCGACTCGATCTCCATCACGTTTTGGGCCAAGAAGCCCGGTTTCGAGCACGAGGTCGAGGAGCGCACACTCGATTTCTTCCTCTACGAGAAGGCCGAGAAGGTCCAGTATGTCGAGGAGTACGCCACGTTGTTGCTCGACGCGATCGACGGCGACCAGACGCTCTTCGTTGCGACAGCGGAGGTGGCCGCGATGTGGGCGTTTATCGATCCGGTCGTCCGTTCATGGGAGGAAAACGCCGTCCCGCTGCACACGTACGAGCCGGACTCCGCCGAGGTCACCACACGCGCTACCGAGGCGCTTGCCGCCCCATCATTGAGGGGTCAGGTGGGCATCGTGGGACTCGGCAAGATGGGCGCCGCGCTCGCTCTTAATATGCGTGAGCGGCGGTGGGAGATAGTCGGCTACAACCGTTCCGCCGACAAGACCCGCCAGCTCGAATCCAGCGGCATCCGTGGCGCGTACTCGCTTGCCGAGCTTGTCTCGGCGCTCGACCCGCCCCGCATCGTGTGGCTCATGCTCACTGCGGGCGGACCGGTCGACGAGATCCTCTTTGGGTCCGGCGGGCTTTCTGATTTACTCGACTGCGGCGACATCGTCATCGATGGCGGCAACTCCCGCTTCGATGCCGCGCCCATCCGCGCCGCGCACCTCGCCGAGCGGGGCATCGGCTATCTTGACTGCGGCACGAGCGGCGGTCCCGCGGGCGCGCGGAACGGGGCGTGCCTCATGATCGGGGGGCGTGCCCAGCACTTCTCGGCGGCAGAAGCGCTCTTCGCGGACGTGGCGTTGCCCGGCGGCTATCGCTTTTTCGAAGGCCACGGTGCGGGACACTTCGTCAAGATGATTCATAACGGCATCGAGTACGGGATGATGCAGGCCATAGCCGAGGGGTTCGCGATGATGCGCGAGAGCGACTACGAGCTCGATCTTGAGCGCGTGGCCGACGTCTACCAGCATGGGAGCGTGATCGAGTCGCGGCTAGTGGGCTGGCTTGCCGAGGCGTTTGGGGTGTGGGGCGAAGAGCTCGACGGCGTGAGCGGGGTGGTGGGGCATACCGGCGAGGGCGCTTGGACGGTCGAGTTCGCCGAGGAGCACGGGCTGGAGGCGCGCGTCATCCGCGGTGCGCTCCAGTTTCGCCAGGCGTCCGAACGTGATCCGAGCTACGCGGGGCGGCTGCTCTCCGCGATGCGTAACCGCTTTGGCGGACATGCCGTGTGAGCCTAGGGGATCTTACTCGCTTCGAGAAAGCGCTCGATGGCGGCGAGTCCCGAGGACACGTCGGGAACCACCGCAAGACGCTCGCCTCCGATGCGCCGCGGATGTTCGCCCGGGTCCCAGCCGATGACCACCACCGGGCGCCTGGAGTTGAGGGCATGTGCGATCTCCGACAGGGTGCCCGCGCCGCCTTGCAGCGCGACGACTACGTGGCTTGAGAGCACGTTGATCACGTTGCGGGCATCCCCCATGCCGGTCAGCACGGCTAGGTCGACGCCCGGTGCGATACCGGAGTGGTCGTCGCCGGGGAGAATGCCGACGACGAGTCCGCCCATGGCCGAGGCGCCCTCGGCCGATGCGGCCATCACTCCGCTGTCGCGACCGCCGTTGAGTAGCACCCATCCGCGCGCGGCTATCGCGCTGCCCAGCTCGCGGGCGAGCGCGCATGTCGCCGCGTCGGCGTGTCCGGCTCCCATGACCCCGATGATCGTGCGCATCCTGAGCCCTCCCAGTGGGAGTGTAGCGCACACAGGCGTGACAGCCGCCGTGTCTACTCGAGCCCGAAGATCACCGTGACCTGAGCTGTAATGTCGAGTTGTCCCGGTTCGACAGGAACCATATCCGCCGCATAGGGCGCCGCGCCCATCTCAGCGCGATAACCCCAGACCGGTGGGGCCGAGACGACCGTTTCGGTCAGCGTTCTGACCGCCCCGAGAGACCTGCCGCCCGCCCGCGCCATGGCTTCCGCGCGTGAACGTGCGTCTGCGACCGCGTCTTCGATGGCCTTGGCGTTTGCGTCCGCGTCATCGTCGAGCGTGAACATCGGCCCGCTGATCTCTGTGCTGCCCGCGTCACTCGCCGCCGAGATCACCTGACCGACGGTCGCAAGGTCGCGGACCTTCACCCTCACCGAGATCGAGGCTCGGTATCCGGTGACACGCGGCCCTTCGCCTTCACGTTGCGCGTACTCGGGATAGACGCGCACATCCGCGGTCTGGATATCTTCCCCGGCGACCCCAGCTTCGCGTACCGCCGCGGAGATCGCCTCAGCGACTTTGGAGACCGCCGCGAGCGCCGTCTCGGCCTGGGGGGCGCTCTCAGTCGCACCGAACGTGAGTACCGCCGTGTCCGGAGGTGCGAGGGCGGTTCCTTGGCCGTGGGCGGTGACCGTATCGGGCATCGCGGCATCTGGCGACGAAACCACCGTGGTGGTACCGCATCCGCTCACCGCAAGCGCCATCACCACGATGAGCGCAAGCGCTCCGGCGAGACGTGTTCTTCGCATCATGTCCTCCTCGGCAGGGTACCGCCGACACCCCTTCTGGTGACGGCTTACATCGAGTGAGACGTCACGGGGACGGTGCTGGTTCACGCTGGGATAGCGATTACCGCGAGAACGGCGAAAGCCCCGCGCGAGGCGGGGCTTTCGGGTGGTACGGTGGCGCGCCCTGAGAGATTCGAACTCCCGACCTTCTGATTCGTAGTCAGACGCTCTATCCGGCTGAGCTAAGGGCGCATACCCGAAACGGGCTGTGCAATCCTGCCAGGATGCAGGTGTTATGTCAACTGGCGGAGAGTGAGGGATTCGAACCCTCGAAGGAGCGGTTAGCCCCTTACTCGCTTAGCAGGCGAGCGCCTTCAGCCGACTCGGCCAACTCTCCGTCGTGCGCGTCATGCGGACGTGCCGAGATATTGTAGCAGGGGCTTGTTTTGCGCGACAGCGCGATGGCGGAGGGGGAGGGATTCGAACCCTCGGAGCCTTGCGGCTCGCTGGTTTTCAAGACCAGTGCATTCAACCACTCTGCCACCCCTCCGTGCGCAGGAAAGTGTAGCATGCGAGGTATGGATGCAGACGAGATCTACATGCGGATGGCCCTCGATGAGGCCCGATCAGCCGAGTCGATCGGAGAGGTTCCCATCGGAGCGGTGGTCGTGTGCGAAGGAGCAGTAGTCGCACGCGGTCACAACCGGCGCGAGATCGACTCGGATCCCGCCGGTCACGCGGAGTTTATCGCTATCAGGGAGGCTTCGCGCAAGTTGGGGCGCTGGCGCCTCGCGGACTGCACAGTCTACGTGACGCTTGAGCCGTGCCCGATGTGTGCGGGCCTCATGCACCAGGCTAGGATCGCGCGCCTCGTCTACGGGGTTTCCGATCCCAAGGCAGGCGCTGTGGGCACACTCTACGACCTCTCCAACGACGAGCGCCTCAACCACCGGTTCGATGTCACGCGCGGTGTCTGCGAAGCGGAGGCGGGGGCGATGCTGTCTGATTTCTTCCGGCGCTTGAGAGAGCGCTGAGAGGCGTGTAGGCGACGACGTGAAGGATGCCGTATGCTTAAACTCGCGATGCGTACCCCGGTTTCCGCCGAGACGAGCAGATTCCTACCGGATGGAGGCGCGATGATGAGGCCTGCGAGGTTGGTGATGATGACGGTCGCGGTGCTTTGTGCGGCTCCGGCGTTTGCCGTGGCGACTTCGGAGAGCGCCGTCACGGCTCCGGCGTGGCTTGGTTTTGGGATGGGAGGCTTCGCGCTGGTTGTCTCGGCGTTGCTTCTCGTCGAGGTCGCGGCGTTGAGGCGCCTAGCCGAGGGCTCGGCCTTCTCCGACAACATGGCGTACGTGATGGCGGGGATCGTCGCGCTTGCCGCCTCGGCGCTTGCGGGATGGGTCGCGCTGCTCGATCCGGTGGGGTTAGGCGGCGATCTCGTCAGCATCGTGTCCGACGCCCTGGTAGGCGTGGGGATGGTTCTCCTCGGCGTGTACTTTTTCCGGGTGCGCCGGGCGATGAAGCGTTACCTGTCGGTGCTCTCAAGCGTCGAGCCGCTCGCGTCGGTGCAGTCGGATGCCACCGCCCGCGAGGAGCCTCCGGGTGTCTAGCCTGCTTGCGACACGTATCGAAGAGGTGCTACGGCCTGTGATCGGCACCGTGCTCGCGACGGTGTCTGTCGATGTCGAGGCGAAACGCATCGGGAAGTCGGTGGACACATTAGAACGCAGGGATCTGCCCGTGATCGCCGAGAATCTCGCCGAGGCGCTTAAGCTGGTCGTTGGACCGGACGTCGCGATGGCCGCTTCACAGCGGGTACGAGAGCTACTCTGACACCGTTCGTTGTGCTCGCGATGGTTTACAGCGAGTCATCCGCGTCTTGTGGCGGGCACGGCGCGCGTTCGGGCAGCCACACCGTGAACGTCGTGCCTACCCCCGGTGTGCTCTGTGCGCCTATCCGTCCGCCGAGGATCTCCGTCAGGCTTCGTGCGATCGCGAGGCCGAGTCCAGCGCCCTCGGCGACATGCCCGTCTGGGGGAGCGAGCTGCGCGAACTCCGCGAAGATCTCTTCAATCCTCTCGGGGGGCATGCCAACGCCGGTGTCTGCGACCGTGAAGCACGCCCCGCCGTCGCCGGTGCGGCGGATCGAGAGGGTGACGATCCCGCGCTCAGTGAATTTGACCGCGTTGCCGAGCAGGTTCATGAGCACCTGCTCGATACGGCCCGGATCGGAGAAGATGTATCCGGCGTCGTCAATCTCCGATTCGAACGCGAGTCCTTTGAGGCGGGCCAGTGGCTCCGCGTAGCCGGTGAGGTTCTCGCCGATACTTTCTAGGTCCACGAGCTCGCATCTCAGCTCGACGCCGCCCGCCGCGATCACGGAGATGTCGAGCAGGTCGTTGACGAGGCCGAGCAGTTTGACGCCCGACCGCGAGATCATGCGAAGCTGGGTCTCTTGTTCTTTGGTGATATCTCCCGGAACCCGTGAGAGCAGGACTGAGCTAAAACCAATAATGGAGTTGAGCGGAGTTCGCAGCTCATGGCTCATCCGCGCGATGAAACGGTCCTTTGCCTGCGTTGCTTCCACCAGCTGTTGGTTGGTTTCCACGAGCTGCGTTGTTCTCCGCTCGACCGTCTCTTCGATGTCGCGCTTCGCATCCCGGAGAGCGTGCTCGACCGTTTGCCGCTCGGCAATCTCTGACAGCAGTGCGCTGTTCGACGCGGCAAGCGAGGCAGCCATCTCGTCAAATGCGCGGGCTACCTCACGGATCTCGGTTCCGCGCATCTCACCGAATCGGAACTCGAGGTTGCCGGCAGCCAGTTGTAGCGCCCCCTCGCGCAGTCGCGACAGCGGGCGCGAGACAGTCCTCCAGTTCCACCACGAGGCCGCGCCGACGGTGAGTATGGCGGCGAACGCGATCAGGCCGCCGATCATCGAGATGCGTGATTGAATCCGGGACTGGTCTTCCGAGAGCGTGGCACGGAACTCCATGGTGGCGTTAGAAAGGTCTTGCTCGGTGAGCCGGAGTTGCTGGGCGATGCGGATCCCGTGGGCGTCGAGGCCCGTGTGCAGTAGTTCCGGGTTCGCATCGACGTGGCCAGTGAGTGCGGTGAACAGTGTCGCGAGGCGTTCGTGATAGGGCACGAGTTTGTCGGACAGGGCGACGACTGTTTCGTCGCATCCGCCGGTGGTGGCGAGCGCTTCACCGAGCGCTTCATGTTGCGACCACCAAAGATCGGCCGTTTGCTTGTCGGGGGTCACGGTGTAGTCGCCGGTCAGTAGGGCGAGCTCGAACACCGCGATAGAGATCTGCCGAGCGCGAGTGGCGCAACGATCCCAGTGCAGGGACTGCGAGACTGAAACGAGCAGTACCGTCGCGAGCGCCAAGGTGAACAGGGACGCGAGCACCGCGACGGCTGTCATCCGTGCGCGAATGCTCATGGCGAGCGCGAGGTTAAGCCGCATGCGACACCTCTCCTGCGGTACCGCGAACGACGGTGGAGCCAATTGTGCTGCCTGCTCCTCCGAGGCGATACCCTTATCAGAGATTATGCGCTGTTTTACGTGCTTCGACACGCTGAGGCAGGGAAGCCGCCTGGGCTGCGGGAGCATCGCTCGGAGCTGAGGTGCCGCGCTGCGGTGCGAATTGCGGTGCGAATTGCCCGCACAGCGCCAGCCCGATATACTCGCGGGTGCCGCTCGACGGTGCCCGCAAGCGAGCACCGTCGCACCACATCCGGAGAGCTGGCCGAGCGGCTGAAGGCGCACGACTGGAAATCGTGTATACGGGCTTGAACCCGTATCGAGGGTTCGAATCCCTCGCTCTCCGCCACTGCACGCTACGACGGGAGCGCTCCCCAGAGGGGCGCAGAGGGGCGCTCCCGTTGCCCGGCTTGGCCGCCCTCGCTATACTCGCCTTTGCGTTCGCGGCCGCCTCGCGCGGCCCGCGCCACCGCGGAGAGGTGGCAGAGTGGTTGAATGCGGCGGTCTCGAAAACCGTTGTACGGGCAACCCCCGTACCGAGGGTTCGAATCCCTCCCTCTCCGCCATTGTGATGTCTCAGGACATCGTGGACAGATGTGTCACGACATCGTGGACACATCAGAACGACCGATGGCCTGATAGTTCTTGGTCGGATCGAGGGTGAGGTGCCTCAGCACCTCACCCTCTTCCGTCAAGATACGGACATCGAGATCGAGGAGACCCTAACACTTCAGACGGTACTCATTTCGGGGGCCGGACCAGCCGGCGATGACTCGCGGTAATCTAGTGGACCACCATGACAGGGCATTTAGACAATCGAGTGACTTTGTCCGCAGTGCTCCCGATGAGTATTCTGCTTATGCCGGTCAATCCAGTGGTTCCCATGACGATGAGGTCCACTTTCTCGCGTTCGGCCACCTTAAGGATCGTCTCGGTCGCTCTTCCATGTTCAATCAGTGTGGTCACCCTCACACCTTGCTCTTCTCCGAGTGTTGCGGCGATCTCAAGGCCGGCCTCGGCCATGAGAAGCGACTCTGGTTTTCCGATCCTGTCGTAGTACTCGGTCAATATGCCATGAACATCTACGGACTCATCCACTACGTGCTTGTCGGATCCCAATTGAGCAAGCACGTCGTACCCTCGCGCACCTACATCAACCAAAGTGGTGTTGACGCTGAGTGCGAGAACGTCTGCGCCCTTATCCCGCGCCATCTCTATGGCATGCCTGATCGCACGTATCGACGGCTCCGAGCCATCGGTCGCGACCATGATCTTCTTGATCTTCTCTATCTCAGTCATCATGCTCTGCCGTCTCCTTCAACCTCTAAGTGGAATGTGTCCCCTTCTTTCAAGACCTCCCTTAGCATCGGCGCCTTCAGACCTGGTCACCAAGGGAATGGACTTGCTACGACTCCTATATGAGCGCAGGAATTCCGGGGATCAGTCCCGCAGCCGCCATCGCAACCGTGCATATCACCCACATCGCAAGCGGTATGGCAACGCGGTCAATGGGCACCAAGCTTCTTGTCCTCTCGGCGTCCCCAAGTACGCCACTGTTATCAAGCAGCATCGCCAGCGACCATCCGAACACCGGGTTGATGAGCGCTGAGCCGAATATGCATAGCCCTGCACCCCAAGAATCCATCTTGGTCTGAATCATCTGCATACCGGCTTCGAGTAGCGGGAGAAACACCCCGACAATGAGGGCAACCCTGAGCATCGGCGGCCATACTGCCATATCCATCGGATACCCGATAAGAGATGCAAGAATACAGCCGATTCCTGTCAGTATCGCACCCGCGGGAATCGGTCGCTTGGCGATTCCCGCGGGGATTATGTAAGTTCCCCACGACGACGTGAGATTTCCGCCGCCCAGAACGCTTCCGACTGCTTGCCGCACAGAGCAGACGACCATCGTGTCGTCGACGTGCATGAACACTTTCTCTGATCCCTTTGGATAGTTCACTTCCTGGAAGATGCGGTGACTCAGGAAGTCCGGGGGCCACATGGCGATCGCAAGTATGGCAAACGGCAATACTGCGATGAAATGTCCAAGGTCCGGCATCCCCAGCATCCATCCGGTACCCTCTCCCCACCAGTAGAACGGATTCAGGTTCGGAATGCCTGGCGAGGTCTTGAATTCAAAGGGCGCACCCATAGACAGTGCGACAGTGACCGCAAAGAACGAGCACAAGGGTATCGCCATCCATCTCTTACCTATTCTTGCCAGGTACGTGTATAGGATGATCGTCACGAATATGACGACGAGAAATACCAGCTCAAGGCCGAGTGGTTTTGCCCATGCCCTCAACGCGTCTATCTGTCCTAGCAACCCTGTCAATCCCAAGAACACAAGCAGCCCCCCACGCACGCCGATTCCAGTCAGGTTTACTAGTCTTGACCCACCCTTCATCAATCCAAGCATCAGCCCGAATACCCCGACCATCACACCAAGAGCAAGAGGATGGCCCCCGGCAAGAGCGATGAGTCCGATCAGTGGGAGCATCGGTCCATGGCTTCCCGGAAGATTCACCCGTGGATTCAGAAATCCGCTGACGGGAATGACGAAGAGCAGCGCCGCGATCAGCATCTCGAATCTTACGTTCTCCACCACGAACTCCGGCGTAAGACCAAAGCCGGCTGCGAATGCTGAGACGATCGCCGTCACCATGACGATCTTCCCGATCGTCCCGGATATCGCAGGGACGATATCCTCGACTTCGAAATTGAAGTCTCGCATCGGAAGGTTGAGAGCCCATCGCTTGGGTCTCATTGTCTTCAGTTCATTCTCCAGGTATTCATCCCTCGTCGCGAATGAACTCTCCGGTCTATGAAGATTCCTATATGTGCCCTCTTCTACCACCTGATCGACTCCTTCGACGGCCGCGTCCCGTGGAGTGGCGTGACTCCCGCGAGACCCTTCAATCCCTGAAGTCTACTTCACTGGCGCGAGCAGGGTCGCGGCCCCGCTCGCGCATCTTCTTGATCAGTTCGACGTCGACCATCCCGAGCACTCGCTTCCTCCTGCCGTCGGCGTGGTCCCGGAAACACACGGGCTCTACGCGCGACGGTACAGGCGTCGGTGGGGTGGTCGAAGTCGGACCTCAATCTGCAGGTCGCCGACTACATCTCGTGGGCGGTTTACCGCAAGTGGAACTCTGGTGACCTGCGGTCGTACCGGATCATCGAGCAGTGCATCCGGTCCGAGGCGGATCCGCTTGAGGGGCATGCCGAGGAGTACTACTAGCGGCCTCAGACATGCGACCACCCCGGCTATCCGCTTGCGCGGAAGAGCTCCATGAGCTCTTGTCACCAGGGTGGAACCTTTTCACGGTGAGTATACCCAGGTGGGCGCGAGCCCGCAATCACACCTGGGCCAGCCTGGGTGTGATTGCGGTGGTGAATGAGCCGGGGATGGCTCTCATCGAAGTCAGGACATATGACCCGCGTCCACTGGCTGTCGCCAACATTGTAGATTCGCTCTTACCGTGCCTCTCACCGCGAGGATGTGGACGAGCGAGTCGAAGGAGCAGGAATGTTCGTGGTAGGAGGAATGACGCGGTTCCGTGACCACTTCAGTGCGTACGCTGACCGGTACGTGCCTATCGGCGGAATCAGGTGCAGATCCCCGCTCAGCGCGCGCGGGACTTCCTTCCCCCGGTCCCAAGGCGACTCATGAGGGCGTCGTCAGGCAGCCCGTTCTTACTCCAGCCGCGCTGACGGTAGTAGTCGCGCTTGAGCGACTCGAGCGGCACAGCGCCCCTCCCGCCGCCGTCCGGCTCTTGCTCACGTGTCAGCCGCTCCGGCAGGGTGTCGGCCGAACTGTCGACGCCAAAACGTGCCTGCAGCGCCCGCTCGAGATTGTAGGCGCGTTCACCGACCGCCCAAAAACCGCCGAAGCCATACCGCTCACCGGTCGCGAGTTCGATCGCCCTGATATGCGGGATAAGAGGCATGGGGATGCGGAGAAGGCCCCGTGGCGCGATGCGCATCAGCCGCAGCACAACGGCCGCATGCCGGAAGAGGATCGCAGCCGAGCGGCCCCAGGCGCTCTTGGGCGTCGCAACGAGCGAGCCGGGCAGGACGCCGAGCGTGGTGAAAAGACAGCTCCCCGCCGAGGAAATCGCCTCCATGAGGTCCTGGAAGAGCACCACCAGCGCCGCCTTGCCCTTCGGTGAACGGCCGTCCATCCGCAGAGCGAGCCCTTCGAGGGCCACGCCGTAGCCGCCGCCAAGATGACACCCGCCGCGGTTGGCGACTGCGTACCCGAGACCCTGACCCACAGCCCGGCGTGGCTCGTACGCCGCGATTTCCAGACCCTTCACGTTCATGGCGAAATCGGCCCCACCGTAGCGCTCGGCCAGCGCCCGGCTTCCGTCGGCAAGCTCATCGCCCAGGCCGCGACGGTACGCGATGTCTTCGAAGGTCGCCGCCAGCCCGTCGGTTCTGCCGAACTCCAGTCCGTTGTCCCACAGCCCCCGCTCGGCGGCTTCCATGGCAAACGAGATCGTCCCGCCCGTGCTCATTGTGTCCAGGCCAAGCTCGTCGAGTATCTCGTTCCATTCGATGATCCGGTCGAGGTCAGGGTTGTCGAGGTTGGCGCCGAGCAACACGAGCGTTTCGAGCTCGGGTCCCTTGATGCGCCGACCATCGAGTTCAACCACTCTTCCGCAGCGGATAGGGCAGCTTGTGCAGCCGGCCGTATCCACGAGGCGCCGTGCCGCGAGGGCCTCCCCATCGATCTGCCCCGCGCCATCGAAACGTCCGTGTTTGAAGTTACGGGTTGCGACAATTCCGAGATCTTGCATCGGCTTGAGGAACCCCGCGGTTCCTAGGCGCGGAAGTGAGCCGCCGGCGATCGGATGGGCTTTGAGCGCCGCGCTCCACTCCTTGATGTGCTTGCTATAGCGTTCGGGCTCGGCGACGGGAGTCCTCCGGGTGCCCCAGGCGGCGATGCCTTTGAGGTTCTTCGAGCCGAACACCGCACCCATGCCGGCGCGGCCGGCGGCGCGGTCGTCTGAGAGAAGACACGCGTACGCGACGAGGTTCTCGCCGGCAGGCCCGGCGACGATGGTCCCGCAGCGTTTCCCGACGCCCTTGCGGAGCGCGTCCTGGGCTGCGGTTGTCCTGAGTCCCCAGACATCTTTGGCGTCGTGAACGGTCACGCCTTCCTCGGCGATCTCGAGCCAGACAGGCTGTGCGGCAGCGCCTGTCACGATCAGTGCATCGTAGCCCGCACGTTTGAGGTGCGTGCCGAACGAGCCCCCGCAGTTCGAGGTGGCGGGCAGGCCGGTGAGCGGCGAGCGAGCCGCAACGCTGAAGCGGGATGACGACGGCGCGCCGGTGCCGGTAAGCGGCCCCGTTGAGATGACCAGTACGTTCCCCGGTTCGAGCGGGCCGGCATCTGTGGGCAGGATGTCCGCGAGTATGCGTGCCGCCATCGCCTTTCCGCCGAGCCAGGTCCGGTACTCCTCATCGCTCCAGGGGTAATCGCGAATCTCCCCGCTGCTCAGGTCGACAGCGAGCACGCGGCCCATCCAGCCGCCCCGCAGCGTCACAGCGCACCTTCAAGGATCGCGACGAGCTCCTCGTAGGTCGGTTGTTTGATGTTCATCAAGAGCGCCGCGTCATCGAGCGCCACAGACGCGATCTCGGGAAGCTGCTCGATGCTCACGCCTGCTTGCGTAAGCGTCAGCGGCAGGCCGGTGCGCTCGTGCAGCTGCACGAGCAGTGCTCGCACAGCATCTATCGCGGCCTGCCCGCGCTCGGCGGGGGGCGTGGCGGCGTAGACATCGATTCCGGCGAGGTTCGGCAGGATCGCACCGTAGCGGTCGCACACGGCATCGCTGTTGTACGCCATCCCGTGCGGGAGCAGCAGCGCCATGGCGTCCCCGTGCGCCACCCCGGCGACGGCTCCTACCGCATGCCCCAGTGCGTGCACGATGCCGACCATCGAGTTGCTGAAGGCCACGCCGGCCATAAGTGCCGCGTTGGCGAGCGCCAGGCGTGCGCGCTCGTCGTCGGGGCGGTCGAGGGCCTGCGGAAGGTACTCGCGTATGAGGTCGAGCGCGGAGCGCGCGTAGTTCTCGGAGAGAGGGTTGGCCTGTCGGCAGCTCACCGACTCCACAGCGTGGGTGAGCGCGTCCATCGCCGTCGATGCGGTCAACCGGGGCGGGAGCTTGAGCGTCATGCGCGGGTCGAGGATGGCCACGTCGGGCAGGAGCGAGAGCGACTGGAAGATCAGTTTGAGATGCCGCTCGGTGTCTTTGATGACCGCTGCCGAGGTCGCCTCAGATCCAGTACCCGCTGTGGTCGGGATGGCGATGAACGCAACACTCCGTCGGCCCCGAAGGCTCTCGGCGCCGCGGTAGTGCATCAGGTCGGTTGCGCCGTGGGTGAGCACGATCGCCGCTCCCTTTGCGGTGTCCAGTACGGAGCCGCCGCCTACCGCGATGATCGCGTCCGCTTGCGTCTCTCGGAAGACCCGGGCCACCTCGTTGACCACGGCCACCGAGGAGTCCACCGGCACGTCTGCGAAGATGGTCGCGACGGTCGCCTCGGTGTCCGCCAGCGCGTCGATCACGACGGTGGCGATCTTGAGGTCGAGGAGCTGTTCGTTCGTGATCAGCAGCGGACGCGACACGCCGAGTGAGAGGAGCTCGAAGCCGATGTGCTCGATCGCTCGGCTTCCCGAGAGGATCTTTGCCGAGTTCTGGAACTCGTAGTAGGCAGGAATCACGGGCGCTCTCCTGAATCGATTGTCACGTTCGAGTGCAGTAGGTTCGCATAGGCGACCAGATGCCCCCGGCTGCGTTTCGCAGGGCGGGGGAGGATGCGACGGGTCATGATGTCGGGGAAGAGGTAGCCCTCGACGATGTGCAGGCATCGCAGGATCGACATCGCATGCCTGAGATCGCCGCTTACGGTGGAGCGGTGCTCGGCGAATGCGTCGAGCACGCCCTTGACGCCCAGCAGGCAGGGCAGCGCAACGTCCACGCTCTTGAAGGTGACGAGCAGGTCCGGATCGGCCTCGGCGTAGCCTAGCGCGGTAAGTGAGTTGCCTTCGCGGCGCCATGACACGCGCGGTCCCCACGGCGCGATCAGCAACGTGACGACGGACGGGTCGGGCCAGGAAGCAACCTCTCGGCGCACACGATCGTCCAGCCGCGCTGATGCGATGAGTCCCCGGCCGAGGAGCCACAGCACGAGGGCGGCGACGGCCTTGCGGCCTCGCTTCGCCCTCCAGCCATGTCCTGCCATGGGCTTCTCCTTGGAACGGTCTCACTCATCGTACCATTCCACTGTTTTGGACTCAGAGGGCGGACTGGCGAACCGGGCGGGGGTCTCGATTCCGTGCCAAGCGCACCCATATGCTCACCATCGACCCGCTCAGAGATCGCGCTTGGCGAACAGACGCGCTCCGATGGCGATAAGGATCACAGGATAGGCGGCGGCGTAGATCACCATCCATGCACTCGGCGACTCTGCCGGGGTCAGGATGGAACCCCCGCCTCCGCCCAGCAGTAGCAGTCCCCCAGGCAAGAGGTATTCGATCGCCTTCCTGTACATCGCGTCGGCCGGGAGAAGCAAGCTCGATATGATTCCGAGGTTGACCATCGTTTCGTTCCTGATCGCGCTCCCGATCTGTTCGATGAACCCGCCGACGAACGAGATGCCGTACGCCGCCGCGCACAGCACTCCGTTGGCCAGGGTCGGTAACCTGGTGGTGCCGAGCATCGCCAATCCGAGGAGCGCGAGCGGAGCGAGTGTCAGAAGCGCCAGTGCAGTCGGCACGTTTGCCACGGGCGCTTCGATCAACCATAGGGCAAGCCCTATCAGTGCACTCATGAAGGCAAGATTGTGGAGGGCCAGCATCAGGCCGATGCCGAGCGTTTTTCCTACGAGTAACTCTGTCCTGCGAATAGGACGGACGAGCACCCCATGGAGCAAGCCCGTATCGAGCTCACTCGAGATTGCCGCCACGGAAGCGAACACTGCCGTCAGGCCGACGATGAGGCTTGCCGGAAACAGACCCACATACAGCAACTGAGCCGCCATCACGTTTTCCATGAACGCAGGGGTAGCAGCGTGGCCGCTGACTGCCAGATCCCGTGATGCGAAGTGCAGCGCTAGTCCGTACAGCGCAAGGTACCCAGCTGACATCACGACCGCGGCGATGATCATCTTGCGCTGCCACGCTTCCCGAAAGGTGAGCCCGGCGACGACCGCAATCCGCCGCGCCGATCCGGCTATCCCGCCGGCGGTCACTGACGCTTTGTGCGGCGGCGCTGACGCGACGCTAGCTTCGCCGCGCATGTTGCGCCTCCTTGACGGCATCGAGGAACAGCGCTTCGAGGGTCCGCCTCCGCCTGACCACACCAGTCACCTGTGCTCCTTCCGAGACCAAGCGCTCCACCAGCCCTGGGATGCGACTCTCATCCGGAAGACCGGCCACGAGGCGGAGCGGTTCGTCGACAAGGACGCTGGCCTCCAGGGGACGCAGCCGCACAGCCGCGCCCGCGAACGGCTCAGCGAGGGCGACCTCCACCTCACACGGTCCGGACAGTAACGCCGAGAGCGGTCCGGACTCGATCACCCTTCCGTGATCGATCACCGCCACCTCGTCGCAGACGGATTCGACTTCAGTGAGCAGATGACTGTTGAGGAAGACCGTCACGCCACGCTCACGCGCGGTTAAGAGTATCTCCCTCACCTCGTGCCGGCCAAGAGGGTCGAGCGCGGACGTCGGCTCGTCAAGGATGATCAGGTCCGGATCGGCCAACAGCGCGCACGCGAGTCCAAGACGTTGCGTCATGCCTTTACTGAAGGAGCGGATCTTGCCGCTGTCCTGGGATTTGAGACCCACCAGATCGAGCACACGCTTGGAGCTTTCGGTAATCGCCCCCGACTCCATCCCGGCAAGACGGCCGTGGAGCCTGAGCAGCTCAGAGGCGGTCAGCCAATCCTGGTAGCGGAAGACCTCGGGCAGAAACCCGATGCCGGTCCTCGCACCCAGGTCGCCTAACGGTCTCCCCAGCACCTCGGCGCGGCCGCTGGTTGGTGCGATCAGGCCGACCATCAGTTTCACGAATGTGCTCTTCCCGGCCCCGTTCGGGCCGAGGAACCCGAAGATGTGCCCCCTGCGAACCCGGAGGCACACCTCCTCGCATCCGACCTTGCGACCGTAGTGCTTCGTCAGGCCGTCGGCATCTATGACAAGCGACGTGGCAGTCATCGGATCATAGACTCCGCGATCGCGATCGCCCTCTCATCACCAAAAGCCAATACGGCACGCAAGATGCCATCCTGCTGCCAGATGACCGACACTATGGTCACGGGCTCAGTCTCCTCTGGGGAAGCCCCCTCAGCGCTCGAGGGGTCACTGGAATCCTGCGTCGCCGCGTCAAGGGCCTCGCTGGTCACCTCCGGGTATACCAGTACCGCGGGTATCCCGCCAATCGAAATCTCGCGCGCACTGCCATCGATGTTGGGGACGATCAGTGTGTGTTGCCAATCGTCGATGGATTCGAGCTGCCGCCGTACGTGCTCAGGCAAGAGCGGCAGACTTATCAGCACATCGCGAAGCTCGAGCGGATTCACGCCTTCCGGCACGATAAGCTGTGGACTGCGCGCCTGACCTATGTTGGCATACTCGGCGATATACTGCTCCGAATCCGCCCCGTAGGTCGCGGCCACCATGGAAGGTATTCGGATCTCAAAAGCCTCACCGTCGAGCGATCTTGGTAGCTCCTGCTCGCTTCCGTAGTAAGCGAGCAGATCGTTGACCTCATCCACATCGAGCTTGAACTTCATGATAAGACCGCTCTGAAGCGACAGTATCGGAGTGCCCGCGACGCCTGTGTCGGGAAGTACGACCGGGAAGTCGACAGCAGCCTGGGCTTCCTCCAGAGTCACCCCTCGCGATTCTTGATCGCCTTCGATCCACACTTCACCGAGAGTCCCCATGTCCACGTGCCCGGGGGCACCCTCCAACTCAAGAGCGATACGCTGCAGATCGGACTGGGTAAGCGCGATGGTTCGTATTTGTTCGACGCGAAAGACGTTCAACATATCCGCTGCGGCGCTGCGAACCTGCGGGAATCCTAGAGATGAGAGTGCGAGCACGGCCACGGCGATGGAGGCCGCTCTGCCCCAGCCAAACTCAGCCACGCGCGCTCTCCAGCTCCACCGCCGCGCAGGCGCCGGGCTGCGAAGCGAGGACACGGATGCGATCGGCGCCTTTGGCGTCTCTCCCGCGACTGATTCTGCGATTCGCAGTCGCCCGAGTGCATTCGCCGCGAACAGACGGTCCTCCCGCAGACGCCCGACCGTGCGGTCACACCGTTCACATGTGCTCAGATGCGCCTCTATCTGTGCTCGCGCCTCCGAACTCAACTCGTCGTCGACGTACTCCATCAACTCGCCATCTTCGTAATGCATAGCACTCACTTCCTCTTTTCTCTCGAGGACTCGGCGGAATAGCCCTCGTACGCCTCACGGAATCGGCTTTGCGCCCTTGCCAGCGTGGTGCCTACAGAGCCGGGGGCGATCCCTATCACTTCGGCTATCTCGGCGTATGTGGATCCCGAGTGGCGCAGCAGGAGAACAGTGCGGTCACGCGCGCCCATTCTGGTCAAGGCGTCGCGCACGTCGATGGCCTCTTCCAGAGAAGAGCTCCCGCACTCGCCAGCGTGCTGGCATAGCGCGTCCCTCACACCGGCCCGGCCTTCGCGCGCCCTGCGCCGCTCCTCGGCTCGGAAGTGGTTGTAGGCGAGGTTGGACGCTACGCGTTGTAGCCAAGGACCGGGGTCGCGCACAGCTCCTGATCCCTCGGCGGTCGCACGCTCCCATAGCCGCACGAACGCCTCTTGCGCCAAATCTTCCGCGATCTGCAGATCTCCTGTGAGGTACCGGAGGTGCCGTACGATCCTTGTTCGCTCGGAAGAGAACAAGGATTCGAAATCGTGCGGGCCGGATGCTGCGCGCGCGTCCATCGAGAGCGCCACTCCTCCTCCTCGCATCGAGAACCTCCTGCTGCCGTGGCCACTGGGATGCCCGAACCGGTCATCCGCTCATGTGATATAGACACCGCAGCTGGATGATGTGTGACACGGCTCCTACTCTGGCAAGCGCCACTTGCGGGCCGGGCTCGTCTCCAAGGTGCACAAGACGCGCAAGGGGCTGCGCGTGTTCTTCTGCCGCCGACCGTAGTCGACGCACTCAAGGAACACAAGGCTCGTCAGAGTGATTTGGATAGTATGCGTGACGTACACTCGGGGGTAGAAGACCTGGCCTTTCTGCAGGGCCGACGGCACCTGCGACGTTCAGAACCACGCCGAGGGCCCCTCGTGTGCTGCCTTTCAGGAACTCGCAAAAAGCGCGTAGTTCCGTTGATGAGGATCCCCCGTACCGAGTCGAATCCCTCCCTCTCCGCTAGGAAGCTTGAGAACGAGGGCGACCTACCTAGCCGGTACGGTCGCCCTCGTGTTCCTTCTTGCTTCTAGCGCCATCGAGTACTCGGTCGCTACTGGTATCTGAGTGCCTCGATGGGACTTAGGCGCGCCGCTCGGCGGGCGGGGTAGAAGCCAAAGACCACACCTACGAACGCGCAGATGCCGACCGCAAGGGCGATCGCGTTGAGCGACACAATTGGGACGATTGAGATGAGGGAGCCGGCCACACTCGAGATCGCCCAGCCCACTACGATCCCGATCACCCCGCCTAACAATGTCAGCACAACGGATTCGGTGAGGAACTGCGTTGCGATCACGCCCTCGTCAGCGCCGATAGCCTTCCTAAGCCCGATCTCACGCGTGCGCTCGGTCACGGTGGTGAGCATCATGTTCATGATGCCGATCCCTCCCACCAGCAGTGAGATGCCTGCGATAGCGGCGAGGAGCCCTGTGAGCATCGAGGTCACTTGCGTTACGGTATCGAGCAGCTCCGTCATGTTCCGAATCTGGAAGTCAGCGTCTTCAGGGTCGTCGATGCCGCGCACTTCGAGCAGCTTCGACTCGACAGAGGCCTCGGCTTCGGCCATACGTTCGACGTCGCTTACCGCGAGAGTGATGGACGAAAGCTCTTCTCCGCCGGACACGCGGCGCTGATGGGTTGTTAGCGGGATGAACGCCGAGGAATCCGTGTTGGAGAGTCCGAGGCCCTTCTCGGCGAACACGCCGATCACGCGCAGACGCATGTCTCCGTGCCGCACGTGTTCGCCCACGGGGTTGACCCCTTCCCCGAAGAGGTCTTCGGCGAGCTGTGATCCCAATACGACGACCTGAGAACTCGCCCGCACGTCACGCTCGCTCAAGAAGGCGCCTATGGCGATCTCAAGGTTTTGCACGCTGGCGTGAGCGGGTGTGACGCCGATGATTTGCGCACTGGCGGCAGACTCGGGGCTCACGAGCTGCCCCGCGCTTTGCACGTAGGGATCGACACCGGAGATCAGGTCGAGGGCAGCGAGGGCCTCGGCGTCTTCCAAAGTAAGCGCCTTCGAGGATGCCGAGACGCTTTGAGTTCCGAAACCGTCGCCACCCGATGCTCCCGGCTGGACGACGAGCAGGTTTGAGCCGATACCGGAGATGCTCTCTTCGATGCTCGCCTGTGCGCCGCGCCCGATTGCCAGCAGCGCGATGACAGAGGCAATGCCCACGACGATGCCCAATATTGTGAGCCCGCTGCGAAGCTTGTTGGCGGTCAGGGAGCGCAGTGTTTCCGAGATGAGGTCGGAAAGTCTCATCCGGCGTCAACCTCCTCAAAGAGCAATCCGTCACGGATGTGGACAGTGCGTTTTGCGCGCGCTGCGACCTGAGCTTCGTGCGTGATGAGCAGAATCGTGCGACCTTCGCCGTTTAGGCGGGCAAGCAGGTCCATCACTGCGGTGCCGGTGACTGAGTCAAGGTTGCCGGTCGGCTCATCGGCGAGAATGAGTGAGGGGTCGGTTACGAGGGCGCGTGCTACCGCCACACGCTGCATCTGTCCGCCCGAAAGTTCGTTAGACCGGTGCGTCCACAGCGGTTCGTCAAGCCCCACCGAGCGAAGCGCAGCCGCCGCACGGTCTTCGCGTTCATCCGGGTCGACTCGTCCATACAGCATCGGCAGTACTACATTGCGCATCACGGTCGCTCGGGGAAGGAGATTGAACGACTGGAAGACGAATCCGATGGTCTCCCGGCGCACTCTGGCCAACTCGTGCGTGTCGAGCCCGGCCACGTCACGTCCGTTCAGTCGGAAGACTCCGCCCGTTGGTGTGTCGAGGCAGCCAATGATGTGCATTAGCGTCGACTTGCCTGAACCGCTGGGACCCATGACCGCCAAGAACTCACCTGGTTCCACCGTCAGCGAGACGCCGCGCAGCGCATGCACCTCGCTGCTCACCGAGCCGTAGACCTTCGTCAAATCGCGCGCGTCGATTATCGCCGTCATTGGGGTCCCCTTGGGGCACCGCCGCCCGGAGCACCGCCGCCCGAAGCGCCGCCGCCCGAAGCGCCGCCGGGCATGAGCAGCATGCCGTTGCCGCCTTCGGTGGCGGCGTTCACCGTTCCGGTCACGACGGTGTCGCCCTCAGAGAGGCCCGAGAGCACCTGCGTGTGCGTGTCATTCGAGAGTCCTGGTTCGATGGCGACGCGGCTTGGCGCGGCGCCAGCGTTGTTCAGCACAAGGACGTGGTAGCCGTAGTCGTCGCTTTCGACGGCGGCATTCGGGACGATCAACGAGCTGTCTGTCACCGCGGTCACGATTTCCACGGTTGCGGACATCCCCGGCCTGAGCGCGCTTTCTGTGGAGTCAAACTTGATCCAGACGTCGAATGTCACGACGCCATTCGTAACGGCGCCGTCGCGAGCAATCTCTTGCACGCGACCGGTAGCGATAAGGCCGGGCAGTGCGTCAATCTCCATCTCGGCGGGTTGCCCTACCGCGAGCGTGGGCAGATCAACTTCGTTCACGGCTAGCTTGAGTCCCAGCGCTCCCTGCCCAACGAGTGTCATCGGGACCGACGAGCCCGTCCCGGATGTTGCGCCTCCCGTGCTTGCCGTCTCGATCGAAGCGCTCGTGACCGACGAGGTGCCGCTGCCGTTGATCGCATCGCCCTCCTCGATTGTGATCGACCAGACGATGCCCGCCGCGGGCGCTGTGACCGAGAGGTCGTTTTTGGCCTCAACCGCTTCGTCATATGAGCGCTTGGCGCTGGTACGCGAGGCTTTCGCCGTGGCGAGTCCCGCTTCGGCCACTGTGACGTCGGTTGTGGCCGCCGAGATGTCAGCGTCGGTTACGGTCGCCGTCTGGTTTGTGGCGGTTTGCGTCGCGGGTTGGCTAGACGCGACGGTCGCTTGTTGCTGTTCGCGACGCTCCCTCAGATCAGCAAGCGCCAAGCGGGCGCGCGAGAGGGCCGCTTCTGCCCGTGCGACGCTCTCTTGGGCCTGACGGTAGGTCACGAGCGCTCTTTCGGCTGTCGCGTCGGCTGTCGCGGAGTCCATCGTGTAGAGCGTATCGCCTGCTGAGACCTCTTGGCCTTCCTCGACTGCTATGGAGGCGACTTTCCCAGAAGAGCTCGGCCACGCCTCTACAGGCTCGGAATACTCGAGGTTGCCCGTGCCCGAGATTGTCACCGAGATAGAGTCGCGGCGCACTTGAGCGGTCTGAAAGGTCACCATGTCGCCCGGTGGCGCGGCCGCCCGCGTCACCGCCCAGACCGCTCCCGCGGTTACCAGCAGTAGCGCCACGCCTATCCAGCCGCGATACCGGCGGATCGTTTTCCGAAGCTTCATCGTGTTGCACTCCTTATCGCGATAGAGGTCGCTTTTACAGTAGCGGCCACGATGAGGAGTTACGTCGTGCTGTGGATGGCTGTTTCGCATACACCGCAGGAAGCAAGCGGACGAAAGGGTGCTCCCTGCGGACTACGGCGCCCAAGCGGTCAGTCAGGCGCCGCCGGGAGTTACGAGTCCGCTTTCGTAGGCGATCACCACGAGCTGCGCCCTGTCACGGGCGGCGAGCTTCGTCAGGATGCGCGAGACGTGCGTCTTCGCGGTCATGGGGCTGATGAATAGCCTCTCGGCGATCTCGCCATTACTGAGCCCATGGGCGACTAGGCCCAGGATCTCGCGCTCGCGCTCGGTGAGCACGTGCAGGGCTGTCGGGTTCAGGCGGGAGATGCTGGGGCGCGAGGCGAACTCACGCACGAGGCGCCGAGTGATGCTTGGGGCGAGGAGCGCATCACCCTGCGCAATCACCCGAATCGCTTCGATGAGCTGATCGGGCTCTGTGTCTTTGAGCAGGAACCCGCTCGCTCCCGCCCGCAGTGCCTGGTAGACATAGTCGTCCGCGTCGAAAGTCGTGAGCACGAGCACACGCGGACCGTCTTCTCGCTTCTCATCGAGTATGCGCCGCGTCGCTTCGAGCCCGTCGGTACCCGGCATGCGCACGTCCATCAGCACCACGTCGGGTGAGAGTAGTGCCGTCATGGCGACGGCGCTCTCGCCATCCTCGGCTTCACCTACAACCTCCAGGCCGTCGGCCGCGTCCACGAGCACTCGGAAGCCGGCGCGCACAAGCGCTTGATCATCGGCGATAAGGACCTTGATCGTCATGAGGTTCCTCCAAGCGGGATGGTCGCGGTGACCTCGAATCCTCCACTATCGCGCGGACTTGCCGCAAACGTGCCGCCAAGAGCCTCGATCCGCTCGCGCATGCCGCGTATCCCATGGCCGTCAAGAATGGCGGCGGTATTCTGGCCGTCATCGCTTATGCGTAGTCTGAGCGCATCAGAGGCGTCTATGTGAACCTCGATATGCCGAGGTGATGCATGGCGCACCGCGTTTGTGAGCGCCTCTTGCACGATGCGGTAGGCCGAGACTGAAGCGAATGCGGGTATGGCTTCGAGGTTGCCGTTCAACACCAGGCTAACCCGGTATCCGGCGTCTCGGACCTGGGTGACCAGACGTTCAACATCGGTGATACCCGGGGTCGGCTCCAGTCGCGCGCCGCCCTCGTCAGTGCGCATCACGCCGAGCACGGAACGCACTTCGGCGAGCGCCTGCTTGCCGGTCAAGCGAATGTGACGGATAGACTCGCTTGCTTTCTCGGGATCTCGTCTCACGAGTGTCTCAGCCGCCGCGGCTTGCACTGTGACAATCGAAAGACTGTGTGCGAGGACGTCATGCAGCTCACGTGCTATCCGGATACGCTCTTCGCTAACGCGGCGGGACGCTTCCTCTTCGCGTGTGCGCTCAGCGTCTGTGGCTCGTTGCTTGAGCGCTTCGATGTACTCTCGTCGGCTACGGACGCTGTCGCCCAGGAACGCGGATGCGGACATGAGCACCACAGCGGAAACCGACTCGCGTAGCCAGCGCATGTCCTGCGAAGCGGTTAACAGCGGGATGGCGAGCACCGCGGCCAGCACGAGCGCCGCAATCCACCGGGGGCGCCTACGTGTGGCCATCGAGGCCGTGGTATAGAGCGCGATCATGGGGCCGAGTAGCGCGAACGCGGGCGGACGAGGCTCCAACGCATAAGCGAGGGCGAAACCGGTTGAAAGCGCGAGCGCTATTAGCGGGTTAGTGCGCCGTAGAGCGAGGGGGAGGAAACAGCCCGCGACGAGCAGGTACGTGAACGCGTCCGTAACTTGCGTTCCTATCGGCGGGGTGCCAGGAGGCAAGGGAGCCTTGCCTGCGAGTAATGAGTCAACGGTCCAGACTTGCAACATGGTCAGCATCGCAAGACCCACCGCCATCGCGGTGTCTACCGCGAGCGGGGACGCGTTCTCGATGCGCTGTCGAAGTAAGGCAAGCATGTAGTCATCGTAATGCGACGCGGGGCGCTCCGATAGCCACTCAGGGTGTATGTGCGCGTGCTACCGGGGGAGCACGTGGCGGCCCGCGACCCGAAATGGCTTCCACATGAGGGCGAGCGCACGGGGACATTCCTTTATTGCCGCGTGCTTCGGCGGACCATGACGCCCTGTGCGCGGTTACGCCCAGCGGTACGCCGGGAATCGTCGTGGGAGGACCGACGAGAAAGGTGGACGGACAGATGACTGATGACAAAGCGCGCGCGAAGCCAGCGCGTAAGTCTGCGTCGAAGAAGGCCGACGGACTCGCCGAAGTTCGTGCGAACATCGCCGAAATGCCCGAGCCTGACCGGATGATGGCCGAGAGATTTCACTCGATCATCGAGAGAACAGCGCCCTCGCTCACGCCCAGGATGTGGTACGGGATGCCGGCGTACGCGAAAGACGGCAAGGTGCTGTGCTTCTTCCAGAGCGCGTCGAAGTTCAAGGTAAGGTACGCGACATTTGGATTCGAGCCGGAAGCCGCGCTCGATGACGGCGCCATGTGGCCGACGGCGTTTGCCCTGACTTCGCTGGGCGACGACGAAGAGAAGCGGATAGCCGCCCTCGTCAAGAGGGCTCTTTGGCCTACTGCGGCGGTTGACACGTCTGGCACGGAGTGAACCCGCGAGCCTTGGCCTCGTCGAGTGTCACGGGGATTTTGCTCCTGGCTAGGTGCCGGCACTCGCCGGTATGGTATCGTTCGCCGGTTCTCGTGATGTAGACGGTAGTGCCGCCTGGGGGGTCGCCGCGCACGCCGGTGCCGCTTGGTGCGGCCGGTGCCTCGCCGCCCACACTCCAAAGGCCGCGCCCGGCTTCGCGCGCTTCGACCTGGTAGCGGGTGAAACGGTCAACGTAGCGGACGTTGGGCGGAAAGGTCGACAGCTGCGCGAAGCCGTCCAGCAGGAGACGGGCGTTGAGCATCTTCGCGCGGATCTCGGCGTCCGTGGCCGCGGATGGCTGTTCAAGCCAGATGTAGGCGAGCATTCGCCCGTAGCGGTCGCGCGGTTCGATGTCGGTCTCGAGCCACACACGCGCGCCGATTGGGAGGGCGCGTGCGGTGTATGCGGACGACTCCCGGCCGTATGGCTCGACCCCTCCGTGGGTTTCCGGTGTGTCGACGCCGATGAAGCGCACCCGCTCCTCGACGCCGTTTTCCAGTCGGAAGCGTGCGGTGTCGCCGTCGGTGTGGCCCGTTACGGCGGCGGCGATGACCTTCGGAGCGGTGGCAGGCGGTTCGGGCGAAGGCGCAGGCGCAGGTGCAGGCGGGGGCGTCGGAGCGGGCGGGGGTGCAGGTGTAGGCGTGGGCGTGGGCGCAAGCGTGGCGTCCTCGGAATCTGCGACCGGCGCAGGCGTGAACGTCGCGTCCGCTGTGCAGCCGACGAGGGCGAGTCCCGCCAGGAGGAGCGGGAGCAGTCGCAGGGCAAGCGGACGAATTCCAGCCGCGATCCTCATGCATCAAGTATAACCGCCGGGGTTCGGCCAGCCGTCCGTGGCGTGTCCGGAGGCTCGGCGGACTTTGTGGAGTAGCGTTGGCTACGGGATGGAGAGCAGCTCGACCTCGAAGATGAGGGTCGCGTTTGGCGGAATTACGCCGCCTGCTCCACTCGCGCCATAGCCGAGATCCGGCGGGATCGTGAGCTTACGCTTCCCGCCCACCTTCATGCCCTCGACTCCCTGGTCCCAACCGGCGATGACCTGGCCTTGTCCAAGAGCGAACTGGAATGGTTGTCCTGAATCGAGCGAGGAGTCGAACTTGGTCCCGTCGGTGAGCCAGCCGGTGTAGTGTACGGTCACGTTGTTGCCGGCCGTGGCCACCGCGCCCGTTCCTGCGGTGATGTCTTCGATCACGAGTTCGGTGACGTCAGCCGCGGCGGGTGTCTCCGGGACTGTCTCTTCAGGCGGGGTTGTGACTTGCCCGGCGTCGGTTGGCGGCGTTTCCACCTCGTCGGCTGGAGTGCGGCCACATCCGGTGGTGACAGCAACGGCAAGCGCGGTGATGACGCAGAGCACGATGAGCGCTGATCTTCTGAGCACGTGAGCCTCCGATCGTTCGCGGGTACTCGCGTAGGGTAACGCACGCATCTTAAAGACGCACGCCCTGCCCGCGTACGGTGCCGCACCTTAGTGCACCGCGCATGACAAGCAGGGGTCGTACGCGCGCACGAGTTGTTCGATCTGCTGCACGAATTCGGTTTCGGGAAGTCCAGCGACTGTAGGAGCGAACGCGCGCATGTCAGCCTCGAGGTTTGCGAGGTTTTGCGCTGTTGGGGTGATCACGTCGCCTGCGGTGATGACCCCGCTGTCGTCTATCGAGATGCCATGGTACAGGGTGCCGCGCGGCGCCTCGGTCGCGCCACGGCCGCTGCCGACGCGGATCTCGAAGGAGACCGGAGCGCTCGAGCCTGTGTTCTCGATGAGAGCCTCGCACAGGTGCGCACATCGCTGGGCGCAGTCGACGAGTTCGATCGCTTGGCAGAGGTTGTTGTGGAAGGTGTTGCGGGATGGACGGCTGAAACCCGCCTTCTCGGCGACAAGCTGCGCTGCTGGCATGAGTCGCTTCCACGAAAGGTTGACGCGGGCGAGCGCGCCAACGAGAAACGTCCGCCCATCGACAGTTGTGTGCTTCGCGTTGCTGTGGCTAACAACCGACTCGCTGAGGAACTCGGGATACTCGGAGACTGGACGGCGCCATCCAGCATCCATCGCACATACGTCGCCGTCGTAGATGGCGTAAGTATCCGGTGAAGACAGGCCGAGCATGTCGCCGGAGGTTTCAAACTCCGGAACGGTGAAACCCGCGAACAGCTCCACCGTGTCGGCGGCGTCTCTCGCCGCGGCGTGCAGCCGCTCAGAGAAATCCGCGAGATCCGTCGTGCTCGGCTCGGCGGTGAATCCTCCGATGGCGGCGGTGACCGGGTGGACGGCGCGGCCTCCGATGAGCGTAGTGAGATCGTTTCCGAGCTTTTTCAGAGTGAGGGCGCGAGCGACGATATCGGGCCGAGTCCGTGCGAGCGGGAAGACGCTCGGAAGGCCCACATAGTCCGGCGCGGCGAACAGGTAGAGATGCGTAGCGTGATTTTGCAGGTACGATCCGTAGACGAGAAGCTCGCGCAACATCCTTGTACGCGGACTCACTTCGATGCCGAGAGCTGATTCCACCGCCTTGATGCTCGTTAAGGTGTGGTTTGGCGAACAAATGCCGCAGATGCGGCTTGTGATGAGAGGCGCTTCATCGAACCGTCTGCCGATGATCATCGACTCGAACAACCGTGCGGGCTCGACGATGTCCATCTGAATCCGTTCGACCATTCCGCTCGTGACGTCGACGGAGATGGTGCCGTGCCCTTCGATCCGCGCCACATGCTCGACTGTCAGAGTGGTCATCGATCCTCCGAAGCCGAGTTGTACAGGTCAAGAACGGACTCGAATGCCTCGGGATCCACCCCGTGTTCCGCCACGATCAACCGGGCCGCTGCCATGTTTGCGTCCTTTGCTACTCCGCGACAACCGGTACAAGGCCTGCCGAGGGAGACGCATTTTGCGCCGCATCCGGTGCGCGTGACGAGTCCCAGACATACGATGCCGGCCTCGTACATGCAGGTGTTCTCAGCGATCTTGCATGCCGCGCACAGTGGCTCGCGTGGCGGACGGTTCGCCATTCCCCGCAACGCTCGCTGCATGACCGTGACGAACTCCGCGGGATCGATCGGACATCCGGGCACGTGGTAATCGACTTGGATGACCGCGCTTACGGGCATCGGAGAGATTCGCCCACACGCGACATCAGAGCTGCGCTCTCCGTAGACGCGATCGGCGTGTCCCTCGAGGTCGCCGTGCGTGACGAGCGCGGGCAGCCCGCCGCCGGTGGCGCACGCGCCGATCGCGATGATGCCGCCTGCGGTCGCCCGCACCTTGCGTAGCAGCTCTACGTGGTCCCTGGTCGTGACCGCGCCTTCGACTATGGCGACGTCGTACTCATCCGGCATGCGCCCGCTCGATGCAAGCTGCCAGTAGGAAAGATCGATCGTGCCTAACACGTCGAGGAGGTGGTCTTCCATATTGGTCATCTGTACCTGACACCCGTAGTCGCTCGCAAGGCCGATTACCACGACACGGGCGGGCACCTAGATCGCCTCCTGCAGGTTCATCGCTTCCCAGTAGTTGAATACTGGGCCGTCCACGCACGCGTACTGGTGCCCTACCCCGCAGTGTCCGCACTTGCCGATCCCGCACTTCATCCGCCGCTCGAAGCTCACATAGATGCGGTCGACGTCCATCTGCTTCTTGCGCATTTCGTCGATGACGTAGCGGTACATCACCGGCGGACCGCAGATCGCGCCGTACGTGCGTTGGGAGTCGACTTCGATGCGGCCGAAGAGGCCCGTGACGAGTCCGACTTCGCCGTCCCACGTTTCGTCCGGATGGTCGACCGTCATGATCAGCTCGAAGTCCTCACGGTGCCGCCACATGTCAAACTGACGACGGAAAAGTACCTCGCCAGGGTTGCGCGAACCGTAGAGGATCGTCACCTTGCCAAAGCTGTGCCGTTCGTCATGGATGTGATTGATGAGCGACTTCAGAGGCGCAATTCCCAGGCCGCCGGCTACCAGGAGCACGTCGTGCCCTTTCATCTCGTCGAAGGGAAAGCCCCGTCCAAACGGCCCGCGCAGGCCCACGATGTCGCCGCAGTGCATGGCGTGGAGCGCGCCGGTCACGTCGCCCGAATCCCGGACGCACAATTCGATGAAGCCCTGTTTCGAGGGTGCCGAGGATATCGAGATCGGCGCCTCACCTACACCGAATATCGAGAGCTCAACGAATTGTCCCGCGTCAAAGTCGAAGGCGTCACGGACGTCGTCGTCGATGAGCCGGAATTCGAAGAGCTTCTCGGTATCAGTGAGTTCGGTGATCGAGGTGATCCGAGCGGACCAAGGCAGGTACGGGTTGGCTTTGAGTTTGCGGTAGGCCTGCGCGGTGTCCCTCATTCATCTCCTCCAGATTGCAGGGCCGCGATCACGGTCCGCGGATCGATGCCTGCCTTGCACGCGCGCTCGCAACGAGCGCACCCGACGCAAAGCACTCGCTCGAACTTCGACAGGTAGCCCCACTGCTTGTGGTAGTAGCGGTACTTCACTCGGCTCGGGCGTGACCCTCGGAAGTTGTGTCCGTGAGCGACCTCGGCGAACTCGGAGAACTGGCAGCTGTCCCACGACCGGACACGTGATCCTTCTGTTCCGTCCGGCGAGAGGCGGTCTTTCACGTCGAAGCAGTAGCACGTTGGACATACCATTGAGCACGCGCCACAGCTGAGGCAACGCTCGCCAAGCTCTTCCCATACGGGGTCGTCAAACTTCGCATCGAGCAACAGCGGCAACTGCGCGGTGTCGAGCTGTTGCGTGAAGGACGCCTTGAACGCGCGGATGACGCGCTGGTAATCGGCGGTGTCGGCGTCGTTGATCGCACGCGTCTCGACGTGGCTGTCCAACAGTTCAGCGCCTTCCACCGAGCGCACGGACACGAAGTACCGGTCCTCCAGGTCGGTGAGGAAGATGTCGAAACCCCAGTGGACCTCGTCGGTGCCCCACGCGTTGCAAAAACAGGTGCCGCTCGGCGTACAGCCGATGCCCACGATGAGGGTGCTTTCCCTCCGGGAGCGGTAGTACGGATCCTCATACCCGCCGAGAAAGACGTTGTCCATCAGCATAAGCGCGTTGAGGTCGCACGAATGCAGTCCAAAGAGCACACGGCGTCCGGCTGGAACAGCTGTCGCGGAAGCTTCGCCGTCGGTGACCGAGAACGACATGAGCTCCTCGGAGGGTGGCAGGAAGTACTTCTTGGCTGGCAGCAGCGTGGTGTCGTAGTCGAGCCGGAGGTCTTCCGGGTCCGCAATCGAGGCGAAGACGAAGTCGTCACCCTTCGCTACAGGGCCAATCACCTCGAAGTCTGTCGATAGCCCTCGAATGAGTTCGGCGATGCGGTCCTTTTCCATGATGCGAAAGAACAAGTTCGTCCCCGATCCGCAACTGTTGATACGCCACGTGCGACGTGCGCGGTCTGCGTGATTGTAGTTGCCATCCAAGGCTCCGCCAAGGCTAGAGCAAGGCGGTCCAGAGCACTGCCGCAGCGGTGAGTCCACCCAAAGACAGGCCGAGTATCCCCCACCGGGCGTATCGCGTCGATAGGGTTAGCACGCCGGCGGCCATGCCGACGAACCACGCGAGCACGCCGATGGTTGCGATGACTTGGCCGAAGACGTCCGTAGCGGCCTCGCTTCCGCCCATGGCCCAGGATCCGGCCGAGGCGGCCAGTGAGGCACCGCACCCGATAACACACACCGCGGCCATCATCTTGCTGGAGATGAGACGCTTTTTGGGCACAGTGAGACTCCTCTCGTTTCTCGTAATGGTACGTCACTGTGGCAAGATGAAATACTGTACTCCGGGTCAAATCGGTCGATGGGTATCTTGTAGTGGATGACAGGCGGTCCGCCGAGCGTGGCGGTCCGTGTCACCGATCCCGGCGAAGAGAGGAATCGCGGATGACGAGACGAGAAGCCGAGCACGCTGTCACAACCGGGCGGACCGAAGCCACGCGCCCGTGGCACGCGTTGACAACCGAGGAGGTGACTGACGCCTTCGGGACGACTTCAACCGGTTTGACCTCGACTGAGGCGGCTGAACGACTTGCCGAGCATGGACGCAACCTCATCCCTCGCGGCAAGGGCGACTCGGTGCTCGATCTCTTGTGGCGGCAGATCAACAACCCACTCATATGGGTGCTGATCGCCTCGGCGGCCGTCGCGATGTTAGCTGATCCGGTCGACGGCATGAAGAACGGCCTTGTCATCCTGGGTGTCGTCGTGCTCAACACTCTCATCGGCTTCGGTCAGGAGTACAAGGCGAGCAAAGCCATCGAAGCGCTCACTCAAATGGTGCCAGAAAACGTCGCGGTCATGAGGGACGGCAGGAAGATCACGCTTGCGGCGTCCGAGATCGTCCCGGGTGACGTGGTCGTGCTCGCCAGTGGAGACCGGGTCCCAGCTGACGTGCGCCTCATCGAACTGCGCAACCTTCGGATCGAGGAAGCGGCGCTCACGGGGGAGTCCGTCCCCTCGGCCAAAGACCTCCAGCCCGTGGATGAGGCGGCGGGAATCGGCGATCGCGACAGCATGGCGTACGCGGGGACGGTGGTCACGTACGGGACGGGATCCGCGGTCGTGGTGGCTACCGCCGCGGACACGGAGCTCGGGCGGATATCGACGATGCTCAAGGAGACTACGAGCCTGCTGACTCCCCTCACGAAGGATCTCGCGACGATTGGGAAATGGATTTCTGTCGGGATCGTCGCGCTTGCCGTGGCGATGCTTTTCGCGGGCACGTGGCGGACGATGGCGGAGACGGGGATCGAGTGGTTCCCGGCGCTGCGAGAGACGGTGATCTTTGCGATCGCGCTCGCTGTGGGAGCGATTCCCGAGGGTCTGCCAGCGATCGTGACGATCGCGCTCGCGATCGGTGTCCAGCGCATGGCCGCGCGAAACGCGGTCGTACGCAAGCTGCCGGCTGTCGAGACGCTTGGCTCGACGACTGTCATCTGCACCGACAAGACCGGGACGCTCACGCGCAACGAGATGACTGTGCAGGAACTCTGGACCCCGGGTTTCGGCGCGTACAGTGTCTCGGGGGTCGGGTACGAGCCAACGGGTGAACTCGTGCGCGACGGGGCGGTCCTCGAGCATGTGCCGGACGACGTCGCCGCGCTGTTGCGTGCCGGCGCGCTGTGCAACGACGCGTCTTTAGCCCAGGAGGAAGGTCAGTGGAAGCTGCATGGAGATCCCACTGAGGGCGCTTTGGTAGTCGCCGCGGAAAAACTTGGTATCAGCTCTGAGCGGCTCAGGGCCGATCACCGCCGGCTCGACGTAATCCCCTTCGAGTCCGAGAACCAGTTCATGGCGACCCTTCACGATCAGGACGGCGGCACGATCCTGCTCAAGGGCGCTCCCGAAGTCGTGCTGCGTCGCTGCCGCGTCGAGGGTGACGTGCTTGGCGAAGTGGAGTCTCTAGCGGCTCGAGGCATGCGGGTTCTCGCGTTCGCGTCGAAACCGGCGCAGGGGCGTGCCGCAGTGGACATGCATGACATGGAGGACGGGTTTGAACTCCTCGGCCTCCAGGGGATGATCGACCCTCCTCGGCCGGAAGCGATTCGAGCGATCGAGCGGTGCCATGCGGCAGGTATAACCGTGAAGATGATCACCGGTGACCATAAGGCGACCGCTCGAGCGATAGCCGCGGAGATAGGCATACTGGACGACGCGGCCGGTGCGAAGGTGACCACGGGTGTCGATCTCGCTGTGATGTCAGATGACGAGCTGTACGAGGTCGCCCATACGTGCAACGTGTTCGCCCGGGTGGCCCCGGAACACAAGCTCAAGCTCGTGAACGCATTGCAGCGCCGCGGTGAGGTCGTTGCGATGACCGGTGACGGCGTGAACGACGCACCGGCGCTCAAGCAGGCCGACATCGGGGTCGCGATGGGAATCACCGGCACCGCAGCGTCCAAAGAGGCTGCCGAGATCGTTCTTGCCGATGACAACTTCGCGTCGATCTCAGCGGCGGTCGAAGAAGGCAGGCGCGTGTACGACAACCTCATCAAGTCGCTCGTCTTTGTGTTGCCCACCAATCTCGGGCTTGCGCTAATCCTCGCGTGTGCGGTTGTGTTCTTTCCCTTTGGTGAAGTTACGAGGATTGTCGACGGTGAATTGCAGACGGTGCGCGAGTTGTTGCTGCCGATGGCGCCGGTACAGCTACTGTGGATCAATCTCGTGGCCGCTGTCGCGCTCGCGCTGCCGCTCGCCTTCGAGGCTAAAGAGCCCGGTGTCATGCGGCGCCCGCCGCGCGATCCCAAAGCCCCGGTGCTCAGCGGCTTTGTGATCATGCGCGTGATTGTTGTGGCGATTCTCATGACCGCCGGGGCGCTCGCGCTGTTTACGGTGGCGTTTCGCGAAGCGGCGCCTGGTCAGGAGAGCGCGCTGGCCAACGCGCAGACGATGGCGGTGACGACCGTCATCATGTTCCAGATCTTCTACCTGTTCAACTGCCGGTCGCTCCGTGATTCGGTCCTCGATATCGGAGTGTTCTCAAACCGCCAGGTCTTCATCGGGATCGGTGCGGTCGTCGTGTTTCAGGCGCTCTTCATCTACGCGCCGTTCATGCAGTCGCTTTTCGGTTCAGCTCCGCTGAGTCCGGTTGACGTCCTCATGACCGTTGCCGCCGGCGCGATCATCCTCCCGGTGATCACGATCGAGAAATCGTTGCGCCGGCGATTGGAGCGTGCATGATCAACGCCGTTGATCCGGCACGCGGGGGCGATAATATCATCCAGGCGCGCGATGTACGGATGCGCTACGGTGCCAACGATGTGCTGCACGGGGTCTCCTTCGATGTCGATCAGGGAGAGGTCGTCGCGTTGCTCGGACCTAACGGCGCGGGCAAGACGACCATGATCGAGATACTCGAAGGGCTCAGGGTGCGGTCGGCCGGGGATGTCGCGGTGCTCGGCGAGGACCCGGCCAGCGCTGGTGAAGACTGGCGGTCGCGCACGGGGGTAGTCCTCCAGTCGTGGCGCGATCACGCGCGGTGGACGCCGAGGATGCTTCTTGCGCACATCGGCCGCTACTACGAGCCGTACTCGACGCCACAGCGGCGGCGCCCGCGCGACGCCGACCGGCTGCTTGCGGCGGTCGGTCTTGATGATAAGGCGGACCATAAGATTCGAACGCTCTCAGGAGGCCAGCGTCGTAGGCTCGACGTGGCTATCGGTCTCATCGGCAATCCGGAGCTGTTGTTCCTCGACGAGCCAACAGCGGGACTCGACCCTCACGGGCGCAGGGAATTTCACGACCTCGTGAAAGCGTTGAGCGAGAGAGACGATACGACCATCCTGCTCACGACACACGATCTTGCCGAGGCGGAGCGGCTCGCAGACCGGATCATGGTGCTGGCCGCCGGGCGCATCATCGCGAATGGAAGCGCCGAGGCTCTCGCCCGCCAGATCGGGCGTGAAGCGCTGGTCCGCTGGCGGGAGGATGGTGTCGAGCGCGAGCGCGCGACTTCAGATCCCACGGCGTTCGTGCGAGAGCTGCTCACTTGCGATAGCCGCCATGTCAGTGACCTCGAAGTCAGAAGGCCCTCTCTTGAGGAGACCTACCTCGCCCTCGTCCATGAACACGAGGGAGGCCACCAACTGAAAAGTGGCGCGCTGTTTGAGGAGGCGAGAGCGTGAGCGCCATGGCGCATGCGATCAGGATCGGTCTTGCCCGCGGTTGGACGGACTTCTCGCTCAGCATCAGGAGCGTGCAGGATCAAGTCTCAACGGCGATCATGCCGCTTGTGACGATCGGATACCTGTACTACCAGCGTGATACTCCTGTCGAGGGCACGACACTCATGCTCCCCGCCGTCGCCCTGCCGAGCATCCTTGCGGCACTGATAGTGTTCGGACTGGTCACCGGTCCGGCGTTTCAGCTGGCGATGGATCGCGAGGATGGGACGCTGCTGCGCGCCAAGTGCGCCCCGCACGGGACCACCGGCTACGTTACCGGCCAGGTCGTCTATCACTCCCTCAATACGGTGCTGATCCTCGTGGTGATCATGGTTCCGAGCGCGATCGTCTTCGACGCGTTTGGTGCCCGAGGGATGGATGGATGGATCACGTTTTCGTGGGTGGTCTGGCTCGGCCTGCTCGCGACAATGCCGATCGGCATCGTGATCGGATCGGTTGTCCCGAGCTCTCGCGCCACGGTCACGTGGGCGATGCTTCCCCTCATGGCGCTTACCGTGATATCCGGGATCTTCTTCCCCATGACGCGCTTGTGGGAGTGGGTGCAGGTTGTCGCGCAGATGTTCCCGATGTACTGGATCGGTCTGGGACTGCGCTCGGCGTTCTTGCCTGCCGAGGCGGCGGTGATCGAACTGGGAGGCGCGTGGCGTCCGGTCGAGACCGCGCTGGTGCTTGGCGTATGGGCCGCAGCTGGCCTGTCGATAGCCCCGCGGGTGGTTCGCCGCATGGCTCGCCGCCAGTCTGGCGCGGCTGTCGCCAAGGCTCGTGATGAAGCGGCTCAGTGGGGCCAGTAGCGGGTACGTACTCGCTGTCAGCTGAATTCGCGCGGCGGATCGGCTGGCTTTTGCTAGACATCGCTACGGCGGGATAGGAAGGGGTGGCGTGTTGTGAGAAGGACAGTGACCTTGATGGCGGTGGCGATACTCGCTGTGGGGATAGCGGGTTGCACGGCTGTTCAAGAACAGGTAGCGGAAGAGGTAACGGAGGGGATTGCGGGCGAGGTGGTCGGGGGCAACGTGGAAATCAGCGGTGATGGCGTCACCATCGAGACTCCGGAGGGGCAGGTCGCGGTAGGCGATTCCGCGACACTCCCGGATGGTTTCCCAGCGGATTTTCCGATCCCAGGCGATGCGGTCATCACGAGTTCGACGGGCACCTCGAGCCAAGGGGAGAGCGCATTTTGGGTGAATCTGACCAGGCCAGGTACCGTCACAGACGCCTTTGAGTGGTACAAGACCGAGCTTCCAGCGGCCGGGTGGACGATTGCGCTTGAGGTAGCGGCATCTCAGGGAGCCGGTAACGAGGCGACGCTGCAGGCGGAGAAGGATCAGCTCAGCGCCACGATGAGTATCACCGAAGGTGCTGAAGGCGCGGACATCGCCCTAGTGCTCATGGGCGGGGGGCCGTGATCGCGGGGGGGCGGGGCGCCAAGATAGTTGACGTAGTAGGAACTATTATCATATAAGAATGATAGCGGTAAGGAATGTTTGCGAAGAGTTGCTGGGAGGAGCGGGCGAAATGAGTCAGCACAACACAGGCCTTGCGGCAGGAGCTGGCCACGGACATCCGGGTGCCCGCGGCACCTCGAACAAGGAGTGGTGGCCCAATAGCCTCGACCTTGGAATCCTCCACCAGAACCCGTCCGCGGGTGACCCGATGGGCGAGGAGTTCGATTACGCCGAGGCGTTCGCCGCACTCGACTTAGGGGCCGTCAAGAACGATCTGTACGCGCTCATGACCGACTCGCAAGAGTGGTGGCCGGCGGATTACGGCCACTACGGCGGGTTGTTCATCCGGATGGCGTGGCACAGCGCGGGCACGTACCGCACGGGCGACGGCCGAGGCGGCGGCGGATCAGGGACGCAGCGCTTCGCGCCACTTAACAGCTGGCCCGACAACGCGAACCTCGACAAGGCGCGCCGTCTGCTCTGGCCCATCAAACAGAAGTACGGTCGCGCGATCTCGTGGGCGGATCTCATGATACTCGCTGGCAACTGCGCGCTTGAGTCGATGGGGTTCAAGACGTTCGGTTTTGGCGGGGGCCGAGAGGACATTTGGGAGCCCGAGCAGGACATCTACTGGGGTTCCGAGAGGGAGTGGCTCGGCGATCAACGCTACTCCGGTGACCGCAAGCTCGAGACTCCGCTCGCGGCGGTGCAGATGGGCCTCATCTACGTGAACCCGCAAGGTCCTAATGGCAATCCGGATCCGGTGGCTTCCGGGCGCGACGTCCGGGAGACCTTCGGACGTATGGGCATGAACGACGAGGAGACAGTCGCGCTCATCGCCGGTGGGCACACGTTTGGCAAGGCGCACGGCGCGGCTCCCGATTCGCACGTCGGGCCTGATCCAGAGGCGGCGCCAATCGAGGAACAGGGACTTGGCTGGAAGAGCAGTTTTGGAAGCGGCAAGGCGGGCGACACGATAACAAGCGGCATCGAAGGCGCGTGGAAGCCCGATCCCGTGAAGTGGGACATGGGCTACCTCAAGGTGTTGTTCAAGTACGAATGGGCGCTCGTGAAGAGTCCCGCAGGCGCGTACCAGTGGGTTGCGACGGACGTTGCCGAAGAAGACATGGTTGTAGACGCGTTCGACCCGTCAAAGAAGCACCGCCCCATGATGACCACCGCCGACCTGTCGCTTCGTTTTGATTCCGTATACGAGCCGATCGCCCGGCGCTTCGCCGAAAACCCCGATGAATTCGCGGATGCCTTCGCCCGTGCGTGGTTCAAACTGACCCATCGTGACATGGGACCGCGTTCGCGCTACCTCGGCTCAGAGGTGCCCGCAGAGGACCTTATCTGGCAAGATCCACTGCCAGCGGTTGGACACGAGCTCATCGACGAGCACGATGTCGCCGCCCTCAAGGAGAAGATCCTGTCATCCGGTCTGCCGGTTTCGGAGCTTGTCTCGACCGCGTGGGCTTCCGCTTCGACGTTTCGGGGGTCGGACAAGCGCGGCGGCGCGAACGGCGCTCGTATCCGGCTAGAGCCGCAGAAGGGTTGGGAGGTCAACGATCCCGCACGGTTGGCAAACGTAGTGAGCGCGCTCGAGGCGATTCAGCGCGAGTTCAACGCAGCCCACGCCGACGGCAAGAAGGTTTCGCTCGCCGACCTGATCGTGCTCGCAGGGTGCGCGGGTGTCGAGCAAGCCGCGAAGGCGGGCGGTCACGACGTGACGGTCCCGTTCACTCCCGGGCGCACCGACGCGTCTCAAGAACAGACGGACGTGCGCTCATTTTCTGTCCTTGAGCCGGTCGCGGACGGATTCCGCAACTACCTGAAGACTACTTTTTCCGTTTCCGCGGAAGAGCTTCTGCTTGATCGTGCGCAGCTGCTGACACTCACCGCTCCCGAGATGACGGTTCTGGTGGGCGGGTTGCGTGTCCTCGGGGCCAATGCGGGAAAATCCCAGCACGGCGTGTTCACAGATCGTCCCGGAGTGCTCACTAGCGACTTCTTTGTCAACTTGCTTGACATGGCCACGGTGTGGAAGCCAGTTTCGGAGTTCGGCGAGGAGTTTGAGGGCGTTGACCGGATGACCGGCGCCCCCAAGTGGATAGGTACCCGCGTCGACCTCATCTTTGGCTCGGACTCCCAGCTTCGCGCCCTTGCCGAGGTCTACGCGTGCGATGACGCCGCTGAGAAGTTCGTACACGACTTCGTAGCCGCGTGGGACAAGGTGATGAACCTCGATCGCTTCGACGTTGCATGAGCTCCGTCAGATCGCACTAGCCGCTTCCCGCGCCTCACTGCAACGGAACGGTGGGTTCATGACACTCGGTGCAGCCGTCTTCCTCGAAACGCCGATGGTTGTCGGGGAGTGAGTTGCGCTCTCCGGACTGGTGACAGAAGAGACACTCCCTGAAGTAGCCGTCGAGCGGATGAGGGACCGGTCCGGCGTAAGCTCGCGTAAGTCCCGCCGGCGCGGGCTCGCGCGACGCGGAGCGCGGGTCGACGGGGTGGCAGAGCAGGCATTCGTACGTCTCGAAAGCGAGATGCCCGGCGGGCATCCCGAGATCCCGCCCGGGATCGCCGTGGCAGTGCAGGCACCGTTCGTCACCCATCGCGACTGAGTGCGGCACGAGGACACGGGGTGCCTGACGGTGGCACGAGCCGCACGTGGGGACAGCGTAGTTGCGGTGTGTGACCGGGATAGTGCCGAGGGCGACAGCATGACACTCGAGGCAGGGTTCCGTGCGCTCGAGACCCGCGTGCGGATTTCTCGGCACGGGGGCCGTGCCTACTTCGCTGGGGGTGAGTGCCGCAGCCGCCAGAGCGAAGAGCACAGACGCGCTCGCGAACAGCCCGATGAGTAGCAGCACGGCCGTGGAGACGATACGGTGGTTCACGACAGATCACCTACACCATGTCGAAGCGTTCGGTGTGGACGCGATGTCCCGGAACGCCGATCTGGGGCAACACCTTTTCCATCGCATCCATGAGCGGGGTGGGTCCGCAGATGAAGTACTGAAAGCGCCGGTACAGGTTGGGGGGCAGGTGACGGCAGAGTATCTCGGCGGTGACGAAGCCGCGCTCCCCGGTCCATCCTTCATCGGCGCTGAGCACCACGTTCACGAGCGTGAAGTTCTCCATCCGGTCCGCCATCTCGGCAAGCTCCTCTCGGAAGGTGAGGTCGTCGTAGTCGTTCGCGGCGTGAAAGAGGTAGACAGGCCTCACGTCACCGCGCGTCTCGAGCGCTTGAATCATCGCGTAGAGAGGCGTAATGCCCACCCCGCCGCCGATAAGGACGAACCCGGCGCCTTCTTCGCGGTCGATGGTGAATACGCCGTGCGGACCATCAACCCACGCCCGGGTGCCCGGTTCGATGGTGGGGACGACATCGGTAGACCAGTCGCCGAGCTGTTTGATCGTGAAGGCGATGGTGCCGTCGTGGCTCGGCACGTCCCCGTTTGAAGAGAACGAGATGGGATGCTGGGTGGGCACGAACGGGTTGCGCCCGAACCCCAGCCACGCGAACTGCCCGGGCTCGAACAGGAAGCCCTCGTGTCCGATAGGGCGAAGGACGAGCGTCGTGGAGCGTCCGTGCTCGGCCCGGTTCTCGACTACCTCCCAGGGGTGTCTGAGCAGCTGGATCGGGCGGATGAGTCGGTAGCGCAAGAACATGAGCACAAAAGTGATGAGATACGCGGTCCAAAGGACACGCATCGCCGGGTGAGCGGCGAGCCGTCCCAGGCCCAAGACGTGCGCTCCAGCAAACCCGATGAGCGCTATGGAGAGCAGTCCGTGCGAGACCTGCCATACCTCGTAGGAAAGGCGGATCTGCCGCCGGAACACGGACAGTCCCACCACGAGCATCGCCAACGCGAGCGCGGCCATCCCGGCGATGACAGGCCACGGTGATGTAGCTGACGGGATGAGGACGCTCGGCGGGTAGGCGCTGTTCACGAGGAGCAGGAGAGGGTGGATCACCGCGAGTGCGAAGGCGGCGATGCCGATCTGCCGGTGGAACTGCAGAAGCGAGTCAAGTCCGAAGGCGCCGGCGACACCTCCGAAGCGCGAGACAAGCGCAAGCTCGGTCGCCATGAGTGCGAGCGCGATGTAGCCAGTCGCGATAGAGAGGTAGACGAATGGCCCCGCCCCTTGTTCGGCGTCGAAGAGGACAGCGCCGGCGATAAGCGGGAAGAGGATGAGGGCCAGATAGAGCCCGAACCAAAACACGCCGCTGACTATGAGCCGCATGAACTCCCATCCCCTCTGCCATGCGTTGGTCGCGTCCGCCCGAGAATTGCTGGACCAATCACCTGTAACCTTCATGGAGACTCTACCCGTAGGCATGTAGAAGCCGACGGGTAGCTCGGCGGGCTCGCTACGTAGTAGTGGGTACCAACTCTGTGAGTCGGCTCATCCGGCCGCGGGAGGGGTGCCTGTTGAACGTGCTTGTCATCAACTCGGGAAGCTCGTCGGTCAAGTACGAGCTGTTCGCAATGGGCGCCGACGCCGAGCACTCCATGCTCAACGGCGAGGTCGAGCGCATCGGGTCGCCGGAAGCGTCCCTGTGGCAAGAGGTGCGTACCGAGGACGGTGCAACGTACCGTGACTGCCGGGACGTGCGCGCGAGCGATCACAGCGAGGCCCTCGACTGCGTGCTGGAGGCGCTCGACGGCGCTGCCGATGCGACCGGCGCAGGACCGCTCCAGGCTGTGGGACACCGTGTCGTCCATGGAGGCGAGCGCTTCGCCGACCCGGTCGTGCTCGACGGCGACGCCATCGCCGCGATCGAGCGGCTCGCGCTCCTCGCCCCGCTGCACACCGGCGCGAACCTCGCGGGCATCGAGGCCGCCCGCATCCACCTGCCCGACGTTCCCCACGTCGCCGTGTTCGACACCGCGTTCCACCGCACGATGCCCGCGCATGCGTGCGTCTACGCACTCCCGCGCGAGCTCTGCCGCGAGCACGGCATCCGCCGGTACGGATTCCACGGCACGTCGCACGCGTACGTCGCGAAGCGGGCGGCGGCGTTCCTCGGCAGGCCGCTCGAAGAGCTCGCGCTCATCACGCTGCACCTCGGGGCAGGCGCCTCGGCCACGGCCATACGCGGCGGCGAGAGCGTCGACACGTCGATGGGGATGACGCCGCTCGAAGGCCTCATGATGGGAACCCGGTGCGGCGACGTCGACCCGGCGGTGCCGATGCTTCTCGCGCGCCTCACCGGGCGCTCGCGCGAGGACGTCCACCGCCTGCTCAACAACGAGAGCGGTCTTCTCGGCGTGTGCGGGGCAGGCGACATGCGCGAGGTCCACCGGCTGGCCGAGGAGGGCGACGCGGATGCCGCGCTCGCGCTCGAGATGTTCTGCTACCGCGTCAAGAAGTATGTGGGCGCGTACGTCGCAGCTCTCGGCGGGGCCGATGCGATCGTGTTCACCGCCGGTATTGGCGAGAACGACGCCGAGGTGCGCTCCCGTGTGTGTGGCGGTCTTGACGTGCTCGGCATCGAGATCGACGAGGCGCGCAATCGCGCGAAGGTCGGGGGTGAGCGGCGCATCAGCAGCGACGCGTCGCGCGTGGCGGTGCTGGTCATCCCCACCGACGAGGAGCTGGAGATAGCACGGCGCACGGTCGAGTGCGTGAACGCGTCGAGTCCGTAGCCGCGTCGAGTGCCCGAACACGTCGGGACACGGGACACCCAGTCACGAGGAGTGAGCAGTCATGGAAGACAGAGCCACTGGCACGGTCGAGCCGGCCGGGACGCAGCAGTCGGCACCCCTTCCCGCCGAGGACCTTGCCGCGATGCATGCCTACTGGAGGGCCGCCAACTACCTTTCGGTGGGGCAGATCTACCTGCTCGACGACCCGCTGCTGCGCGAGCCGCTCGGCATGCACCACATCAAGCCGCGCTTGCTCGGGCACTGGGGGACCACGCCGGGGCTCAACTTCTGCTACGCGCACCTCAATCGCGTCATCACCCGCGACGACCTCGACATGATCTTCATCACGGGCCCGGGGCACGGCGGGCCGGCCAACTGCGCCAACACGTGGCTCGAAGGCTCCTACAGCAAGTACTATCCCGACGTGACCCGTGACGAAGAGGGGATGCAGAAGCTCTTCAAGCAGTTCTCCTTCCCGGGTGGCGTGCCGAGTCACGCCGCTCCCGAGACGCCCGGTTCGATCCACGAGGGGGGCGAACTGGGCTACGCGCTCTCGCACGCGTTCGGCGCGGCGTTCGATAACCCCGACCTCATCGTGGCGTGCGTCATCGGCGATGGCGAGGCCGAGACGGGGCCGCTCGCCGCCGCGTGGCACTCGAACAAGTTCTTGAACCCGGTGACCGACGGCGCCGTGCTGCCCATCCTCCACCTCAACGGCTACAAGATCGCCAACCCTACCGTGCTCGCGCGCATCCCCCACGCCGAGCTCGAGGCGTACTTCGTCGGCAACGGATGGAAGCCGTACTTCGTGGAGGGGAGCGAGCCCGAGGCGATGCACCAGGCGATGGCCGCCACGCTCGATACGGTCATCGCCGAGATACGCGCCCTCCAGGAGGAGTGCCGCGCGACCGGCTGCATGACGCGCCCCACCTGGCCGATGATCGTGCTCCGCTCGCCTAAGGGGTGGACCGGCCCGGCCGAGGTCGACGGGAAGAAGGTTGAGGGCAACTGGCGTTCGCACCAGGTCCCGCTCGCCGACGTCGCGCACCGGCCCGACCGCCTCGCGATGCTCGAGGAGTGGCTGCGCAGCTATCGGCCCGAGGAGCTGTTCGACGAGGATGGGGCTCCTCGGCCGGAGATACTGCGCTTCGTACCCCAGGGCAAACGGCGGATGGGGGACAACCCGCATACCAACGGCGGGTTGCTGCGCCACGACCTCCGCATGCCCGACTACCGCGACTACGCGGTCACGGTCGACGAGCCCGGCCACGAGTTCGCCGAGGCCACGCGGGTGCTCGGCACCTTCCTGCGCGACATCATGGCCGCCAACATGCGCAACTTCCGGCTCTTCGGCCCTGACGAGACCGCCTCGAACCGCCTCGACGCCGTCTACGAGGTGAGCAAAAAGACGTGGCTCGCCGAGTACCTGCCCGCAGACGCCGATGGCGGCGAGCTCGCGCCTGACGGGCGGGTGATGGAGATCTTGAGCGAGCACACGTGTCTGGGGTGGCTCGAGGGCTACCTGCTGACCGGTCGTCACGGGCTCATCAGCACGTACGAGGCGTTCGCCCATATCATCGACTCGATGTTCAACCAGCACGCCAAGTGGCTCAAAGTCGCCAAGAACGAGGTCGAGTGGCGCGCGCCCATCGCCTCGTGCAACATCTTGCTGTCGTCGCACGTGTGGCGCCAGGACCACAACGGGTTCACCCACCAAGACCCCGGGTTCATCGACAACGTCGTCAACAAGAAGGGCGACGTGGTGCGCGTCTACCTGCCGCCGGACGCCAACACGCTCCTGTCCGTGGCCGACCACTGCCTGCGCAGCAAGGACTACGTCAACGTCGTCGTCGCCGGCAAGCAGCCCTCCCCGCAGTTCCTCGGCATCGACGAGGCCGCCCGGCACTGCGCGAGCGGTCTGGGCATCTGGGAGTGGGCGAGCAACGACAAGGGCAGCGAGCCGGACATCGTGATGGCGTGCGCCGGCGACGTGCCCACGGTCGAGACGCTCGCTGCGGTCGACCTGCTGCGTCAGCACTTCCCCGACCTGAAGGTCCGCGTCGTCAACGTCGTCAACCTCATGAAGCTCCAGCCTGCCGAGGAACACCCGCACGGCCTCACCGACCGTGAGTTCGACGCGATCTTCACAGTCGACAAGCCGATCGTGTTCGCGTTCCACGGTTACCCATGGCTCATCCATCGTCTCGCGTACCGGCGCACCAACCATCGCAACCTGCACGTGCGCGGGTTCAAAGAGGAGGGGACCACGACCACGCCCTTCGACATGGTCGTCTTGAACGATCTCGACCGGTTCCACCTGTTCTACGACGCGGTCATGCGCGTGCCGCAGCTGCACCACATGGTCGCTTACGCCGGGCAGTTCGTGCGCGACAAGCTGTTCGAGCACCGCGAGTACATCACGACGTACGGCGAGGACATGCCGGAGATCCGCGACTGGCGCTGGCCGTACTGATGCGGGCGGCCGAGGCCCTCGCCGGGCTCCGGGAGTGCCGCGCGTGCCCCCACGAGTGCGCGGTCGACCGCACGGCTGGCGAGCGCGGCGTGTGCCGGGCGGGCGCGCTCGCGTGCGTGTCGAGCGCCGGACCGCACTTCGGCGAGGAGGGGCCGCTCGTGGGCAGGGGCGGGTCGGGCACGGTGTTCTTCGCGTGGTGCAACCTGCACTGCGTCTTCTGCCAGAACTACGACATCTCGCAGCTCGGGCACGGGGAAGACGTGACCGCGAGCGAGCTTGCGGACATCTTCCTCGGCGTGCAGCGGGCCGGGTGCGAGAACGTCAACCTCGTGAGCCCCACGCACTTCGCGCCGCAGATCCTCGAGGCGCTCGATGTCGCGGCCTCCCGCGGTCTCGACCTGCCCCTCGTGTGGAACACCGGCGGCTACGAGTCGCTCGCGACCCTCGCGCTGCTCGACGGTGTGGTCGACGTCTACATGCCCGATCTCAAGTACGCCGATCCCGCCACAGCCGCACGTCTCTCCGGTGCCGCCGACTACCCCGAGCGCGCGTTCGCCGCGCTGCGCGAGATGCACCGGCAGGTCGGCGACCTCACACTCGACGAGCGCGGCATCGCCCGCCGAGGGCTCCTCGTACGTCACCTCGCGCTGCCCGCGGGGCTCGCCGGCACCCCGGAGGTGATGGCGTTCCTTGCCGAGGAGATATCGCGCGACACGTACGTGAACGTCATGGACCAGTATCGGCCGTGCCACCGGGCGGGCGAGCATCCGGAGCTCAGACGGCGCATCACCGCCGAGGAGTACGCCGATGCGGTCGCTGCGGCGCGAGCGGCGGGGTTGCACCGGTTCGCGCGGTGAGACCTGCGGGTTCGCGCCGCGCATCCCTACTCGGCAGCGCCGGTTGTGTCGTCGATCTCCTCGATCGTCTCTGCGATGACCTCAGGCCCGGCCATACGGATCGACATCCCTTCGAACCGCTCGCCTACGACGCTGACCTGACGGCCCTCCAAGGGGGCGAGAACATTGGCGACCTCATCGGCGTTGGCGATGACAGCAACGTTCGTGTCCTCGGCACCGGTCGTGTCGACAACCGCCCAGAAACCGCCTTCGAGATCGACCCATGTGAGCGTACCGATCGCCTGCACGGTGCCACCTTCCAGATCGTAGAGGCCGGGCGCAAGCCGGAGTTCTGTTCCGGGCGTATCGACAGCCCCGTTCTGAACATCGGACGAACGGTCTGCCGCTGCGCACCCGACTAACACGAGCGCGAGCGATAGGGCTAGCACGAGTGCGAGTATCCGTGTGAACATGGTGCGCCTCCCTTCGTCGTTGGAGTTCCTACCCGCTTTGACGTGGGCCACAGCGCGTCGGTTCGCGGGGGAGTAGGGACCAGCGCAGCGCACGGTCAAGAGGGGGATTCGCTTAACTCTCCGCCGTCACCTCGGCACGCTCGTGCAGTCGATACATCGGCGCGTTCTGCCGACACAGAAGGCGCCAATCCGCCCTTCGAGCGGGGTGCCGAGTCGATGGAGCGGGCTGCATGTCGGCGGGGTATCATCATGCGGGATCGTCCGGCTGCGAGAAGGGGATCCACCATGTTCGAAGGGCCGATTTCCGTGCTGTCGTGTTCGGGATTGCGGAAACGTTTCGGCGAGCTTGTCGCGGTAGACGGCGTGAGCTTCGAGATCGCCGCTGGCGAGACGTACGGATTGCTCGGACCCAACGGGGCTGGCAAGACGACGAGTATCGCGATGATCTGTGGACTGCTCGAGCGCGACGCGGGCGATGTGAGACTGCTTGGTGAGCCCTTCACGCCGCGCAGTGTGGCCGCCAAGCGTGCGATCGGGTACGTGCCGCAAGATCTCGCGATCTATCCTGATCTGACCGCCCGCGAGAACCTTGCGTTTTTCGGGCGTCTGTACGGGCTTTCCCGGGGCGAGCTTGCCGCCCGCATCGTCGAGGTCCTCGAGATCATCGGTCTGGCTGATCGCGCCGGCGACAAGGCTGGTGAGTACTCGGGCGGGATGAAGCGGCGCCTCAACATCGGCATCGGCCTCTTGCACAGCCCCAGACTCCTCGTGCTCGACGAGCCCACCGTGGGCGTGGACCCGCAGAGCCGCAACGCGATTCTGGCGAGTGTCGAGCGTCTTGGCGAGGAGGGAATGGCGGTCCTTTATACAACCCACTACATGGAGGAGGCCGAGCGTCTTTGCGATCGCGTGGGCATCATCGACCACGGGGCCATAGTGGCCGAGGGAACCCGCACTGAGCTTGTGCGCCTTGTGGGAGAGCACGACCGCGTGAGGCTTATCGCGACAGGCGATCTCGACTCGGCGGCGCGCTCGCTTGCCGGGATACCCGCCGTTCGCGAGGCCGATGTCGCAGATCACGGCCTGGAACTCATCGTTGAGAACGCGGCTGACGCTCTGCCGCGGCTGCTCGGAACGCTTGCCGCGGCTGGCGTTGCGGTCACCAGCGTTGATGTCGATCAGCCCGATCTGGAGGCGGTCTTCCTGCACCTCACCGGCCGTGCGCTCAGGGACTGATGACGATGAGAACCGCGCTGCTCATCGCAAGGAAAGACCTCACGCGGAAGATGCGCGACAAGTCGGTGTTCATCTACGGCATACTCGCGCCGCTCGGCCTTTCCGTTATCTTCAGTTTCGTGTTTGGGCCGATCGACTCCGCCCGCTTCCACGCGACCTACGCGCTCGTCAACGAGGATGAGGGTCCTATCGCCGAGGCGTTCATCGAGGTGCTCGCCGCGCTTGAAGAAGACGGCATCGCGACAATCGTCGAGGTCGGCTCGGCAGCAGAAGCCCGCACGCGTGTCGAGCGCGCCTCTGCTGAGTTCTCAGGCGAGGAAGGTGAGACGGCAAGTGCCGCGTTCGTGATCCCGGCAGGATTCTCGGAGGGTATCGCCTCCGGTAAGGGCGGCGAGATCACCGTCATCGGCAGTGCAACCTCGCACCTCGCCAGTCAGGTCGCATACTCCATCGCGCACGGATTCTCAACGGAGGTCGGTGCCGTCGAAGTCGCCGTGCGCACCGTGCTTGAGCATGCCGATCCATCAGACGGGCAGCTTCACACGGCCGAGAACGCCGGACGCCTGGCCGAGGAGGTCGCCAACACCCCGCCCCCGGTGTCACTAGACGACGTTACCGCGGCCACGCGTCAGCTTTCGCAAACGACGCACATGGCCGCTGGCATGTCGGTGTTCTTTCTCTTCTTCACCGTCGCTTTTGGAGTGAGCGGTCTGCTCGAAGAGCGTCGGGTAGGCACGATGGATCGTCTTCTCGCCGCACCCATCGACCGTCGGCAGATCATCCTCGGCAAGGCCCTGACGTCCTTCGGGCTCGGTATTGTGAGCATGACGGTGCTGGTGGTCGCGACGTCGCTGCTGCTCGGCGCTAAGTGGGGCGATCCGGTGGGCGTCGCGATGCTCGTCTTTGCGGTCGTCTTTGCGGCGATGGGGATACTCGGCGTGGTCGCGGCGACCGCCAAGACGCAAGCGCAAGCCGAGAACTTCCAGGCCATCATCTCTCTCACGCTCGCGTTTCTCGGCGGGACGTTCTTCTCGGTGGCGCAGACGGGGGGCGTGCTGCAGGCCTTGAGTCTCGTAACGCCGCACGCATGGTTTTTGCGGGGACTGAACGACCTCGCCGCCGGGGACGTGTCAGCGGTATACGAGCCGGTGGCCGCGCTCCTGCTCTTTGGGCTTGTCACCGGCGGGGTCGCGTGGCCGTTCATGAGAAAGGCGGTGGAGCGGTGAAGGCGCTCGTTATCGCACGCATGGCGGTCACCCGTTTGCTGCGTGACCGCTCGAACATCTTCTTCGTCTTCATGTTGCCCATGATGATCATCCTCGTGCTCGGTACCGCTTTTGGCAGCGGCTTCGACGCGAAGGTAGGCGTGCTTGCGGAAGGAGAAGGGGCGCTTAGCCGGGAGATTGTCGGCGGCATCGCCGCGCTCGATGGGGTTGAGGTCATCGAGTACGAGGATCGCGACGAGATCGTACTCGCGGTGGAGCGCGGTGTGGTGCAGGCCGCCGTGTTGATCCCCGCCGGCTACGACTCGCGCCTCGCCGTCGGCGAGGAGGTGGCGATCGAGTACGTCGCCCGTCCGGACGCATCGGCGATGGCGTTGCGCAGCACTATCGAGCCGGTGATCGTCGAACAGGGAGCGCTGCTGCGGGCGGCCGCGTTCGCGGTTGCCCGCTCCGGCGTCGGGCACGCCGACGCGATTGCGACGGCACGCCAGGTGGTAGCCGAGAAAGCTGCGATCGGCGTGAACACCGAGGTTCTAGGTGAGATCTCTCCGTTCGAGCAGATCGGTCAGTTTCAGCTGGGAGCGTACTCGCAGCTCCTGCTTTTCGTGTTCCTCACGTCCATGACGGGATCGACAGCGCTCATCGAGTCACGCCGGATCGGGGTGTCGGCCCGGATGCTTGCGACTCCAACATCGGCGCGTACCGTGATTGCTGGGGAAGCTCTCGGCCGGTTGGCGGTCGCCCTGGTGCAAGGGGGCTTCATCATGGCCGGCACGGCGCTGATGTTTGGAGTGGAGTGGGGCGATCCGTTCGGCGCCGCCGCGGTTCTGTTCCTTTTCTCGCTAGGGGCGTCGGGCGTCGCGATGCTCATTGGCTCGGTGTTGAACAGTGTTGAGCAGGCCGGCGGCGTCGGTGTGGTGCTCGGAATAGGGCTCGGCGCTCTTGGCGGGGCAATGGTGCCGCTCATGGTGATGGAGACTCTCTCGCCCGCCCTCTACCGCGTCGCGCACGTCACGCCGCACGCATGGGGCATCCGCGCGTTCGAGGAGCTCATCCTCGGTGGCGGGACGACCGCTGATATCGTGCCGGAGCTCGGGGTCCTGGCCGCGTTCGCGCTCGTCGTCTTCGCGCTCGGCGCGTGGCGGCTACGTGTCGCGATCACGCGTTTGTGAAGAGCGGGCGACGCTACCCGCCCGGGAATTTGTGTGCATAAAGACTCCTTAACGTCACGCCGATACAGATACTGAGCTCCAGTGCATGTCTTGATGCGGGGAAGGACGCTGCATGCCCCCTAAGGATGGCGGCGCGCTTCCTGCCGATGCCGGGCAATCCACCGGCCCAGGCAGTTGCGCGCACGATTTCGTCGTGAGCGAACCGGAGTTGCGCTCACTGCTTCTCGATCTCGTCAGCGACGCGATCATCTGCCACACCCTCGACGGATGCATCGTCTACGCCAATGAAGCCGCGTGCATGCAACGTGGCTACACGTGCGAGGAGTTCATCGGCATGCGCCTTGGCGATGTTGTGAGCGTCAAGGAGAGTGAGCGGGTGGCTGAGCGCGTCGAGACGTTGCTGCGCGAGGGGTCGATGGTATTTGAGTCTGAGGACGTCACACGGGACGGAAGCGCGATTCCCATCGAGGTGCACGCCCGGATCGCCGAGGTAGCGGGCGTACAGATCATCATCAGCATCATCCGGGACATCAGCGAGCGTAAGCGCGCCCAGGCCGAGATCGAATCACTCGCGTTCCGCGACACTCTCACCGGGCTTCCCAATCGCAGGATGTTCATGGACCGGGCGCGGATGACGCTTTCGAACGCTCGCCGCACAGGAGAGAACGTCGCTCTGCTCTTTCTCGACATCGACTACCTCAAGCGGGTGAACGATCAGCTTGGACACCGGGCGGGAGATCGTCTCCTGTCGCTCGTGGGCATGCGGCTGTCCGATCTCGTTCGTACGGCCGACACTGTCGCACGCCTATCGGGTGACGAGTTCGTGGTGCTCATGCCCGGCATCAGAGACGCGACGACCGCCGAGGAGGTCGCGTCGAAGATTCTCGCGGGCCTGAAGGAGCCGCTCGATCTGGACGGAACCGCATTATCGGTGACCGCGTCGATAGGTGTCGCGCTCAACGACCCGCGGGAGATCGGGGTCGAAGAGATGCTCGCGCGTGCCGACGGGGCGATGTACGCGGTCAAGTCCGGATCGCGAAACGCATACGCACTCCACGTGCCCAAACGGGCCGAGAGCCCTTTGGACGGCTACGAGCTCGAAGGCCAGATCGCTCGAGCGATCAATCGCGACGAACTCGTCCTCTACTACCAGCCGCAAGTCATTCTCTCTGATGGCCGTGTCGAGTGCGTTGAAGCGCTCATCAGGTGGGATCATCCTGTTCGCGGCTTGATCATGCCCGACCGTTTTGTTGCACTCGCAGAGGAGTCCGGACAGAGCGGCGCCCTCGGCCGGTGGGTGATTCGCACGGCGTGTAGGCAACATAGTGAGTGGCTCGATTCGGGACTTCCGGCGGTTCGCATCGCGGTGAACATCTCCTATCGTCAAATGCTGCAGCCCGGGCTCGTTGACGTGGTTGAAGCCGCGCTTGCCGAGACGGGCATGGACGCTCGCTACCTCGAGCTCGAGCTCAATGAGATGGACATCGTGCGGGCAAACGAGACGGTCCGGCGTACCCTCGGAGCGCTGCGTGAGCGAGGAGTGAGGCTCGCGGTTAGCGGATTCGGTGAGGGCTACTTGGTCCGGGGCTACGTGCACGGGGTGCCGGTTGATACCCTGAAGATTCACCGGTGTCAGGGTTCGGAGCTCGACGCTGAAGCGGGGTCGAAGGTCTCCTCGGCGATACTTGCGCTTGCCGACGGGCTTGCGCTCAACACCGTCGTCGAGTGTGTCGAAGACGAGAGGCAGCTGCGCGAGGCGGCGAGGGGGCGCAGTGGCGGTGTCCAGGGTCACGTATTCAGTCGTGCGCTTCCGCCGCATGAGGTCGCTGCGCTCATCCGTGACGGGTTCACGACGGGTACGGTGTGAGGGCGGCGGTTTCAATCCGACGATTCACGTGCTCCGTCCACCGCGGCGACATTTCGTGGCAGAATGGACACGTGGATGGGAAGGTCGTGAGAGTCCCAGGCCGTAGGGTGCCCCGGATGGAACAGGCCGACCGTGCGGGAGTCATCAGCGGGTGAGTCTGAAACGCGCAGAAGCGGCGGTGACCTGCGGCCACCGAGGCGGCGCGGCTTCATCGTGGCGTGGGTGGCGCTTCTGGCTGTCGCCGTAGTGGCGGGAAGCGTTACACACTACCGATTCCGTCAAGCCCACATCAACGAGCAGCGTGTAGCCATACTGGTCGTTGCTGAGCTGGCTGCGAATCGGGTTGAAAAAGTAATCACGGACCGGATAAGTGACGCGCGCCTGATGTCGGAGAACTTCGGGTACGCCCTTCGCGTGAGAGACTTCTTCGACGATCCTGGGGATGCTGTCAATGCTATGGCGGTGAGCTCGCGGCTTCTCGCCGAGCACAAGCATCGCAACTACGCATACCTTCAGCTTGTCGCTTCCGACCTGACGCAACGGATGGGTGTGCCTGACACGGCTACACCCCGTGCCGTCGATACCGATGCCGTGAGCCGGGCGCTCCGTTCACCGGGCGCGGTCGAGCTGGGTGACGTACGGGTGACACCCGAAGGTGAGGTTGAGTTGGCCGTCACCGCGCCGCTTTCGGCACCGGGCGTTGACGGTTTGGAAGTGATCGCGGTCTGTGTGTTCCACCTCGACATGGAACAGACGGTCTTCACGCAGCTGGAGAGGTGGCCCGGGGTCAACCAGAGCGGGGAGATCCTGCTCGTCTCGCCAGCACATGCCGGATACACGATACTCAGCCCACGGCGGTTTGGCACGGTGGAAGATACCGGCCCTCTACTTCAGGTCGCATCCGGCGAAGGCGTCACAGGTGATGACTTCGGGGACAGGAGACCGTTCTCTGTCAGAGACTATCGGGGCGTCGAGGTCGAGGCGGCACTCGCTCCGGTTGCTGGGACACCCTGGTACATACAGGCGAAACTCGATAGATCAGAGGTCTACGCACCTGTTAGGAACCACCTTCTCACCGTTGCGGCTTCCATGGCGGCGTGGGTGGTAGCTGTCTCGCTCGGTATGCACTTACTCTGGCGCTCAAGTAGGCACAAGCATGAAATCGCATTGGCAACTATCAAGCATGCTGATTCCAAGGCCGAGACGCTTGAGTATCTCAACCGCGAACTGGAGCAGGCGAACTCGGTCAAGAATGCATTCCTTGCCAGCATGAGTCACGAGCTACGGACGCCGCTCAACGCGATCATCGGATTCTCCGGCGTGCTCAAGCAGGAGTTGGCGGGCCCTCTCAATCCGGAGCAGATGAAGCAGGTTGAGATGGTGCACACGTCGGGGCGGCATCTACTCGCGCTCATCGATGATGTTCTCGATATTGCGAGAATCGAAGCTGGCGGATTCGATGTGACTCCTGAGCGATTCGGCCTTCATGATGCCGTGTCAGGGATCATCGAGATGATGGCTCCGATTGCCAAACAGAAGGCCATCGAGTTGCGGCATGTCGGACCAACGATCCCTATCGAGGCCTCAACGGATCTCGGGAAGTTCAGGCAAATTCTCTTAAACCTTGTGGGAAACGCCGTCAAGTTCACTTCTGAAGGGCATGTGGAGGTACGGTTCGGAGGTCGGCCGTACGGAGGTATCTGGATCGAGGTCGAAGACACCGGACCGGGAATCTCGGCGGAAGACCTCGAGCACATCTTCGAGCCCTTCGTGCAGCTTGAACAATCCGGTGAAGCTAAGGCAAAAGGCACCGGCCTGGGGCTGGCCCTGTCCCAGGAAAACGCGGCGCTTCTCGGAGGGCGAATCACGGTGGCGAGCCAGCCTGGTAAGGGCACAGTATTCAAGCTCGAGCTTCCCAGCCTGCTGTAATGAGCGGGTAGTTCCTGCTTGGCTGACGAGTGTGGAGATCGCACTCTTCGCCCAGGGCTGAAGCGTCATCAGTAAGGCTCGGGTATACTATCGTCCCGAAAGGCCACGAGACGTTACGTATCGTGAGAGTGCCGTCGCAGTGCTCAGGCGCGAACGCTCCGGTTCACCCCAGGCTGCTCGGCAACGGTCTTCGGTACGTCCTCAATTCGCGCGCGCTGACACGACGGGGAAAATCGATGCCCAAGAACGACGTGAATCTCACACGGTGGAGCAAGCTCGCAGAGGCGAACAGCGTATTCGCGCCGGAACTCTTCGAGAAGTACGACGTCAAGCGGGGTCTGCGTGATGAGTCCGGTCGAGGTGTGGTCGCCGGTCTGACGCAGGTGGGTGATGTCATCGGCTACTACACCGACACAGGCACGAGCCATCCGTCTCCTGGGGAACTCATCTACCGCGGCATCGACATCAACGAAATTGTGGAAGGCTTCACTTCGGCAGGCCGTCGGGGGTACGAGGAGACTGCGTACCTGCTTCTCTTTGGCGAATTGCCAAACGCCGATGAGCTTGCCGAGTTCGAGGACGTGCTCGCTTCGTACCGCAAACTGCCGCGACAGTTTGTGCACCACGGCATCTTGGACATGCCGAGCCGGGACATCATGAACGCGCTCGCGCGTACGGTGCTGTCGCTATACACGCTCGACGATCGAGCGGACGATACTTCCATCGCGAATGTCTTGCGACAGAGTCTCCATCTGATCGCCAAGCTTCCGATGCTGTCCGTCTATGCCTATCAGGCGCATCTCGATGATTCCCTCGGCAAGAGTCTTGTCATCCACCGGCCGGTGCGCGAGCTTTCAACCGCTGAGAACTTCTTGCACATGCTCCGCTCTGACTCAAAGTACACCCAGCTTGAGGCGACGCTGCTCGATCTTTCGCTTGTTGTGCACGCCGAGCACGGGGGCGGAAACAACTCAACGTTCACGACGCACGTGGTCACGTCGACAATGACCGACACGTACTCAGTCATCGCTGCCGCGCTCGGTTCGCTGAAAGGACCGCGTCACGGAGGTGCGAACATCAAGGCGCTGGAGATGCTCGCAGACGCCGAGGAGCGTGTTCGTGACTGGGAAGACGAGGACGAGATCGCCGCCTATCTCGACCGGATTCTCGACAAGCAGGAGTTCGATCGCTCTGGGCTCATCTACGGGATGGGGCACCCCGTCTACTCGATATCGGACCCGCGCGCCCTCATCCTGAAGCGTTACGCCGAGATGCTCGCCGTCGAGAAGGGCCGAGAGATGGAGTTCCGCTTCTACGAGCGGATCGAGCGTCTCGCGCCCGAGGTCATCGCGAAGGTCAGGACGATGCAGAAGGGCGTGAGCGCCAACGTCGATTTCTACTCCGGCTTCGTCTGCGAGATGCTTGGGATACCCAAGGAGCTCTTCACCCCACTCTTCGCGATCTCCCGTGTTGCGGGGTGGTGCGCGCATCGTATCGAGGAGATCGCCACCGGCGGCAAGATCATCCGGCCCGCATACAAGGCGGTCGGTCCAAGGCGGGAGTACATCCCGCTCGAGCAGCGGTAGCGGTCGCTGGGTTTCTCGGCGGTCGTGGCGTGCGGGGTGGACGGCGCGCGAGGAGGCCGGCGTGCATTCCGCTACGCGGCGTGCTACACTCCGCAGGCTTAGTACCTAAGACCCGGTTGTCCTCGATGCGCTAACCTGCGCGATCGCCTTCGGATCAACTGCGTCTGCAACGCGGTGCCGCCCGGATTGGGCAGGCACGCCCGAAGGAGACAACCAATATGTCGTTCGAACCGCTCGGCTTAGAGCCGCGCCTTCTTGCCGCCGTGACTCGCATGGGGTACACGGTGCCCACGCCCATTCAGTCCCAGGCGATTCCGCACGTTCTTGCCGGGCGTGATGTAGTCGGCGTCGCTCAAACAGGGACCGGAAAGACCGCCGCTTTCGTGCTGCCGATGTTGCAGCGCACGCCCGTGAAGCGAGGCGTGCGCGCGCTCGTGGTAACACCTACCCGTGAGCTCGCTTCTCAGATCGCGGACGTGACACGTACGGTTGCACGCACGACAGGGCACCGGACGGCGGTCGTATTTGGCGGTGTGGGGATCCAGGCCCAGGTATCTACGTTGCGTCGAGGAGTCGACGTCGTCATCGCGTGCCCAGGCCGGTTGCTCGACTTGCACTCTCGCAGAGCTGTCGATCTGTCTGGCGTCGAGATCGTGGTTCTCGATGAGGCGGATCGCATGCTCGACATGGGATTCTGGCCCGATGTACGGCGCATCCTCGCACTGCTTCCGGCGCGCCGTCAGAACCTGCTCTTTAGCGCGACGATGGCCGCCGAGGTAGTCAAGGTTGTCGATTCGGTGCTTACCGACCCGGTACGCGTCGAGGTGGCTCCGCCGAGCACCCCGGTCGAGCGGATCGGGCAATCGGTGTATCCCGTGTGCGGGACGCAGAAGACCGATCTGCTCGTTGAATTGCTCGCCGCTGAGCGCGATCGCACACGCACGCTCGTCTTCACCCGCACGAAGCACCGGGCTGACCGTCTGAGCAGACAACTGATCCGCCGTGGAATCATGAGCGAGGCGATTCACGGTGACCGCTCGCAGGGGCAGCGCGAACGCGCCCTCGAGGCGTTCCGTTCGGGGCGCTCGAAGGTGCTCGTCGCAACGGATGTCGTCTCCCGCGGCATCGATATCGATGGCATCGGCCGGGTCATCAATTACGACATGCCCAACACCACGGAAGACTACATTCACCGCATCGGCCGTACCGCGCGCGCGGGGGCGAGCGGTTTGGCTGTGAGCTTCCTTGCCGCCGAGGAACATGACACGTTGCTCGCGATCGAGCGGCACCTCGATACCGTGCTTGCGTGTGAGGATCTTGCGGGATTCGAGTACAAGGAGCGAACGCTTCCCGATCCGCGCAGGCATGAGGCCCGCGCCGTGGCGCACAGTGGCCGCAGCGGTCGCCGGGGCGGCAAGGGACGTGCGGGGAGGCGCGGCGGCCGGTAGTCTCGGCGAGACCGGCTCAGAATCAGCCGCGCAGTCCAGACGTACCTATCGTGCGGGCTTACTCCCCGTCAGCCGCGATCCCATCGAGCTTGAAGATGAAGCGCACGTCGCCTGTCGCGCCGTCCGGCTTGCCGAGGAACGTGTCGTACGCCTCCGCCGCTTCTTCCATCCGTGAGACGACCACCTCCCCAAGGTTCGACTCGTCGATCCCTTCTCCGAGTTTGGTGGAGATTTCGCTCAGCGCAAGCGTGGTGGTCGAGACGCCAGGGACCTTGGCGCCCGCAAGCGTGCCTCCGTCACGCACCGCGAGGAGTGCGTCGCGGAGCTGGCCGAGCATTCCGGGCAGCTCTTCGAGCGGCTCAAGCGCGTCCGCTGCCAGCACTATCCCGGAGCTTACGCCCTCGAGACCGCGCGCTGCGTCTGCCAGGCCGTCGCGGCTTGCCGTCAGGCCGGGCATGCGCTGCCCACCGGGCACGGGGCCTCCATCGCGCAGAGTCTCAAGCGCGACCGCAAGTGAGTTGAACTGACCCGGCAACGCGATAAGCGGAGCGGTGCCCGCAGCGAGCGCGTCGAGCGAGTCAGCGATCCGGGTGAGGCTTGAGGAAAGCTCAGTGAGCGCGCTACGGGTTCCAGTCAGGCCAAGCGGCATGCCCATCGCGTCGTCGCCGTCGCGCAACGCGGTGAGCATCTGCGACTGTGCGGATAGCCCGGTTGCTATCTCGACCGCCGCCGCGGTGTGGGTTGTGTCTGCGGACGCGTCGGCGAGCGCCCACGCGCTTGTCTCAAGTCCGGCGTTCGATGCGGCGATGGCGTCTAGGTACGCGATTTGCCCGTCGAGGAGTTCTACCATGCCGTCCACGTCCGCCTTCGTCTCCCGGACATCACCGCCGAGCGCCTTAATCGCGGCGGGAATCTCGGCTATAGGCCGGTGGTCGTGTCCGCGCAGTTGAGCGATGACAGAGTTGAGGTACGCGATCTGTGCGTCGAGCAGGTTGGCGAGTCCGGAAACGCCGGCGCCAAGATCGCGCGATCCCGCGGCGAGCCGTTCGAAACCAGCCGCCGCGTCTCCGATTCCGGCATACTGGGCGGGATCGATCCCATCTGCCATACCACCGAGGATGTGGTGATGTCCTTCCGACAGCTGCTTGAGGCCGCCGAGTCCGTCACGCAACTCGGCAAGTTGATCGGTCACCGAGAAATCGGGTGAACCTGCCATCTTCGGGAACACGGATACGACTATCGGTTCGATTTCGATGTCATCACCGGTCATCTCGATCACCACGGTGGTTTCGGGCTGCGGGAACGCCATGAATGTGTGGCTCACCGTGGAGCCGGAGACACTTACGATCTCCGCGTCAGCGACGATATCTGTAAAGCGCGTGCCGTCAACTTCGATCATGACCGGCGCGAGCATTGGCACCCAGTACTCGGCTTGTCCTGAGCGGATGAGGCCGTCGGCACCGGTGTAGGTGACTTCTTCTTCCACCCGAAGACGGTTGGTGACCGTCACCTCGATGCGGACCCGTCCGCTCGCGCCCGCAAGATCTCCTGGTGTTGTGCGTCGGCCATCGAGGTAGTAGACGGCGTCGATCTCGATGGGGAGTTGCTCTTGGGTCGTTGCGCGGTAGAAGAAGTCACGGCGGCTGTTGACGTCGAGGGTCCAGGTGACGCCGTCTGTGGACACGCGCGGCTCGAGCGAGTCTTCGAGCGCTTCCGGTGACGTGACGGTGCCAGGATCGAAAACCTCCACCGTTCCGTCGCCATCGACGCGCAACCAGTCGATCACGACCGTTTCGCGCGGCACCCCACTCGCATCGGCGACGACGTAGACCGTCTCGTCATCGTGGACGGTGAAGCCGGACGGTAACGCTCGGCCCGTCTCGGCTGAGGCGGGAACGCCCGCCGCGCCGAGAGCGATGATGAGCGCGAGTGAGAGCAGCGTGCGCGTCATGGCGCGTCCCGCGTGTGCACCATGCGGTGCGGGTGAGGAGGAGCGCATCGTGAGGATCACCTTCCCAGTACGTCGGGCCAGCTGACGCTGGCGTGCTTGAGTATCCGCTGCGCCGATACGAGCACGGCGGGCAAGAAGAACACCACGGCGACGAAGCTGATGACCGCGCCGCGTGCGATAAGCATCGTGAGGTCGGAAATTGTCGAGACGCTCGACAGGAAGACGAGGCCGATGGTAGCGGCGAACATGGTCGAAGCGCTGACAAGAATCGAGGGACCGGCGCCGCCCAAGGCAGCGCTCATCGCCAGCACGCGATCGCCTTGCCGAGCGAGCTCTTCCTCGTAGCGCGTCGTGAGGATGATCGCGTAGTCGACCGTTGCGCCCAGCTGGATAGCGCCGATGGCCAGCGTGGCAATGAAGATCAGGTCTGTTTCGGCAAACGCCGAGAAGCCCTGGTTGAACAGTATTGCGAGCTGGATGACCGCAAGGAGGATGATCGGAACAGACAAGGAGCGGAAGACGAGCGCCACAATGAGCGCGATGGCGGTGATCGACAACCAGTTCACGCGGGAGACGTCACCGCGCGAGGTCTCTTCCATAGCGCCAAAGAGGACGCTTTGCCCGGTCACGTACGAGTCGCCCGGATACGTGTCTGATACGGCGCGCAACTCGTGGATGACACGCGCGGTGCGCGGATCCGCGAAGTCGAACGGGACGTCTGCCGAGACATACGTGAACCCGTCTTTCACGAATCCCTCCCGGGCGCTTTCAGGCAGGAACTCAGCTGGGATGAGCGGGGAGACAGCGGCGGTGAACGACACGACTCCGTTCACGTCTTCAACACCCTCGACAGCTTGGGTCAGCCGGTGGAGGTCGGCGACGCGTCCTGTGTCCTCAGCGACGACGAAGAAACTCTGGGCGCGACCGAACTCCTCGGCAAGCCGCTCGGTCGCCTGGAGCGAGGGCAGGTCCTCCGGAAGCGCGCCGTCGAGGTCGTAGCTCAGCTCGAGTTGCGAGTACGTCCAAAGGGCGGGGACGAACAGCAGCACGAACACGATCGTGACAGGCGTGGCGTGCCGGGCGAGCCACCCGCCGAGGCGCGAGAAGTCCGGCAGGTACACACGGTGCGAGAAGCGGCGGATGGCGTTGTCGAACGTGAGGAGGAGCACCGGCAAGACGGTCATGGTCGCAAGCAGGGTGATGATGACGCCGCGGGCAAGCGTGCCACCCATGTCCGCGCCGAACCCGAGCCGCATCGCCATGAGCGCGAGGAATCCAGCGGTTGTAGTCAGGGCAGCTGCCGCGATCGACTTGAAGGAGGCCGTGATCGCGGTGACCATCGCGCTCTCGTTGTCTGTGTGCGCACGTTCCTGCTCGTAGCGATGGTAGAGGAAGAGCGCGTAGTCCATCGTGACGGCGAACTGGAGAGCTAGCACTATCACCCCGGTCAGGTACGACATCTCCTGTCCCAGGAAATATGACATGCCGAGGTTGTAGAGCACCGATAGCCCGATCGTGAGCACGAAGAGAAGCGGCACGATGACTGAGGGAACCGTGAGCACGAGCGTCACGGAGACGAGTGCGAGCGCCGCGACGGCGAATCGCGTGCGGTCCGAGTTGATGACGTCCTCGAGTTCGAGTTGCTGCACTCCGGCGACGTACGCTTCTTCTCCCGCCAGTTCGGTGCGCATCGCCTCCACCGCCGAGCGAGTTAGCGGATCGTTCGCGCTCTTGGTGAAGTTCACCTGGAAGAATGTCGCTTCGTTTGAGAAGTACGACGTGGCGAGATCGTGTTCCCAAAAGGCGCGTGGCACGGCAAGGTCACTGATGTCGTCCGCCCAGTTGACATCCGAGACGCCCTCAATGGTCGCGATCCGGTCTGCGAGCTCAGCAACGCGCTGGTCGGGAGCGTTGAGCACCATCACCTGCGCGGAGTTTCCGAGGGCGAAATCCTCGGTGAGGATCGTGAAGCCTTTGACCGAATCAAGATCGCTGGGAAGGTAGGAAAGCATGTCGTAGTTGATGTCGGCGTTCATCATGCCAAACACGGCGAACACGAGAAGGAGTCCCGAGACCGCCAAGACGGCGTGGCGATTGTAGACTACGATCCGAGCGATGCGGTTCAGCATCGGGCGATTCCCTGGAGGAAGACGCGCGTCACAAACGAGGTCACGGACGCGACGTCAGAGGTGGTGCGCTCTTCGTACGGCACGTCGAGCGCTCCCGCCGTGACTCGCGTGTTGACGAGGCCGTAGAGGCACTCGGCCGCAAGCCACGGGTCGGTCTCCTCGGCGAAATCGCCCCGTGCGACACCTTCGGCGATGGTGGCGGCGAGCGCGTCGATAGTGGCCGAGATGTGCGCGAGCAGTTCGCCCGCGAGGGGTCCGGCCGGATCGGTCAACGGGCGCAGGAGGATGCGCACGAGGCTTGCATTGGCGTGGACCGCTTCAATCCACGCGGCGATAAACAACTCGATCCGCTCGCGCGGCTCGCCCTGATGGCCGAGTGCGGCACGGATGGGCTCGTCGAAGACGCGCGAGGAGCGCTCTATCAGCGAGCGCAGGAGGGATTCCTTGTCCGCGAAGTGGTAGTAGATCAGCGCCGTCGACACGTCACACGCCCGGGCGATGTCGGCCACCGTGACCGCGTCGTAGCCGCGTTCGCCGAACAGGCTCTCAGCGCAGACAAGGATTCGTGCTTGAGTAGTTGGAGAGCCAGAGCTTGCCATCGCGTTTCCTCATTTAAGCCCAGATGATTCGGCCTGACTGAACGTTCAGTCAGGCCGAAGGGTACGCCGCCGCCTCATGGCTGTCAACGGGTCGGCAATGAAGCGCGCGCCTCCTCGTATCCGCTCCACGGATCGGCTCCTGCAAGCGACGATAGCCGATCGGGAACGGACGTGATGTCGAAGACGGCAGGGTCAAACGAGCTATCGAGCTCGTTCCAGGAGAGCGGCACGGCCACGGGCGCTCCTGGTCTGGCGCGCGTCGAGTAGGAGGCGATCGCGGTCGCTCCGTGAGCGTTTCGCAGGTAGTCAAGGAAGATGCGTCCTGGGCGCGCCTCCTTGGCGAGACGCGCTGTGAAGCGTTCCGGCAGTTTGGTTGCCATCTCGGTCACCATCTCGCGCGCGAAGCCGCGCACGCTGTCGTAGTTGTGGGCTGGCTCGGGCACGATTGGAGCGACGACGTGCAGCCCAATGCCGCCGGTGGTCCTCACAAAGCCGGTCAGACCTCGTTTCGCGAGTGCGTCCCGCACGATGAGGGCGCCTTCGCGCACAGCCGCCGGAGCGACTCCGGGTCCAGGGTCGAGGTCGAAGACGATCCGGTCGGGCGTGTCGGGCGTTAAATAGAAGCTGTTCCACGCGTGGATCTCGAGCACCCCCAGCTGGACCAAGGCGATAAGGCCCTCGGCATCTGTGAGGTAGAAGTACGTCGCCATCTCTCCGGTGCGCTCTACGAGGTCGAAGGTCGCGAGCTGTTGAGGGAATCCGCGGGAGTCCGGATGCTTCTGGAAGAAGCACTCGCCGCGCCTTCCGTGAGGGCATCGCACGAGTGACAACGGGCGTCCGGCGAGGTGGGGGAGCATCACGGGTGCGACGGCGCGGTAGTAGGCGGCAAGATCCGCTTTGGTGACCGGGTTGCGGCCGTCCGGTGCGTCCTCGGCGGGAAAGAGCGGCTTATCGGGGTTGGTGAGCCGTACGGGCCGAGCAGGGCGCTCGACTGCATCGTTTGCCTTCTCTCGGCGCACACTGCGCGGATCACGGTCTTCACGAACGCCGAGGAAACGCGGGTGGCGGAGAAGGCCGCCGTTTGGCCACTGGATGAACCCGACCTCTACGACGAGCTCCGGGCGCACCCAACGCACGCTTTTGCCCGGAGTACGGGGGACCGGGTGAAGCGGCGGGGCTTGCGCGTGTATCCTGTTGAGACGGGCGGCTATCTCCTCAAGTTGGCGATCAGTAAACCCCGTCCCAACGCGTCCGGCGTAGTGAAGCTCTCCAGCCTCGTCAAAGTAGCCGAGAAGCAGGGCGCCAAACCCTGAGCGGGAACCCGTGGGCGCCGTCGCGCCCACTACGACGAACTCTTGTCGCATCGTGCACGTGGTCTTGCGCCAATCGGATGAGCGGCCAGGACGGTGCGGGGCACGCGCCCGCTTTGAGACGGCGCCTTCAAGGCCAAGCGAGCAGGCGGCCGCAAAGAAGTCGCCGCCCCTTCCCTCAACATGGTCCGCGAAGTTAATGGGTGAGGCGGCGGGCAAGGCGGTGAGCAACTCGTGGAGCAGGCGCTTTCGCTCCAGAAGCGGTACCTGGCGCAGGTCGCGACCGTCGAAGTGCAACAGGTCGAACGCGAGGTACTTCACCGCTGCCGTATCACCGGCTGCGAGCGCGTCTTGCAGCGCGCTGAACTCTGGCACGTCGCGCTCGCCGAAGACTACCGCCTCACCGTCGAGCAGCAGGTCACCCGCGGGCAGTTCGAGCGCGGCGGCGACGAGCGCCGGGAAGCGCGAGCCCCACTCCTCGCCGCCCCGCGTCAGCACGCGCACGGCGCCGCCTTCGCGCGCTATGCGCAACCGATAGCCGTCGTACTTGACTTCGTGCAGCCACTGCGACCCTTCTGGCGGCGCCGTCGAGAGCGTGGCGAGCTGGACCGGCGCGTCCGCGGGCACAGGCGCGCGCACCTCCGCGGGTGCCGCTGCGGGCACCTCCGCGCGCACTCCCGCCCCCGCGGACGCGCCTGCGGCGAGCTGCTCGATCGTGCGTCCGCTCGCCACGCTCTCGGGCCTC
>Ga0207951_100033_pt1 | contig 117918 bp, 98 predicted proteins | sample Subbio12Aug_8Bad_FD_184830 | JGI IMG/M metagenome (GOLD analysis project Ga0207951, IMG submission 184830) | Serpentinite rock and fluid subsurface biosphere microbial communities from McLaughlin Reserve, California, USA - CR12Aug_8Bad (SPAdes) | ecosystem: Environmental > Terrestrial > Deep... | reverse complement strand
CTTATCATTACCCATAAGTCGTGACGATCATTAGGTAGATTTCTACAATTGGTGCTGAACACAAGCTCATCATTAATATAGACTCAAGTCATGAGAAAAGTAATTGAAACGTCGGTGTATCGTTATTGTGGCAGATTGTTCACAGAATCAGATATGGAAGTTATCCGGCAGGTCATTGCATCAACTGAACATCCTACGCGAGCGGCAATAGCTCGTGCTGTTTGCTCAGCTTTTGCCTGGGTAAGGCCTAATGGATTGCTTAAAGACATGTCCGCTAGGGTAGCCTTGTTGCGAATGGAGCGGGATGGTCTTTTAACCCTGCCTGCTCCAACGCATTCGTATACACCTGCACGAGGCGCTGCTTTCACGGCAGCTTGTGACCCTCAATTAGAATTACGTTGTTCAATCCAAGAGATTGGCGCAATTGTGTTGTGTCAGGTTACCTCGAGGGCCGACTCTAGGCTTTGGAATGAACTCATAGATCGTTATCACTACCTAGGGTACCGTCCACTGCCGGGGGCCCAACTCCGTTACCTAGTCAAGCATGAGGAGAGAATCTTAGGTGCATTAGGTTTCGGAGCTGCAGCATGGAAAGTGGCAGCCCGTGACTCTTTCATCGGATGGACATCCGAGCAGCGCGCAGAAAGACTCCATTTGGTAGTCAATAACGCCCGCTTTTTGATGCTACCTTGGATACATGTACCTAACCTGGCTTCTCGGATCCTCAGCCTAGCCGCTAAGCAGGTGTTTCGCGACTGGCCCAAGCTATACGGCTACCAGCCAGTGCTGCTAGAGACCTTTGTAGACCAAGAGCGGTATGCAGGCACCTGCTATAAAGCTGCAAATTGGGCCCACGTGGGTCAGACTAAGGGGCGAGGTAAGCTAGACCGTTATCATCAACAAGCCATTCCGATCAAACATGTCTACCTTTATCCTCTGAACCGTCGTTTTAAACATGTCCTGACTGAACGGGGGGATGTCAATGCTCTGGGCAGCTAAAGAATGCGGCACCGCCAGTTTTGGCGACGCCCGCCTCACCCAGCGACTTGTCTCCCTATGTACAAAGCTTGCAGAGCATCCCGCAAGCTCTCTACCCGAGGCTCTCGGTCAATGGAGCGATACTAAGGCAGCCTATCGTTTCCTTGATAACGAGAAGGTAACTGTTGAAGCCATATATGACGCTCACAGAACGGCTACATTGGACAGGATAGAAGGAGAACGAGTCATTTTAGCCGTACAGGATACCACCCTCTTCAATTTTACTGACCGCAAAGTTGAAGGACTGGGTCCCATTAGAGAAGCCGACTTAACAGGCTTTTTGTTACATAGTAGTCTCGCCTTAACCACAGAAGGGGTTCCGTTGGGAATTTTAGTTCATCGCCTGTGGGTGCGCGCAATGGAAGGGACCGATAGCAGGAATACCCGTAGAAAACGCCCACTTCAAGACAAAGAGAGTGCTCGTTGGGTCGATGTCACCCGCGAGGTAGCTGACAGTGTCCCTGCAGCCACAAGAGTAATTATGATCGGAGACCGGGAAAGTGACATCTTCGATCTATTTCTCTTATCCACCAGCAACTATGACTTCTTAATCCGCGCAGCATGGAATCGGCGTCTCGATCAATCGCAGGATTATCTTTGACATGCCGTTGAAACGGCTCCAGTGCTTGGATCTACAACCATAAAAGTCCCTCGGGCCGATGAGCGCCCTGAACGAGAAGCTACCTTTACCTTACAAACCGCTTTGGTAGCCTTGAGAGCACCACACCACCGCAAGAAGGAGCGGTTGCCTGCCCCCACCCTTAATGCCTTGCTTATTAGGGAGCAATCACCTACCGAGAATGCGAAACCGTTAGAATGGATGCTTCTTACGACTCTACCAATCAACACTCTGGGAGACGCCTTGCGGTGTTTGACTTGGTATACCTATCGTTGGAGGGTCGAACGGTACCATTACATTCTAAAAAGCGGTTGCCAAATACAGAAACTCCAATTAGAGACCAAAGATCGCCTGATGCGTGCGGTAGCGGTCTATAGTATCGTGGCTTCACGTTTGCTTTGGCTTACGTATCACGCTAGACAAACCCCGGGTGCACCATGCACAATTGCTCTGAGCGATAGTGAATGGCGCGCTCTGTATGCGTGTACCCATAAGACAAATATTTTGCCTGATTGTCCCCCTGACATACAAACAGCGGTATTATGGATCGCCAAGATCGGAGGGTTCCTTGGACGCAAATCGGATGGACAACCAGGCGTCAAAGTCCTGTGGCGAGGGTTCCGAAGACTGCAGGATATTACTGATATGTGGGAGCTTTTCCATTAGCTCAATACTTGTGGGTAAAGCATAGTTGTGCCCCGGGCTACAGAACAGACAAGCCGAGATAAAAGAAATTCAGCGGGACACCAGAGGGACACAAGGGACCCGTAAGGGACAGGAGAAACAAACGTGCATCCCCCCTGTCCCGTGAGTCCGGATAGTCCAGTGAGTCCCAGCTGAATCGTTTCTACTCAGCCCTAAGCGTCCCGCCCTCTAGCTGTACCCTAATATTGCGCTGCCAGGAATCTATCTCTACCGGGTAGTCTGTTCTATAATGCACTCCCCGGCTTTCTTCGCGCTTTAAGGCCGCCCCCGCTACTGCCCGGGCCGATTGCCACATGCCTGGCATCTCTAGCGCCAGGAGTCGTTTTATAGGGGTGTCCATAGATAGACTGGCTACCTTAGTTTTCAATGCCTCTAGTTGAGCTACAGCGCGCTCAATGCTCTCTCCTGTACGGACTGGTCCTAATCCTGACTGAACTATAGACTTGAGCTCAGCTTGCACGATGACAGGGTCATTCTGACCAGACGCTAGCTTATCTGCTGACCAAGCAGTACTGTGAGCCCTCACGCATGCCGCCGCATTCCGGCCTGCCCTGAAGCCGAATGTAACGATATTTGTTAGGGCATTACCGCCTATGCGACTGGCGCCATCAACCCCGCCGGTGACCTCACCACAAGCATACAACCCATCTATACCAGTGCGCCCCTCCGTATCAATGACTACTCCACCGGTAAAATAGTGCTGAATTGGGCTCACTTTGATTGGGCCATAGTCCCAAGGCCTTATGCCTTCCGGATAGAATCGTCTGGCCTCAGCAAAAGCACGCTCTCCCCACGACTCGGGAGGAAGCTCTTGAAAATGCAAGTAAGCGCCTCCCTCTAGAGACTTTTGACCTACTAGACGCGCCGAAACGTCGCGACCAAAGAGGTTTGCTTCCACCCCGTTGGCCAGACCAAGGCGATGTAACTCTTCTTTTAAGAATTCACGACCGGATGCATCAGTGAGCCGTACGCGGTCAATAGTTGGTAAGCCTATCATCCATTTCGGAAATTTAGGTTCAGCCCAGCCTAAGGGATAAAACTGTACAAACTCCATATCTATAAGGGGCAGCCCAACGTCAAGAGCAAGAGCGTATCCGTCACCGGTTACCCTGGCCGGGTTATCGGTACGCTCATAAATGTGACCTGCACCACCTGTAGCCAGGATGACGGCTTTAGCTAAAACAGAAAAGGCTTCTCCCGTTTGCCAGTTAACACATTCAAGTCCTTGTATGCCTGCGTCTCCAACCTGAAGCCTCGTCGCCACAGTGTATTCTAGGAACTCCACCCCTAGCTGCTTCGCTAGCTTGGTTAGCTCTAGAGTCATACCTGCTCCACCCATAATACCCGTTGGCGCTGAGCCACGCACCGAGGCATGGCCGTTATCGCCAATACGGATTGTAATGCCCAGTGCTGCAAGCTCCCGTAAGGCAGCCTCGCCTTCACTAGACAATACGTTGACTAAGTCCGGGGCGTTTATGCCCCTGCCCACTTTTTGGGTAAGTCTATTGTGCTCGGCAACCGTCATGCTCCCGCAAGCTAACGTAAAGCCACCGCCGGCATAAGCTGTACATGTGCCTAAGCCAGACTGTGTCTTGGTTATAACCACAACCTTGACGCCCTGCTTTCGTGCCGCCACAGCGGCACACAGGCCTGCTCCCCCTGCCCCGATAACTACTACATCAGACTGTTTCACTTCGGTCACATCCTCTTTTAGATTGTCACTTAATACTTATGCACGAGCTAGAACATTTCCTTCCCCTGAGCTTACCTTGTCTTATGATAGTTGTTTACTATGCTTTTAGGAGTGTGGCCGATGACAGAAGCTGAACCCCACTGGAATTGTCCAGCGGGGTTTTTCGTACCACGAATGCGGTTAGACTATTGTTGCGGTAGGCGCTTCTTTGACGCGATAGCAGCCATCTTTTTCACTGGCGCTAGGCCGAGACACATTAGGATATTTACAGCGACCGCCAGATGTCGCATAAGCGCAATGGTGGTTATCACAATGTACACGCACAGAATACACCCCCTTTGTAGGTCTGGGGACACACCTCTTCAAGGGGTAAGAAGTCTACAGTGGGCGGTCAGAGGAATGTCCCCAATAATTATCATTCCTAGTGTGGAGGGGAAAGGCTTTATATATACTGTGTGTTTCTTTTATAATTAGCAGCGTAATGCTATACTCGTGATAGAGTTAGGGAGGTTTTGGCACAATGTGTGGTATCACAGGTTTTTACGACGCACACTTAGACAGAGAAAGCAAAAGTAACGTACTCACCCGCATGATGTCAGCAATAATTCACCGCGGTCCTGACGACAGCGGTGTTTATACAGACGAACGTGTCGCTTTAGGCTTTAGACGTCTCAGCATTATTGACTTGGCCGCAGGACATCAACCTATGGCCAACGAAGATGGTGCAGTGTGGCTCACTTTTAACGGGGAGATATATAACTACGAGGAATTGAGAAGCGAACTTATTGAGCGCGGGCATCGGTTTGCTACCAATACAGATAGCGAAGTAATCATTCATCTCTTTGAGGATCTGGGTATCGAATGCGTAAAGAGACTCCGAGGCATGTTTGCGTTTACAATCTGGGACACTAAGACGAGAACGCTTCATGGCGCCCGAGATCGCTTTGGCATTAAGCCATTCTACTACGCTCAATTAGGTGAGACTCTGCTCTACGGCTCCGAGGCTAAATCCCTTTTAGAGCACCCACGGATGAAGCGTGAAGTAAATGAGGATAGTTTGCAGCATTACTTTACATTCCAATTTGTACCCGATCCCGCTACCTTGTTTAAAAATATCTACCGTTTGCCCCCGGCCCATTTCTTCTCGTTCCAGGACGGCAAGATGGAGATTAGCCGCTATTGGTCACTAGAATTCCGCCCGGAAAACAAGAGTGCAGGCTACTTCATCGAAGGGACTAAACACCTCCTGACAGAAGCTGTACGTATGCACATGATGAGCGATGTTCCGCGCGGGGCTTTCCTCTCCAGTGGCGTCGATTCTAGCGTGATTGCTGCTCTGCTCCGCCGCATGGAGAAGCTGCAAACATTCTCTGTAGGTTATGCTGAGGACACTTACGGCGACAGATACGATGAGCTTTCCGATGCTAAACGAACAGCCGAATTACTCAGCACCGACCACAGAGAGCTCCGCGTGTCCGGGAAGCAGTTCTGGGCAGCGGTGCCGCATATTATCTGGCATATGGATGAGCCTGTAGCTGACCCCGCCGCTTGCGCCCTTTATTTTGTGGCTGGGCGAGCAAGTGAAGATATTACTGTCGTTCTATCTGGAGAAGGCGCAGATGAAGTCTTTGGCGGCTATGGTATCTACCGCGAGCCAGCAGAGGTAGATAAGTTTAAACGCTTTCCTACTCCTCTGCAGGGCCTGCTGCGGGTTTTAGCGCAGATGCTGCCTGAGGGAGTCAAGGGAAAGGACTATATCCGACGCGCAACTACTCCTTTATCCGAACGCTATTTCGGTAACGCACTGATTTTTGGTGAAGACCAAAAGGATCAGTTGCTCAATATTAGCAAAAACCGTAGGCTCATGCCTACGGACATAACTAGGCCCTATTTTGATCAGGCCAAACACTTAGACGATATCTCGCAAATGCAGTATCTCGACTTTAATACTTGGCTATCCGGGGACATTTTGGTTAAGGCCGACCGCATGACCATGGCCCATTCACTAGAACTTAGGGTGCCTTTCCTTGATCATCATGTGGTCGAATTTGCCGCAACTATCCCACCGCACCTTAAGATTGCGGAGAACATGACAAAGTATGTGCTCCGGCAAGCTGCGAAAGACTGGTTGCCGCCAGAGGTAGCTAACCGACCTAAGCGTGGCTTCCCCGTACCAACCCGCGAGTGGATCAAGAAGGACTGGCTTCATGACGTACGCAGAGCCTTAGAGAGTCCCACTGCAGAAGGTCTGATTAACAAGCAGTACGCTCTGCTCTTACTAGACGAACACCTAGCTGGCAAAAAAGATAACAGCAGGCGTCTGTGGGCCATATTGGTATTCCAGATATGGTATGGTCTTTACATTGACCAAAGCATTTCTCCCGCGCCACAGGTACAGGAAGCAGCGGTTTCCAGATGATGATACCATCATCTGCCCACGACATGACTTAAGTCAACTTCAGCCGTAAAGCTTCGCTTTACGGCTGAAGTTGACGGGGCTAGTCTTTAGGCTTTAGGCGTGAGGTAAATAGTATAAGGTAAAAGGAATAAGGGGTACGACACATCCACGAGTCGGTGCCTCGTGGCTACATTCGAGGTACGATTCCACCGTATACCGTGTTCCGTGTACGATCCTTACTGAAAACTGGGAACACGTCCAATGCACTATCTAGGCGACTTTACCAGTCGCCCCCTATGCGCTCTGTGCCGTTTTCCTCGCATAGAATTCCACCGCAACAAAGGCTAGCAGTGTGAGTAGGGTAAAAATGAGCCCGCCCTCTAGACCAAATTTGCCGCCTGTGATGTATTCAGGCCCGGAGAGAAGTATGTGAAACAAGCCCATAGATTCTCTACCGCTTACCTCTAGCGAGAATATTGTCCCCTGCATCAGATTCCAAGTGAAATGCAAACCAATGGGAAACCACAGCGCCTTGGTGCGGTAGTAGCTAAACGCCAGGAGTATTCCTGCTAAGACTATATTTATGACAGAAAGAATAGACAAGTTAGGGTTAAGTAGATGTAGGGCCGAGAAAATAACTGCGGAACCTATAATGGCGAAAATTGATCCAAAGCTCTGGGCCATAACAGTCATCATATAGCCACGGGATAGAATCTCTTCAGCAATTCCCACGGAAAGGTAAACCATTAGCCCCATGAGCACATCCCAAGTTACACCGCCTTGCGCCCTGCCCACAAAACTGCCGAAGCCTAGGGTCAAGGAAACTATTACGCTGAGAAGTATTATAACTACACCTAGCATTGAGCCTGCCGCAAAATCTACTAGGGTTTTGCGTAGAGAGGCCTCAAACCCCATCTCTTGAAAGGGGCGCTTATCCCACAATGTCCAGAAGAGATAGACGGTTACCACAAACCCTAAAGATGTCAACATATACGCCAGATCCGTTGTAAATGTAGATGGGTCGAGGGCAAACAGAATCCCTGAGATAAAATTATAGGCGAACGACAGTACTACTATCACCACAAATGAGGCGGGCACAATAAGTAGCACTTTAAGTAAAGCCTGAACTCGATTTTTGCGCATGGAATCACTCCTCATCTGCTCTAACCTAAGTCTAATTCGTCAGTCATTAGAAGAACCCTGCACTAGCAGGGTTCTTCTAATGACTATTCCTTTGCTAGCCAAGCGGCTGCCAGAGCTGTGATGGGTATGGCGGCAACTAGTCCCACACTGCCCGCTAGAGCCCGCAAGACCTCGCTTGCAATGGCGTCCATATTGATAAGCCTAATATATTCTATTTCGTAAGCCCTAACCAACAGCAACAAGGAGAGAGCTCCGCCGGTGTAGGCCAAGATAAGTGTGTTAGCCATAGTACCCATGACGTCTCGGCCCACGTTCATTCCGGCCCAAAACAGGTCAGTGTAAGTAAGGGACGGATTATGGCGCTTTACTTCAGCTATGGCCGACGAAATCGACATTCCTGTGTCCATGACGGCGCCTAGAGCACCGATAATTATGCCAGACATGAGCAGCCCCGGGAAGTTAAAACCAATTCCTTGGGGAATAAATAGCAGCATTTGGGACTCTTGCTCAGCTAGCCCAGACACCCGGATGGCGTTGCCAGCTACAACTGCCAAGGTACCCGCTACGAACACCCCTCCAACTGTCCCTATAATGGCGGCTGCACCTTTGCGATTTAGGCCGCCAACTAGAGTAATGGTAAAGACAGTAGCAATTGCGGCAATTAAGACTGCCAACATCAGTGGGCTATAGCCCCGCAACAGCAGGGGAATAAAAACATAGAGTATCAAAACCCCAATTAATACCAGCGAAAGTAAGGCCTTGAGGCCTTGTTTACCGCCTAGACCGACAAGTATTAATACAAAGAGCCCGCCCAAGGCATACAAATATCTGTCACGTTCGTAGTCTGCAATGACCACTTCCGCCAATTCGCCTGCGGCAGTTTCAATCCCCACTAGGATCCGATCCCCAGGGCTAACTACGATATCGTAGGCGGGTGTACCTGTTAAGAAATGCTTTACCTGGACCGTACGACCTCGGAAGGAACCAGTCAGAATCAGCAATTCGGTGTCAAAAGCTCTGATTTGATAACCTAATTCGTCGTAGGACTTTTCCTCTATAACTTCAACCATAGATACAATTCGGGCTTTAGCGAACTGGGTCGGTTCTCCCTCGTCGTCAAGCTCGGATGGTTGAGCCACAGCGGGAAGAGCAGTTAATATCATTATGATTAATGTCAGCAGGGCTATTCTCTTCACCTTATCACCTCTTTCGCATTGTAGCATACGTGGCCAATCCTCTCAACCAAGCGACGAGAATACCCTGCAGGAATTTCTGGGTAGACACCTATGTAAAGCTCTATCCAGTAAATGAGTCCGACTCAAATTACGCCCTCCTCTTATACGGCAGAGATAGTATTACCCAGTGAGAGCAAGGGTATGTGCAGCATTTGCCAACCAAAGGCTAGCCCCCAACGATAGTCTAAAATATACGAGGGCTGTAAATCTATGTTGCCGGTCTGGGTCAGTGGTACAGGTTCCCTCCTAATCGTTCCGCAGCGCCTGTTCGAAGTCGGCGCAGATGTCTTCTGGGTCTTCTATACCTACTGATACGCGAATCATGCCGTCATCGATACCAAGCTTGGCGCGATCGAACGACGTCATGCCACGGTGACTAGTCTTAGCAGGGTGTGAAATTGTTGTAGCCACTCCGGCTAGACTGGGCACAAATTCAACAAGCTTAAGACGCCTAATGACTTTATCCGCAGCATAACATCCGCCTGCCACGACAAAGCTCAGCATCCCGCCATAGGCACTCATTTGCCTTTGGGCCAACTTGTAATGTGGGTGACCTGGAAGACCTGGATAATGAACGTGAGTCACACCAGGCTGAGTAGCTAAAAACTCAGCCACTAACAGAGCATTGCTGCAATGTTGCTTCATACGGAGCGGCAAGGTCTTGAGTCCCCGCATTACTAACCAACAATCGAAGGGGCTAGGGACACCACCCATATTAATATGTAACGGGCGTATCCGGTCGATAATTTCTTTGCTACCTACGACTGCGCCACCAGTGACATCAGAGTGACCATTTATGTATTTCGTGAGGCTCTCAAGGACCAAGTCAACCCCATATTCCAGCGGGCGGCAGACTAAAGGGCTGGCAAAGGTATTGTCTACTAGCAGGTAAAGACCATAGCCTCTCTTTATGGCTGCTAAAGCTGCTAAATCAACCACTTTCATCAGAGGGTTAGAGATAGTCTCTACAAAGAGGACTTTGGTATTTGGTTTAATTGCCTCTTCTATACGATATGCCTGGGTTACATCCAAGAATGATACTTCTATGCCAAACCGACTCATTTCCCGGGAAAACAATACCTGGGTCCCGCCGTAAAGATCTTGCGTAGTAATAATATGGTCGCCCGCGCCGCACAGCGACAGTACTGCAGATGTAATCGAAGCCATACCTGAAGAGGCTACTAAGGCAGCCTCCCCACCTTCCAGTTGAGCTAGGGCCTGTTCCAATACCTGTAGGCCAGGGTTACCATAGCGTGAATATACAAAGGCACCTTCATCCCCGCTAAAAGCCTCGTCTACGGCTTCTAGTGAGTTAAAACTAAAAACCGATGTTTGATAAATTGGCTGTACAGTGGGCCGACTCTTGGGCCAAGGAGTCCCTTTGCCTGCATGAACAGCTTGAGTCCATTTTGTCATTTTACCTTTCAAACTAACCACCCCCCGAAATAGTATTTCGGGGGGTGGTGTTTATAATCCTTTTTTATGTCTGAAAAGGCTCTCAGCTAAAGCTAACTACGGGCTCCAATTCCTCAATTTCAAGTTCTTCCTCGGAACTGTCCTCAATTACCCCTACTAAATCAAAGACAAATACTTCTTCCGCACTGTCCCAGCTCCCGATGGCCCTCTTTTTAATCAAAGATTTGACTACTGCCCATTCCCCAATAGAAGCTGCACAAACTTGAGCGCTGCTTTTGTTTGTGATGAGTTTAAACCCAGGGTCAGAGCCGATGATAGGTTTTATTAAGAATATATTGTCTTGGAGTCCCATTTTCACAAAGTCCGCCCCGAGTTCTGCAAGCTTACGTGTTAGAGCAACGTTACACCGCACTCCTTTGGGCTTGTCTGTGAAGGTAATCTTAAATGCTCTATCTGATGCTGCGTTGCCCCTGCCCTTAGGTGTCTTTTCAAACCATAATATATCCACGCTAATACCTCCTTAGATTTAAATCATTACTAGTATGATTTTCCAAGGGGTTTTTTATACACAGCTATAAAAAATAACGGCTAGCGTAAAACACTAGCCGTATTAATTAGCCTAACAGAACTTCCGCAATTTGCACAGCATTGGTGGCTGCACCCTTCCGCAACTGATTACCTACAACCCACAGGTTAAGGGCGTTAGGTGCACTTATATCACCTCGAATACGTCCCACAAAAACCTCATCCCTGTCGGGGAAATCGATAGGCATAGGATACAATTGTTCCTCTATATCATCAATTACTATTATACCCTGGCCGCGGGAGAGGAGCTGCCGAGCATCAACAGCACTTAGAGGCTTATATGTCTCCACGTTAATGGACTCAGAATGACACCACATCACTGGGACGCGAACTGCAGTAGGCGAAATCATGATAGAGTGATCATTAAAGATTTTATGTGTTTCGAATACCATCTTCCACTCTTCTTTGGTATAACCGTCCTTACCAAATAAATCTACCTGCGGAATGACATTAAAGGCGAGCGGATAATGCTTTTTGGCAGCTGCCGATGGTAGAATGCGTGCTTCCATGGGTCGACCTGCTGAAAAGGCCTCTACTTGCTGTTTTAGCTCTTCCACGGCTTCCACCCCTGCGCCTGACGCTGCCTGGTAGGTAGAGACGACAATACGCTTAATGCCTACAGCATCGTAGAGTGGCTTAAGAGCTACGACCATGATTATAGTTGAACAATTGGGGTTAGCGATTATTCCCTGATGATTATTGAGGGCTTTGGCATTGATCTCCGGCACGATCAGCGGTACCGAATCGTCCATGCGAAAAGCAGAACTGTTGTCGATTACCACCGCCCCCCGCGCGACCGCTTCTGGCCCTAGGGACCGAGCTATCTCACCGGAAGCACAGAAGAAAGCATACTCAATTCCCTCAAAAGCCTTGGGTTCAGCCTCCGCGATAGTTAATTGCTCACCTTGAAACTCTACGGTTCTCCCTGCCGAACGAGCAGACGCGAGTAGACGAACCTCACTCGCTGGGAAACTGCGTTCAGCCAAGACCTTTAGTAAGGTTTGGCCGACTGCACCAGTTGCCCCGACAATAGCAACCCTAACCGACACATAGCATTCCTCCTATCTTAGCTATTCGCCGTAGTATATGCAGTAGGGCAAATAATTGGGAGGGAACGACGGAGTCGTTCCGTTCTCAGTTCTCAGTGCTCAGCCGTACACGGTACAGGGTACACGGTGGAATCTCACCTCGTACCTCGTACTTCGTACCGGAATGTAGCCCCGAGGCATTGACTCGTGGATGCTCCCTGCGTTACAACGGTTTCCTTATGATTTTTGATTTATGATTAACCCCGCCGTCTACCGTCCCGCTGCCTCGAATTTCGCATGCGCTTTCTTTAGTTTGTCCCTAATTTGGAGTTTGTACGGACAGCGGTCTTCACATAGCCCACATTCTTCGCAGGCATCGCTCTGCGCGGGTAGACTCCAGTACCTCTCGCGTGCCCAATCAATTAGACCGTAACGGCTTACATACCCTTCGAGAATAAATACCTGTGGTATACGAACATCCTGCGGACAAGGCAGACAGTACTCACACCTGCGGCAAAAATCGCTGCCGAGCGTCCTAGCCTCCACCTTAAGCTCTGCTGACTCTTCGGCACTTAGGCTACCTTGTAGCAGTGCAGCATAGTTTTCTCGAACCTGTGCCACGCTATCCATCCCTACAATTGCCGTAGTGATGTCTTTATCAAAGAGATAGCGTAGAGCTAAGCTAGGTTTCGCAAAAGAGCCACCGGCAAGTGGTTTCATGGCGATAGTGCCCATGTTGCGACCAGTAGCTGAGTTTAGACAGCCCACAAATTGACTCTCTACGACATTTAAGGGAAATTGTGCGGTATCAAAGACACTTGCCTCTATCATGTGCTGCATCACTTCATTATTATGGCTGGTTACGCCGATGAAGCGAATTAATCCTTCCTGTTGAGCCTTAAGCAGCTCTTCCATAGCTCCACCAGGACCCTGAACCTGATCCCATACCTCCATGGTGCTAACCATATGTAACTGATAAAGGTCGACATATTCGATTTTGAGTAACGATAGGCAAGTCTCCAAATCCGCCCTCAAGCCAAGAGCATCTCTCCGTGATGATTTTGAGGCCAAATAGAACTGCTCTCGATTTCCAGCTATGGCCTTACCAATCTTCTTTTCGCTGTCTGTGTAACCGCGCGCAGTATCAATAAAGTTTATGCCTAGCTCTCTACAAACTGCAAAGATGCTATTTGTTTCCTCTTGATTAATACGCTGGATGGGTATTCCCCCAAACCCTAAACGAGAGACTGTAAGGCCTGTCCTACCTAGAGTTTTATATTGCATAATCGTTGCCCCCTATTGCGCTAGAATTGCAGCCAATTTATACGCATCCCTGTCAAACGAAGGGACACTTCGTAATGCCTCGTTTATTGGCAACGATATTGCCTGGCCATTCTTAATGCCAACTACCACACCGCCTTGACCCGCGACTAAAAGGTCTACTGCTAAAGCACCCAGTTTGCTAGCGATAACGCGGTCTCGAGCCGTAGGTGTACCACCGCGCTGCACATGCCCTAGTACTGTAACTCTAGTATCAAAGCCGGTACACCCAGCCACAAAGTCACCCACCTCAAAGCCTTTGCCCGCTCCTTCGCAGACAACAATTATTGTGTGCAACTTGCCGCGCAAATGGCCGCGTTTTATACGATCGCAGACTTCTTGCCATTCGAGTCTCTCTTCTGGCACGATAATAGATTCTGCACCTGCTGCTAAACCTGCTTCTAAGGCGATGTGCCCCGCTCCTCTGCCCATTACCTCAATAATAAAGGTGCGCTCATGCGAGGTCGCTGTGTCTCGAATCCTGTCAATGGCCTGCACAGCTGTGTTAACAGCAGTGTCAAATCCTATCGTTTCTTCAAAAGCGGGAATGTCGTTATCAATTGTGCCGGGTATTCCCACTGTCAATACGCCATGCTCATACAGCTTCTGTGCTCCGCGGAAGGAGCCGTCGCCGCCAATAACCACAAGCCCATCGATATTTCGCGCGGACAACGCAGCTAAGGCTTTATTAAAACCATCGTCCGTCATAAATTCCTGCGAGCGAGCTGTGCGTAATACTGTACCGCCACGGTGGATGATGTCTGCCACCGAACCCGCATCCAATCCCACCATATCGTCGGCTACTAGCCCTGCATAGCCACGACGGACACCTATTATGCATAGGCCTGCGTTTAGACCCTTACGCACAACCGCACGTATGGCAGCGTTCATGCCAGGGGCATCCCCACCACTTGTTAAGACAGCTATCCTCCGCATTTCTTTCCCCCCACTTACCTGCATAAAGTCTTATTTATAATCTGTATAGCTTCCACAGCTTCGGAAGGCGGCACGAGCATCTCCACAGGGCCTTCCTCTCCAACCACTCTTAATGATACTATCAGTCCGTTTTGCACTAGCTCTTCCTTGAGCCTTGTCGCCACTTTTTGTGAAGGGGCAACGTAAACAACTTTCCACACTAGACTAACCTGCCTTCTCGCGAGTGCTTACTTTATAATACCCTCAAACTTAACAAAGAAAAAGTCCCGTTTTACGGGACAATTTTCTCCAGATTATGAGCAAGCCTAGCAGAAGCAGCTGCTGCCAACCCAGCTACGAGATCATCCATGAATGTATGGACTTGGTGCGGGTGACTATTGAGGCGGCGCAAAATGCCCGGTTTAGTTTTATCTAAGTATCCGAAATTAGTAAAGCCAATAGCTCCATATACATTTGTAATTGCCAACGCTAGAATTTCATCGACACCATATAACGGTTCGTCTTCAACTAGCAAGGTCTGTAAAGGCTCTGGTAATAGACCTTGTTCTGCCAATGTGTCCAAAACTATGCCCGTAATGATTGCCTGCTGAACCTCACGCTTCTGCAACACTGCCTCTACGTTTTCCAAGCATTCAGAGATTGACAGCGTTGGGTGGTATGGTTTCTGCAACTCGAGAACAAGCTCAGCCACCTCTCCTAAATCTACACCACGCTCAGAAAACATTCTAATTACTGTATCTTTCATACGCACCTCCACAATAGGCCTTTACTAGTCTATTCGGGACCCTTAAAACTTGTCACAACATTTTCCGGTCTCAATAGTTGTGACAATGAACCGCAGAGCTCAGTGCTCCCATCGACATATAGACTCTCATCTACTTTTATCAGCGTTTGTTCTTCAACCATTTCGATAAATACTGGGATCTGGCCCGGGTTAGATTTTAACACCGTACGCACTTCTATGAGCTTTGATTTAGCCTGACTTGATATGCGCAGGGTCAATTTCGTAATTTGAGGCTGACTGTTGTCATTAACGTCTGGAACCAAGGTCTTAAATTCGGACGCCGCCAAAGATATGCGCTCACCCCTGCGGCTGACATTCCCGCGCAGAGCTAAAGCCCGTCCCACGACTAGTTCATCGCCTTGCTTCTCGAAATGCTGTGGGAATACCGCAGCCTCAACGACGCCTTCAAAATCTTCTAATTGTAGAAACACCATGCGTTTCCCTGTTTTTGTAATTATAGCTCGCACATCTATGAGCATCCCCGCCAAGATGACCTCTGTCTTGTCTTCAAGCTCAGACAATTGACTCGTGGTATGACTAGAATTCCTGCGCATCACCCGGCGATATTGATCCAGAGGATGACCCGACACGTAGAAACCGAGCAGTTCCTTCTCCATAGTGAGGATTTCGCTCATCGGAAAATCAGCTACTTCTGGTGCCCTAATTTGGATGCGGACATCGCTCGAGTCCAGCATTTCAAACATAGATAGTTGACCTGTATCTTTGGCCTTACGGGCAGACGCAGCTTTCTCTAAGCACTCATCCATAATTTCGAGGAGTTGCCTTCGGTTAAGGCCGAGCGAAGCTAACGCCCCTGCCTTAATTAAGTATTCAAGCACACGTCGATTTAGTGTGCCATCTTCAAGGCGGGTAAGAAAATCGTATAAATTCTCATACTTGAATTCTTTACGAGCACTAACAATCGGTTCTATAACTTTAGCTCCTACATTTTTAATGGCAACTAAACCAAAACGGATAGAGCCTCCTTGAACAGTAAAGATAGCAAGGCTCTCATTGATATCGGGTGGAAGCACTGGGATGTTGAGGCGCTTGCACTCTTCGAGGTATATTACCAGCTTATCTGAGTTGCCTGCTACTGATGTCATCAGAGCAGCCATATACTCTGCTGAGTAGTGGCATTTTAGATAGGCTGTCTGATATGCCAAAACTGCGTAACCTGCGCCGTGAGACTTGTTAAACGCATATTTCGCGAATTCAGCCATTTCATCAAATACTTTGCTAGCTACATCTGGCAAAACTCCTTGAGCTAAGGCCCCAGGTACAACTCGCTCGCCTGTCGTATCATCAACTACACCATGTAAGAAGAACTGTCGCTCTAATTCCATTGCCTCTGGTTTTTTCTTGGACATGACGCGCCGTACTAGATCAGCTCGGCCCAGCGAATAGCCTGCTAATTCGCGCACTATCTGCTGAACTTGTTCCTGGTAAACCATACAGCCGAAGGTCACTTTGAGGATGGGCTCAAGGCGAGGGTCAGGGTACTTTATGTCGTCAGGATGTGCGCGGTTTTCTAAAAAGCGTGGTATCTGATCCATAGGACCTGGGCGAAAAAGAGAAATGCCTGCAACAATGTCTTCGAAACAAGTGGGTTTAAGCTTTGCAAAAAAATTGCGCATTCCCCCGCCTTCAAGCTGAAATACCCCCAGTGTATCCGCGCGCGACAGCATTTCGTACGTTGCCACGTCTTCGTGGCCAAGCTTACTAAAATCTATGTCTAGATTACGATTGGCCTTAATGTTATCAAGGCAGTTCCGGATCACCGTAAGGGTACGCAGCCCTAAGAAATCCATCTTTAGTAGACCGAGCTCTTGCACCATGTTCATGTTGAACTGAGTAATAACAGCTTGGCCTGACTTAGCTAGGGGGATGAGATTTCGCAGTGGCTCCGGTGCAATTACTACGCCGGCAGCATGGACGGACGTGTGGCGCGGCATACCCTCAAGTGATTGCGCAATATCTAATAGCTCCCTAATGCGAGGATCTGAATTGTATAGAGCTAAGAGATCAGCTGATTTCGTTAATGCTTCTTTGAGGGTAATACCTAGTTCTTCGGGGACCAGCTTGGCAATGCGGTCAGCTTCGGAGAGTGGTATGCTTAACACCCTAGCAACGTCCCGCACTACCGCTCTTGCCCCCATAGTTCCAAAAGTGACAATCTGACACACGTTCTCGCTGCCATACTTTTTTGTGACGTACTCTATAACTTCTTCACGCCGCTCATAACAAAAGTCGATATCTATATCGGGCATGGACACTCGTTCCAAATGCAAGAACCGCTCGAAGAGCAAGTCATACGGCAAGGGATCGAGGTCTGTTATGCCAAGAATGTAAGATACAATTGAACCAACCGCCGAACCACGACCAGGGCCTACAGGAATACCCTTTTCTCGTGCAAAACTTGTAAAGTCCTGCGTTATTAAAAAATACCCCGCATAGCCCGCCTTCCCAAGCACATCAAGTTCATATTCCAAACGCTTCAATATCCGTTCATCGGCGTCGGGATACCGCCACGTGAGGCGCTCGTGGCATATTTTTTCCAAGTAAGAGAGTTCGGTATAACCTTCAGGAATATCAAAGCGAGGCAAGTGGACTTCGTCAAATTTGAAGTCGACTGTACACTCTTCGGCAATGCGCACCGTATTAGCCACCGCCTGCGCTAAATCCTCGTAACTAAGGTACGACATCCTCTCCAGCAATTCCTCAGCGGTCGTCACGTGAAACTGAGGCACGAAGCGCATGCGATTAGGGTCGCTCACTACCTTGCCGGTCTGAATACACAACAATGCATCATGGGCTTTGTGGTCTTTAGGTGATACGTAATGGACGTCATTAGTTATCACTAGAGGAAGATTAAGCTCCTTAGCTATGGAAATTAGCTCCTTATTTACAGGCTTTTGCTCGGGCAGACCATGCTCCTGAATCTCGATGTAGAAGCGATTCGGAAATGCTTCTGCTAATCGTTTTGCAACACGCCGAGCACCCTCCCTGTCTTGGTTAAGCAATTTCTGCTGCACCTCGCCGCCTAAGCAAGCGCTTAGGGCAATAAGACCCTCGGAGTGTTTTTCGAGCAGTTCCCAGTCTACACGCGGACGATAATAAAAACCTTCAATGAAGGAATCACTCACAATACGTATCAAATTGCGGTAGCCTACTTCATTCTGAGCTAGGAGAACAAGATGGTATGTTTCTGAGTCCACATTGGCTTCGCGGTCAAACCGAGTGCGACAGGCCACATAGACTTCGCATCCTATTATGGGTTTAACGCCAGCCTTTTTTGCGGCGCTGTAAAAATCTATAATACCATACATATTGCCGTGGTCAGTTATGGCAATTGCCTTCTGACCTAAGCCCCTGATATATTCGACCAAACTATCAATCTGAGCAAAACCATCGAGCAGGCTGTACTCAGTATGCACATGTAAATGAACGAAATCCATTTTCTACGTCCCTCCTGATGATAACCGTTGTTATAGACAATTCTCTAGAGTGATGCCGCTTTCCTTTATGTTAGTTATTGCAGTAGAGTCGTTCTTAGTTCTTAGTTCCTTGTGGGACGCTGAAAGCGATACATAGTCCAAGGTGGTGAAGGTACTGGGAGCTGGCGGCTGAAGGCAACTTCTAGTGACTAGTGAATTATGATTAGAGATTAGTGATTCGTCCCCAAAAAGCAGCTCTAATTGAGTTGACAGATAACGCAACGTTATGTATACTAACTCTAGCCGAATCTGGGACGAGATTCCGCTAGCCTGCTGTCTCTTGGCCACAGCAAGCAGCGGATGCGCCCAGTACGGGGGATTAAAAATTGGGGTGAATCCGGCTTAGGCCGGTAGGGTCTGCCTTTCTACCCGAACCCGACAACTAACCTCGGAGGCTATTCACAGCAGGAGAGGATGACATAATTGGACAAGCGTACATTAACCGTAGTTTTGCTAGTGGTCATGGTAGCGCTGTTAGTAGCTACCGCCGCATCAGCAGCAACTCTAGGCACACGGTCTCTTTCCCTTGGGTCTCGTGGTTCAGATGTGCAGGAACTGCAACGGCTGCTCCAGCAAAACGGATTTCGCCCGGGACCCATAGATGGTATCTTCGGAAATATGACACATGGTGCTGTGCTATCTTACCAACGGGTCACCGGCCTCCCTACGGTTGGAGTGGTGGGGCCGCTTACATCAGCTAAGCTCCTTAGCGGTTTAACGCATACCGTGAAGCGTGGCGACTCGCTCTACATTATAGCAAAGAACTACAACACTGCTATTGATGCTCTGCGAAGAAGCAACAACCTTAATACAGACATGTTGCTAGTAGGACAAAGACTAGTGGTACCGAGTAGGCAAGCCGCAGCGACTAAAGCAGTAACGCGCGCTTCTCTAAGTACTAACGAGCGAGAATTACTCGCGCGCATCGTACATTCGGAGGCGCAAGGTGAACCCTTCTCCGGCATGGTAGCTGTTGCGGCAGTTGTGTTTAACCGTGTCGACAGCAAGCAGTTTCCTAACACTATCAGTGGCGTTATTCAACAACCATACCAATTTGAGCCAGTACTCAACGGATGGGTTAATAAACCCGCGAGCCCTGATGCTTACAGGGCTGTCGATGCAGCTTTAGGTGGCCAGGACCCATCATTCGGTTCATTGTTTTTTTACAACCCAGTCAAGGCCCCTCATAAGTGGCTCGGTGCAAAACCTGTCATTGTACGCATCGGAAACCACGTGTTCTTGAAGTAACATTAAAAAGGTGGTTGCTAGTGCAGCCACCTTTTCATATGCTTAAGATAGATTCTTTAGGAAACGGGGGCCTATGGCTTTGACTAAACTCGCCTACGGCAATACAATGCTAACTCTGCCCATAGATGCAGAAGTATTGCTCTCTCCACCAACATCTGCTGTTGGTCCTAGCGTGGAGGACGCTGTGCAGATCGTAGTTCAAGCGTGTATGGAGGCCCACAGGATAACCCTAGTCGTACCTGACCCGACTAGACCTGCCGTGCACACACGAGCCTTGCCAGTGTTAATGCCATACCTTGCAGCTAAAAAACTCACCATAGTTATTGCCACTGGAGCACATAGCGCACCCCACGCAGAGTATTTAGCAGAGCTACAGCAACTGGCCCCTCAGGCTAGGGTAGTTGTGCACGATTGCGATCTATCGCCCTTAACTAGGATAGGGACCACCCGTAAAGGTACACCTGTAGATATTAGCAGCTTGGTGCTAGAAGCTGACTTCGCCCTAGGAATCGGTAGTGTCGCTATTCATCCCTTCGCTGGCTTTAGCGGCGGCCCTAAGGTTTTTGTGCCAGGGTGCGCGAGCCGCACCACTATAACAGCTAACCATAGCCTGCTGGTACAGAAAGAAGCAGGACCTGCACTTCTTCATGGGAACCCAATCTATGACGATTTAATAAATGCAACTGAGTTTGTCAAAGGAGCATTCATCATTAACGAAGCGCTCTCACCAGAGGGTAAGTCATTGGGATATTTCGCCGGGCCTATCGAAGTAGCTCACGGGGCGGCAGCCAAGCTTGCTTTACAAGCTGCCGCAGCCAACATTGACGAACCGTATGACTTAGTTGTTGCGAGCTGCGGGGGCTATCCGCGGGATATTAACCTCTACCAGGCTGTGAAAGCGCTGGATATGGCATCGCTTGCTTGCGCCAAGGGAGGAAAACTAATTCTTCTAGCTGAGTGCCGCGAAGGAATAGGATCGGCACTGTATGAGAAGTGGGCAAAGAAGCCCTTCGCTGAGCAAGAGCAGATGGTTACAACCTCGTTTAAGGTGGGTGCACACAAGGCCTATTTGGCAGGAAGGATACTCAAAAAGCTGCAGCAGGCTGTGCTAGTTTCAGAGCTAGCAGCAGAGACCGTACGCGCCATGGGCTTCACCCCGGCAGAAACGCTCGAAGAGGCCTTAGAGCTGACAAATGCTAATGAATGCACGCGCATCGCAGCAATACCCTTTGGTACGACTACCCTGCCGATTGTGTGTAGATAGGAACTAAGAACCTAAAGAACACTGACCGAGGACACTGAAGGAAACGTACCTGACGCGGAATACGCTAAACCCGTTGCCCCACAGCCTTTTGAGTTCCCCCAACTGCGTTGTTATCTATACTTGGGCTCAAGAGCACGTGGTTCGGGAGCAACGCCAAAGAGCCCCATCTCTTGCTCAAAGACCGTGATTTGCCCTGTCTGCGGGGCGTGATACTCGATAACCTGCATGCCCCACCAGCGCTCCTCGACAGCCAATACTTCGCCCTGCTTAACATAGTCATTGAGGCCCCGAAAAACAAAGCCGTCAAACTGCCCTTGGTCCATGGCCAATTTAACAAAGCGTGCTCCCTGTGCAATCTGTACATCAAGGCCGGCGTACCTCCGAGGTAGCTCCTTGACTATCGCTGTATGCAAAGGAATCGGCCTCTCAAACAACAGCTGATTTACAGTAGCCACCTGGGTAAAACGTGAGGGGATAGCTATGCCAATCACCACTGCAGGCCAGATACTCGCCACTGCTACAGCAAATACCCCGGTAGCAATCGTAAACTCCTGGCCACTGGCAATAAGCCACTGTAGCGCGCCATAGCCCATAGCACACCCTAGAATTGAACCGAACAAAGGTGGTAAAACCGCTTCGCCCGCTATTAAGGCAACCAGCTCCCTAGTTCTTAACCCCAAGGCTTTAACTACGGCCAGCACCTTGCGTTTTTCTAAAAAGCCAAAGAGCGTGACCGTAAGGAAAGCGATGGTGACGAAGCCAATGGCCTCGAATCTGGCCCTCTGCCCGGGCGAATAGACGGCAGAGACAATTTTCTGGGCGCTGCTTTGCGCACTGCCAGCGTGATCTATCTCTGCCACGCTGTAGGTACGGCGAAGATATGCAAGGGCATCAGAAAGTGACCCAGCCTGCCGACGGTACAGAAACACACTGGACATAGAGTTACTAGAGTCGCTAAGAACTAAGCGATTGCCGAAGACTGCGCCGTCGTGTATCTGGGCAACTAGCAGGGATTCGAAGCCGTTGGTAGTTTTGATCCGTATCTGATCGCCTACGCTTAGGCTATGTTCGGTGCTCATTACTTGAGGAATTGAGACTTCCCCCGGCTCTAAATGAAGGTCTAGACCTGTATCTTCTGCAATCACAGCTGTCGGCAAATTGCCGTAGTTTGTCTGGACTACTTCGACCCGCCACGAACCGACGTGGACCACAGGCACTTCGCCAGCACCCTGATAACGCCTGAGTGAAGTAGCCCCCTCTTGCTCAGCCCTGACCTGAACACGTATTAGGTCGTGAGGGAGTCCACCCAACATCTTTAAGTGCAAGAGCCGACCTTCGCGCTCTAGGTAGGTTCCGTATACGATTAGCAGGGTAACTGACACAGCGAACAGACCGGTGATGGCAAGCTGCACTCGCCAACTCTTCTTAAAGAAGCGCCACGTGAGCTGCATCATTGGTCTTCCACCGCTTGGCCATCAGACATGCGAATGGTCTTGTGAGCAATGGCCGCCACAGAGTCATCATGAGTAATAAGCACAAAGGTCTGGCCGTTTTCCTGGTTAAACTTCTCAAAGAGGTTAAGCACGTCGTTGCGCGATTTACTATCGAGGTTACCAGTTGGTTCGTCTGCCAGTATTAGCGCTGGGCTATTGGCCAGAGCCCGTGCTATGGCTACTCGCTGTTGTTCTCCCCCCGAGAGCTGCAGTGGTACATGGCTCAGCCGCTTGCCAAGGCCTACTCTTTCTAGTAAATCTGTGGCGCGCGCCTTGGCGTCGCTGCGCTTAACCCCAATGAAAGACATTGGCAACATGACGTTCTCTAGGGCAGTTAGATGTGGTATGAGGTTAAAGAATTGAAACACATAGCCTAGTTTACGCCGGCGCAGTAGCGCTAAGCCATCTTCTGAAAGACTGCGATACGATTGGTTCTCTAAGAAAACATCGCCGCTCATTGGCCTATCAAGCCCCCCCAGCAGGCTGAGCAAAGTGCTCTTTCCACATCCCGACGGACCAACAATAGCTGTGATTCTCCCCCCCGGTATGCTGAGAGACACATCAGATACGGCATAAATCGTTTCACCCAAACTAAAGGCCTTATTGAGTCGTTCGGTGCGCATGATCGCTTCAGTCATTACGGAATACCTCCATTACAGTTAACTGGGACATCTTTGCCGCCGGAATAACGCTAAATACCAGAGCAACTACAGTCGTAAGACTGACCACCGCGGCTAGCTCTCGCAGGCTACTCTGCATAACAATAAGCCAGCTAAGATTGTTAGAAATATCCCGGTGAATCGCTAGTATTCGCACTAGGCTAAACCCGACGATAGAGCCGGTTATGGCTAGCAATAACCCCTCAATCAAGACCATGCCCAATATCTCAAAATTCCTAGCCCCTAAAGCCTTTATTATCCCGATTTCTTTCCTGCGTTCGGCTACACTTGCTAGCATTTGGCTCGCCAGCAGCATGCCAGCGTTGGCGAACAATAGCATGGCCGAGGTCAGACCTAGTTCCACAGGAACATAGTCGTGCGCAACCACCTGCTCGGCGTTCATCCATAACGCGCTGGGTATGAGGTAAAAGCGGTCTAATATATTGTACCGCTCTACATGGCGTGCTACCTCCGGAACGGTTTTGATTGCAAGTTCTGGAAAGGCAGCGCGCAGTTCTGCAGCCGTGACATTAAGAGTCGAGAGATTGTCTACTCTTAGAGTAGTGGCCAAAACCGGGTAGGTTAGTCCTGCCGACTGTTGCTGCCAGATCTCTTGCCACGCGAGTTCTGTTAAGTATACTTCGGAGCTATGAACATAGCCCTGCTCATAGCGAGGATCTCCCCCGCCAGGGGGGAAAAAGGATAGCTCCCGTGTAGGCCAACGCACGAGGCCAACTACCTTGGCAGGCCGCTCTTGGACCGTGGCACTAGTATCAGCATAGGGCACCCCCGAGGCGCCAATTTTGAAGACGGGCACTCTTATTGTAACAACATCACCTACACTGAGCTGAGGGCCTCCATAGGCGTTTACAACCACCTCGAGCATGCTTTCGCCTCCGCTGTTCTCCCTGGGCATTGTCCCCTCTGCCAGGTGCTCACCCACGGCCGACGAGATTACTCTGAGACTCGTAGCCATGGTGCCTAGGCTAGCGGGCATTATTAGAACAGGGTCTACTGAGCGAATTCCTGGAAAATCGCGCAACCTCTGCAACTGTTCAAAAGCTAACGGGGAATAGGGATAAAGATCATAACCTAAATAGCCATCTATGCCAAACTGCGGGTACAATTTTAGCAGCGGATTAAACCCTGAGTCATTGAGAACGTTGTGAGAGATAGTACTCTCGAGATCATATACTGCTGTAGCCCCGACATACGTTGGTGTAAGGATTACGATATCGCCGCGGTAGTATGTGCGGTATTCGTGATAAGCCATTTTTGCGATACCTTTAGACAAGGACATGCCGCTAGTTATAACGGCCGCTGCAATAGCCATGGCAAAGACCGTAATCAGCGTGCGCGATAAGCGATGGCGTATGCTAGACCAAGCTAATTTCACCAAGTGCAGCTACCTCCTCTGGTTACCTACCGAGTTGGGTGTCGCCTCCAAATTATCAGTCCCCAATAATGACAATACCTGTTTCTGGCAAACAAGGTTATTCACTCTTTTTAGCAGACATCCGAGCGTGGCACAGAGCCAGCAACCCGGAGTCGGAAAGATCATCTATCAGCCCAAAGGCGTGGTGTATTGCAGCGACATCCATGTTCATTCTTATAACTACTGGGCATACCTTTAGGGTCTGCCGCGAGGTTAGTCTTAGTGGAATCGTAGGACGGGCTCCCGTCGCAAAAGGGCCTAACAGTGGGCCGCTTACTAGCTGTTCAGATAGTTTTATTCGGTAATTGCCTCTTCCGTTAGGGGCGCATGTACGCCGTAGAAATCCCCACCGCAACTGCAGCAACCTGTAGTGATCGTAATCTGTCTGGTCCCTTGTATGTCTCGGCCAATTTCCATGATCTTCATTAAGACATTCCTCCCAGTTATTATTTCCCACTACCCTAATTAATCCTATATTTAAATCCAATATTTTGTCAATACTATTGATTTCCCTTTTTTTGTGTACTCGTACATATGAGGCGGCATAGGGCCCATTCGCGATTCTACCCCCCCAGCGTCTCTAACAAAAAAAAGCAGCCCCTGTCGAGTTCAGGAACCATCTCCTAGCAGCATAACTGCCCGTCCTTTTTGGGGTGTACTGCAATCTCGGTCTCGTTAAGTTATGAGTCAGCTCTTGTGCGTTTGTAGGTTATTGGTCGCGGCTGGCGGAGTGGGAGTTTAGCCGACCGCTTTTTACGTTTGCGCCGTAGCTCCTGTGATTGTCCTGCCATGACACAACCCGCTAGTACAAGCCAAAATACAGAGAAAAGGCCGTCCGCTCTAGTGAAACTTATGCTCGGCAATTGAGGGAGCGCTATAATGAGCATCCCAAAGACTGCGAGAATGGCAATAAAAGACCACAGCTTGCGCAAAATACTCACCTCTTAGAGAAAGATATGTTGGAGGGGAGAGGGGTATGACGTGAAGCTATGAGCAGTGAGCTGTGAGCAGTGAGGGACGTAAGTCATAAGACATAAGGGGAACTAACGAGAGTGCTCTCCGCTTTCTAGTACCCGACAGCAATGCAAAGCAATGCGATAGGGCGCTTGCCGCTTTAGGAGAGCCATCACGAGCACTCAGGGTGCGGGCAGCGGCCGTGGGCACAACATGTTGTGCCCCTACAACAGGTGAGAATGTGGTGCTATGCACGGTCCACAAGGAACAAGGAACGCTACACCCTATGCGCTATGCGCCCCCAGCAGTTTCGCTTCAATCTCTGCTAGTGCAGCCGCCAAATTCTCCGCTGGCAAGCCCCCCTGTGCTGATTGCGGGATGCCGCCGCCTTTGCCGCCGTATTTGACCAAGACATCTTTAAGGATGGCTCCGGCGTTGAGTTCGGTGCTCGACGCGACCGCAAGGCGCGCAGGGTCACCATGGAGTACCGCTAGCCCTACCCCGGGTGACTTCTTTAACACCAATGCTAGGAATAGTTTTGCCTCGTCCAGGCTAGCTGACCAAGGGTCAAGCTTATAAAAGGCGCGGCCGTTGTGCACACTGTGCGGTTCCTGCGCGGCGGCCTTAAGCTCCAACAACTCCTTGCCAAGCCGGGCGACTTCTCGGCCTAATTCTTTCTCTATTGCCACCAGTCTCGACACCGCTTCAGTGTGTCCAGTAAATGGCGTAGAGAGCAAATGCGATACGGCTGAATCACTAGACAAGCGGCGCTCAAACTCGGCTATAGCTCTATCCCCGCACGCAAACTCGACCTTGGTTTTACCCTTGGTTCGCTCAAAACCCAGGACCTTAATGAGCCCGAGCTCTGCTGTGCTGGCGATATGAGTACCGCCACAGGGGCAAATATCGAAATCGGGTATTTCCACAAGTCTGATGGAGTCATCTACCACAGGCAGCTTGCGTAAGTTCTCTGGTAATGCAGCTTTATCGGCAAATACCTGGACCTTTACATGTAAACCTTGGCGAAGAATGCGGTTTGACATCTCCTCAGCCTGTAAAACTTGCTCTGCCGTTAAGTCTCCTTGAGATAAATCTATGGTGACTTTATTTTCGGTGAGGTGGAAACTGCTTGTCTCGGCTGCAAACAGGCGAAAAAAGGCCTGAGATAAGATATGTTGGCCGGTATGCTGGATAGAGAAATCGCGTCGTCTAGCACCGTCTACCCGTCCCTCGACGGTATCGACATCGCCAACAACTCCCTCTAATTCATGCCAAACCCGGCCCGACTCTTCGAACACCTTGGTCACACTGACGCCGTTAATCTCGCCAGCATCGCTAGGCTGCCCCCCACCCTCTGCATAGAACGCGGTTTCGGCCAGTTCTAGTTGAACCTTACCATCGTATAAGCGGCTATCTAGTACCATTGTAGTGAAGCTTAAAAGCTCTGGGTTTTCGTAATATAGCAATTTAGTCATGGTCACGATATGCCCCCTCGTTGTATACAAGTCTAATGGGTACATATTAACATGGCGCATGGCGAGGCGCTATCCTCTCTCAGCTATCAGCTCTCTGGAAAGCGCAAGTGCTCCCCTAGTGTTTAGTGTTCAATGATTAGTGATTCGTTCCTAGAAGCGGAAAGCGGAGAGCGAAGTCCAAAGGCCATCCTCTTCTAGATGGCCTTTGGACTTATTCTGCTACCTTTTCCCAGTGTTCGTAGAGTTCCTTCAGACGAGAGCACACCCACATGTATCTGGCGACGGCCTCTTTGCCACCGTCTTTTTGGCGCACAAAGTCGCTCTGAGCCATCTGCTCTTCGTAATCTACTTTCTCACGCTCCAAGCGAGATATTTCATTCTCTATAGCCTGTACATCCACTTGCTTGCGGCGATCTAGGGGGGCTTTCTTCTCCATAGGCAGCGCAATAATCTTGGGTGCAAATAACACCTGCCGGAAGTCCGAGTAGTTCTGCTTATGATCTTCTATCTGTTTATTGCCAAACTGCCACACACGAGTCGCGACTTTATTGAGAAAGTACCTATCATGCGAAACGAATATAATAGTACCTGGATACTGTACTAGCGCACGCTCAAGCACTTCCCTGCTCTCCACGTCAAGATGATTTGTTGGCTCATCTAAAATTAGGACATTGTAGCCCATAAAGAGTAGTCTTGCTAGACTCAGGCGGTTGCGTTCGCCGCCCGATAGCGTGGAAATACCCTGCCACACCATCTCATCTCGGAACAAAAACTGTGCTAAATAAGCTCTAGCGTCCCAGTCCGACAGGCTAGGGATAGCGGTCAAGATCTCGTCTATTACTCGTCCTGTGGGGTTGAGAAGCGTTAACTGTTGGTCAAAATACCCAACATGCACTGACCCACCCCAGCGGATGTGGCCCTTATGAGGAATGTACCCCATGAGCGCTCGCAACAGCGAAGTCTTGCCGCTGCCATTAGGTCCCAACATAGCAATGCGCTCTCCTCGCTTGACTTCAACAGAAAATGGACTAAATAGCATGTCGTCGTTGTATCCGACTTGCACTTTCTCTAAAGCTAATACGTCTCGACCGCTTCTTTTGCGTTCAGAGACATGCAGCTTAAGATTGGTCTTGCTCGTGGGCTTGGCTACCGCGCTGCCGCTAAATCGATTCAGCCTCTTTTCCCAACTCTTTGATAAGGTAGAGCGGGAACCAGAACGATAGCGGTTGATGAAGACCTTCATGCGTTTCATTTCCGATTGCTCGCGACGGTAGGTTTCGCCTTGGTGGGCTCTGCGTTCGGCTTTGAGTGCTCGGAACTTACTAAAGTTGCCTGGGTACTCCTCTACTTTATGGTTCTCCAGTTCAATACACCGTGTGACTACACGATCTAGGAAGTGTCGGTCATGCGATACGAGCAATACGGCTCCGTTATAACCAGGCATGAAGCCTTCTAACCACTCCACCGCTTCGAGGTCGAGATGGTTGGTAGGTTCATCGAGCAATAACAGCTCAGGCACTTCGAGTAACGCCTTGGCCAAGGCGGCGCGCACCCTCTGACCACCACTGAGGTGTTCCGCAAGAGTGCTTAAATCCCTCTCGGAGAAGCCTACTCCAAATAGTACAGTTCTAACGCGTGATTCGAGGGTATAGCCTCCGGCTAGCTCAAACTTCTCAGTCAACTCTGCATACTTCTTGAGCACCTTATCTAAGTTGTCGGTCTCAGCCATCTGCTGTTCTAGTATGTGCAATTCTGTCTCGAGCTTTTTAAGGTGAGCGAAGGCCTCCGTCACTGCCTCAAACAGAGTCCTGCCCACAGGCAAGTCTGGCTCCTGTGCTAAATAATGCACCTTCGCACCACCATGCAGCACTATAGTACCTTCATCCGAGCGCATTGACCCAGCAATGAGCTTGAGCAAGGTAGTCTTTCCAGTGCCATTATGCCCTATGAGGGCCACCTTTTCTCTTGCACTTATCTGCAGCGAAACCTTATCGAGAATGAGGTTATCTGCATAGTATTTAGTTAGGTCATTTACTGTTAGGACTGACATCTGTCTCATCCTCCGTTTCCCCTCAAGTGTATGTAATGGGGAAGTAGACTGTCAAGGTAAGCCTTTTTTATGAGAAAAATCTGACCGAGTCACTAAAACGAAGACTGTGGCTGGTCTACCCCACCCGAATTTCATCAGGCTCTACGTGCCCTTTCCGTTCTTCTAACATACGGCACGCTCAATAGCATATTCTGTCTAAGCGCCGCAGTGGCGTTTTTTATTGGTAACCTTTCTGTCTAGAGGCAGGTCCTAACAGGTATAATTAATCTACCAACATGAAAGAGAGTGAACCCCATGCAGATAACCTTACCCAAGCCTTATATGCGCCGTCTTTGGAGAACAATCGTAGAATTTGGCATGATTAAACCTAGTGACAGAGTACTGGTAGGACTATCTGGGGGCAAGGATAGTTCCTTTCTGACGTATGCCCTTGCTTGTGCGCGCGACTCCAGCCCCTTTAATTTCGACCTAGGTGCAGTAACTCTAGACTTGGGGTTCACCAAGGAACTAGTGGATATGGAGCCCCTGCGTCTATTCTGTAGTGATCTTGAAATTCCTTTTTACCATGATCGCGTTGAAGCTGGGGATTTCATTCTAAACGAGCAAGGCAAGAGCCCCTGTGCCAAATGCGCTCATTTGAGAAGAGGCACTTTGTCTACATTGGCGCGGGAGCAGGGCTACAATAAAATTGCCTACGCCCACCACCTTGACGATGCTGTTGAGACCTTTCTCATGAGCATGATCTACTCCGGCCAGGTGACAACTTTTCAGCCTGTAACGCATTTAGACCGCAGTGGCGTTACCGTGATTCGCCCCTTATGCTATTTTCGTGAGACAGAATTGGTCTATGCGGGGAAATTTGTACCCTTTACACCCATTAAGAGCTCCTGCCCCCTTGATAAACACACCACTCGGCAGAAGGTCAAGGAACTAATCGGTGGACTCTGTGCCGATAACCATTATGTTTTTGATAACCTCACCGCAGCTATGCGTGGGGGCGCCCCTTTAGAACTTTGGCCGAGAAAGCTAACTCGCAAGGAACTCAAGCCTATGTATCGGGAGCTAATGAATAGCACAGATAAAGAAGAGGAGCTGCATTAGCCTGCATCAACACCCCTGTGGTGCTATCTGCGCGATAACATGCTAAAGATCAGCGGTAATTTCCCTCTTCCCCAACGTCAAGGGCTGGATCACGTAATGTGAGCCAGCCCTTGTGTTAAGTATTACAAAATACGCCCTTCCTAGATCTCATCACCTCTTATGGAAGAGTGAACGAGCCATAGCAACTATAAGCGTAGCCACTAAACCTCCGGCCAGACCGTTGTTATATAAGTTCATGCCACCGTGCATTTAATAATCAGACTAGTTATATAGACAGCGATAACACTCTTCCATAGCATTTGAGGCGTGAAAAGAGGTAGAGTTGCTCGCCTCATTTTAGATCCTGGGCCCTAAGACCCTGCTCCCGTAACCTCTTACTAAGCATGCCGCCTAGATATCCAGCCTCCCGTGCACTGAGGCCTGCCCAACCTACTGTTCTAATGCGCTCTAACAATCCAATTTCCTCCGCTACTTCAAGTTTGAACTTGTCTAGTTGTGTCAATGATTTTTCTTTTTTAGGTTGCTTCACATTACTCACCCCCTCGCCCCTAGTATGAGCGGACTAGCGAGGAGTTATTTTAATACTACTTTGTTGGACTAGCCTGTCAACGCGCATAACAACCCATTTGTGGGGGAAACTACACTGCAACTAAAGCGCATGAAAGCGAGGCGGTTATTGTGGAGAAAGAGCTGAATATAGTCGGTATTTTGGTCGACAACAGGCCTGAGTACGCCCCGGAAGTACAGCGTGTAATCACTGACTTTGGACGCTGTATCTTAGGTCGTTTTGGAATCCCTGACCCTGGGGACAGAGATGGTCTTATCACGTTAGTTATGGAATGCGATGAAGAGACTCGCAGACAAATGATAAAGCGCCTAGAAGACATACCTGGTCTCTCGCTAAACCATATGCATATTAGTCGTAGTCATTAAGAACACGGCTGTAGTGTAACAGCCGTGTTCCTTCTTTAATTGGCAGCCTTGGTCACCTGAGAGCTAAGTTTGCGCCGTATGCGTGCGATATGGCGATTAAGGAAGGCTCGCTGCGGATGATCGAAGGGGACGTTTGCGTTTGCATCATCCATGGCCTTTGTAAGCTCAAGCCAAGCGGCTTGTCTTTCACAGTAGCTTAGGGCTCGCAAATGAGCCGAGACAGCAGAGTTATCAATTTTTAGCATCCATACCGCAGCCCAGTACATAACTTTTTCTAAACCAATTTTCTGGCAGTCGCCGCTTAGACGGTTGAGCTCATAGAAGATCGGCAAGCATTTTTCATCGGTGTTGTTAAGAGCTGCTTGTACCTCGCAATCAGCCTGCGAGAACTCTCCCCGAAGGGCATGTTGTCGGGCCCTATTTAGTATACATGTGGTCAATATGAGTCGCCTCCTAGCCTAAATGCCATGTAAAATGAACCCGCTAACGTTAGTATGTATCCAAGGAAAGCGATGACAGCAATACGAGAGGCTGCCGCTGCAAAAAATGGCTCCGGAAACATAACAATCAAGTTTTCTGTCGCCGGATCTAGCAACCATAAGTCGTTACTGAACGACACTAAGTGAAATAGAGTAAATACTCTGTTAAAATTTATAGTAGCCATAACCGCTAAGGCCACCAGCAGTAGGACCACTCCCGCCGACGCATACGCATACACTTTGATGACCCTTGGCCAAACCCCGCGGCACACCACGAATACCAAAAGTACAACAACTATAAGTAAGCTTAGGTTGCGGATTAGAGCACTCAGCGCAAACAAATGCCGCACATCCTCTAGGTGGTGAATCTCTCTCACACCATAGAGAAGAGACTCCTGCCCTCTCACTACAGTGGACACGTTGGGTGATGGACGAGCGCCTTTGAGGTACTCGGTTAAGGCCTCTACATACCCCATAAGGGTGGGAAGGTCTACTTGCAGATCGTCAGCTACACCGAGCGCCGAGAGGTGTAGCTCATAAAATGGAAGATCAAATGTAACCCAGTGTAGCGCAGCGGTGAGAAAGAATAAAAAGACCGCTATTGCTAAAAGCACACCACTCAAAATCTTAAACGTGCGCACCCCCGCTCCCTATCTCTCTCTAATAATTCCTACCGCTCCTAAGTAAATCCTGCTATTAAAAATATGCACAGTAAAGATATTTTGAAGCTATAATAAGGGGGCATCTCAAGCGAGACACCCCCTTATCACACTCTACTTATTCTTTACGATATTCAGCCTTAGCTCTCGTCCCCATGCCTCCCCGCAAAGCGAAGTCACCCTCAACTACCATCGAGAGCGGTTGGCATATCCTTACCAAATCATTGAGAATTCTGATTACTGCGTGTTCCTGTAGGATTCCGACGTTACGATATGTAAGCAGGTAATACTTGAGGCTCTTAAGCTCGATTAGGTTTTTGTTGGGTACATAGCGCACAAAAATACCTCCAAAATCTGGCAGACCAGTCCAAGGGCATACGGAGGTGAATTCCTCGGTGTAGTATTCTACCTCGACCTGCTGCCTAGGATATTGATAGTCCATAACCTCGAGTACATCTGCGCGCACGGAATCTTCGTGCTCTGCATCGAAACGGATGTTACTATACTTATCACCTGTCAATGTTATTCCTCCTTGATTTTTGGACGTTCCTTGCTCGTAGACCGTACACGGTACACAGAACACGGTGGACGCTTTGTGTAGCCACGAGGCACTGACTCGTGGATGGCCTGCGTGTTGGCCCCGCACACTAAAGGATGCTCGTGATGCCACGCAGCTACAACAACGAATAGCGCCACGTGGCTGGAGGCCACCTCTTGTGATTAACCAAAGGTGGAATACTCCTCGGTTAATTTTAGCAAATCCGATTGAAAACCGCAAATTCCTGTTGCGCATATCGTTAATACAGCTTCTAGCACTATTGGTGCAGCTGAAGTCTCGCAGGTGTGTATTGGTTTAGCAATCTAACAATGCTTTTTACCCCGAACATCTAGGTGTAAAGGCATGGAGTACGCTATAATTGTAGGGTTCCTAGAGATGTCGTGCAGAAGAGGAGGTTGACTAATGCAGGGACTACTTCAAGGTCTAATACTCGGTTTTATAATGATTCTACCCGGAATGAGCGGCGGCACAGTATTTCTGATGATGGGGCTGTATGAAAACCTCATTGCAGACTTGGCCAAACTCCGCATCAAGCCATACTTGCCAATGGTTGGTGGCATAATAATAGGTATTTTTATCGGAGGCACAGCCTTTGCACTAGTGTTTCAAAGATATAGAGATATTACCGCAGCGGTGCTACTAGGCTCCTTACTGGCCTCGGTGCGCTCAGTGCTGGCCTCGTGTGCGCAACTGTCAGCTAAACGATTCGTTTTTTTAAGCATAGGACTTATCGTCGGTCTATACGTGGGGATCGAGCCTCTCTCTGTTGGTGGACAAACTGGCGAAGTTAGCGTATTCGCACTACTGTTGGGTGGTGCATTATCCACAGCAGCCATGGTACTACCGGGTGTCCCAGGCAGCTCAGTTTTGATCGTAATGGGCATATATGATACTATGCTTTATTACATCAAGGAGCTATCGCTGGTTCCACTTCTGATTTTTCTCGTGGGCAGCGTCTTAGGACTAGTTCTTTTAGTTAAATTGTTGGACAAACTATACGCTAAATACCGGGACTTGTTATCTTACTTGTTTGCTGGCCTTATTCTCGGATCATCCCGTGCAATGCTACCTGCGACCTATGAGTGGTATTTACTGGTGCCCTTTGTTGTCGGCTTCGCCTTGGTATGGGTATACAGCGGCAGAGAAAGCAGCAAGGGCAAGAAACCACCCGAAGGAGACGGTCGTTCTGAGACTAAACCCGCCTTATCAACATCAGACTAAACGCAAAGGCAAAGAGTACGTATGCCGAGAAGATCTATGAGCTAGCCTACCAGCGGAGGCGCCGCGTTAGCTGCCAAGGGAAGAAAAGAAATAAGAGTTGATATTTACTAACGCCCAGAAAGCGCCACCAACTGGCAGGAAAGAACATCGGGTTACTTATTTTGGTCCTTCAGCGAGTCGGCGTAGTATGTGTGTAGTTTTGTGGCAACTTCATGGAAAACTGTTCCAGGAGGGTAGTGTCCAGCAGCATCAGGTGTGCCTGCAGGCACGCCTGTCAGGAGCTCAATTCCTTGCTCAATGGTGCTAGCCGACCAGACGTGAAACTTGCCCTCTGCTACGGCCGCGACTACCTCGTTGTCTAGCATAAGATTCTTGACATTGGTGTGGGGGATGAGGACACCCTGCTTGCCGGAGAGACCCTTGCGTTTGGCGACGCGGAAGAACCCTTCGATCTTTTCGTTGACGCCTCCGATAGGCTGGATTTCCCCTTTTTGGTTTACCGATCCGGTCACTGCGATACCCTGGTCAAGAGGAATGTCGGCGAGGCTAGAGAGAAGCGCGTAGAGCTCCGTACTTGAAGCACTATCGCCGTCTATGCCATCGTAGGATTGCTCAAAACAGAGGGTGGCGGTCAGCGTAAGGGGGAACTTTTGTGCAAACATCTTGCCTAAATAACCACTGAGGATGTGCACACCTTTGTTGTGTAGTCGCCCGCTCATTTGCGCTTCTTTCTCGATGTTGATGACGCCACTCTTGCCAGCAAAAGTATTCACGGTGATGCGGGAGGGACGCCCGAAGGAATAGTCTCCTAAGTTGTAAACGGCGAGGCCGTTAATTTGCCCCACCTCATGTCCGTCTGTAGAGATAAGATAAGTGCCTTCCTCGATGAGCTCGTGAATTTTCTGTTCGTATTTATCGGATCGGTAGCGCTTCTGCTCGAGGGCTTTCTCTACATGTGCTGAGTCAATCACGGTGACTCCGGCGATGTCTGCCCAAACATTGGCCTCAGATAAGAGTTCTACAATGTCATTAAACCTTGTACTCAGCTTCTGTTGGTTTTCGGCCAAGCGGGAGCTATATTCAACGACTTCGCACACGGCATCCCGCGTGAAATGGCGGAGACCTTTATCCTGACAGTGCTTCGAGATGAAGGCGGCCATCTTATACACATACTCTTCTTTACGGTTCATTTCCGTTTCGAAATCTACTTTTACTTTAAAGAGCTTCTTGAAGTCTTCTTCAAGCTGAAAGAGCAAACGGTATATTTCGTAGCTGCCAATGATGAGCACCTTTAAATTGAGGGGGATACCAGCCGGTTTTAGGCCAGTGATGACCGTGCTGGCCGCGGGGACATTTTCAATACGACTTATGCGATGCTTAAGAGCTCGCTTGAGCCCTTTCCACGACAGTGCATTACTGAAGAGGTCTTCCGCTTCTAGGATAAGAAACCCGCCGTTAGCACGGTGAATTGCTCCCGCCTTGATTTTCGTGAAATCAGTCGTCAGAACGCCCATATTGTGCTGCATCTCGATCATGCCCATAAGGTTGTAATAGACTGCGTTTGGTTCGCGAACGACAGGTGCGCCTTTGGTATCCTTGTTGTCCACAAACAGGTTGACTTTGTACTTGGTGTCCCATGGTTCTTTCGATCCTTGTTGCAAGGCGGCCAAGGGAGAGGGCGAAACTTCTTCCTCAGTCCAGAAATTCTTAATGTGTTTAAGGATATCGCTTTGCAGAGCTTCGAAATACGCCAGTGCAGTGTTATTGTCGCCGAAGCGGCTTTGCAGGGTTTTGATTAGCGGTCCCAGAACGGAAAGCGCGGTATTATGCTCGAGCTTGACCATTCTCTCTTGAGCTTCTGTCTCGTGGGCACGGATTTCTTCAAATATGTCCTCGGCGTCGTAATTGAACTTATTGACTCTTTCTGTAATCTTCTGCATGGCAGAGGCGTCAAGTCCTGCCACCACGGCTTCCGTAGCAGGTTGGCTGTTGACAAGGGGTATGGTGACATAACCTTTACCCGTGGGTTTAAAAAGCAATTGATTGTCTTTGGCCACTTGCTCAATTCGGGCCATCAAATTTATGCTCTGCTGCTGAAAGCCTTGAATCACTTTATGGCGTAGTGTCTTGAACTCATCGCTGTCAAAGGCCTGTGGGAGCTCCGTTTTGAGAGTCTCAATGAGGGCTCCCATAGTCTCTTTGAAGACGGTGCCTTCTCCGCGTCTAAAAGAAATTGCTAAAGGTTGATCTGGATGTTCAAAATCATAGACGTAACACCAGTCGTCGGGAGTAAGCTGTTTTTCAGCAAGTTCTTTGACTATGGACATAGTATAGCTATTGCGTCCAGTACCGGTGAGCCCCATTATATAGATATTGTACCCCTCATCCTTAATGCGCAAGCCAAAGGCGAGAGATTGCACGGCCCTGTCTTGTCCCATGAGCCCTTCTAAGGGCAGGACTTCTTCAGTGGTGGTAAAATTGAGTATATCTAGAGAGCAATTGGCGCGTAGGCGATCGTGGTCTAGCTTTTCGAACACTCTTTTCCCCTCCCATGTTTTAGAAGATAGCACAATTATACAGCATGCGTTTCAAAAAGAAGTCAATCTTAGGACTAGTTCTTTTAGTTAAATAGTTGGACAAACTTTACGCTAATTACCGGGACTTGCTATCTTACTTGTTGGCTGGCCTTATTCTCGGATCATCCCGTGCAATGCTACCTGCGACCTATGAGTGGTACTAAACCCGCCTTATCAACATCAGACTAAACGCAAAGATGCCCTGAAAACGCTTGGGCATCTTTTTTATCTAGATTGTATCTCGACCTACACGTGCTACTGCTCGCATCACGATGAAACAGTGATTTCAGCAGTGGGAAGTTTGACCTCGCCGCGGTTTACGTTTGAGATTAAACCATAAGCCACAACAAAAGCGATGAATGCAAAGGCAAAGAGTGTACGTATGCCGAGAAGATCCATGAGCCAGCCTACCAGCGGAGGCGCCGTGATAGCTGCCAGGGAAGAGAAGAAATAGTATAGCCCTGTATAGGTGCCAATCTGCCCACTCTTAGCCATATCCACAACCATGGGGTAAGAGTTGATATTTACTAACGCCCAGAAAGCGCCACCAACTATCAACAATCCTGCTACTAGTACGAGGGGCTCGATGAAAGTAAACGCGGCTAAAATTAGACCAAGCCCGGCGACGCCTACTTGAATGGTCTTGCGACGTCCAAACTTGCTGGCGATAAAACCGCTGGGAATAGCACAAATGAGAAATGATAGCGAGAAGAAGCCTAAATAGAACGAGGCTGTACCGGGATCAAGTTCCCACTGCTCCACGCCATAGGTCGTAAAAAAGGCTTCTACGGCACTCCACCCGGCGAACCAAAAAAATATGGCCAGTAGGATATTTCGTGCAGAGGTATCTGCGTCTTTGAACACTGCTACCAACGACTTAATGATGCCAGGACCCTTTTCCACGACCACTTCGTGTTCAATGATCTTTTCTTCACGCACCCAATAATATAGTGCAAATGCCACAGCGACCATTAGCAGACTAGTTACTAAGAACGGGTACAAAGGAGATTTCTTGTAGAGAGACGACAGCAGAAAATATGCAATCAGCGCTCCTAAGCCCCCCATAAGGTTGATGACCCCATTAGCTTTGCTACGCAAGTGAGATGGAGTAATGTCAGGCATCAGAGCAACAGTAGGGGCCCGCAATACCGCCATAGCAACATTTCCTATGGCAATTGCCAAGAGCATTAGTGGCAGGACCGTTCTAGCCAAAGGAATAAGAATAAAGGCTAACGCCGCAAACGGCAGACCAAAAATAATGTAGGGCATGCGCCTTCCAAACTTATTCCAAGTATTATCTGAGAGAGCGCCGAAGAAAGGTTGAAGCGTAATTGCTGCAATATTATCTAGAGTGAGCAAAGCGCCAACGATCAGGCTGGTGTAACGATACTCCTTAAATATTTCTCGTAAGAATATTGGGACGTAGCTATTATAAACTGACCAAAAAGTATTTATAACTAAAAAACCAAGTCCAATTAAGAATAGACGTCTATATTCTACCTTCATTCCATACTCCTCCTTAATGATAATAGCGTCGCAGGATCATTAGTAATCACTGCATTTACTTTAGCCAATAACATTCTTTTCATATCCTCAGGCTTGTCCACTGTCCAGGGAAATAAAGCAACCCCCGCCTTACGACACCCTGTAAGGAGCTCAGGTATTATGTTAAGATAAAGTGGATGTAAAGAATAAGCTTTGAGTCTCTCGGCATATAACCATGGCTCCACTAGTCCTTCCATATAAAGAGCACCTATCGCGAACTCTGGGGCTAAAGACTTCAGCGTGCGTAAGCTATAATGGTTAAAAGAAGAGACCACAATGTCAATACCGCTATAACGAGACAACATCGAGACTAGCTGTTGCTCAATACCCTCATAGAGCACCATGCCGGTCTTGAGCTCTAAGTTAAGGGTCTGATGTGAGCCTTGCATGAGATCTAAAACGTCACTCAGCCTAGGAATACACTCTCCAGCATACTCAGGAGAAAACCAACTGCCCGCATCTAAACTACTAATCTCGGCATAATTTCTCTGAAACAGATAACCCGAGCCTGAAGTTGTGCGGTCTAAGGTCTCATCGTGGATGACCACCAGTTCGCCGTCCCGCGTCATTTGCACATCTAACTCTACGCCGTCAGCACCCTGTTCTAATGCCAAACGAAAGGCAGCCATGGTGTTTTCAGGCGCACGCAATGAGGAACCCCTATGAGCAATCACCTTAGTCATTTACCATCACCCCCCCACTGATTTCGACAACCACTTGCTCCATTCCTGTTAAATGAGGTGACCTATGTTTAGCAATTACTTTTTTATCTTCATGCTTGTCGTAATGTGGTGTTTAGCTTTTATGCTTCCGACAGCTAAACTAAAGAAAAAAAATGCCAAGAGATTAGTGACATTGGTGAAAATTTCGACCCTCTGGTGGGTCATTGGTATGACGTACCACCTGCTAGGCTTTTTACTTCCGAACTTTCTAGTCCCATCGGCAATTGATCGACTGCTCTCCTTTACCATTGCTCTCCCCTGTCGCCTCGGTATCGGGGTAGAAACTGTACGAAGCAACGCCCTAAATCTCCCTCGCTTTGACCTTGCTTGGGCTATGATGTGGGGTCTGCCATTCTCTTTTTTCTGTTCATCCCTGATGTTGGCCGCTCAGGTAGCTGTTAAGAAGCAGGCTGCTGCACCACGCCAGTTTTGGCGGGCGTAGGAGCAGAAAGAGGAGCTGACTCGCATGAGTCAGCTCCTTTGAGCTTGCATACCTAACGGGTCGAGAATAGCGGGTACCATCACGGCGTCAGTCATGCCGTGGATAAGCGGTTTATCTACCGGGCAGGTCGTAACTAACATCCCGCCCGAGATTACTGCCTTAGCAATATTAAAGAAATACGGGCAGTAACGGGATTTGCCCGTAAACACTTGTAGCTTACCGCTGGTAAAATCGTAGAACTCCTGGCTTTCGGTAGAACTGGGGTAATACTGCTGAAGCACAAACGGCTGCTCTTCAAATGAGGCTAAAGCCCTCTCTAGCTGTTGACCCCAAGCCCTAGTTGTGAGCTCTCGCCCTAAGATCACACCACGGCTTCCCCATGCGAGGGGAGAAAAGCCCGAAGGTTTCAGTACATACGAACGTTCACCACGCGGCAGGTTTGTTAGCTCTAGGTAAGAGTTAACAGCCTGTTCTCTCACATACAATCCAGCTATAACAGCATGCGGGGGTACCGGGCGCGGGTCTAACACATGGGTAAGAGGAACTAAACTACGTAACCGTGAGAAATCTTTTACCCCCATGCTTTGCTCCCAATATTGCTTAAGCACGGGGTGATGGATGAGGGCAAACCACAATTTTTCCTCGAGATAGGCTTTGGGTGGCGGTGTCATCTTAACTAAACCTCGGGTAGCGGCCTCGATCATCTCCCACCCGTTGGGCACGTTATCAATATCAAAGAGTTCAAAGAACCGATAAATTGTGCTAATGCGGTGCTCCGCATAAAAAAGGCCGTCAGGGCGAATTTCTATTTGTTCGGGCCGCAGGCAATGAGCCTTTACACCGCGTTTGTTTAACTCGCTAGCGAGGTAGCTCATTTCATCTCTGTAACCCGCACATTCATCGGATACTACAATAGCGAAGATACCGCTTTTGTGCAGTGCCTTGACTGCTTGGGCAAAAGCGTCGGTAGAGTTAGGAACGTTGTCACCTAAGGAACAATATAATGACTCCATACCAGCTAAAATCCCCAATCCGCCGGGGACTGAGTCAAACTCGGTAGCAACAAAGCCGCCCTCTGTCCACAATAGATCAGGGCGGACTATTAGGGGCAACACTCCCTTAAAGCGAACATGGCGGGATACAGCTACTAGGCGTGCTGGCTTACCTTTATCTAGGTACTCAGGCACAAATGTATACTTAGGCTCGCTTAGTCCTAGATAGTAGAGCTTATCCGCGGCTGAGTAGAAGCTACGGAGCACGTTGCCCAAGCCGTATATTACCTCGGTTTGCTCAGGGGACAACAAGACCGATGCAGGGGCTACCCGCCACGCTGAATTACGCCCACTTGGCAGACTATATGTAGTTGGGCGAGCTAGGTCCATTTCCGCAAGCATTTTATCTACCCACAACGCTCTCTGCTGTCTATCCATAATTCCTCCATGCTTATATCTTTTTTTCTTATGGTATCTGTCTTTACCAATAATAATATATTATTGCCTCTTTGACTGCACGCCTTTCGCCTTGCGTCCCCTACTTTTACGTGGTAGGTTAAAACTATCGAGACTAAAGGAGGTCCTTTGATGAAAGTAAGAGTCGCCCTAGTTCAAATGGATATTGCCTTGGGTTTGCCTAAGCAAAACTACCAAACGGTAACTAGACTAACAAAAGACCTAAAACCTATAGATATCATCTTGTTGCCCGAGCTGTGGAGCACTGGTTACGATCTTACCAATGCAGCCAAATTAGCTGAATCTGACAATGGACCTACTGTTCATTTTATGCAAGAGCTAGCACAGCAACATAGTGCCTATGTGGGCGGGTCTATCCTTATGCAACGCCACCACGGGGTGTGCAATACCTTTGTGCTAGTTTCACCGCAAGGTATAATTACAGCCACGTACGATAAGACCCACCTCTTTGGGCTTATGCAAGAGGACGTATATTTGAGCTCCGGTCGGCAGCTTGTCTCTATACAAACTGAATTCGGCTCAGCTGGGCTGGCCATCTGTTACGACCTGCGCTTCCCGGAAATATTCCGGCGCTACGCTGATGTACCGGTAGATTTCACCTTCTTAGTAGCCGAGTGGCCACTGCCCCGCATTGAACACTGGCGCACTCTCATTCGTGCCCGGGCTATTGAGAATCAGTGCTACATGCTCGCTTGCAACCGCGTCGGCACAGACACGAACAATACCTTTTTCGGGCATTCCATGGTCGTAGACCCCTGGGGCGAGATCTTACTCGAGGCTAATGATAGCGAGGTTATTTTCACTGTAGAAATAGACACAGCAAGCATCGGTGCCGCCCGAGCTAAGATTCCGGTACTGACGGATAGGCGGAGGGAGTTGTACTAGGAATCAAATCACTAATCATGAACATGAACGGTGAACTTTTTAGCGCATTCCGCTTGCCGCTTTCCGCTTTTTGGTACGCAAGGAATTCACAGCAGTCATGATGATCATGGCTGCTGTTTTTATGCCGTTCTTATCGTTCCTTCAGTGTCCTCGGCCAGTGATTCGGTCAGTGGTACCGGTCTCCTCTCATCATGCATTTTTGCGTGAAGTTCGAGGCAAGTTAAGATAGGAGCGTGCCAAAGGGAGGTAAAGAAGTGACTGAAATGGAAGGAACCGCAACGAGGGTAGCTACCGTAGCTCGCTTTTCCGGCAATGCCAAGCTCCTGCTTACTTGTCTTAGACCTAAACAGTGGATAAAAAACGGCCTATTGTTAGCGCCTCTAGTTTTTGCGGGGAAGCTACTCGAGCTTGACAGTGTACTGAAAGTTTCGTTAGGTGCGGTCTTTTTTTCTCTCCTCGCTGGCGGCCTCTACATAATAAACGATGCCCTAGATATAGAGCGCGACAAACAACACTCCACCAAATGCAATAGGCCCTTGGCTTCGGGGAAACTCTCTCTCCCTGCGGCTTTATCCTTTGCCGCTGTGGTCATCTCCTTAAGCCTAGGAGCGGCCTTCACCCTAGGGTTACCCTTTGGGGTTATTGCAGCTCTATATGCTGCTAATGTCCTCTCCTATAGCCTGTGGATTAAACACATCGTAATACTTGACGTGTTCTCAATTAGCTTTGGCTTTGTGTTGCGGGCAGCTGCCGGAGCTTACGTCATTAACGTAGGGGTATCCCCTTGGCTCGTTATCTGCACTATTTGCTTGAGCTTATTCCTAGGGCTGACCAAGCGCCGCGCGGAGATAGCTAGTCTTAAGGATGACGCTACAAGCCATAGGCGCGCATTAGAACATTATAGCCTGCCCCTGCTCGATAAAATGATCGCAGTAGTTACGCCGTCTACCCTCATGTGTTATTCCCTCTACACCTTCACCGCCAGTAGTGATTATCGTCTAATGTACACAATCCCTCTCGTCATCTTTGGAATGCTTAGGTACCTGTATCTCGCCGAGAACAAGGATGTGGCTGGAGCACCGGAGACTGCCTTACTGGGGGACGTGCCGCTCTTGACTGCGGTGCTCTGGTGGGGCCTCTGTGTCGTAACCATAGTGTATTTTGTGTGAGGTGCAAATGAAGACCAGTTTTGTCGCAGTCCGCAAAGCGAATCCTGCTACCATTGGCAGGGACTATCGGCGTCTCTTAACTGAGGCCCAATTACTCGATCATCTAGGCAAGCACAGGCCCATCATCCTCAAGCTAAATCTTTCTTGGACGAGATTTTTCCCGGCTTGCTCTTCCCCTCCTTGGCAGCTTGACCATACTGTCGGGTTTCTTAAAGAAGGTTGCGTGACCGCACACGATCTAATCCCTGTCGAAAACAAGACTGTGGTTACAAACCCCCTACTAGGTGCCGAGAATAATAGATGGGACAAGGTATTCACCAAGCAGGGGCTCAATTTCGTGCCTCTGCCAAATGTGAAGTGGGTTAAGTTTAAGCCCAAAGCTCAGTTGCTTGCCTTACATCGCATTTTCCCAGATGGCATAGAAATCCCGGAAATATTTCTCGACAAACCTATCATTCATTTCCCTACCATGAAGACACATGGCCATAGCATTACTACCGGAGCCGTTAAGAACTCCTTTGGCGGGTTGCTTAAAGAGGTCAGGCATTACTGTCACAAACATATGCACGAAGTTTTGGTGGACCTAATGCTATTGCAGCGCGAAATTCACCCCCGCGTTTTTGCAGTGATGGATGCAACTACTGCCGGTAATGGCGCTGGGCCGCGCACTATGGAACCACGCGATACGGGGTTAATTCTCGCCAGCCCCGACAGTGTAGCGGTGGATGCAGTCGCCGCCAAACTAATGGGGTTTAACCCCTTAGATATACCCTATCTACGCATGTGTCATGAGATGAATCTCGGGGTAGCGGACATGTCTCGCATTGAATTAGTTGGGGACGACGTAGCGGACTTGAATCTAGGATTTACCACGAAGCGCAGCTTTGTCATCTGGGGGGATCAAATGCTACGCAAAGGGCCTCTACGCTTTTTAGAAAAAATACTGCTTCACTCTAAAGCAGTCGGTTGGGCTCCAATGGCATCGAACATTTACCACGACTACATATGGTACCCCCTAGTTGGGGCTAGACATATTAAACAGTTTAACTCCGGGAGATGGGGTGCCCTCTTCGCCGAGTATGGTAATAGCTCGTGAAAAAGATTCACCCTGCTCTTTTACTAGCCATAGTTGTCCCCTTAGCTGTGTATATGGCCCTTCATCTGTGCTTCGGCTTTTACACCGGCACTAATTATGATGCCTATCAATATACCTACGCTTTACGTGAAGGACCTCATCTCGCCCGCGAGGAGTTTGCTAGCACCAGTAGAGTTTTCGTGCACGCTTTATACTACTTTATGCTGCAGCCCTTGGTGGCCTGGGGTCTCGATGCTTGGTCGGTCTTCGCCTGGAGCAGCATGCTGTTTTCGGTATTGTCGGGCGTGTTGCTCTACCAAGCGGCACGTCAGCTGGGAGTTGGCCCATGGTTGGCGTTAGCAGCCACCTTGCTTTGGGGGCTTAGCGCAACAGGGGTTTACCATTCCAACATCCCCGAGGTGTACCCGATGTGGCTCTGTGCGCTCTTTGTTACCATGCTGGCATTGTGGCACAAAAGACCCAAGCTCGCCACATTATTCTACGTGTTCTCTTTTCTGGTCTATGTTCAATCGATTCTCATTGTCCCGATGTTCTTATGGCTGGGAATCAAGCGCGGCCTAAAGTGGGGTACTGTCGCTGTTGCGCTGGGCTTTGTCGCACTCCTGCTGCTCCTACAGGCTACGGGGGTATCGTTTATAAATCACTTTGCAAAAGAGCGCATTTACCTTGAAGTTGCGAGAGGGGATCTAGAGTGGGTTAGGACTAACGTCGTAGCCCTACGTCAGAGCGGCGTCATAATCCCTCTCTTACTGGTCATCCCCCTAGCCCTAAGCTACTTTACTGGCGCTGTATTTTTTCTGTTATTGGGCTTAGTACCAAATCTCCTCTTCGGCCTATTCTGGGTCAAGGACCAAGGAGCATTTCTCTCACCGGCAGCTGCGCTAACAACTCTTTTATTTGTCTACCTCGCTGGGAAAACAAAAGACTACCGCCCAATTGTTGCGGTAGCCTTAATTTTCACTGTCCCTATGTTTCAATATGCCTGGGACGAAGCAGCCTATGACCGTAGTCTAGGCAAAGTCCAATTTGAGTTTTGCCTAGCAGCCATAGAGCAAATGGATGGGGAAACACCCCTTGTATCTACAGCTCTGTTTTCGCGCTGGCTCTACGCCTTCAGCTTGAAGGAGAGGAACTGTAAACTCATTAAATATTCACCCTGGGCCTTCGTCGAGAGTCAGTCTGCTGCCATGCAAACAGCCAAATATGAATTATACCCTTATGACTCCCCTGTCTACACTGATGACTCAGTACACCCCGCTATAGTGGCCGACCTTGAGAGTGAGTTAGTATTTTCACACAGCGGTCTACTCTCTAATGGCTCCCCTGCTGTGCTTAAGCTTTATCGCGCAGTACGTCGCAGTAAACATTAGCCATTCCCCCTAAACATTGTTTGATGCTCTCGCGCAACTCCTGAGGCTCAATGACCTCGGCACATTCGCCAAAACCTAGTACCCAGCGCCTAATCTCCACAAGCCCATCTACCTCTGCGGTGAAGATGACCGAACCGTCTTCCTTTGTCGTCAGTTGTTGAGTAGGGTGCCACTGGCTCTCTACAATTAAGCGAGAAAGAGGGGGGGAAAACCGAATTTTTACAGCGTTTCTCTGTCCGCGTATGATTCCCCAAGCAGAGCCCAAGTAGCCGTACAGGCTAAAACTCTTGGGGCGCTGAAAGGTCCGTTCCTCAACGCCTAACTGCTTGATACGATCTAGGCGAAAGGTCCTAACATCATTTCGCACGTGGCAATGACCGATAACATACCAAGCCCCTCCTTGGTAAAACAAGTGATAGGGGTCTATTTGTCTCTCGTCATACGCATCTCTGTGCAAACTGTAGTATGTAATTGCGATACCGCATTTGTGCGCGATAGCTTCGGTTACTTCCTCTAGGAGTGAATCGATTTCGTGGCAGTCTGAAAGTTTGTCTACCATTACGCTCACGTTAGGCATGGTCTCCTGAATTTCTGCCCAAGCAGATTTAGATAAACTACGACGGATTTTTTCTAGTGCACTGTCCAGCGAGTCGTTATAGGGCAGGAAATCATTTTGAGAAACAGCTGAGCCCACTAAGAGAATAGCCATAGACTCTTCTTCAGTAAGAGTTAAGCCTCTATTTTTCTCTGCACTGGAGATACGTAAACCTCCTGTGCTACCCGGACAGGACTCTATAGCAAACCCACTCTCACGTAGGCTCTCCACGTAGCGGTAAATAGTTCGGCGACTAGTTCCCAGTGCATTCGCTAGCTCTTGCGCAGTCACGGACCCCTTTGATAACACTAATTCTCTTACCTGCTCCAAACGTTCCACCCGTCTCTTGCCCACAACATTGCCCCCTGACGCAAATAATCGCACTACTTCCAATAAATTTCGCGGTTTTTTGCAGGAAACCTTTAGGGTGAGCAAGAAAGTTTACAATGACTTGTCATCGGTGAGATGCATTAATGGTACACACTTTAGAGAGAAGGGTGCATGCGCCCTTCTCTGCTTAGCGGGATGGGAAGACGCCTACTTTTTACGAGTCTCTACGATGGTAGCCAACCAGGCTTCACTCGCGCCACTTCACAGATGTGGGAGGTCAGACCACAAAGGTCTTCATGGTCTAATTCTTTTAGGCTGGTCTTGCCCAAACCTTGGATACCATGGACCATCTCCTCCGCACAGGATTTAAGATATTGACCTAAGGCCTTACCACCTTCCTCCGCCGAAAACTTGTGGCTGTACTTGCCGTTGTACCACACAACTTGTGTAGGAGGTTCAAACGGCAACGCTGTGAGAGTTTGGGTGTGGGTTACAGCGAAGAGCGCTGCCGTACCAATGCAGACCGCGTCTGCCCCCAGAGCAATAGCCTTGAGGAAATCTCCCGGTGTGAACAAACCACCACCGACTAGCAAAGTTATTTTCCCTCTAGCCTTATGCTTCTGGAGATGACGGGTGGCGCGGCATAGTGCATAGATGGTTGGTATACCAAAATCGTCTTGTAATATTGGTGTAGAGCCTTTAGTGGCGGCCTGTGCGCCATCAATAGTAACAAAGTCTACACCGCTTTCTATGAGAAAATCGAGATCAAGCTCTATATCCATGCCTGCAGCAATCTTTGCACCGATCGGCACACCCCCTGTCACTTTGCGCAGATAATCTATAAACTTGGCAAACTCTACCGGAGTAGCTGTGTGCTGCTGTCTGGCGTGAACAATGGCATCTTGGCCTCGTTGTAGCTGCATTTTGCTGCGTAGGTTTCTGTCTATCTCCTCCGCTTTAATACTGTGACCAACTCCACCAATCGCACCTTGACCAATTTGAATTTCTATAGCGTCTGCCTTTTTAAGAACCTCATCCTCTTTAGCCCATGTGCCACGATTATACTGCTGAATGTAGAATTTAGCATGTTGACGTTCTTCGGGTAGAAAGGGACCCTCCCCACTGTTTATGGCCGCTTTGCCCGTGCTTGCCCCTTTAGCTAAGGCTATTTTGGCCGCAGCACTTAGTGCTTCACCATAAGCCATAGGAGCTATAATAATGGGTATGCCAATGCGTAAGGGTCGCTTTGCTTGTGGCCCTATAGTAACCGTTATATCAATTTTGGTACTAGGTGGGGTTACCAACCTATGGAGTTGGGCCATATTAAACATTAGGTCATTAAACCCAAGGAACTTCCTAGGGCTGCCCAAAGGACGCGTAATTGCCTGGCCCTTTTCGGAGCGAAGATTTGTCTCTAGGATGTTCTGTGCCCCCATACGGGTACCCGCCGAATAAAATTCCATTAGATTTTCGTCATAAACATCAGTCATAATAATCCCTGTGGCCCAATCAAAGACCTTGTTAAATGCCAAGCGGGCCAAGAAAATGCTACCTAGCACACCTAAGGTGCCCGCCCCGGCAAACAGTACTAGATCCCTTAGATCTTTATTTATCATGTTCTTCATGTGAATCACCCCAAGTTTATCATGCCAAAAAAGCAGCAACCCCATTAGAGTTGCTGCTTTTTAATATACCGTTAAACGCCTTGAGTTAGACTGAGCAAGGCAACCGCGCAGAATACCGCCATCCCTCTCACCATCACTGATTCGTCAAAATCAAACTTGGCGTTATGAATGGGGTAGTCCGGGGTATTCGGTCCCTTACAACCGAGCCAGAACATGGCCCCTGCTGCATAATCCAAGAAGAATGCGAAATCTTCGCCACCCATAGAGGGACGCTCTAGATCTACGGTGCTATCAGCACCCAATACGCTTACGCTTGCTGTCCGGAGCAAATTGATTGCTTGTGGATTATTATACAACGTGGGATAGCCAAGCTCATAATTGATCTCCGCTCTTGCGCCCATGCCCACTGCAATGGATTGCACCAGCGTGGTAATACGCTCTGGTAAAACTTTACGCACAGCTTCATTCTGTGTACGTACAGTACCGTCCAAGTGAGCTGTCTGTGCAATTACGTTATAGCGTTGTCCGGCATGCAGTGACCCAATTGTCACCACAGCCGCGTCTAGGGGGTCAACTGTTCGGCTGACTATAGTCTGGAGAGAGTTTACTACCTGACTGGCAACAACCACAGCGTCAACGGCCTGGTGTGGAATGGCTCCATGGCCACCTTTGCCAATAATGTCGATTCTTATCCTGTCGGATGCTGACATAAGCGAGCCGCTTTTGAGCCCAACTTTGCCAAACGGTACATCTGGCCAAAGATGCAGGGCATAAATATAGTCCACCGTAGGGTTATTCATAGCCCCCGCCTCAATCAAGGATTTAGCCCCACCAAACGGTGCACACTCTTCAGCTGGCTGAAAAAGGAATTTGATTGTACCCACAATGCTACCTCGATGTAAAGATAGCACCTTGGCTACACCTAACAGTATTGCGGTATGGCCATCATGACCGCAAGCGTGCATCTTGCCATTGGTAGCTGCAAAAGGGAGCCCCGTAGCCTCTTGTACCTCTAGTGCGTCCATGTCAGCCCTGAGGGCCACACAAGGGCCGGGCTGAGCTCCCGCGAGCACACCAACCACACCTGTACCCCCTATACCTTGTTGTACTTCTAAACCGTATTCAAGCAACTTCTCAGCGATAAAGGAGGACGTAGCGTGCTCTTCGTACCCAACTTCAGGATTGGCATGGAGGTGACGCCTTAATTGTATTACTTCCTGCTCCACACTTTTCACCGCTGTCATAATATCGAACATCTCTTGACACTCTCCTTAGATGTATTTATTTTAGAACTCTTATTTTGTAACTATTAGTTACGACCCTGTCAGGCATTACTAAGTCCAGCTTAAGGATGTGTAGGCCACTATTACTAGGCTCCGCTAAGAATATGCCCACAGACTGGGCTTCACAATCAACAGGTAGCGATAGAGCATATCTGTCTGATGTAACTACAGTCCCCGTGGGGTCGAGTAGTGTTGCTACTGCCCCTGCTGCTGGGAAACCTTCCCAAGCATCATTTATGGCGTATATGGGGAGCTTAAGCACTTCGCCAACCCTGTACGTATCTTTAGGTATAAGCGTAAAAACATACTGCGGCGACATGGCCCTCTGCAGCGCGTAATAAGAGGCCTTAGGTTCACGCCAAAAGTCAATTACAGAGAACGAAACCGCTGGCGTAGGGTCGTTTAGAGCATAAGACATAATACCCTTGGTAGGCTTGTATTTCATAAAGCGGAGGTGATCGATGTAGTATTGGATGAGTTCCGACTGGTACATTTGGGTTAGCTCAACCAAGTCAGGCAAATCTGTAGCTTCATTAACTGGCATCCAGTGTCGCATAAGGTCAAGCTGAGTTGCGCATTGTTTTTTTAGCGTCTCCCAATCCGAACCAAGCATCAGTTTTGAGTTCTCATAATTAGGGAAGCTCTGGGCACCGAACTCGCTAACAAACGATAGATTCTTGCGGAATATCCACCCCTTTAGCACCTCAAAATTGCGCTTCTTACCAGAAGACTTGTTCCAACCAAAATAGAGATGCGTATCTGTAGGGCTATGCAACAACGCAAACTCGCCCGATGACCGGATTACAGGCCTTGACGGGTCAGCTGACTCGGCTACACGCTTAAGCTCAGCATCCAAAACATCCCTATTCCAGCTAAAAACCAACTGGCTAAAGAGAGAACGCAGCTTCAACCACCAGCTATCATTGCTATTGCTGGGTAAAAACACTGGGGAATGATGCATACACCAGAATGCCACCGACGGGTGGTTATAGAGCAGCGTCAGCACTTCTCTTACTAAAACTCGAGCTTCGCTTAAGATTTTATGTTGGTATAGACCGTGTAGTGGCATGTCCTGCCACAATAGAAGACCTATTTCATCGGCCACGTCATAGAGTAAGGGATGACCGACATGGGCCGAAACTTTGAGAATATTGAGATGCGCCTGTCTAGCCAGGCTAAGGTCTTTTTCAATAGTAGGACGTGAACAATGGGCTAAACGGACATCAGTAGGCAAATAATTACTACCCCGCAGAAAAAGGCGTTTTCCATTAAGATAGAAGGTAAAGTCCTCGGTTGATGTGACGGTTCTAAAACCATAGTTAAAAGATAAGGTATCATTAACTGTCCCTTGCACTGATAATGTTGCTTCCACCCTGTACAAACTTGGGTAACCTGTATCGTGCGTCCACCATAACTCTATATCGCGGATCTGCCAATCAAAGGACTCCTCATCTTGCGAAACAGAAAACTCCGCCCTTTTAGGTTCACCGGCAAAATTAAGCGGCTGGATGCAAAGATTTAAAATTGCTCCTTCACGTAATCCGTCGACCCGTATATTCACTCTGAGAAGAGAGGTATCATCATAGTATTGCAGCTTAATGTCCCTTAGGTAGGTTTCACCTGAACAAATCAGTTCCACCGGAAGCCACACGCCACCAGGGTTAAATGCTGGCTCCATATATTGGAGATGAGAGAAAACGTCCGGGGGGCACTCAACCTCTAATTCGAGCAGGTTCGTCTCCTGCAATAAGTCGGTAATATTTGCTTCCCACGGAGCAAAGTAGCCATTGCGGTAACCAAGCTCTGTTCCGTTAAGTATGACCCTAGACGCCGATAATACTCCACTCAGCCGGAGTCTGGCCTGTCCACCGGGAGGCAAGCTTGGGTATGAAAAATTAATACTGTAAACAACCCCGCCTGAATAGTCACTCAGCTCCGGGATATCCTGCCAGTGGCTTGGGATGTTCTGGGTATATATGCCTGCAGTCGTTAGTGGCTCAACCTTCCACGGTCCCGTTAGCACCACGCTCCGCATAGCCACCATCCTCTCCAGACTTTTAGAAACCTTAAAGTTATTCGTTAACTACATGCCAATGTCCTGCATAGCCCGTAGAAAGACTGTCTTATGCAGTCTATCGCCTCCAAGTCAGTTCTACTGAAGCCCCGGAAAGTCCAGCTGCCGCAAGGCCTCAAAAAGAACTATTGCCACAGAATTCGCAAGGTTCAGACTGCGCGCCCCTTCCCGCATGGGGATACGGAAGGTAAAATCCAGCTTTTCTGCTATAAGCTCAGCTGGGAGTCCCTTGGTCTCCTTACCGAATACTATATAGTCACCGCTGGCGAACTTGATATTGCTATAGTGCTTGTAGCCCTTTGTGCTGAGATAGAAGTACCGCGCAGTAGGGTCTTTGGCCCATAGCTCCTCAAGTGATACATGCTGCTCAATGTCTAACAGATGCCAGTAGTCTAACCCTGCACGCTTAAGCTGTTTATCATCGACAGAGAAACCTAGCTTACCCACTAGATGGAGCTTAGCGCCTGTAGCAGCACACGACCGCGCAACATTCCCCGTATTAGGCGGAATCTCTGGTTCGACCATAACGATGTTGATCATCTTTTATTCCTCCTTACAAGTCACAGGCCTAGTATAACGTAAAGCTAAAGCTAAAATAATAGCTAAAAAAGGAGCCCTACCCCTTGCCATTCCCGCAGCAAAATTATATACTTAACTAAGTGCAGTGATAACAATTATCAATATCATTATTTAGGAGGCGTTTAAGTTGAAAAAAGTTATACTTACGTTTTTTGCAATAGCCATTTTTGTCGCAGCCTTATCCGGTTGTAGTGCTAAGCCAGGTGAACTGGTAGTTTACTCGGCACGAAACGAGAGTTTTGTTTTGCCGCTCACAACTGCTTTTGAACAGCAGACTGGCATTAAAGTCAGGTTACTAACTGGCAATGAAGCGCTGGTGAATAAGCTCGGTGAAGAGAAAAATAATGTGCAGGCCGACATCTTCTTTTCCAACGATGCCGGTGCCATGGAATTCTTGCGCCTTCAGGGACTGTTGCAAGCTAACAAATCCCCTGCTGTAGCAGCTATTGACCCCCTTTACCGTTCGGACGATGGCTCTTGGGTAGGCCTTTCTGCCCGTACCAGAGTACTGATCTATAACACCGACCTAATTAGCGAAGAAAACATGCCCAAATCATTATGGGAACTTACCGACCCTAAATGGGAAGGTCAGTTTATGATTACCCGCGGCGGCAACGGCTCTATGGTCGCGCATGTAGCGGCTTTACGGGTAGCTTGGGGTGATGAACGCACCACAGAATGGCTCACTAAAGTTCGCGCTAATGCCGGCGTTATAGTCAGCGGGCATACTGATATTCGCCGCGCTGTCGGTTCAGGAGAATACAAATTCGGCTTAGTTAACAATTACTACTACCACCTGCAACTGGCTGAGGACAAGGACAATAACGTAGGCGCGATTTACCCTGACCAAGGTGCTGATGGCATGGGAGCATTCGTCAACGCTGCCGGCGTAGCATTAATCAAAGGTGCGCCAAACTCCTCTAACGCAAAAAAGTTTGTGGATTTCTTACTGCAACCCGAGCAACAAAGAATGTTTGCCTTTAACAATAAAGAGGTACCCCTCGTACCGGGTGTTGAAACTGTGAGCGAAGCTAAAAGGATCGACGAATACAAGGTTATGAGTGTCCGCCTCCAGGATATCGGTGCTGTATGGGCTGATGTCAAAGCTCTCATTGAAGCGGCCGGATTAGACTGGGATCTAAGCAAATAGGGGCTGAGTAAATGCTAACTTGCGCAAAGGAGACGGTTCGGGGCGTGCCCCGAACCGTCTCGGCTTACTGGCTGAAGTTATGGCGGGGTAACCCCCCAGGTATTTTTCTGGCCTTACTTTCACTCGTGGTGGGGTGTGCCATGTTTATTCCTGTTCTCTACGTGTTCGTACGCGGACTGCAGGGCGGCACAGCTAGTTGGATGCGGTTAATGGATACACGCATCCCTATCCTCTTACAACGCAGCCTAGGACTAGCTCTAGTAGTCACTGTTCTGGGCGTGGTTATAGGTGTGGCTGCCGCCTGGTTAGTTGTGCGCACCGACCTGCCTGGCAAAAGGGCCTGGCAATGGTTATTAGCGCTGCCCATGGTTATTCCGCCGTATATTGGCGCTATTACGTATATCATCATTTTCGGACCACGGGGATGGTTGCACAACCTGCCGGGGGCACACCTGTTTTCAATATACTCCTTCGGTGGGGTTGCTCTGGTACTAACCACCTTTACCTACCCTTATGTTTACCTTATATGTAGTGCATCCCTTAAGCGCATGAGCAGAAGTTATGAGGAGGCTGCACAAGCTGCTGGGTTTAGCCGAGGAGCAGTAGCATTGAGAGTTGTGCTACCTATGCTCCGTCCCGCCATCGGAGCAGGAGCGCTCCTCATAGCCTTGTACGTACTATCTGACTTTGGTGCCATCAGCATTTTACGCTATAACACCTTTACTACTGCTATTTATTATCAGATGGGGAGTTTTGATCACAAGGCAGCCTCTATCCTTAGCGTAATACTGGTGTTAATAAGTCTGACTCTTATTTGGCTTGAAACTAAGACCCGTCAAGGGCAGAAATTCTATGTGACCAAGGGAGGATTAGCTAGGGGTGCCGAAATACCGCTAGGTATCTGCAAATGGCCAAGTTTTATATTTATATTTATGCTCTTTGCTGTTTCAGTCTTGTTGCCCCTAGGAGTGCTTGGGTACTGGTCCTACACGGGAATTGTACGTGGTGCTCTAGATCAACGTTTTTTTGGATTTGCGCTCAACAGCCTATCAACTGCGGGTATAGCATCTATTCTCTCGATGACCTTTGCTCTACCCGTAGTCTACCTGAAACTGCGCCACCCATCGATAGTGAGCTACAGCCTAGACAAAATGGCCTACGCGGGATATGCTCTGCCAGGGGTTGTGGTGGCTTTAGGGTTGGTGTTCGTATTTAGCAATTACCTGCCCTTCCTCTATGGCAGCATGGCCATGTTGATTATTTCGTACGTTGTTAGATTTCTACCACAAAATATGCAGGCGGTGGAAGCCTCGCTCAACTTGGTATCTCCTAGAATAGAAGAAGCAGGGCGCAGCCTAGGGCTACCACCTTGGCAGACGCTCTTTAAAATAACTCTCCCGGTTGTTGCGCCAGGAATTCTCGCGGGTGGAGCATTTGTCTTTGTAAGCGCTCTCAAGGAACTCCCAGCGACACTATTGCTGCGGCCCCCGGGCTTAGACACTTTAGCTGTCCGGGTGTGGATTGAAGCTGGCGAGGGCTTTTATCACGCAGCTGCTCCGGCTGCACTGATCATAATTCTAATATCAATACTGCCTCTCAAATGGATGCTAAGCAAATACTAAGTGGGGTGAAAACCATTAGCGCTATTGAGTTGAACTTAGTAGTCAAAACCTATCTTGGCTCTAGTGAACCAGCCGTAAAAGGAATATCGCTCTCAGTTGACTCAGGCAGCATTGTGACCTTACTAGGCCCGAGTGGTTGCGGTAAAACCACAACATTGCGTCTCATCGCAGGCTTTGAACGGGCTGACAGCGGTGAAATTAAACTTGCAGGTAAAGTAGTCAGCGATATGTCTACCTGGGTTCCGCCGGAAAGACGCGGGATTGGCATGGTATTCCAAGACTATGCGCTCTTTCCTCACCTTAACGTACGGGATAATATCGGCTTTGGCTGTAAGTCACATCAGCGGGCCGAAAGGATTCGTGAGATTCTTGCCCTCGTCGACCTTACAGGTCTAGAAAACCGCTACCCCCACGAGCTCTCGGGCGGTCAACAGCAGAGGGTCGCACTGGGGCGGGCTTTAGCTCCACATCCTGTGGTAGTCTTACTAGACGAACCCTTCAGTAACCTTGACGCTGACTTACGCGCTCAGATGCGCCTGGAGGTAAAACAGATTATTACAGCAGCAGGAGCTACCGCAGTGCTCGTGACCCACGATCAAAGGGATGCTTTGTCCATCTCTGACCAAATTGTGGTTATGCGCGACGGTAGAGTAGAGCAGATCGGTAGCCCTAGGGATATTTATCAGCACCCCGAAAGTCGTTTTGTAGCCATGTTTGTAGGGGACTCTAATATTATCCCCGGCATTATCGGCCCAGATACGAAGTCCATTGAGACCACTCTAGGCCTCGTCCCCTGCAACCACACCCATGATCTGCCACCCGGGCAACCTGTTTACCTATCTATCCGCCCTGAAAGTATCGAGCTGACCTCCGAGGGGAGCGTAGAAGGCGTGGTGGAATCCCTCAGTTACACCGGCCAGAGCGTAGATGTAAAGATTCGAGTGGACCAGGGTGTAAATCCTGCGCTGATTTTACTGGCGCACCTTCACCCGGAGGAAAAGGTACAACGGGGAGATAAACTACACTTTAGGATTATGCCCGACTTTGTGGCTGTAATCAGAGAGCACTGAGGTAGCTGCTAATCGAGAAGCGTGGCTCTACCATTCGTAATCCTCATGAGATTGGCCAAATGCTGCCCGTTCTCATAGTAACGCCGCCGCTCTAGGAGTATAAAGGCTACGCCAACCTCGGAGATACCTACAGAGTGAACGTGCTGCGTAATTGCCTCGGACATCTTGTCAAACATCTCTGCGCCGCGGTCAAAGCAATAGACTTCTATGAAGGGGTCGCCGGGAGTTTCTTGGCCCTCGCTGATAAAGGTCGAGTGTAGGCATTCGAGGGTAAAGTACTCACGCGGTACTCCTGTGAGGGTAGATAGTTCCGTAGAGAGGGGCATACTCAAAGCTTTGACTTTCTCTACGGGAAAGGCATGAAATCTTAATTGGGGCATGATATCACCTCCTTTAGTTGTATTTGCTGCTGGCTCCTTGCAGAATCCATGTACAAAACAGAAGTAGTGGTGTGCCAGGGGCGGCGTCCAGCCTGACACCGCTACTTCAATAAAGGGCGTGTCGCAAATCGTTTATTCGTAAACGTAGAGCGGCACGCTCATTTTTGTTCGGATCAGGGAAAGAACCACACCTTTGCAGGAACATTTACTGATTAGGAGGCTGTTGGGTACATTAAAACAAGAGAAGGCCCTTTCCCTGTGGATAACTGTTAAGTTGTGGACGCCACTTTGGGAATGTTTACCTGTCCTCGCAGGAAGAAGCGCCGGAAACCCATATCTTGCTTGCGCCTTTGATGCACTTCTCCTTGTGCGGCAGCCGTCACAGTGAGCGCAGGAATACACGATTGTCACGGTTGAGTACCCAGACTTCGCCGACAGGCCTGCTCCAGTTTCTGGCTGGTATGGATACCGTTCATGTATCCGTCCTCCGGGATCATTACACCAATATCTATCGGAATTGCCAGTTGATATACACTCCCGAATGATGCGACAGCCCATGGTCCCCACGTCTACGCTAAAGGGCACAGCCCTATCGCATAGTTCTGTGCTTGCGGGTAATACATGCCCTCCAGTGTAGGGGCACGGCGCAGCAGCAGTAGCCCTAGCAGCAGCAGTAGCCCTGTGCCCCTCCAGTGTAGGGGCACGGCACTGCCGTGCCCTCGTGGCCACCTAAAAGGGCACGACATGTCGTGCCCCTACACAAAAGTAGAAACGGTGCCATGTCGTGCCCTCCATCCTCGCTATTCGCCACGGCTTACTCCTCCGTTTAAAGTAATAGTTATAGAGTTATGGTTACTATGTAAATAATTTTCGCTAGTTATAGCGGATATCCTTCTGTAATGGAAAAAATCCAGAGGGACCTACGAGTCTGCGCCTAACGGCTACATTACGGTACGAAGCACAAGGTACGATTCCCCCCTGTTCTGTGTACCGTGTTCCGTGTACTAGGAACCAGAAACGCCCTACTAACACCCCTTCTTCTGCGCACAGCTCGAACACGATCCCGTGCAGCCCTTAATCTCAACCACCAAACTGGTGCAACGGGGGCAACGCAATTCACCTTTAGGGACTGGTGCACCGCACTTAGGACAATTTGTTTCCACCTAGATCACCACCTGTGCGACTATGCCACCCACTAAAAATGCTATCGCAAAAGCGCTGATCCAAAGAATAGACGCTTCTTTCCAATTGCGCTCCTTGAACATGACAAGGACAGCAGCGATACAGGGAACGAACAGTGTGATCGTTACCATAGCAACAACAGTCTGAGCTGCGGTCAAGCTCATATCTGCCAGACCGGCGGCACCAAAGTCACGGCGCACTATGCCCATAATGAAGGCCGTCGCAGCTTCTTTAGGTAGCTTCAACCAACCTACTGTAAGAGGCGCAAAGACATTTTGCAGTGCGACCAAAGCCCCTGTAACTTCGAGTACTCCAATAATAAAAGCACCTATAGCAAAGAGGGGAGCGGCTTCGGCAATAAACATGTAGGACTTGTTCATGGTCTTTTTGAGCACGTTCTCTACGCGCGGGAGCCTAATCGGCGGCAGATCAATTAGCAAATCAGAAGATTTCCCTGGCAATACCTTATTAAGCACTACGCCAATAATCACGAAAGTAGCAAATACGGCCACCATGTAGGACGCAACATGTTGCCACCCTAATGGGGCAATAAGGCCGACGATGACGCCTAACTGGGCAGAACACGGAATGGTGATGACCAGTAGAGCAATAGCAATAAGGCGTTCTCGCGAGGTGCCAAGCAACCGCGTGGTGATAGTTGCCATTGTCACGCAGCCAAACCCTAAAATCATGGGGATTACTGCCCTGCCGTTTAGACCGATGCCTGTAAGGGCGCGGTCCAGTAAAGCAGCAATCCGCGGCAAGTATCCCGAGTCTTCAAGTATGGCTAACAGGAGATAGAAGCCAACAACTAAAGGCAAGAGAAGTCCAAATACATAGGTTATGGTCATAGTGAGCACACCAAATTCGCCTACCAACAGTGTATTTAGTACTGTCCCTTCAGCTATGAATCCACCCACTAGGTTACGCATAAAAGGCTCATACCTCTCTAGCATAATTACTTCTTCTGTTACTCCCACTACTGTTTGAGCAATGAAAAAACCGATAACGTAATACATGCCAAATAGGGTAGCCAACAACATCGGGATACCAGTTAAGGGTTTGAGCATTAAGCGACCGAGCACCGTGGCAAACTTGGCCTTGGTGTTATTTTCTTTTACCACATGATGAACGATGTCATTAACTCGCTCGCGACGCGCTAGATAAATCTTCTCACGGCTTCCGGGTGGCTTAAGACCATGCCTCTTGGCCACATCAGCATCATCTTCTAGATATAACAAAGCCTCACCCTTGGTACCCAACCTATCAAGGAGCCGATTGAGATCATCAGCCACATAAGCTCCGATAAGACCGACCTTAGGCTGCTGCAGTGCTATTTCCAGTTCCTTAAAGCCCTGCTTCTCTACTGCAACAGTCCCTACCACTGGCACACCGAGTAGGTGCGACAGCAGATCAAGATCAATTTTCAGCCCTAGGTGCTCTGCCTCATCAATCATGTTGACGGCGACCACCATAGGAATACCCATTTCTAGACACTGCAATGTCAGAAATAGATCACGTTCCAAATGAGCGGCATTAACTACATTTATGATCACTTCAGCGTTGAGGGCAACATCGCGGGTTACACGCTCTTCGTCATTAAAAGCTGAAATACCGTAGACACCAGGGGTGTCGATGTAAAGTCTTCCCCCAATCTTAGCCTGGGTAATTTCAACGGTTGTGCCGGGGAAGTTAGAGACATCAACGTACATACCTGTCAGTGCATTAAAGAACACAGACTTACCGGCGTTAGGATTACCCACCAATACCATACGTTTGAGTCCAGTGGTATCGACATGCGTATGATGATCGTGTTTAGGCATGTTTTTTCTCCCTCATTCTACTTTCCACCTGTATTTGCTGCGCTAAATTACGGCCAATCGCATATTGCATTGTTCCTCTACGCAGAATCACCGGACCTGCGGGAAGCACTTCCTCAACGCTTACTTCAGAGCCTTCTGAAATACCGAACCTAATGGCTTGGGCCCTAATTAACTCGCTAGCAATATGTTTCACTGTAGCCCTATCTCCACGTTTAAGTTCACTCATAAACACCTTACTCTACCTCCTGTTGTATATATTGATAATCGTTCTCAGTAAATTCTCAAAAAAATATGAGACTTATTCTCATTTTATATTATACAAAAGAGGAGGGGATAGTGTCTACCCCCTCTGAGAATAATTATCACAGATACTTACGGCTACTTACGGCACGTAGCGGAGGGCACATGGCGTACAACAGAGGCAGGGGCGTTCTTTGTTCCTTGTTCCTTGGGGGGCGTACATACACAGTGGAACGTTGGTGCTCTCCTCGGGTAGTAATTGGATTTTTGATCTTTGATTTTTGTTTACTCCGTCCACTCGCTTAGTGATTAGTAATTTGCTCCGCGCGTAGCTCCGCAATCGCTTCTCTGGCCAATACGTCGCACCGTTCATTTTCTACGTTCCCCGCATGCCCTCTAACTTTAACCCACGTAACGCGGTGAATTGCCGTTAATCCCAGCAACTGCCGCCATAGATCTGAGTTCTCCACTGGCTGCTTTTTGGCGTTTAACCAGCCATTCCGCTGCCAGTTAGCGAACCAGTTTTGTTGAAAAGCGTTAATCAGGTAGGCCGAGTCGCTGTAAAGGGTGGCGGAGCAGGGAACCTTGAGCGCAGACAGTGCTTCCACTGCTGCACGCAGCTCCATACGCTGGTTTGTCGTCATAACCTCTGCTCCCTTTACTTCCTTGCGGTAGTCACCACTCAGTAAGACTGCTCCCCAGCCTCCGGGGCCGGGGTTGCCGGAGCAGGCGCCATCTGTGTAGATTATTACTTCCTTCACTCGCTGCCTCCTACTCTCAAATGGTTCTCAGGCATAATGCCAATGAAACCTGTTTCTTCTTGCAGGCGCACTACAACCCCACTTACTGGGGCCACATATTCTCGAACCCGAAGCCCAGCCCAATCGTTCTGCACAGCTAATACTTCCCCTGCCTTTACGGTATCCCCAACTTTACGAAAGATAAACCCAAAGAACTCGCCGTTGTCTACGTCTAGCCTCACGAATCTCACTCCCCGTTCCACCTCTGTTTCAATGGCTGGGTAGCGGCGCTGCAAGCCCCTAATTTGCGCATAAAACATGGGTATAGGCTGCTCAAACAGCAATTGATTAACTGTAGCCATCTGTGTAAAACGCGCAGGTATAATAATACCCACAACGACAGCTGGAACAATTCCTAGAACTGAAGAAACTATTAATCCTATAGTTGGAGTAAGGCCAGTGCCAACGGCTCTTAACCAGAGGAGAACCCCGGTGCTGACTCCTAAGCCCAAAATAGCTGCAAAACCCGGTGCTATGCTATTTTCGCCAGCAATAATTGCCATGAGTTCGCTAGCCTTTAATCCGGTAGCCTTTAGAATGGCTAGGACTCTCCTGCGCTCTAAGAACGCCAACAAGCTAGACGACAAATAGGCAATGGTGACGAACCCCATTAGCTCTACTCTGGCCTTAGCGGCAGGTGCGTAATTTGCACCGACAATCTCCTGTGCCAAGGCAGTGGTGCTCTCTACATCCTCAAGAGCACCTTGGGGGAATACCCGGTGTGCGTACCGAATTAAGTCTGACCTCAGCTCTGCCGGATCCTCACTGTAGAGAAACGCGTTGCGCCCTCCTGAGATTGCAGTCAGCGCCACAAGAGAATCGCCAAAAACTAGGCCATCATGCACATGAGTAATTTTTAAGCGGCGTTCCTCTGCTCCTAGCTTAATTGTGATGTCTTCCCCCACAGATAGGGAAAAGCTCTCTGCCAAACCTTGTGGTATCGCGACCGTATCTTGTGTAAGAGTGAATGTGGGAATAAAACCTTCCGAGAGTAACGAAAACAGTACGCTTCCTAGGCTACTTGGCAACACCTCTCTGCGCCAAGAAGCGACTAAGGTAATGGGAGGCTCACGCATACCACGATATGGCGGCAGAGCAGGCTCAGTCGACAAAAGACTGGCCGTCTTGGCCAACATATACCCTGATGGCATTTGAGCTTGAATTCGCACTGCCAAGAGCTCCTGTTGCCGATTTAAATACGCTCCATAGAGAGCTAGTACTACTATCGCCGAAACGAGGAGAAGCACAACCGCCATTTGTATTACCCACTGCTTCTTAAAGAATTTCCAAACAAGCATTGCACCACTCCTTATTCGTTTCTAAATACTTCCATAACTGTAAGCCTAGCCACCCGCCAAGCAGGTATTGCGCCAAAGACCAAGGACACCGTAGTTGTTAGAGCTGTTACAGTGAGAAGCTCCTTAAAGGTCGTAACAAGGATAGACGATAGTCTTATGCCATTAGTAATTGCCTGATGTATGCCGGCAAGCCGTACCAAACCAAACCCGAATACTGCCCCAATCATCGCTAAGACTACGGCCTCCGTCAGCACCATCACCACTACTTCGGCTCGTTTTGAGCCTAACGCTTTAAGGATACCGATTTCTTTACGACGTGCAGCTACGCTGGCGAGCATCTGACTCGCAAGTAACATTCCTGCATTGAGGTAGAGTAGGATTGAACTAATCAGCCCAAACTCACGTGGAGCATAGGGCTGAACTGACTCAATACTCTGCCAGAGGTCTTTTGGTATACTATAAAACCTATCTAGTAAACTGTACCGCTCTACGTGTTGCGCAACGCGTGATACTGTAAATATTGCCAGTTCAGGAAATCGTTTCTCTAACTTCGCGGCGATGACATTCAACTGAGACAAATCGCCGACACGCAACGAGACTGACAGTAGAGGATATTCCTTCCCGCCTGACTGCTCATCCCATACTTGCTGCCAGCCGCTCTCCGTGAGATACAACTCGGGCATGTGAACGTAGCCCTGCTCGACAATAGTCGCACCCTCAGCACCCCAGATCAGCTCGCGCGTCGGCCATGCTACTTTGCCCACGATGCGCACATCATACATTGCGCTTGGCTGACTGTAGTCAACATATGGTACACCGTTCACGTTGAGTTTAAATGTGGGGACTGCTACCTGTAGAGTATCACCCACGCCTACGGCCGGAAGGCCGTAGGCGTTTACTACAGCTTTAATCTCTCCCGCGAGAGATATGGTTGGTTCAACACCCTCAGTAAGATAAGGACGAATATCTACCGGCGAACGTTTTAGCTCTATTCCCATATTCCGCACTGCAGCCGGCATAACACGATATGGCGTAACTTCGATGATGCCTGCTGGCCGGCTAGGAGACTCCCACTCTGGAGATAAGGTCCGATACTGCCATGCTTCCTCGGCAAGGTAGCCGCCCACACGAAAGTCAGGGTACAGCTTTAGCAGCGGATTAAACCCCGAATCATTTAACACCCGCCGAACGATAGCTTGTCCGCTTAATTCGTCTACGGGGGCAGCTCCTATAAAGCCCGGAGAGAACACTATAATGTCTCCGCCATAGTAGTTGCGGTACTCTAAATACGCCAACCTAACTATCCCTTGGGACAATGAAAGGCCTGAGGTCAATACTGCTGCCGCTACCCCCATGGCCAAAAGGGTTAACGTACTGCGACTGAGCCTACGCCAAACGTTAGCTATGGCAAGTTGTACGAGCAAGGCTACCACCTCCTGTTTAAACTCTGGTGCGTTTTGTGGGTCTCGCTGTAAGCTTTCCGCCTGTTAGAAGCGGATAGCGTGAGCGGATTGCATCTCCTGCATAGTTACTCTAAACATTCTAGCACAAAAAGAGCTTAATATACCCCTATTTCTTAGGACAAAACTGCTACGCAACAGGGGCCTTGACAACGTATTGCCCGTTTCATATAATTCTGTTAGACGAACATCTAATTGTGTCTATGTCTAAATGGAGGCATGTGTTATTATGATTGACCCTAGCCAAATTAACACCCTAGTGCAATTTTATGGAGCTCTAGCAGACGGGACCAGACTAAAGCTAATTGGCTTGCTAGCTCTAAAGCCGACATGTGGTCAAGACCTCGCCATGCAACTAGGCGTCAGTGCGCCCACGGTGTCGCACCACATTAGCAAGCTGAAAAAGCTTGACCTTGTGTCGTCAGTCCGCGAGGACAATACAATCTTCTACGCGCTAAATACTGCAAGGCTGCAGCAACTAACCAAGGGTATATTTGCAGAAGAGTCTCCGTCGGCTCCACGCAGAGACGAGCGCCAAAAAGTCATTAGCAATTTCTTTGCAAACGGTCGCCTCAAAGACATCCCTGTTCAGCGCAAAAAGAAGCTCTACGTCTTAGAAGAGATCCTTAAAGCATTCGTCGCTGAGCGGGATTACTCCGAGGCAGAAATCAACGACATTATCAAAGGTTACTTCGATGACTACTGTACCATTCGCCGCGAATTTATAATGAATCGATACATGAGCCGCGACAAGGGCGTGTATCGGCTTAACCCTCCCGAGCTCTGGATCGGGACCGACGCACTGCGGAGTAGCTATGCCGAAGAATAGCACTAAACCATAAGTCCTGGGGCCGCAAACAGCAGCCCCAGGACTTATGGTTTTAACTTTTAGATTATAATCACAGCTGTAGTGCCGCCTTTTTATTAGCTACAAATTTTTGCCAGAAATACACTAGAGCAACTAGGCCAAAGCCTACGATGTCTGTCAAAGTACCCGGATTGATGAGGAGCAACGAACTCCCTATTAGCAGAACCCTTTGTAAAGGAGTGGCTTCCGTAACCAACCAACCTTCCACGCCAGCTCCTAGGGCAAGGACACCTACTAAGGCACTCACTGCTACCATCACGGCTCCCAAGCCCGTAGTGCCAATTAGTAGCAAGGCCGGAGAATACACAAACATGAAAGGGACAATAAAGCCTGCCAGTGCCAGTTTCATGGCTTGTAATCCGGTTTTGTTAGGGTTACCCCCCGCTAATCCAGCTCCGGCAAAGGCAGCCAATGCGACAGGGGGCGTCAGGTTAGCTAAGATGCCAAAGTAGAAGACAAACATATGGGAAACTAATATAGGCACACCGAGCTCCGCTAACGCCGGAGCGGCCATAGTAGCGGTAATAATATAGCAGGGAATCGAGGGGATACCCATGCCTAGTATCAGAGAAGCGACCATCGTCAAGAACAAGGTAAGAAACATATTACCCCGCGCTAGTATAAGGATTGTACTAGCCAGTCTTATAGCGAAGCCAGTTTGAGAAGCAACTCCCACAATTAAGCCCACTACACCACAAGCAACAGCGACTCCTAAGGCATTACGCGTACCTGATTCCAAAGCCTCCAGAAAGCCTTTGGGAGTCATTCTGGTGTCCTTGCGCACATAGCTCACTGCAATGGTGAGGACAATTGCCCAGAAGGCTGACTTCGTCGCGGTATAACCAGTGAGCAGCATATAGATGAGCGCAAACAATGGAATAAACATATGGCCACCGCGCAGAAGAACTTCTTTAACATTGGGGAGCTCTGCCTTCGGCACACCCAAGAGACCGCGCTTCTTAGCGCGGAAATGCACCGTAACGCCCACCCCAAAAAAGTAGAGCAGTGCAGGTATTGTTGCAGACACTGCGATCGTTGCATAAGGGATGCCGAGAGTTTCAGCCATAATAAAGGCAGCTGCACCCATTACCGGCGGGAGTATCTGCCCACCTACCGACGCTGCAGCTTCCACCGCGCCCGCAAACTCAGCATTATATCCGATACGTTTCATGAGTGGGATGGTAAAGGCGCCAGTAGTTACTACATTTGCCACCGCAGATCCATTAATCGACCCAAGCAAGCCACTTGCTACTACAGCTACCTTGGCAGGACCGCCGGCAGAGGAGCCTGCTAGACCTAACGCCAGATCGTTAAAGAACTTACCCATGCCCGTTCTTTCTAAAAACGCACCGAAGATAATAAACAATATAATATACGTTGCAGATACGCTAATGGCTGAACCATAAAGACCTTCCGTTGTCATATACATATAGCCTAGGATATCCCTGATACTATAACCCCTGTGGCCAAGTAATCCAGGCATGTAGGGTCCGAAATAGGCATAGGCCAAAAAGATAAGTGCTAGAATGCTCAGCTCTTTGCCAGTAATTCTTCTTCCAGCCTCCAACACTAGCACTACAGCCAACCCCGCAAACATAAGGTCGATAGGAGTTTCATGAGAGACCCGCTGAGCTAGGGCATGGTAATCCCACCGGATATAAAGGGCCGTGGCAATACCCGCAAGTGCCAACAAAATATCCCCCCAGGATAGTTTCCCACCCTTACGAGCCGGGTATAGTATGAACGCCAAAGCTAGCATTACACCCAAATGGATGGAGCGCTGCTGTAAAGCTGGCAGAGCACCCATTGCAGCTGTATAAAGGTGGAATAACGATAATGACACCGCTAAAATACTGACCACTATAGCCCAAGGACTCTTCGGTAAGAACTTACGGTAGCGGCTCTCTACGTCAAACTGTTCTAATATGGCCTGCGTCTGGTCTACAATAGGCGCAGTCTGGACCGATGGTTTGGTCATCTTCTCAACCTCCGAAATTGGTTTTGCGTTAAGAGATAATAAAATATAGGTCTATAGGCCACGCGTATGAGCGCATTACCTTGGTCACTTACTAGGTCACCAAAATAGATATCCTTGCCATGCATTTCAAAACGGTGTTCGAGACTCGATTGCACGTTCCATAAGAGGTTAGAGAACTCTTGGTCGTACCCAGCATACTCGATCCACCCATCAATAATGCGCGCGGTAGGCGCGTAATCAGGCACACCTGCTCCAAAGGACTGAAACCGCATGGCCACCAACTTGAGCTTATTGTTGGCTGTAACAACATAATAATGATGCCACGGGGTGCGCTCTACGGAGTGTACATACTTAATTATCACTGTCTCCCCCGCTGGCACGCATAAAATATAAACAGGCCCAAAACTTTTGCCAGCTTCAGCAATGATCAATACCCTTATAGGAATAACAAAGATTATGGCAAGCAAAACGGCAAGGTATTTGACCTTGTTCATGAAAGAGTGGGCATTGAATCTCAATGCCCACCGCACCTCCGGCCCTACTTACCTTTTTCCTTGAAGTACTTATCTGCACCCGGGTGCAGTGGTATGGGCATACCACTGCGTACTTTATCTAAAGAAATTAGCTTAGCTGCAGAATGGGCGTTGCCTAGCTTGGCAAGGTTGTCAAATATTGCTTTGGTCATGTTGTAAACCATGTCTTGTGATAAATCCTTGCGGACGACTAGCAGAGTTGTTACCGCGGCAGTCGCTAGAGGAGCGTCCTGACCACGGTAAGTATTGGCTGCAATCTCGATTGGGAAATAGAACGGGTATTGTTTAGCCAATTCGTTTATCTTGTCGGCCTCAATAGGCAAGAAGCGGATATTGTTAGTAGTAGCTAACTCCATTAGAGAAGAGTTTGGCAACCCTGAGGTTAAGAACGCTGCATCTACTGTGCCGTTCTTAATTCCCTCTGCGGACTCGGCATAGGATAAGTAATCGGCACGAAGATCATTATAGGTCAGGCCATAAGCCCCGAGTATTTGACGAGCACTTACTTCCGAACCACTATTAGCTGCACCTACGCCTACACGCTTACCTTTGAGGTCGGCAATGGACTGAATTTGGCTATCAGCGCGGACGAATACCTGCACATAATTAGGATAAAGAGCGGCAATGCCAGCCACGTTTTCATGCTTGGCTGTAAACATTTCTGTGGCGGTATAGGCGTAGTAAACTACGTCGTTCATAGCTAAAGCCACGTCAGCCTTTTTCTCTTGGAGAAGACCTACGTTGACATTAGAGGCATTAGTCACCGATGCAGAGGCTTGAATATTCTTGATGTTTTGGTTAAACAAATCCGCGATGTTAGCTCCAATTATGTTGTATGGGCCACCTGTTCCACCTGTTGCTACAGTGATAAATTGAACCTTGGGTTGACACGCAGTTAGACTAACTGTGGCTAGAGCAAAAAGAGCTAGTAATACGAGTAATTTCTTCATGTTTTTCCTCCTCTTTTTTTAGATGCTAGTCAAAATACTCTGAACATACCGATTAGAGTGACTATCGCAACAAATACTTATTTTATATTAACACTGTAAGGGCACACCCTACAAATGCGTATATTTGGTCTCTATAGTCCATTTAAGCGAAATATGTTCTGTTTTTCGACTGATTGCTCTGTATTGCTCCGTAATGCTCTTTTAGCGTTTTGTTCATATTGTACACACAAGCAAAAGTGGCTACCCCGTGATGATGGGCAGCCACTTTGGTTTAAATTTGGCTTGAATCTTTTTCCGCTGTTTTGCGGGGGAGCATTTCGAGGAGGTCTACCCCGGTTAGACTCTTAACGGTCTCGGGTAAGGTAGCAAGTATCTGGCTAACGTAGTCCGTGACTTTAGCTGCACCTCTGCCGTTTCCGCTACCACTGTCCACAATCACAATTTTCTCTGTCTTGCTGAGTGGTTCAGAAACTGCCCTAGCTAGCTCAGGCAGCCTCTCAATTATCATCTGTGTGACTGCTGCTTCGTTGTACTGCTTGAAGGCTTCAGCCTTAAGCCGCATGGCCTCTGCCTCGGCCTCACCTATAGCCCTGATGGCCTTTGCCTCAGCCTCACCCTTAATTTCAATCGCTCGGCCCTCCGCCTGAGCGCGCTGTATCTCACGGTAATGTAGAGCTTCGGACTCCTGTTGCTGACGGTATCTGTCGGCTTCAGCCAGCTTTCGCACTGTAGCTTCAAGCTCTTTTTCGCGCCGCAGAGCTTCTTGGCCAGCAAGCTCAATCTCTTTCTGTTTTTTGACAATCTGGACTTGCATGCGTTCGCTCTCGACCTCTTGCTCAACCTTGCTCTGCTGTACCAAGTATGCCAAGTCTGCCTTAGCCTTTTCAGTCTCCTGTGCTGCCTTGTAGGCCTGCACCTTGAGCTCCTTATTACGATTCGCCTCAGCGACTTCTGTTTCAGCCAGAATACGTGCCTGTTCGCCTTCGCGGGTAGCAACTGCTGTTCTCACGAGAGTCTCCTTGGTCGCCTCGGCTTCAGCGATGGCTGCGTCACGCTTAACTTCAGCAATACGTTTTTTGCCGAGTGCCTCGAGATAGCCATTATCGTCGTTGATATCCCTAATAGTAAAGGCCTTAATCTCAAGACCCATCTGTGACAAGTCGAGGGCCGCGACTTCCTGGACCTGAGAAGCAAACTTTTCTCTATCCTTATAAATTTCCTCCACGGTCATTTTAGAAATAATTTCACGGAGCTTACCCTCTAGCACGTCCTTAGCCGTATCCTTGATAACTTCAATAGTGCGATTTTCATTGCCAGTGTTAAACTGCTCCATGGCAGATAAGACAGACTCTCTGTCTGATTTGACCTTTATGACTGCGACACCATCTGCCTTGATGTCCACACCTTGCTCTGTAAGTGCTCCGGCAGTACTCACTTCGATTTTCATATTCTCAAGGGAGATTCGATCCGTCTTCTCTAGTAGCGGTATTACTATGCCGCCGCCTCCGGAGAGAACACGCTTTCTAAGACCAGTCACTACTAGGGCCTTGTCTTGCGATACCTTTTTCCACATGGTGAGAATTCCAAAAATGATAAGCACTAGAATACCGACAATTGTTCCAGCGATGGCCAGAGAACTCATCAGACCTGAGTTTAGGCTTGTGGGCATATCCCGTCCTCCTTTATTGTATCTACAAAGAAGACACCCTTGACTATGGCGACCACAGTAACGGTAGCTCCTTTTGCGATCAGACTACCAGTGTAAGACTTGGCTGGCGCAGAGTATTTTTTGTCGTTAACACTATATGATATCTGTCCAAAACGCTGGCCCTCCATCACCAGCATGACGATTGCCGTGTAGCCAATAAGGCTATCCTGAGAGACTGCGCTTGTGTTTTGCGCCCGTTTGAGGGGATTAATTATGAGATGGGTTAGGATAAGCATAGCGCTTAAGCCAAGACTTGAAGCCCAAGTCACCGCTCTAAACATACTTAGGTTGTTCCTCAGGGCAATCATACCCACACCGCCAAGTACCGTAGCAAATGCAGAGAGAGTGCTAGGTCTTAAAGCGATAAATCTACCGACAGAAAAATCCCCGAAGTCGCCTTCCTCGCCAACCTCTACATCTGCATCGTCAGAACCAAGGACTGATCCTAAAGCAAAGGAGACTACAGTGAAGAGCGTGCCCGCAAAAAAACAAACCTGAAATGCGCGTTCCACCTTTTATCCCCCCTTTGTTTCTTATACGCAGACTTTCCCTTAAAGTTTCATTAATTTAAACGAGGACGCCCCTAGGCCGCCTTCATCTCCATTTCATGCAGCCTGCGGTATAACCCATCTTGGGCTATTAACTCTTCATGGGTGCCGGACTCTACTATTTGCCCGTGGTCAAGGACATAGATGCAATCGGCGTGGCGAATGGTAGACAACCTATGCGCAATTACCAAGGTAGTTCGCCCTTGCATGAGACGTTCGAGTGCTTGTTGTACGAGTCTTTCGGATTCGCTGTCGAGGCTCGAGGTGGCCTCGTCGAGGAGCAGAATGGGTGCGTCTTTTAAAATCGCCCTAGCTATGGCAATGCGCTGTCGCTGCCCGCCGGACAATTGTGTGCCCCGTTCTCCCACTTGGGTGGAATACCCTTGCGGTAACCCGATGATAAAGTCGTGCGCATTGGCTGCTTTGGCGGCGGTTATGGCCTCTTCTTCTATCGAGCCATGTCGGCCATAGAGAATATTCTCGATAATTGTCCCGGTATAGAGGTATGATTCCTGCGGTACATAGGCAATGAGACTCCTTAGTTCTTCTAACCCATAGTCACTAATATCCCGACCTTGGATAGTCAAGCGACCCTCTACAAGGCTGCACAACCCGAGAATTAGCTTAAAAATAGTACTCTTGCCGCCACCGCTGGGCCCAGCGAAGGCGATGACCTTATTTTCAGGCACTGCAAATGATACGTCAGAAATTACTTCCTTGGCGCCGTAAAAAAAGCTCACGCGAGAAAAGGTAAGCGTGCCGCTCCCCATTTCGTTGGGCTTACTGTCAGAAGGTGCAATAATCTCCTTGGCTTCGGCCAAGACTGCAAAAACACGATCCGCTCCTGCGAGAGACTGCTGCAAGCGCGACCATACATCCCCTAAGACGTGGAAGGGCCGAATGACATTTTGAGTCAGCTGTACTGCCGCTACCCCAGCTCCCGGAGTGAGTTCCTTGGTGTATATCAAGTAGCCAGCACATATCAACATGCCGACTAAGGTGAACCCCCCAAAAAAATCATTACCTGCACTAATCAGACTTTGCAGCCGTACCCGCCTCATACTCTGGGCCCGCACTCGCGTATTTGTCTCCCCATATTCATCAGCAAAGCGTTTTTCTAGGTTAAAGGCTCTGATTACCGGTATACCTGTGAGCATGTCAGTGAGCCTACTGTTAAGTGCGGACAATCCCTGCTGCACTCCCCCGCTTACCCGGCGCAGAGGGCGAGCTGTGTACCTATTAAATACTAGTGGGAGAAGGCCCAAGGCAAAAGCCGCGACGACTAGTTTCCAGCTCACTGTGAACATGTATATAGTACACGCGAGAGATACCAGCACCGTTGACGCTAACTGCTCTAAATGGTCACCGAAGGTATCTCGGGCGGAATTAACATCGTTAGTTAACCTAGACACGACATCACCACTGTGTGTCTTCTCCCAATAACTTTGCGGCAAAGCATTGTAGTGGCTAAACAACTCCGTGCGCAAGTCTACCGTGGCTTTCTCCACAGCCTCGCTGCGCTTACGAACTACCATTGGGTATACTATAATCATTGCTACAGTCAAGGTCGTTGAGATAAAGACTACACGCAAAAGCCTTGACAAATCACTGCCGACGGCGGCATTAGTTAAACCGCGCACCATGTAGGCCAGTAACAGTTGTTCAGCAATCTTGATGCTGACTTCTCCACCCAAACCTACAATGTAAGCAATTGCATACTCCTTTAAATATGCGAATAGTTTCGAAAAGGTGTGTCTCTTCATAAGCATCTCCTTACGCTCCAGCTAGGGTAGTTTGAGAGTTATTAGCAACTTGATGTCTATACAGGGATGAATAGAGGCCGCCCTTATCGAGCAATGTGTTGTGTGAACCCTCTTCGACAACTCGACCTTGATCTATGACTATAATACGGTCAGCCCCACAAATGGTAGAAAGCCTATGAGCGACGATGAGCACCGTCCTTCCCACTCGCAGGGTCTCTATAGCCTCTTGTATGCGCGCCTCTGACTCTGTATCAAGAGCTGACGTGGCCTCATCCAACAGGAGGATGGGTGCATCTCGGAGCATTGCACGTGCGATGCTAAGCCGCTGCTTCTGGCCCCCGGATAGACCTATTCCGTCCTCTCCTAGGATGGTGTCGTAACCAGCGGGTAACGACAGTATAAATTCATGCGCGAAGGCCTGATGCGCGACGTTTTCGATTTCGGCGTCGTTAGCGTCCGGTCTACCTAGCCGAATATTCTCCCGCACGGTTTTGGCAAACAGCGTACTATCCTGCGGGACGTATGCAAGCATGCTTCTAACTTGGTACAGATTGTCTGCTGATAATGGCTGGCCGAAAACTTTAATCGTGCCACGCTCGGGCTCTACTAACCCTAATAGTAAGCTCAACAGTGTACTCTTACCGGTACCGCTATGGCCCACAACAGCTATGGTTTCGCCACTTTTTATCCTTAAATCCAACCCTGCAAACACGGGTTTGTGGGAATCGTAGGAAAAGTCTACGCCTTCAAACTCAATAGCGCATTCTGACGGTTGGAATACTGTCGTTTGGGTTCTATCTGCTTCTATTGGCAATGCAAAGATGGCAAAGACCCTTTCCACCGAGGCTGCAGCGGCTCTCACCTTACCATAGCTTTGCGCGGCAGACTGGAGGGGCCACGCAATATTCCCTAACAGATTGAGGAGCACTATCAGACTACCTAAGGTTAGCCTGCCTGCGATCACCTCATAGCCACCGAGCCCAAACAGTACAAGCAGCGGTCCCATGTTCAAAAGAAACGCCACTGCATTCAGCTTGCCCTGTGTGGCTGTAAGGCTAACTTGAGCGCTAGCCTGTCCTACTCCTGCTTCACGAAAGCGCCTTGCGAGCACGGAGTATAGACTAAAGACTTTAGTCACCACCACGCCTTTGGCGGCGTCTTGTGCTAACGCAGTAATATTGGCCATTTCTGCTTGGGCTTGCCGGGCGTGGCTCGAGATGGGGCGACTCACTAGTCCGGATAGGTACATCAGGAGGGGCAGAATACCTAACGAAATCAGCGTAATCTTCCACGAAATAACTAACATATAGCACAACGTTAGCACGCACTGAATAGGTGCCCGGATAAAGAACTGCAACTCCGTCGCCAAGAGGCTACGAATGAGGGCTAGGTCATTGCTGAGGCGGGAAACATATTCACCGCTATGGACTGCACGCAGCTCTGCTTGTTTGGCCACACTAAGATGCCGGCTTGCTGCAGCGCGTATGTCGTAGCACACCCTTTCGCCTAACGCTCCATTAAAAATGAGACGTATATAGAAAATGAGGTCCAGAGTCCCCCATGCAATAATGATCCATATAACAGCTGCCTGGAACTGGGTGAGGTCGCTAACAAGGCCAGCATCTAAGGCCCAACCCATCGAACGCGCAATGACTAGGTTGGCACCGACTTGCATCGTAGCAAAGACTATTAATGCTAAAGCTAAGCCAACATGAGGCCTGACATACGGCCAGAGGGGCCTAAGCTGTAAGCTTAGCCCTTTTTTGTGTCTCACAAAGCCACCCCCAAATTCAGTTAATGAGATATATGCTTTTTGTTTTTAAGGTCTTGGCTATATAATATTGATAATACTCAATTAATGTCAAGAGTTTTAATATATAACATCAATATATAAAGGATTTGCATATACCATACAAAAAGCAGCTCCCACCTAATTGGCGGGAGCTGCTTATGCTATACTGCGACCGATACTTCCTGTATCCAATATTTCTTGTACGAATGGATGTTCTCGATTCAAGCGACAAGCTGTAGTCGGGAAGTCTGTGTTCATGGGATTAGGCACCTTATAGGTTTCCAGAATACCGTCATTAATGGCCCGAGAGACTAGCCCCTGTGGGTCGACGAGATTACTGAGAATCCTTGTTGTAACTAGCCGCAACCCCACAAAGGCCATGCGAGACTGTTCCATACAGTCAATTTTACGGATGAGATAGGCTATATCCGGAGTAACCATTGCCCCCCCGCTGGTTGTTTCCAAGTTGATGCTGAGAATGGTCTCCACCGTAGAGAAACCATCGGCAAATTGCTTCAGATCCTTACTCGTGGTGCGGTCCACGCCTACAATAAACACTTTCTTACGGCGGGTATGGAGCTTCTTAATAACCTGGATCATATCTCTGTCACCGCAAACTATTACAAAATGATCAATATCCTCCCTAGTATATACGAGCTCAAGTGCGTCGAGTGACAATTCAATATCTGCAGCGTTCTTCCGCCTTCCATCTTCGGAAGATAAGGAATAAACATGACGCGGCTCTACAGAGCGCCTTTGCAGCTCTGTCTGCAGCCCCTTAAATTCCGCATGATCGAAGTCTGCATAAGCAAGCAGCAGTACTACATCGCCATATTGCTGTGCTTGGATGCGGAGACCTTCCACCAATTTGCCGGGCTCAGGGATAAAACCATAGGTGTTTTTTATGCTCCAATGTACGTTTTCATAGTCAATCAGTACTGCAATGTTAACAGCCATGTAATGCCTCCTAAAAATAAAAGATGTAATATTAGTTTTATATTTTTGGCGTCTATGGTATGGCCTCACCTCGCTAATGTAAAAAGACGGCTAGCTGCCGCCTCATAATAATCCCGGCGTTGATAATATTGCCAAAGCCGCCTTTTGCTATTCCTGCTTCAAGAACAGTTCATGAACTCGTAAATCTTCGGTTAGCTCAGGATGAAAAGCCAATGCCCAGATACTGCGTTGCCTCACCCCGACGATTTGTCCCTGATACTGAGCTATAACTTGTACGCCAGGGCCTACTTCCGTAAATAATGGGGCGCGTATAAACACCATGGGGTAGTCTTTAATCGCTCCCACAGAACCACGACCGGCAAAACTATTTAACTGCGAGCCAAAGGCATTACGCTCAATCGTAACGTCTAGCACCCCAATATGATGCGTGGGTTGGCCTACAATACGACTGCTCAGGAGTATTGCCCCAGCACAGGTGCCTAAAATTGGCCGGTGCACTGCAAAGGTTTTAAGCGCGGGCAGAAGCGCTGCTTGATCCAAGAGCTTACGCATGGCTGTACTTTCTCCGCCAGGAAGAATCAGGGCCTCTACATGTTTTAGCTCAGCCTCATTTCTCACAGGTATACCTTGATGGCCTAGCTTGGTGACAGCGAGTAGATGCTCTCTAACAGCTCCCTGCAATGCCAAAACACCGACACGCACTTTAGTGGCCACGCTCCGCATAAGCCGTCTCTAGCCTGTTGATTTCGAGGCCTGGCATCGCTTCACCTAAGCCCTGCGATATCTTAGCCAGCCGCTCTGGGTCATTGCAGTGAGTAGTTGCCTCAACTATAGCCGCCGCACGGCGCGCAGGGTCAGCAGATTTAAATATTCCCGAGCCGACAAACACCCCGTCACAACCTAACTGCATCATGAGAGCAGCATCCGCAGGCGTCGCAATCCCACCGGCAGCGAAGTTTACTACAGGTAGTCTGCCCAGTTCAGCTAGTTCCAACAACAAGGCATAGGGGGCACCCAACTCCTTAGCAATGGTCATGAGCTCCTCTTTAGGCGCAAGCTGCACTCTCCTCATCTCGGCCTGAATAGTCCTCATGTGTCTAACAGCCTCTACTACATTGCCAGTGCCGGCCTCACCTTTGGTCCTAATCATCACCGCACCTTCGCCGATACGCCGTAGGGCCTCACCTAAGTTACGGGCACCACACACAAAGGGCACACTAAATTTATGCTTATTGATATGGAATTGTTCGTCCGCGGGGGTGAGAACTTCACTTTCGTCAATGAAGTCAACTCGTAGGGCCTCCAGTATCTGTGCCTCCACAAAGTGACCGATGCGCACTTTAGCCATGACCGGAATGCTTACCGCTTGCTTAATCCCTAAGATTAGCTCTGGATCACTCATCCTGGCAACTCCACCTTGCTTGCGAATATCTGACGGGACACGTTCTAAAGCCATGACTGCTACAGCCCCTGCCACCTCCGCAATTTTGGCCTGCTCGGCATTCACCACATCCATGATTACGCCACCCTTAAACATCTCTGCCAATCCCCTGTTCATTTCTGTCCGCATTATTTGATACATCTCCCTTGACATACATTCAGCGTACCGATACAGTTTAAAGCGTATGGCACACTGTCGGGGCAATTATATGGGAGCTACACTAAAAGTCAAGGAGGTATGGCATGGAAAAAAGGATAACCAGCAGTTCTCAACCACTCTACATAACACTAGCTGAACAAATCAAACGAGGCGCCCGTGAGCTGCCGGCGCATACAAAACTATCTTCCATCCGCACCCTCGCCAAAGAAAATGGTGTCAACACCTCCACCGTTGTAGCTGCTTTTAACCTATTGGAGTCACAAGGCATGGTGTACTGCAAAGAAGGTAGCGGAACCTATCTCGCGCCAAGCTTTAAACCTCAGAGCCCACCTCAGGTCGAGCTCATGCCGCGAGGTGAGCGCATTGATTTTACTTCTGGCACGCCCTCACCGGAGTACTTCCCCGTCGAGGATTTTCAAGTTGCCTTTAACGCCGTGCTGGAGAGAGATCGCGGGCACGCCTTCGCCTACCCAGAACCACAAGGATACTTACCACTGCGCATAAGTATTACAGAGTATTTAAAAACCCATGGTATGGCAGTCGATCCAGAGCAAGTGTATATTACCTCTGGTGCTCAGCAAGCGATTTTTCTCCTGGCGCAGACCCTCATCAAAGCCGGGGATACAGCGCTCGTGGAGAGTCCTACCTACCCTGGCGCACTCCAGGCTCTCCACTCTTGTGGGGCCAAAATAGCGGGCGTTCCTTTGGGTTACAACGGGCCTAAACTAAAGCAGCTATCACATGCCCTCCGGTTTTCTCCTAAGCTAATGTACACTGTACCTAATTTCCAGAACCCCACTGGTATCTGTTACAGCCAGGAGAGCAGAACTCTCCTCATCGGGCATGCCCGCGAGAATGATTTCTACATCATTGAAGATGACCACGTATCTGAGCTTTACTATACGGGGTCCCGCCCGCGAACACTGTGGCAGGATGCCCCTGATCGGGTCTTATACGTCAAGAGTTTTTCTAAAGTTTTTATGCCTGGGTTACGATTGGGTTTTGTGATTGTGCCGCCCCCTCTCCTGGCAGCGATACACAAGGCCAAGCTGACGGCGGATCTGGGGAGCTCTGGCATAAACCAGCGTGCCCTTGATCACTACCTGCGGCAAGGGAAGTGGAACAGCCACCAGGAGTATCTGCGTAAGACCTACAAGGATAGGGCCGCCACACTGCACGAAGCGTTAAGCAGACACCTACACCATGAGACTTTCTTTCAGCCCATCCGGGGAGGCATGAATTGTTGGCTAGCCTTGCCCCGCAATGTTAGGGCGACTGACCTGCACCGCTTGGCCCTGATTCACGGCATACAAACTTCCCCTGGAGAGCAGTTCTCCCTCACAAACGAGCACCAACACCATCTGCGTTTGAGCATCGCTGCAGTATTTACGCAGGAGATTGAAAAAGGAGCTATGATTCTAGCCAAGTGCCTATCAGACCTGTTGGGAATATAAAAGAGGAGGTCATACCTCCTCAAGCTTCTTTAGTACCTATTTCTTCATCTGCCAATATCGTGACGTCGCTAGCATGGGCTACGGTTAGCAGACCAGCGAAGCGTGATCGCCGCAAGTAGGGCGCAACTGTCCGCACAGCTAATTCTGGGGTGTTACAGTCTAAACTCAGATGAGCTAACATTACACCCTTGGTGCGTTCCGTCACCAGACTTGACAACGCCTGCCCCGCCTGGTCATTAGAAAGATGCCCAAACCTTCCTAGCACGCGCTTGATCAGGCTGTAAGGGCGACCTGAAGCGAGCTCAAGTTGATAGTCATGGTTGCTCTCCCATACTAGGTAGTCACTATTAAAGGCCCCGCGCATTACGTCAGGAGTTACTTCTCCTAAGTCAGTTACAATAGCAGCTGAAGTGCCATCAGGAGCGGTAACTCGGAACCCAAGCGGTGCAATAGCGTCATGCGACTTGCTAAACGCTTCTACCTTCAGCATCCCAACACTTACCGCTACTCCTGCCTCCAAGTTGCATCTTAACTCTGACCCAAGACAGGCTATGCCTTGTGCCGCATACCAGAATAGCTTAGGACCAAAAACCTTAATCCCATGACGTTGTGGGAACGGATGCTTTAACTGAAGCGCCCTAATATGGTCACCATGCTCATGAGTTACAAACACCGCTGCAATGTGCCGCGGGTCTATGCCAAGCTCGCACAAATTCTTCTCGAGACGTCGCAGCGGAACACCGCAGTCGATAAGTACGGCGGTAGGCCCCCAGGCCACTAAATAGGCGTTACCATGTACACTTGAGCTTGCTAATGAAATTACTCGCACTGTCATCACCGCAGTCATTATAACATAACACTCGGAACAAAAAGCAGTGCCTGACGTATTAGTAGTATCAAACTCTTAAACTCTTAAACTCTCTCCACCAAACAGGAGAACGTGCCGTCATCGTGGAATTCTAAGCGAGGAAGGGGGTCAGGCCTGTGAATGCCCAACAAGAACTGACTCAGAAATCCCTGCTGTGGTTAGCCTCTTCAATTAAGGGTGTCTTAGTTGTAATCGACACCGCGGAAAAAGTTGTGTTTGCTAACACTGCAGCGTACGCTCTATATAATGTTGACCCCTCCGAATCCATGATCGGTTGGCACATCGAGCGTGTCTTTTCATATACAGGCTTCACTAGAGCACAGTCAGCCTTGCTTCGCTCCCTGCACGAGGGAATAGCTTTGTCTGATGTGAAGGTTGCCACAGAAAAAGGGACTTACCTACTCGAAACATCTCCCCTTCATTCTGGAGACACTATTGTTGGCGCTGTCGCGCTCGGTTACGATATTTCTGATGAGGAGAAGGCCCGCGAGGAACTGCATGAAATAGCTGGCCGTTTAACAAACGCGAATGCTCAAGCCTTGCAGCATCGCGAGGCACTAGACTGGTTTATCGAGTGCAGTCCCCTGGCCATTGTCGCGGTGGACAAGTATCACAATATCTCTTACATAAACAAAGCCATGCTTAACCTTGCAACAGCCAAAGCACAAGATGTGCTTGGTAAACCATATGCCAATTTGCTGCAGATGCTTGATTTAGCGCATGACAATTCAACACTCTTGCATGTACTTCAGGGCCATAACATACATAATCTACGGCACACGATCAAGCGTCGCATTTTTGATGTCTCGGGGTATTCCATTATCCATCCGATGACAGGCGAGAGCGTGGGCACTATTGTGATGGCTACTGATGTCACAGACAAAATCCATATGGAAAGCGAACTGGCTAGACTAGACCGCCTCAACCTCGTGGGTGAAATGGCGGCAAGCATTGCCCATGAGATACGCAACCCCATGACCACAGTAAGAGGATTTCTTCAGATCCTCGCCAGCAAGCCTGAACTGCAGACATACCGTAAGTTCACGGACTTAATGATTGAGGAGATAGATCGTGCTAATGGCATTATTACGACGTATTTGTCTTTATCTCGGACAACCGTAACGATGCGCCCCTGCGATATCGGGACCATCATCAAAAGGTTTGCACCCGTGCTGAATGCCGATGCCCTAATGCGAGGGATGCAGATTAGGTATGACGTTGAAACAACATCACCCGTTAACGTCAACGAGGCCGAGATCAAACAACTGCTCGCCAATCTAGTAAAAAACGCCCTAGAATCCATGGCTCCAGGACGAATCGTAACGATCAAGCTCTGCGAGTATAATAGTGCCATACGCCTTGAAGTTGCAGACCAAGGTTGTGGCATCGCCGCAGAACTGCTGCCCAAATTAGGCACCCCTTTTTTAACCACCAAAGATAACGGCACTGGGCTGGGGCTTGCGGTGTGTTATCGCATAGCAGAAAGACACGGAGCCCGCCTCAGTGTTGAGACGAGCCCCGCTGGTAGTGTATTTATTATAGATTTTTTAAACTAACGACGACCTCTGCCATAATCCCGGCTTTGGCCCTGAGACCTAAACCCTCCCCCACTGCGCGGTCTGTGCGGTGGGGATTCTTGTATTGGTGCAACTGCTATTGGGGTCATGTCCGGCTCCCTAGTAAGCATCTTAAGCACCGCTGCAACGAGCGTTACAGAATCGACTTTAGCCAAGAGAACCTCTGCCGCGCCAAAATAGCCGTCGATATTGCCTTCTTCTACTACTTGTAAACTCTCCATGCTGAGACGGCGCTGTCCTTCTAGGGCCTCGGTTAAGGTCGGACTAGGACGACGCTTGAGCCTGCGGTTGGTTAACCTTTCAATTACTTTGAGTAGTCCAAATTCGCGTGGCGTGACCAGCGTTGTGGCCTGCCCGGTGCGCCCTGCGCGTCCTGTTCGTCCTACGCGATGCACGTAGCTCTCTGGATCCTGAGGCATGTCTAGATTATAGATATGTGTAACGCCGTCGATGTCGAGGCCACGCGCTGCCACGTCTGTAGCCACCATGATATCGATGCTACCTTCACGGAACTTGCGCATTACAGAATCTCTCTTCACCTGAGTTAGATCACCATGGATGCCCTGAGCAGCGTAGCCACGCTTGATCAAACCTTCAGCAATTTCGTCTACGCGGCGCTTTGTTCGGCCGAAAACAATAGACAAGCCCGGGCCTGAGGTATCTAGGAGACGGCATAATACATCGAACTTTTGGTTTTCTTTAATCTCGATATAGAACTGCTCGATAGTAGAAACCGTTAATTCCTTGGATGGCGTAGCCACATTTACGGCGTCGCGCATAAAGCGCTCCGCTAAAAGCTGGATGGGCCTGGGCATGGTAGCCGAGAACAGCATTGTTTGGCGCTCAGACGGCGTTTCCTCGAGGATTTTCTCGATATCTTCAATGAATCCCATGTTCAGCATTTCATCGGCTTCGTCTAGGACCAACATACGAACGTTCGCTAGCCTAATAGTGCGGCGCCGAATGTGGTCTAGAATCCTGCCCGGGGTTGCCACAACAATCTGAGGACGAGTGCGCAACGCTCTAATCTGGCGGTCAATCTCTTGGCCACCGTAAACCGGCAGAGCCTTTACACCCTTATTTTGCCCAATACGATTGAGCTCCTCTGCCACCTGCATGGCTAACTCACGGGTCGGTGCAAGCACTAGTCCTTGCACGTACTCATTGTCAATAGATATTTTTTCAATCATGGGAATACCAAAGGCGGCAGTCTTGCCTGTACCGGTCTGTGCTTGCCCTATCACATCCCCCCCCTTTAATGCAATTGGAATAGCTGCCTCTTGTATGGGGGTCATTTCTTCAAATCCCATATCGGCGATAGCCGCCATTAGCGGCTGGCTTAAATTCAATTCAGAAAAAGCCTTCAAACGAACAACTCCTTATTAATCAGTCTTTTGAGATAGTTTTGGCAGGAACTCTCTCTAATAAACAGGTCTTTAGCTGAAACAATACACACCTCATAAAAAAAGCCCCCTATACTACACGCGGCAGTACAAGAGCCATTAATTGTTATACTTAATACTCAACTTAAGCCCCATTACCTGTGGTAGTATAGCATACCACCAGGCATTTGGCAAACAAATTTTTTCAGTGGCGTACTCTCAATTATATGCACCCAAAATCCTGCAAGAAAGAGCAAGTCGCAAGGCCTGCTCATCTTGCGAGGAGGGAAACGGTCCCACCTGTTCCTCCTACTCTCCCTCGAATAGGTAGTAGCCTATAACGAAGTTCTCTTCGGGCGTAATCCACAGTTTCTCGCACAGGGTTATGCCCACAGCCTCGCGGATTTCCCTCTTTTCGTAATACACGCCATTCCGCTCGCGATAGAACACGACAAAAGTCCTAATCCCCTGCTCAATACGGACGTCTTCAATCACACAGTCGAGGGTTTTAGTCTGCCCTTGGTTATCTACCTGCTGCTGAGTCCATGTTGAACCCTTTACCACAGGACCGCGGAGAATCTCTATACGATTAAACTCCGAGTCCATCATCATCTCTTCTTGCTTCTCTTGCACCAAGGCGCCTTGGTTAATTGTATAGATAATTTGCAGGCTGTGATCCTTCTGCGACTCTCCTCCCGATGGGTCGCCCACTTCGCCGGATATTAAGTAGCGCGTGGTTGCACCTTTTGTCTCGATGGAATTGAGCTTCATAAAGTGATCGTACTCCGCAAAACCAAAATATCTCCACTCAAAGCCAGATTCACCTGGTAACAAAGTCTTGAGCTCTCGATCGTATTTACGGTTATTGAGCATGGCACATCCGCTTAGCGCCGTTGTTAACAGAGCAACTGCAAGTCCCATAGTTAGGTAGCGTTTCAATTTTAGGTCCCCCTTTTGGTAAATTCAGACGTCAGAAATAGCTCAAAGATCCGTTGACATTAACCCGTCAATTCTGTAATATAATTTATGGAATTAAATAAAGATAAATCTTCGGGGTTGGGTGAAATTCCCTATCGGTGGTAATGCGCAAGCTAGCCCACGAGCCATATTGGCAGACTTGGTGAGATTCCAAGGCCGACGGTAAAGTCCGGATGAAAGAAGGTATAGCAATTTTTTGCTATGTTTTGGAACACTGTTTTACGAAAAGCGCTAGTGGCGCTTCACTTAAAAAGTGTCCGATCACACCCCGATTGTTTATCGGGGTGTTTTTTGTTGCGTTCCTCGTTGTTAGTTGTTAGTTCCTAGTTCCTAGCGGTCCACAAGGAACAAGGAGCGAGGAACCAAGAACGACTTCAATAACCCCCCACAAGAACAAACAATCAAAATAACGGGAGGTAACCACATTGAACAAATCCTTACGCACGCTCGTCCTTATGTCGATGTTTGCCGCGATGAGCTACATGCTTATGTTTACCCTGCAGATCCCCCTTATTCCTGCTGCACCTTATCTAAAATACGACCCTAGCGACGTGCCCACCCTCATAGGCGGCTTTGTGCTCGGGCCAGTGGCTGCGGTAGTCATTTCTGGTGTTAAAGCTCTATTATATATGATAACCAAAGGCGAGAGTGGCCCTGTCGGTTCTATTCAGAACTTCCTCGCCTCAGCCTCATTTGCCTTCACTGCAGCTATGATCTATAAAAAGCGCCCCGGCTTACTCACTGCTGGATTGGGCATGCTCGCTGGAGCCCTCGTGATGACTGTCATAATGTATTTCTCTAACGCTTTGTGGGCACTTAGTGCTTACGGTATTCCGAAAGCTGCCCATGCCGGCTTGTTGCGTACTGCCGTGACACCATTCAACCTAGCCCGCGGTGCCATGAGTACCCTAATCACTTTTCCTGTGTTTGTAGCGCTTATACCTGCACTCAAGAAACTTGGGTTCACGCAAAAGAACAAATTCGGTAACTAGCTAACGAGGAGTAACGATCCACAAAAATAGAATCCCACAGGGTGGTGAGTGGCTCGTGGCCTTCTAATGCCCAGTGTCAAACCTGATTACGATATCCACAATCTCGCTGTAGCTCCCGATGCGAATAGGAGGTCCCCAGGTCCCAAACCCACAAGAGACTATGACTTGGAAGTTATCCTTCTTTAAATAACCCCAGTCTACCTCAAATATCTTCCCTGTTACAAAGTTGTTGGGGAAGAATTGACCGTAGTGGGTATGGCCGGATAGCTGCAGGTCGGCCCCGTTTGACTCTGGCTCACCTAGATTACTCGGCTGGTGGTCAAGTAGAATTATGGGCAGACTGTGGTCTATCCCTTCCATCAACTGCGGCAGGCCTAGGCGCTGCCTCCCCCCCAAGCTCCCCCTCATGTGGTTACCCGAGCGGTCTTCACGCCCCACCACGTAGAACTGATCGTTGACTTTGACGTACTTATCGCGCAACACAGTAATGCCTGCTTCAGTCAGATGTTTCATGGCCAGTTCTGCGTGTCCACCAATGTGCTCATGGTTGCCGAATATGGCAAAAGAACCGAGCCTAGGCGTAAGCTTACTAAGAATTTTAGGCATGGCCTCTTCGGCAAATTTGCTTATGTCGCCGTCAATAATATCCCCTGCAAAGAACACAATATCTGGGTTGAGCTCGTTAATCTGTTCTACCATGTGTTCAAGCCGTTCGTTACTGATTGTCGTCCCCAGATGAATATCCGATACCAATACAGCGCGAAGTTCTGCCAAACCATTCGCCTGCTTAGGCACTGCAATATCGTACTTAGTGATGCGTGGCTGACGTGCGTTCCATGTTCCGTAGCTGAGTAGCATAATAACCAACATAGCTATACCCAGTCCAAGATAGGGAGAGGGCCGCAACGCTCCTCTGGTCACCAAGCGAATCAAATCAACTATAGCCCACAGGATGAGCAGGTAGTAGAAGACGGCTAACCAGTAATCCCCCACCGTAGCTGCACTGCTAATGAACGCGTTTTGAGTATCTCTCTTTACTAAACGAGCAATAAAAGGTGACAAAGCCAACAGGGCTATTGCCAACCAGTAATACCGGGTATAGGGACTCAGGGTACTATAAAAAGACTGAAAGAACCTTGTTCCTATATAGTAATTTCCCGCTCCATAAATCAAAAAGAAAAGGCCAATTAACCCCACAATTAGTAAGCTCATAGATTACTCCTCATCGCTATTAGTTTATACTGGTTGTTGCTGGTTGCTGGTTGCGGGTTCCTAGTTCTTGGTTGCTATTAAACTCTTTCCTGTCCTTCGGTCCAGTGGGTCCAGTGAGTCCCGAAAAATTCGTGCTTGCTCTGCGCCGACCTCGCAAGGCTATGTGCTATGCGCCCTGTGATATGTGCCCCTTCTAGATCACGGCGCCAGCAATACTACCGCACTTAGCGCAGCCAGGATAATTGCCAGTCGTCGCAAATCTTTTATACTCGCGCGGCGCAGATTGCTATCCATGATCGAGAGCCGTTCGCGTACAACGTCAAGACCCTTGCACCCTGCCAAAAAGACTTCTAGCATCGCCGCTTCTCCTACCCAGGTAAACATCTTGCGGCTACTCTGCCTTACTCCGGCGGTCCATACATCGTAGGTAACCACAGTGTGGGTGTCTGCAGGTAAAAATTGCACCTGAGTGGGCAGTTGTTTGCCATCAAAATTTTGCCAATAATAAGACCCGCCACGCACAGCCCGTAAAACATCGCCATACCATTGTACTTGGTAATTACGCGCGACAAAAAAGTTTTCAATTGCTGTTTGGTCTATCTGAGCCGTAGGCTTACTTAATGTAAATGTAAAACGTATGGCGTCCCCGCGCCCTGCTCCCAAAGGATTTGCGACCTTGAACAAGGAGCGCACTAAACCCCACAACCCATGCGAGAGCTTCAATCTTTCCGGCTGCCGCCTTGTGGAGTAAAACTCAATTACTGGCGCTACCGAAGGGACTTCGTCTGCACGCAATGGGTAGGAGTCGAGAATTTCGTGAAGCCCTCGAGCGAAACAAGCCACAGCCTCTGGTGTAGTAACGAACTCAATATCCAGGCCGCCCACCATTTCTAGGCTAGCCTTATATCTAATACCTTCTGGGGTCAGCTTAAACTTTAACTGTCGCTGGAGCAGGGGCACGAAAATGCCGGAACGGCTTAAACCCTGCAAGACGATACCTAGGTGAAAATACAGATCGTAAATATCGTGTACTGTAAGACGCTGCGTACAAAACCTAGCTTCCTCATCTGTGGCCAATAGCGCAAATTCTGCTGCGAGCCAGTTGTTTTCCCACGAATTCATTCCCTCAGGAATATGGCGAGCAAGAACATCAATTTGAAACGATGCATGTTCACCCTGAAGGGTGGCCATAATTATCCCCCTCTCCTTTGCCTAATACTGCCTTAAGTCTATCTATGAATGACCCACAAAACAAGAAGAAATAGCTGCAGTTTGTGTGCTGCAGCTATTCTATTAGTCGTGCTTGCTTAAGACGGACTCTATTAAGGTAGCCAAACCACCGAGCAGTGTCAAGATTACCCCGAAACGCACAAAATTCATGAGAGGCTTAACGCTTACTTCCGCCACTAACAAGGACTCCGCCTCTTGAGGTGAGTAGAGCTGTAAGGTCACCTCAGTGCCCATGTTGTCGACCCCCACAAGTGCTACAGCCCCGCCTGTCGGAAGCAAGGCTTTGCGACCTCTAATTCCACCCTCCGTTACTACCAACGCAGGCACGACCAGCTCCTCGCCATACAGAACCTCCGCTACAAGAGTGTGCCCCTCGAGGCGCATCCCCTCTATGAGTCCGAGTAGTTCAATTCTTTCGCCGTACCGTTCTAACACTTCACCACTCTTGAGAGTTACAATCTCTCCACCACGATCACCTACAGACAGTGGTGAGATATAAATGTCTTGCCACAGCTGGCGCCATATAACCGGCTTGACCAGCTCGGCTTGTCGTAGTTCCACTCTTGTCTGAATGGTATCGGCTCGGAAGACAGCTGTAATCGCTCCACCTGAAGGTGTGCGAGTGTAGGTAATTCCTAATTCCCCTACTTCCTGCATATCACCACTCTCAAGCGATAAGGTCTGGCTGCTTGAATATTGGCTACTAGCCACGGCGCCTATCAAAAACAGAATCACACCAAAGTGGGTTAAGCTCCTAGCTGTCCCATCGCGCTGCAGAGAGTGCCGCAACGCCCAAGCAGTGAGCAGCACCGTGGGAATTGCCCCAGAGCGGTAAAACCCTGGACCAATGCTCATCACATCACTGAGCACTAAGCTAGATATCAACGGCAGCGCTGTGCCTGCGGCAACCCACAACGCGTAGAGAGCGACAGCTTGCCACACTAGGGGGAGCGGATCCTGTTGCTTCCTGTTCTTAAACAATACGTACAAAGAAACCCCAACATGAATAACAAGCAGTAAATATAGATATGGTGCAGTGCTGCTGCCCGCAAAAGCGTGCACACTGGTAGTTGCCAGGATACCACTGCGCGTAATTGCCACCGCCCATATTACTGCGACATAAGCCAGTACTGTAAATGGGCGAGCCTGATCCCGGTGGTACAAATGGAGAGCGACAGTAGCTAACAACCATGGAACTAGGGAGGCTGCCTCGACCGGGTCCCAGGCCCAAAACCCACCCCAGCCGAGCACTCGATATGCCCAAAAGCCACCCAAGGTTAGACCAGTACCAAGCATCAGCCAGCCAAGGCGCAGGTAGCCCTTGCCGCGCCCTACCTCGCCTAGCAGACCTTCGGCAAAGGGCACCGTAAGCAGGGCATAGCCCATAAAGACCACAGGAGGGTGGTACAGCATCCAAGAAGTCCGGAGTAAGGGGTTTAAGCCCAGGCCACCATCTATGCCGCTCTGAGCCAAAGGGTTAAGGAGTAGGAACCCTAACAGGAGCAGCAGTTGCTCACCTAGCAGCACTTTACTTACCCGACCCCACGGATACGTCCACGTAATGGCTACTAGCGCTAGTAGCCACAGTAGCAACGTGCCCTCTTGGCCCGCCCATATTGCCGCAACACGCAATGGAGTGGGCAGCGAAGCATCGGAATATTTTGACACCCAAGTGAGAGAGTATTTCTCTGCAAGAAACGCCCATACCATATATGACATAAGGCCTAGCATACCTAGGCTATACAAAGCGTAATACTTTTTGCCCAAGGCCTCTTTACGAGCCGTTAAGGACAGTAGGAGTAATAAGGGAAGTATCAATAGGCCCATTGTCATCCTTACTCCCCCTGTTCATACTTACTTGGGCACTTATAAAGCAAGCGGTCCACAAGAATAGCACTATCTCGTACCATACCTATCGCTACTACCTGCTGACCAGGGTCGAGCCGCAAATTCTTAGCGTTGCTAATATCTAGCTTGACCACGACCCCAGCCCCTTCCACAACGTAGTAGCCCTCGGCTGAAAGTGTCAGAGTGCCCATAACTTGCACTCTGCCACTGCGGGCTAATGCATCTGCAGGTGTGGCATAACGCTGAATGCTACTGCCGCCCTGCCAAATTGCTATAGCGACGAAAATAGATACCAGGAGATAGACCCTAAGATTTCTCACGTTGCTCTAACCCCTCTAAGCGCAACTCTAAACTCAACATATACAACAGCAAGCCGAACCAAACAATCCCTGAGGTCATAAACAGAGCTATTTAACTCACCGTCCTTTCAGATCAATGCGCCAGTCTAAACGCCAGAGGTGAAGTGCCAGTAACGTGAAGCTGAGGGACCCTGCCACAAGGAATATTAGCATCTGCATATCCATTCCAATACCGCCAGGGCTGGCGATGACCGGGGAGGGGTGTAGGCTAGGGTAGACCCTCGGTAGAACGTAGACAAAGAGTGGCATCACAACACCGGCCAGTGCTGCATATGCGGCACTTAAGCTAGCGCGCAGATCAGAGCGATCTAGACTTGATCGCAAGGCGAAATACGCTGTATAGATCATGAGGACTATCGCCATAGTTGTTTGGCGCGGGTCCCAGTTCCAATAATGCCCCCAGGTATACTTGGCAAATACGGCCCCTGTCAACGTTGCTAAAACGGAAAACAAAAGACCTATTCTTGCCGCTGCTGCAGCCTGAGCATCATATCGCGAGGACTTATTAGCCATGAATCTAAAAGAGTAATACGCGCACAGTGCTAAGAACAAGCTCCCTACCCAAGCACATGGGACATGCACGTAGATAGCAAGCCCATTCGCGCCAAGCCTTAGCGGTAGAGGGACAAAAGAAATCATGTAGCCATAGAGAAGTGCCAAGATGAGTCCCAATAGAACAGTAATCACAACCACCACACCTCCTTCAACACAGCATTAGTTACAGTTGCAACGGCCCCGGTGAGAGCTAGCATAGTTACAATTGGCGCGGTCACAGGGATTTTTAGTAAAATGTCACCGAGAGCTTTACCCGCCATGAGTAGGATCGGCAGCATCAAGGGTAGCCCCATGAGAGTAAAGACAGTGCTTCTATTGCGTGCTTGTAAAGATACAATCCCTGTAAATACTGCAACAGCGGACAAGTATAGGTTGGTACTTAAGACTAGAGCGAGAAACGGCAATGCTCGCGGTAGCGTTCCCCCAAACCAAACTGCAAACAAGACGGGGAAAATACACAGCTCCAGCACTGTCAGTAACAGAAAACTAGCTGCCGTCTTGGCTACATAGAGCAGAAAGGCATTAGACCATAACAGGGCAAATCCTGTGCTTTGCTGCTGCTCTCGGCCCAGTACCGTGTCGAGTGGAGCGGTGGAGGCCAAATAGATGAGAAACCAAGCTCCCGTTGCCGCTTGTATATCGTTACTTGGCGGCCCCAGAGCAAACGCTGCCGCACTTACTAGGAACACCGGGAGCAGCATTGTCCACAGGGTGGCATAAGCGTCTGCCCCACGGTCCCTAATCTCTCGATGCAACATGGCTACAAACACTTTAGGCCAAGGATATTGCTCTATCAGCTAAAGCCACCTCCCCAGGATCGTTGCTCGCTAGTATTACTAGGCCCTTGTACCGTAAAATTAGCTCACGCAGTGCAGCCCGACCTGCTGCATCTAGGCTCAACCCCGGCTCATCCAGTAGCAGCAACGGCTGCTCGGCAGCCGCGGCACAGGCTAAGCGAAGACGCTGAACCTGCCCGGTAGACAGCTCACAAACTTTGCGCCTCTCAGGCACGCCATACTTGTGCAGTACGTGAGGGAGTAAACCGACGGCTAAGCTGCGGATCCGCAGTAAAAATGAGGCGTTTTCAATAGCGGTCAGTAAAGGATAGAATTGTAATTGGGGACCCAAGTAAAAGCTATGTTGTCGTAGCGGTAAGTCGCCAGCTCCTCGCAGACGCACGGTCCCCGCTAAGGGCCTTAATACACCTCCTAAAGTCAACATTAGCGAGGTTTTGCCAGATCCATTTACGCCTTGCACTACCAATAATTTTCCTGGGCCGAGGGTAAAAGAAAGGCGGCCTAGGGCCACACCTTCCTTCCAACCATAATGCAGCTCGTCCACAAACAGGCGCATCCTTATCTAACCACCTTGCTGTGCCAGAGCGATGGCTTCGTTTACAAACTGCCGAATCTCGGTAAGTAGCCTGCGAGCGAGGGCAGCATTGTGAAAACCATTGCCGTTTTCTGACTGAACCCAGTCCCAACGGATATGGGCACGGGCATAAGCCGCACGTGCACCGGCAAGTTGCTGGCTTGTAGCGCTGAGGAGAACCGCAGCCTGAATAGACTCTGCCGCCTGCCCCATGAGGTCTGCTGTCTCCTTAAGGCCCGTTAGTACTTCACCCTGGATATTCTGGACGCGCCGAACCAAGGCCTGGTTATCTCCGCCGTGGCATCTACCGCAAGATTCATCAATGGTTAAGAGCGGGCTAATCCAAGCATGAGAAGTAATGGCCTTACCATCGGTCTCGACCTGGGGCATGTGACAATCAGCACACGAAACACCTAGTCTGTCGTGTACGCTGCCTTGGTAGTTCTCAAACTCTGGGTGCTGGATTTTAACAAGCGGAACGCCAGCGGCAGGATGTGTCCAGTCTGCCCAATTGCGTTCTTGGAAGAAACGCTCTATATCTTCGGGTTTGATACCGTTATCCCAAGGCAAAATGAGCTCGTTGGTGGAGCGATTGAAGAAGTACTCCACATGACACTGAGCGCAGGCGTAGGTACGCATCTGTGCACCTGTAGCCTGATTAATATCTATCCCAATCTTGCTTAGACCCTTAACTAGGGATGGGCGGGTAATAGCTAAGGAAAAAGTACGGGTATCGTGGCAATCTATACAGGAGATGGGGTGGGTGACACGTGGGTCCACCTGGTTAAATGCCGCAGCATTAAGATTGGCTTCGCCCATCTCTTTAAGCAACCAGCTGTAGTCAGCCGTTTTACATGTGAGACAGAAGGCGGTTGGCTTGCCGCGGCGTATAGCCCTGATGTCCTCTAAAGCGTACTGGTGGTTACGGGTGGTATAATAGTCTTCACTAAAGGGCATCCCTGCATATATCTCTGTGAGAGCGGGGAATTTCTCAAACTTTGAGGTCTTTTCGTTTTGTTGCTGGCCCCCTATGTAGCTCTGATACTGCAGAGGCGCTCTCCCTCTGTAGGCCGCCGGGTTAGGGTCAGGACGGAAGTAGCGTGGATTCCGCATACGGGCGTACCCGTAGTATCCAGCCGTAATGGCTAATATAGCAACAACTAAAACTGCGATACGTCGCACGGGCAGACACCTCCTTAGGAAAGTGTGCCCAATTTGAAGAATCATAAATCAAAAAAACCCGCGACTTAGCGCGAGGCTTTATCCCACGTACCTCGTTCTTTCAGTGACAATCAGATTCCCGGTCAGTGTAGATTAGTGATACCGTCATCCCCTAGGATGCTACTTCGATGTTCTAAAGGGGCTGCGGGCCTGGAAGCGACCGATGACTTCGTTGGTATCCGATATGGTCATAAAAGCGTTAGGGTCGATTCCAAGTACTGTTTCCTTGAGCTGAGTTAGCTCGTAGCGGGTGAGTACACACAAAATGATCTTGCGTTGGCTGTGCTCATAAGCGCCTTCCCCGTGCAGGAAGGTAACGCCGCGCTCAAGCTTGGTATTGATAGCGGTAGCCACCGCTTCGGGCTGGGCAGAAACGATGAGCACGTTTTTCTTACCTCGCGAGGTCTGCATAGTATCAACTACCCGCGCGGATACAAACATAGCGATGAGGGTATAAAGCGCTGAAGTTAAGTCAAACAACACGGCAGATATGCCCACAATAATGGCATTAGACCCCATTAGCACTTCGCCAATAGATAATGAGAACTTGCGATTAGCAATAACCCCAATGATATCTGTGCCACCGGTAGAACCACCCACCCGCAGTACCAATCCCAGTCCTATACCATTAAGAGCACCGCCAAAGACGGCCGCAAGCAATAAATCGTCCACGGCCGCTTGAACAGGAATGACATCGAGAAATATGGAGAACCCCAAGACTGCGAGGGAGGTAAGAATGATAAACTTGCCGCCGATATGCTTGTAACCGAGAATAAGAATAGGGATATTCATCACCAGCACCAGCAAACCTGTGGGCCATCCCGTAAGGTTGTTAATGATAATGCTGATACCCGCAACGCCCCCAGATAACATACGGTTGGGGATAAGCATTTGATTATACGACATCGCCGAGAGAAAAGTGCCGATAACAGTCACAATAATAGGCCAGAGGTAGCCTTTGAGATACTTCATTTTTTTGGTCTCCTCCACTTGCTTTTATGCAACCTAGTTAATCTACTCCTATAAGTTGTAATAGTCAATATGAGTACGAGCTGTTATAATAATCGTATACGGGGGGGAGTAACCCTATCCAGCTTGCCAACATACTGGGCGATGAACCCTGGCAACTGGGGCAATTATTAATTGCTGGCGAGACTTCCGGTGCTTTTTTAGGCACCGGAAGTTTTTTGTTTCGCCGGAGAGGCTACGGTACCACTGGCCGAGGACACTTCACGAAGTCACTGATACCACTGGGGGACCGTCTGATTTATGAAAAGTAAGATAGGTGATAGAGCAAATCAGGCTAGGTCGACTTAAACCCTGCTCTATACTATTATCTTCCTCCGTTCAGTGTACATCAGTGTCCTCGGCCAGTGAAAATCAGTGGTACCGTAGCTCCGTTCTTGTACGTTTCCTTTATATCGCTGTTGCGCATACTACATATCTGGAGGTTGTTTGATGCTATCTATATTTTTACTCACAGCCGTTGTTGTTTTCTTAGCCGAACTCGGAGACAAAACCCAACTCGTGTGCATGGCCTTTGTGGCTCGCTTTGGGGTGTGGAAGGTACTATCCGCAACTTCAGCCGCAGTTGTAGTCAACACAGGCTTAGCCGTGGCGCTTGGCGAAGGACTTAGCCGCATTGTTCCCTTCTCTACCCTGCAGATTGTTGCGGGTGCGGGCTTTCTTGGCTTTGGCTTGTGGTCACTGCGCAGCGAAGAAGAAGAGGAAAACTGCCCTGATTCCAACCGTAAGAAAGGTAGCCCCTTTTGGACGGTATTCTTCACCTTTTTCGTGGCCGAGCTCGGAGATAAGACCCAGCTTATTACGTTAGGCCTCGCGGCAAAACAAGGCCTACCGGTTATCACCTGGCTGGGCGCAAGTGCCGGGCTAATTGCCGCCCAGGCTCTAGGCATATTTATGAGCGGATTTATCGCCAAACATATACCACCTAGAGCCTTGCAAGTAGGCGCCGCAGGTATTTTCTTTATTTTTGGTACCCTCAGCCTCTATCAGAACTTGCCTAAGCACTTTATTTCCCCGGTCGTCGTACTGGCATATGTACTCATACTTTCATTTCTCTCCTATCTTTTGCTCAGGAAAAAATCCTCCACTTTGGAGTAGGTTGCATCGCGGATAGCGAATATTAGGTAGATGACCAAAGCATTTTGCCCGGCAGGGGCCTAACAGAACTTGGGCACGCCATGGCGTGCCCCTACAAAAGCGCGACCTCAACCATGTGCTATGCGCATCCCCATACTGTTCAAAGGAGGGCACTGATGCAAGATTTACTGCTGCAGACAGTACTAGAAAAACTTCCAGAAACGCTACATACCCTAAACATAGAACCGATAACCATCGGCCAGAGCGGTAGCAGGGTTTACCGCTTGCGCCCCAAAAACGCCCAAGCAGTAGTGCTAAAGATCACCGAGCCTCAAGTTATGCCTGAGTACCTCACCGCAGGATACCCTCATATTGCCGATACGGAGTATAACTTCTACACCCAGCTAGCGCCAAGACTAGGCCTCCCCTGCCCTAAGCTTATTGAATATGGGCGACTCGCAGGTAAGGCTTCATTCTTAGTGCTGGAAGATGTAACCCTTAACAGCTATATCCCCCCTGAAGGGCACATGTGGAGCACGGCCGAGATGATATCAATTGTGACTACTTATGCACAAATGCATGGGCGTGCGCAGAGACTCTTCTCTCAACACGGTGTTCCCACTTGGCTTAACCCCGACCCGCGGCTGATCTACAGTGCAGAGAAAACTGAGGGTTATCTTCGCGCATTGGCCCAAAACTCATGGACTAAAGATACAGCAAGCCCAATCGTATTGTCGGCTGGGCTTAAGCAGTTGCTCCTAGAGCTGCAAAACAGTCTTGGAAACCTGCCTCCCACGCTGTTATACAACGACTTCTATCCGCCTAATGTCGCCTTATCTAAGGCAGGTGGCTCGGCCGTCCTATTTGATTACCAACTGATTAGCTCTGGCCCGCATCATATAGATATTAGTAACATCGGCTTCCTGAGAAGTGACAAGACCTTTTGCCAAGTGGACGGCGAAGCAGTGCTAGCACATTACCTCCACATTCTTAGCCGTCAGGCGGGGGAGGTAACCTCACCCTTGATGTTCCTCAGTGACTACCGCCACGCTAATCTCCTAGCCTGGGCCGACTATCTGCCCCGCTTCGTACGCGCCATGCATCGAAGCAATGCTAAGAATGAACACTGGGGCCAATGGATGGATGATATGTTCGCAAAATGCATGCAGGTATGGGCGCGCGAGCTTAGTTAAGATCGCAAGAACTAGGGCAAGTGCCCTGGTTCTCTTTCCAAATCTTCTGTAGGGAAGACCGACAACGTCAGGCCCCGCACCCTAAAGGCTGCTCGTGTTTTAACGTTGCTAACAAACCCCCATCTTTCAGTGTAAATCAGCCCTCGTTTCAGGTCTCGGTCAGTGGTACAGGTTCCCTCGTACCCTCCTACCTCCTCACCACCGCCGTACCCCAGCCCGCAAAGCGCGGGCTATGCGTGAGCAAGACGCTCTGCCTGTTCATATTGGCTAGGGCCTCTTGTATCCTAGTGAGACGCTCCCCATCACTAGTAAGAAAGGGATCATCAAAGATCAGGGGGGGTTCTTTATCCTGTGAGGTAAGATCAGCAATCGCTAAGCGCAAAGCTAAGTAGAGCTGATCTTGGGTTCCTTGGCTCAACTGACCAGGGACTATGAGCTTTCCATCTTCAGTCCTTACCCCAATGCTAAATTCCTCGTCTAGTACTACTCCTCGGCCTAAGCCTGCAATCCGTGCGAAATGAAAAGTTGCTCGCTCTGCTAAACGCTCGCGGTAGGAGCTTTGAAACTCCCCCGCTGCAGCCTCTAGTTCATCTATGGCTATGCCTAACGCCCTTGCTTCACGCATAAGCATCGCCTCTTCCTCTGCGAGCTCGTGCAAGTGGTCTGCACCCTGAGCCACGTTTTGCAGCGTCTTACCTTCTAGTATGCCTTGCCTTTGGCGCAACTCAAACATGCGAGCTTCCAGCCTGTCTAACTCTAACTGATGCTGCCTAACCTTTTCTTCTAGGGCCAGCTTCACCTCTGTAACCACAAGTGGGTCCCTAGCTGCATCTACCCCTGGCAAACCTGGGTTGCCATCGATGAGAGTGCGCCAGTCTTTAAGGGTTACGTAGACTTCGCCCGCCTGCTGCTCTGCTAAGTCGTTCAACCCTTCGACGGTATCCACACTGTAAGTTGAAAAAATCTGCCTTAAAGCTGCTCCCTTTTCTCGTAGCTTACTTAGGACTGCTGTCTCTATCCGCATAATTGCATGGCCAATGTCTTGCAGGTCTGAAGTAACCAAGGCAAACCTCTTGGCTTGCTCTTCGAGGTCCTCCCAAGTCGCTTGGTTTACATTCTCCACTCGCCCTAATAGGCCTTCGCCCCCACTGTCAATACCGAGCAGGCCGAGAACGGCATAATGCCTCTCCGGCATCACACGGCTAAGTCGGTCTACAAACTGCTCGTATTTGCCCTTGTTCTCTGCTAGCTCGGCTGCAGCCACCAGACAAGAGTCGTTCGCTTTTCTACTAAGCTCCCTGTATTGGAGCAGTTCCTCGCGTGCCAGTGGCCAGTGCTCAGGCACCAGCGCTGCCACTAAGGGAAGTTGGTGCTCTAACTGCTTAGCTTGCTCTGCTATGTGCGAGATTTCTCTCTGGTAAACTGCGGCCTCGGCAGGGTCTTGCCGCCACAAAACCGCTGTTAATACCCCTGCCCCTGTCAGTATCAAGGCCATGGCCATACCCATCGTCTCACCGGGCACAAACAAGGCTACAATCCCCAGGGCGAGCCCGGTAAACAATGGCCACCACTGTCGACGGGGCTTGCTTTTTGCTCGGGCCAGCTGTGTTATTAGCCGGTGCCTGCCCTCCTCCACAGAGGATCGTTGCTGTAAGAGCTCGGGGGAGTTATCGGGCAGAGTCTGTGGTGAGGCCCCATACTTACCCCTAAAGGCCTCACCACATTGTTCAGCCTGCTCGCACAACCCTCTAGCCTCTTGTTGTTCCTGTTCGGCTAGCACCACTGCTTGACTTAATTCTGACTTCTGCTGGATTTTCTCCTTCAGCCACAGCCGGGCGCTAAAAATCGCCTCGCCGGGATTAGAGCCCAGAGAAGCAAATGGTTCCAGTAAAACTAATTCTACCTTATATTGCTCCCGCTTCTGGTAGTGCTCCTGCACATTTTCTGCTCCATCAACCTGTTTTTGGAGAATAGCCTGTTCGGTAATCAGCTCTTGGGCCTGTTTCAGTGCCGTCTGCGTCGCCCGCACACGCCGTCTCTCAATTTCGTAGCGATCACGGCAGGTCAACCACTGCTGAAAAGACGAGAGCACCTTCTGCTGGGTTCCCAAACTTCTTTTTAAGGTATTCCGCTCGTTACCAACCTGTTCGATCTCTGCAACTACCGTTGTTAGCTCGCCTACCTCTAAGCTCTGAACCTTAACCTCTTGTTCTAGCTCACGCTGCTGGCGCTTAAGCGAGTCTAACTTGCGTTCGGTACGCCCTGAATTCAGGCTACTGCAATAGGTATTCCAGTCCATGGTCACTTCTTTGAGGGACGCTATTAGCTCCTTAAGAACCGCCTTGTACTGAGAGCCGCCCCCGGACAATAGTTGCTGCACCTTTTCGTCGAGCTTATCTGTGGATGGCAACGGCTGCTCTACAAAGTAGGTCTGCCTAAAAACGTCTAGGCTCTCTATACTAATTTGCTCGCGCAGGAAGCGCAGGTAAGTCACGTTAGGTTTAATGGCGCGTGGGTTATGAGTGCCACTTATGAGCTCCTGCCATTCGCCCTTTTCCCCTCGCCGCCTCACAACAATGGCGTTATCCTCAAAGCGACGACGAATGTGGTACAGCTTGGTGCCGACTGTAAGCATAACTTCTCCTTCGAAGTTCTGCTCCTGCTGCCAGTTCCGATAGCGCTCTGTGGTAAAACCGCTCGCGTCCCCGCTAACGGCAAGTCCAAAGAGCACTGCAGCTAGACCCGCAGCCATAGTAGACTTGCCACTTTCGTTGGGCCCCCAAAGAACATTTGGACCTGGCCCAAACTCAAAGACGGCTTCATCCGCATAGAGCCCAAAACCTCGCAGGATGAGCTTATTAAATAGAACTACTTCCATTTTTACCTCCTTTAAAGGCTCGCAGGCCCTTCTGGAGTGCCCGCAGATAGTCGGCTTTCTCCTCTGATTTTTCAACTGATTCCAGGCGTGTAAGTATACGCCTCACAAAGTTGCCCCTTATACTTGTTTCTTGTCTTAGCTCTTCTACTAGAGCGGGCGAAATCCTCTCGGTCTGATCAACTATCTCCAGGTAAGAAAACAACCCCTCGCTCGCTTGCTCTAGGGCCTGCTCGTCTATATCGAAGGCTGCTGTGCCTTTGAGTACTAGCCGCACTAGGGCCTGAGGGTCACCCAGTGAGGCTACAAAACGGCGCAATTCTATTTCTGTCTCTACCTCATCTAGCTTTATTTCCACGACCCGATGTGGACGGACTTGGAGGGGAATGGTTTGGAGCTTAACACCTTGTCCGTCGATATGAACGCACTGCACATTTCCCGTACCGAGGTCGTCAAAACCTCTGGCCTCAGTGGCACCACAATAGGACACCACCCCTCTCCCCACCCGGTGCTCACTCGCCCGGTGAAAATGCCCGAGTGCCGTATAATCGTAGTTGGCCCTAGCTAGCTCCGTGCTACTGAGTGGCAGGTTGCGCTCCCCAGCGTTCCAGTCTAGCGAACCATGAAATATCCCGATATGTATTCCCGGCAAGTCGCGGCGCGGGAGCTCGGCCAAAGGGCGATCACACCTAGTTAGGCCAGCCGTATATGCGACGCTGTAAATATACACCTGCTCACCACCTATATCTAGGGTATCAATGTACGAGGGGTTGGCCTCGCGCACTAGCAAACCGGGCCAACGCAATTCGTACTGCCTATACACCGAATCGTGGTATGTAATCTCATCATGGTTGCCAGGCACCGTTACCAGCGCCTTGCCGGCTTTGCTCAGGCGGTTTAGTTCGCGCAGTGCAGCCTCCACCACCGCAGACTCTGGCCGATGAGTATCAAAAAGGTCTCCAGCTATTACTACCATGTCTATACCATGTTTGCCCTCAAGTGCCATATCGATAGTTTTGCGTAGCATCTCATTGCGCTCCCGCGCTCTCTCCTGAGCCCCCGAGCCGAGAAACCGCGGCTGCCACCCTAGGTGTAGGTCAGATAAATGCAAAAAACGAAGCATGTCCCCACCTCCTACAACCATTATATGGCCTTGACTGTGCTCCAACAACAGTGAGTGCAAAGCCCTGACACAATAATATCCCTAATTGCCAACGGGGCTATGGCGTTCTTACGTAGCATCGTGATACATCATGATGTACCATCAGGCCGCGGGCAACCACCCTTCTAGGCGCTATGAACCGTCATACATTGTGAGATGCCTGTGTTGCATTTGTGGCGAAAGTAGAAACCCATTGGTATAATCTAAACAACAAAGCCTATGGGAGGTAAAATTTTGGAGATAATTACGAGCACTCAAAACCTAACTATTAAAGAGATTCGCAAATTGCAGCAGCGCAAGCACCGTGTAGAGACCGGGCTTTGTTTTGTTGAAGGTATCCAGCCTGTGCTGCGGGCCCTAGAAAACGACATTGTACCGCAGACCCTCGTTTACGCCCCAGAACTCCTAACGAGTGAGGTAGCTCTTGGTGTCTTGGATTTGTTAAGAGATAAAGTCAGGCTACTCGCTGTAAGCTCCGCCCTCTTTGCCGATATTTCTGAGCGCGACAACCCTGTGGGTCTAGCCGCAATAGTCCGGACCCCGATCAAACAATTAGCCGACCTAGTAGTCACCGAGCGGGCCATCTACACTGCTCTAGTAGACATTAAAAACCCCGGCAACTTAGGTACAATCGTTCGTACCATTGACTCTATTGCCGGAAGCGGCCTGATCATAATGGGCCAGACCGCAGACCCTTACGACCCCGCCTGTATTAAGGCTAGTATGGGCACGGTCTTTAACATCCCTATTGTCAGTATCGCCGACCCTAGAGAGTTTTTGGCTTGGTGCAAGCAAAACGGGGTCTCGCTCATTACTACCTCAGCTAAAGCCCCACACAATATTGGCGAAACGGCTTTAACCTGCCCCTGTGCTGTGATGCTGGGCAGCGAGGCGCAAGGTCTGCCCACCGAGCTCATGGCAGCTGGCGACATACCCGTGCGCATCCCCATGTATGGGCAGGCTTCGTCGTTGAACTTAGCCGTTGCCGCGGGAATAATTCTATATGAGGTAAAGAAGGGGCAGCAGAGACAAATCGCTAATCACTAGGGGGAGCACCAGGTGATTGGTACGCACACTATTTCATCTTTTATATACATTACGTGTTCACACACTGGGAAAATGCAGTATAATTATCTAGGACAAGCGTCTATAATAAGAGGAGGTTGACTTTTTGAAAAAATTATCTCTAGGTATTCTCGTTGTGTCAATGCTGGCAGCTACACTGCTCGGTTGCACCCCCAAGCCAGCACCCGTGGTAAAATACAAGGTTGGCATGGTCACTGATGCAGGCACTATTGATGACAAATCCTTTAACCAAGGAACCTGGGAAGGCATCCAAAAGGCTGCGACGGATATGGATCTCGACATTAAGTACTTAAAGCCTGCCGGAACCACAGAGGCGCATTACATTACTGAGATCGACAACCTTGTAGCCGCTGGATACAAATTTATCGTAACTCCCGGTTTTAAATTTGAAACCACCATTTTTGCGGCTCAAACTAAGCACAAAGATTCTAAGTTCGTGTTAATCGATGGTTCCCCTCATGCTGGCGACTGGACTTCTGTCGTAGGGAACAACACTGTATCCATTTTCTTTGCTGAGCACGAATCTGGCTTCCTAGCTGGTGTTGCTGCGGCACAACAGATTAAGACTGGTGAATTTGGCTTTATCGGTGGCATGGAAATTCCTCCAGTTCAGAAATTTAACTGGGGCTTCCAACAGGGTATTGCTTATGCTAACAAGAACTTTGGCACAAGCATTACCATGAAAGAGGAAAACGTAATTTACGAAGGTTCTTTTGAGAGAATAGAAGCAGGCCAGCAATTAGCCGCTACCATGTACGACAATGGCGTAAAGGCTATCTTTGCTGCAGCAGGTGGCGTAGGTATTGGAGTTATCCAAGAAGCCGTAGCACGCGCTGAGGCAGGGGAAGAAGCATGGGTGATTGGTGTTGACGTCGACCAATATGCTGCCGGAATTTATGGCACAAAGCAGGACAAGTCCGTTATTCTGACTTCGGCCATGAAGTACATCGATCAAGCCGCATATGACATGATTAAGGCTGAGAAAGCCGGCACGTTCCCCGGTGGGAAAACCCTGACGTTCGATGCCAAGAACAACGGTATCGGAATCCCTAAGACTAACCCTAATCTAAGCGCAGAAATCCAGGCCAGCGTTGCTACAGTATTTGCTAAACTCAAGGACGGCAGCTTGGTTGTTGCTGCTGTTCAAGGAGACCTGATTAAGTAAGTCATTCCTACAGATGAGAGAGGGGCGGGTTTCCCGCCCTTTTTTTATGTATTGTGTAGGCACGGATTCATGGTTATGATTATCTATAGTTACAGCAGTCAGAACCTGAGAGGAGATGGTCTCTGTGGATTATGTTGTAGAATTGTTGGACATACGCAAGGAGTTTCCCAGTGTCGTAGCTTGTGATAATATTACCTTTCAGCTGAAGAGAGGGGAAATTCACGCTCTGTTAGGCGAAAATGGAGCAGGGAAATCTACACTGACCAACATCTTGTTTGGTCTTTATCAACCAGACAGCGGTAGTATACGGCTGCGCGGGAGAGAAGTGAGCATCCCTAACCCCAATGTGGCAAATCACTTAGGCATAGGAATGGTTCACCAACACTTCAAGCTTGTACACAACTTCACAGTCACGGAGAACATCATCCTCGGCAGTGAGACGACTAACGGTCTCTTTATCGACCTTCGTTCTGCCGCTGCTCGCATTACAGAACTCTCCAATAAATACGGCTTAAACGTTAATCCCCATGCCAAAATATCCGACGTTTCTGTGGGTATGCAGCAGAGAGTAGAGATTCTCAAGATGTTATACCGCAACGCAGAAATCTTAATCTTTGATGAGCCTACTGCCGTATTAACTCCGCAAGAGATACAAGAACTCATGAAGATCATGAAAAACCTTATCGCCGAGGGCAAGTCCATTATTCTAATTACTCATAAACTCAAGGAAATCAAGGCCGTAGCAGATCGTTGCACTGTCATCCGCCGTGGTAAACTGATAGGTACGGTGGATGTGGCTTCTACTTCTCAGGAGACCTTAGCCGAAATGATGGTAGGGCGCAAAATTACATTTACCATAGACAAGCAAGAACAAGTCTGTGGTGGCAGTACCTTGGTCTTGGAGGGACTGTCCGTTCGCAATAACAACGGTGTTTTAGGCGTTAAGAACTTATCGTTGGAGGTACACGCCGGGGAAATTGTTGGTCTCGCAGGGATAGACGGCAATGGTCAGGTTGAACTTGTAGAATCCATAATAGGACTGCGGAAAGTTGAAAGCGGCAAGATATTTCTTAAAGGGCACGACATTACAACCCTTCCCATTCGGGATCGTCTTAATAGTGGCGTATCCCACATACCAGAGGACCGTCACAAGCACGGCTTAGTCCTTGAGTATACTGTGGGTGAAAATTTGATCCTCAAGATTTACAATCAAGAGCCGTTCTCACGCCGGGGCTTATTGCAGCGTGAGGCCATCGCCGAGCATTCCAACAGGGTTATTCAAGAATTTGATGTTCGCGCAGGGCAGGGCGCTGCAACATCAGCTCGCTCTATGTCCGGAGGAAATCAGCAGAAAACCATAGTCGCCCGCGAGATAGATCGCAACCCTGATTTGCTTATCGCCGTACAGCCTACACGGGGATTAGATGTAGGGGCTATCGAATACATCCATCGGCGTCTGCTGGGGCAGCGAAATAAGGGCAAGGCCGTCCTCATGGTATCTCTCGAACTAGACGAAATAATGAACCTATCTGATCGCATTGCCGTTATTAACAATGGCGAGTTAATTGGAGTTGTCGACGCAAATGATACCACCGAGAATGAGGTAGGACTAATGATGGCAGGCATAAAGCGAGGTGCGATGGCGTGAGGATCAAGCTAAGTAAAGACTCCATCCTATCACTAGTGGCTGTAATTCTTGGATTAACTGCGGGAGCTATTTTAATGCGCTTGACCGGCAATTCACCTATTGAGGGTTATCGGTATCTCTTTAGCGGCGGGGCAATGAATATCGAGCGCATCGGTAATACTCTGGCAACTGCCACACCCCTGATTTTCACGGGACTTGCCGTAGCTTTTGCCTTTAAGACTGGTCTATTTAACATTGGTGCTTCTGGGCAGATGTTAATGGGCGGTTTAGGAGCTACAGCCGTAGGCCTAACATTGGCGTGGCCCAAACCAATTCTGCTTACCGTGATGATGCTTGTTGCCCTCTTTGCGGGGGGCCTGTGGGGGGCAATCCCGGGATGGCTGAAGGCCAAATTTAATGTTCACGAAGTAGTCGCTAGTATCATGATGAACTGGATCGCCTTCTGGACTGTCTACTATGCCGTGCCAGCGTATTTTAAAGGTCCATTCCTTGAGACAGAGTCTCGGAGACTTCCCTCCAGTGCGTCACTCAAGGTGCCGTGGTTAACTAACCTCTTTCAGGGTTCCTATATCAACCTAGGAATTTTTATAGCGATTGCGACTATAATCATAATTGCCTTTATACTCGACCGTACTACGCTGGGCTATGAACTAAAAGCAGTCGGACACAACAAACACGCTGCTCAAGCCTCCGGCATCAATGTTAACCAGAGGATCGTTCTTTCCATGGCCATTGCTGGAGCGTTAGCTGGCTTGGGAGGCGCATCGTTCTACGTAGGATTTGCTTCAAACATGCAAATTGGGGTGCTTCCTTCTCAAGGTTTTGATGGTATGGCCGTAGCGCTACTAGCGGCTAACTCCCCCTGGGGCGTATTTAGTGGGTCGATTTTCTTTGGAATCCTGCACACAGGCAAAGGATTTATGAACGCCATGACCAATATTCCGCCGGAAATAGCCGATACTATTATAGCTACTATCATTTATTTCGCCGCGACCAGTGTCCTTGTAGAGCGACTCTGGGAACGACTGAAAAAGAAAAAGATACTACGTTTCTTAGAGAAATCTGATGTTGGTGCCGGAGGTGGAGAGTAATGTGGGATATCATCATTCAGATTGCTGGCATTATAGTTCAGATCTTTCCCTATGCCATTGCCTACACCATTCCACTGCTCATCACTGCTTTAGGGGGGCTTTTTAGTGAAAGAAGCGGTGTTGTTAACATCGGGCTTGAAGGCTTGATGGTTATAGGCGGGTTTGCTGGTGCCCTCACCATTTCTACCTTTCAACGCAGCATGCCAGGCACTGCCATATGGCTAGGGCTGTTCGCGGCGTTTGTGGCCGGGGCCCTGTTCGCGCTACTCCACGCCTTTGCCTGCGTTACCCTTAATGCCAACCAAGTCATCAGTGGTATAGCCATTAACATGGTGGCAGGCGCTCTCACAACCTTTTTGGCGCGGAATATGACCGGCAGCGGCAATGTTCGTATCCGCGGCATGCTCAGGCAAGATGTACCTGTATTATCCGAAATTCCTATACTTGGCAAAACACTCTTCACCCAAACGTATGCGAGTACATGGGTGGTTTTGGCTATACTTTTACTTTCTGCATTCTTGCTTTACAAGACTAAGTTTGGTCTACGTTTGCGTGCTTGCGGGGAACACCCACACGCTGCAGATGCTGCAGGTGTAAACGTCTATCTCATTCGTTACCTGGCAGTAATGCTTTCAGGAGCCTTCGCTGGGCTAGGCGGCGCCATCTTCCTCGCAACAGTATCCGGTGAGTTTAGCGGTTCAGCCGGAGGCATCGGATTCCTAGCATTAGCTGCGCTCATCTTCGGTCAATGGAAACCTATTGGTATTCTCGGCGCTGCCTTTTTCTTTGGGTTCGCCACTACCATTGCTAATGTCTCACAGGTCATTCCTCTGTTCTCCAACATCCCTAGCATTTTGTTAAAAACCTTCCCTTTTGTAGTCACATTGGTTGCCCTAGTACTCTTCTCTAAGTCCTCGCAGGCGCCACGCGCTGCTGGCGAGCCCTATGATAAGGGGAAGAGGTAGGGGCGAACACAGTACACAGTACACGGTGGCGTAACGCAGGGAGTAAGGTCATGCCACCCCGTTGTAGCGGCATAGTGGACGCCGACCCCCGCGACACCTAGGTGACGATTCAAGATTCAGGTTTCGGAGGTGCTCATGTCCAAGATCCCCGTCATTATCGTCGATTACGACCCGGCTTGGCCGGGTCTCTTTAACACTCTTAAATCATCTGTAGAAATGTCCCTAGGAGAAGTAGCCCTATCCATAGAACACGTAGGCAGTACCTCCGTCCCTGGGCTAGCGGCCAAGCCCATAATTGACATGGATGTAATTGTTAGGGCCGAGGACCTCGGTAAGGCCACTGCTTTGCTGGCTAACATTGGCTACGTACATGACGGAGATGGCGGCATCCCCGGGCGGGAAAGATTCAGACCGCCTACCGGGCTGCCTAAACATCATCTGTATGTCTGTGCGGCGGACAACCCAGAGCTCAAACACCATTTGCAGTTCCGTGATTACCTGCGGGCACACCCTGACGCTGCTGCAGAATATGGGTTACTCAAGAAACACCTAGCCGCAGTCTATGGCGACGACCGTGAAGGCTATAGCGTTGCAAAGATGGAGTTTATAACAACGATACTTAGTAGGTGTTCCTATTTCTGTGGAGCTTTGTTGTAGCCACAAGGCTCCGCGTGTCTGTGCCACGCGGCTACAAGCGGATGCGCTTCTCTGCAAATATAAAGCCGACCGCACCAAAAGGGCGGTCAGCTTTTGTATTAGCACATGGCACATGGCACATAGGGGTGCTCACGGCTCAGTGCTCAGTGCTCGGTGCTCGGTGCTTACTAAACTCTTCCTTAATTTCATGCAACAAGCTCGGGCTTAGGAGCAAATCAGCTACTGTACCAGCAATGGACTTAGCGCCCACAGCTAAGCCATGGTGCCCTTCGTCTGTGACGCTGGCATCAGCAAAGTCAACGTGGTGCCCACTGATTTTCTTGCTGGATATGGCGATATAGGGGTGAATAGACGGCACCTCGTGACTGACGTTAGCCATATCGGTCGAGCCCGCACCAGCGCCCACGCTATCGCTCATCGGCTCACCCAGAGCTAGGATGTTAGCTTTAAACAGAGCATTCATGGTCGGATTGTTGACCATATCTTTATAGGTCTTAGCAGTCTGCCTGAACTCTACCGTAGCACCTGTAGCTAGAGCACCCGCGCGGGCACAGTTCTTGACCTTCTCTACAACTTCAGCTAGGTAGTCAGCTTGGTTAGCTCTTACATACATGCGAATAACGGCGCGTTCTGGGACAATGTTGGGAGCAAGCCCACCCTCTTGGATGATTCCATGGATGCGGACATCGGGTTTAACATGCTGGCGCAAAGCGTTGAAACCATTGAAGGTTTGAATAGCGGCGTCAAGCGCATTAATACCCTCATGGGGAGCGCCAGCGGCGTGAGCCGTCTTGCCCTTAAAGGTAATCTCCATAGCTTCGCGAGCATTAGAGCTACCGCCTAAAGCATTGCGGATAGAGGGGTGAATCATCAGTGCTGCGTCAACACCATTTAGGGCACCGTGCTCCAAGATAAACACCTTGCCGCCCGCGTTATCGACAGCGCCTTCTTCGGCAGGAGCACCAAACACAATAACCGTACCTGGCATATCTGGCCAAGCATCTTTTAACCCTATGGCTGCTCCAATAGCAGCACAACCGATAATATTATGACCACAGCCATGGCCAATGCCAGGCAAGGCATCGTACTCAGCAAATATAGCGATGGTTGGGCCGTCTCCACCCTTATGGGCCGCCTTAAATCCAGTTTCCATTCCAGCGAAAGGCGCTTCTACAGTAAAGCCATGTTGAGTTAACTCCGCGGTCAATAACTTCGCGGCTTCCCTCTCTTGGTGGCCAATCTCGGGGTTGTGGTACATCCAGTCGCTAATTTCGCACAGGCGAGACATTTTAGCATCAATGGCGTTGTAGATTAACTGTTTGTCCATAAAACAACGGCTCCCCTCTTACTCACGTAATTTCCTATTACCTAATATTCTAGGTGGCCCTCACTATTCCTGCTACTGCATAAAACAAAACGCCGAACCATTTGAACGATCTACACCCTCCCCAGGGAAGACAAAGGAGCTGGCTCAGTTCAATGTGAGTCAGCTCCCCTATATTACTGTGCTATTTTTTGCGGGGCCTTGTATTTTACACCAAAGGTCTCTACGGTAACCTTCTTCATCACTTCGTGGGGTTCTAAGGCTAGGCCATTCTGGGCCTGGTCGCTTGGCCCCATGACAATGCGGTCGACTATCTCCATACCTGAGATAACCTTGCCAAAGGTAGCGTACTGTCCATCGAGCTGCGGTACATCAGAAACCATGATAAAGAACTGTGAACCGGCTGTGTCGTAACCTACCATGGAGCGCGCCATGGATATGACGCCACGCTTGTGTGAGAGGTCGTTCTTATAATTCGCGGCACTAAACTCACCTTTGATGCTGTAACCGGGATCACCCATACCGTTACCTAACGGGTCTCCCCCTTGGATCATGAATTCGGGTATAATACGATGGAATACTAACCCATCATAAAATCCTTCCTGGACTAAGGCAACGAAATTGTTCACGGTATTAGGAGCGATTCTGGGATCGAGCTCAATCTCTATGATCCCCCCAGCTTCCATTTCGATTGTCACTACGGGATTAGGCTTTTTTGTGCACCCTATCAGCATTAATGACGTTGCTAATAAGACTAACAGCATAATAGTCAATGTTTTGCGCAAATGTTCTTCCTCCTGTGTTAACTATCTACAGCTATTGTGACTTGATATTCATTCCCTGTCTAGTCCCTTTAGGCACTTGCCTGGTATTGCCATTAGGAGTTGGGGTCATCCAAAAGACGCTTTTCACCCTGCAGCTGCCTGAGCGCTTTGATGTCTTGCGAGACCTCAAGCGTGCCTAGGTACTTACCCTCTTCGTCTCTTACAGCAAAATAACGAATGTGAACAAACATGCCATGCAGGTTAATCCAAAATTCCGCTACATCTTTTTTACCTGTCCTAAAGTCATCCACAATTTGCATTACAACATGGACGCTCTCGGGCGGGTGACACATACCAACTTGGCGACCAATAATGGCTTTAGTGCGCGTGAAGATGCGCTCCCTACCCTGCGAGAAATAGCAGACCTTACCTTTATCATCAACAAATGTCATGTCGACAGGGAGAGTCTTAAGCATGGCGTTCAACTGCAGTTGAGTAAGAAAACCGGTGTCAAACTCCATTGCACCTTCAGCCACCGACTTTGCTGCTTGCGGTGAACCATGCAGTGTTTTGGCCGTCCACTCCCGCTCTGGTTTATATAGAGTGTAGCCAATGCCATCGCTTTGTCGGTTAATTTCTTCCCATTCTGATTCGGTCAACGTCTCCAAACACATGGGAAGCATAATTTTATTCTCTTTGTACACCATCTCGCCAATCGCAATAAGCATCGGGGCGACTGCGGTGTCTATAACTTCCTTGATGCCTTCGGCAGGCGCCGTATCTGCCTGATCAATAAACTTGGCAATCTGTTTCCACTGAACGCGAATCTCATCGTGTATAGACCACATTACTGAAGGCGGGCCACTAATACCATACTTCTCGAGGTAGGGAAAGAGTATATTCTCCTTACGGCTATAGTGGTTCTCAATGGTCATAAGCTCTTTATGCACATCAGCCCACTCCGCCAAATCCTGAGCATCTTTGCTGAGAGCTTTAGCCACAACTTTCTTATAGCGCCCTATTAACTGCTCGATAGCGGCATTTTCTTGACGGAAAGTATGTACGGGGTGCCCAGAAACCGCATCAGCGTCGCGCTGATCATCTAGCGCTTCCTTAAAGACTTGAACATGCACATCACAAAGCTTCTTTATCTCTGCTTCGGGTAACCCCTCGCGAATAAGCGCCTGTTCCAGCGCCGCAATCTCCGCAGGACCAATATCCTTAATCAAGATTGAGAACCGCTCTTTGACCTCTGCCAAGGGTTTGCCATCGTGTAAATCACGGATGATCTTCTTAAGCTCCTGTTGACGGTATTCACGACTGTGGAGTATCTCTGTCATAATAAACCTCCTTCCATTTTCTAAATCTAGTTTACCATATCGTCGACCAATAGATACCATATGGTATGCGCTTGTCGTATGTCGCATGTCGCTCGTCGCTTGGGTTGCCTACAGCCGTCGGCAACGACCTCCACGAGTCGGTGCCTCGTGGCTACATTCCAATACGAAGCACGAGGTACGAGGTACAATCTGCAGTGTACCTCGTACGCCCTACATGGGTGCTTGTCTCTTGTCCAAAGAAACACAAACGGAGCCAGCTAAGCCAGCTCCGTACTCGTGTAGGGGCACGGCACTGCCGTGCCCTAGGTCCCCGTGCTACGCACAATTAAATCCTTACGTTCCCTAGGACATTGACGCCCCGTCGCTGCTTGACCTGCCCAGTCGCGGTTCCGGCAGAGTCGACGCCACTATATTCCCTAACAGTAAGACGCCTAAGGTAACTCCAAACACAACTTCATAGGATAACACCTGAATGAGCAAGCCGCCTAGGATCGGTAAAAAGGTGAACGGCGCTGTTAGGGTATTCATCATCCCTATATAAGTAGGCCGATCAACATCCTCTACAAGTTCCAGCAGGTAATTGGTAAAACCCATCCACATGCCGCTTAGGGTACAGCCTATCGATGCAAACAACAACAAGTAAGGGACTAATGCTAGCCCACTATAACCGACTCCTGCCATCACGCTCGATACCAGAGCCAAAGCAGGTGTAGAAGCCGCAGCCGCCCCAGCTAAACGAATGACCGTGCGGTTGCCATACCTATCTCCAACATACCCCCATAGGAGCCCCGCTAGGATGCTACCTGCCATTTGGGCTGAGATAAAGAAACCTAATGTGCTCTCGGGGAAGCCCAATGCCCGTCGAGCGTAAACGGCATAAAAAGGCAAGGACAGATACAAAAAGGCCAGTAACATACGTGTAAACATCATGCGCTGAAACAGCTTATTCCCCCGCCAAGCCTGGGGCAGCCTCGCCAAATAGGCACGAAAACTTGAGCCCTGGCGCACCACTCCTGCCTCTTCACGGACCATCATGGTGCCAAAGAATGAAACGCAGAGAAATACAAAACCCATGATCAGAAGCAGAGAATAATTGCCTGGAAACGTAAGCGTGGCGCTAGCTAAAATTTGTCTAATAAAAAGACCTACAACTAAGGCTCCAATGCCCCCCGTAAACTGCATCACTCCAAATAAGGTGCCGCGACGGGTACTCGGGATAGTTTTAGCCACCATGTCAATCCATGGTACCCCGCCGATACCATCGGTCAGGGCGAATACCGTGTTGGCAGCTAATAGGCCGACTAGAGCTAAACTAGGGTTACTGCCAGCGAAAAAAAAGGTGATTGCCGCCATGGTCAGAACGCTAAGCCGGCTAATCAAGCCATTAATCATAAGAAACGGCTTCTTATATGGTAGACGCTCCGCATATCCAGCTACTAGCAGCTGGGGTAACAGATAACCAGCATTACGGATAGTACTAACCAGCCCTATAAGTACGCTGTTTTGAGTCAACTGACTGATAAGCGCGGGGAAAATCGTATTTGACTCCAAAAAGGCGATTCCGATTGAGAAAAAAGAGCCATCTATCACTAGCGACCTGAAGTTCCATTTGTCATTGTTCCTTTTTTGCATGCATTTTAAAGTCCTTCCCCAATCGTCATCCTAAATCTCAGTCTAGCACGGGACAGAAAAACATGAAACATGAATCGTAAACTATAGAAACGGGCAAATCACAATGGGAATAGCAAGTAAACAAAAATCAAATTAACCAAGAAGGACCGACGCACGTCAATCCCTTGCCCTAGTAAAATTTTGCGTAGCGCAGGGTCCCCATCGACCCTACCCCCGTGTAGCAACGTCATACATGACGTCGGCTTTAGTTTGGCCATTAATCCTGTCTAGCAAGAGCCGGTAATAGTGTTCCACCAGAGAGCCATGGGTAGGTCCTAGGAAAAAGCTCTTAACGCCTTGTCTGGCCGTTTTGGCAGCGGGAGGCTTCCAACATCCCCATAAAGCATTCCTCCCGTTTTACGCCCGTCGGCTAGTTCACGCCTGCTTTTAGTGCCTTCAGCGTTTTCGGGCATAAAAACAGTCATCTCCACTAAGTCGTATCCGTTGGCTGTGAGCTGATTCTCACGTGCCAGGTTTCCCGCTTTGCGGGTAGCTGACCTAGCACAAAGCATTGCATAGGTGTCAACGGGAACGCTGTAGGCGTTAGGCTCGCTACCATACTGCACAATTATAAAGCCCTGGGCCTGTAACTTCTAGGGGTTTGTGGGTACGAGGTTTACCCCCACATGCGTGGGGACGATCACTCTCGCCTGGGTTCTCACTGCCTCTATCTCAGCCGCTGCTGTTCGCCTGAACAGCAGCGGCATAAGAATCGTAAATTTCCTGCGACCTAACTCCTACACTGGTGTTCATATAAGCCAGGTAGGTGACTATGCTGACATCAAAGAGACCGCATTCTAGAAGCTCACGTATAGGCGCATCAGGCATCCCCTGCCAGTGTTCTTTCACAGCACCAAACCCAAAAGACATCTGGTTAACATCCCCCCCTACGCATTGACAGCAGCAGATCGCGTACCCGAGTGGCGTCGGGTGGAGTGATTTCAACCCGCAGCCCTTTTGCGTCTTCGCTTAGACGCAACGTTCCAGCTTTATTTCGACCAAGCACAAAATTGAGGTCGTGATTCCAAAGCGCTCTGACATCATCCTTGCCTATGGCCTTTGAAAAGGCGCCGGGACGAATAACCTCGCGAAACCCCCACATCTCCTGCGACAGGGAATTAATTACGGCGGCGTATCCTACTATTGCGGGTTCATTCTCACCTCGCACCTCAAAGTCTAAAGTGTAGGCCCGGCGTTCAAGCTTACTCATGTGCTCACCTCCCTAAAAATAGGTATGAAAAAACCGCCGGATGGCGGTGGTGATGCTGTTGATCCGTTTAAATGAATCCTATAGCTGCTGGTGTTCGCACGAGACACAGACTTTTTTGGCCTTTTCTATATCGACTGTAGGAGCCTCTGTTTCTAACACAGAGAGACTAATAAACCCTTCTCGGACAATATTGATGTCATAACAAGCGTCTTCGCTGATCTCTTTGCCCAATAGCTTACACCACCACGTAATATCGTTTGTTATTTTTACCATGTTTTAGTACCACCTCATAACCTCTGCGTCTTTATGCACCGGTTTCAATCCACGCCCCCGCGCGGGGGGCGACTCCCTAACTGTCGGGTCTTTTATGGATGCAATGAGGTTTCAATCCACGCCCCCGCGCGGGGGGCGACGCGGACGCAATGGGCAGTACAAATGGCCTAAGTTAGTTTCAATCCACGCCCCCGCGCGGGGGGCGACGCACCTCAATCATGCGGATGCCATCGGATGCCAGGTTTCAATCCACGCCCCCGCGCGGGGGGCGACATTCTAACGACCTCCTCAATTTAGGGCCTTGCTAGTTTCAATCCACGCCCCCGCGCGGGGGGCGACCCGCCAAGTCTATGAACTACTTCACCCCAGCACAGTTTCAATCCACGCCCCCGCGCGGGGGGCGACTTCATACTGTACGCTCTTGGGGTCATTGAGTATTGTTTCAATCCACGCCCCCGCGCGGGGGGCGACTCATATCCTCAGTCATGGAGCAGTTTGGATTCACGTTTCAATCCACGCCCCCGCGCGGGGGGCGACGTGCGCGGGACACAGTGTTGAGTGGGACGGCCGGTTTCAATCCACGCCCCCGCGCGGGGGGCGACACGGAGGGCAGGTTTAGAGCCGCCCGTATTGTGGGTTTCAATCCACGCCCCCGCGCGGGGGGCGACGCAGGTGGGAGCGGGGATCAGGACCAAACATTAGTTTCAATCCACGCCCCCGCGCGGGGGGGGCGACGTACGGTATCTCAAAAACTCAACACAGGTTATCGGTTTCAATCCACGCCCCCGCGCGGGGGGCGACTTCATGGATAGCACTTAAATACGGGTGTTTGGATGTTTCAATCCACGCCCCCGCGCGGGGGGCGACTCGCCTCGCAACGGGGCGTCTTCGTCCTCTATATAGTTTCAATCCACGCCCCCGCGCGGGGGGCGACCTCGAAACGAACGCGAGGGATGGGTAAGTTGGGGGTTTCAATCCACGCCCCCGCGCGGGGGGCGACGCGGCCCAGATTTGGGCAGCTGCATTACCGACTATGTTTCAATCCACGCCCCCGCGCGGGGGGCGACGAAATGGGCAGCGGAGGAGCAGGTGCGTTTGCGTGTTTCAATCCACGCACCCGCAGGGGGTGCGACATTCTAGCCCAAAAGAGGCTGACAGAACGTTAGTGTTTCAATCCACGCACCCGCAGGGGGTGCGACGCGCCCTCTCTCCCCTCTCAATCCTGCCTCAATACGTTTCAATCCACGCACCCGCAGGGGGTGCGACTAGAAGCTTTTAAGGGGAAAGCTATCCCTTTAGTGTTTCAATCCACGCACCCGCAGGGGGTGCGACTTAGTAAAGCTATTGAGGAGGTTTAAGGAGTAATGTTTCAATCCACGCACCCGCAGGGGGTGCGACGCGTGTGTAATTATGCTCAAGAGGGAGGATGGTAGTTTCAATCCACGCACCCGCAGGGGGTGCGACAAGAGGTAGCCAAAACACTAGACAATCTCGTTAAAGTTTCAATCCACGCACCCGCAGGGGGTGCGACTCTTGCAGCTGCGCCTATACAGCATATCGCAATAGTTTCAATCCACGCACCCGCAGGGGGTGCGACAAAGAGCCACTACCACTAATAAGCTCGACAAGTGTTTCAATCCACGCACCCGCAGGGGGTGCGACATGCTGCAGCTGCGGTATGGTATAGACCAGACAGTTTCAATCCACGCACCCGCAGGGGGTGCGACGGCTCAATTAGTTCTCGTTGGAGCTGAGTACCTGTTTCAATCCACGCACCCGCAGGGGGTGCGACAGTTTGCTTGGGCAGTCGTTGAAGTCAATCCATGTTTCAATCCACGCACCCGCAGGGGGTGCGACTCGCAACACCTGCAAAAGTAAGTGCGAATGAGTGGGTTTCAATCCACGCACCCGCAGGGGGTGCGACTTACGAGGATTACCATGAGATAAGTTTGCAACGTTTCAATCCACGCACCCGCAGGGGGTGCGACAAAATTGTGGCGCAGGACATTTATGCTAACTAATGTTTCAATCCACGCACCCGCAGGGGGTGCGACTATGCATATGGTAGCGTGTTGTAATGGATGGCTAGTTTCAATCCACGCACCCGCAGGGGGTGCGACGATCCGCCTCGGGGTATACAAACGCTGGGGGTTTGTTTCAATCCACGCACCCGCAGGGGGTGCGACTTAAATATGACCGAGGGGCCACGGCACCGACTTGGTTTCAATCCACGCACCCGCAGGGGGTGCGACACTAGCCCGGATAGGCCTAGCACACCTTACTAACGTTTCAATCCACGCACCCGCAGGGGGTGCGACGACTCCATCTCAGTCCTAGGGCAAGGGTTGCGTGTTTCAATCCACGCACCCGCAGGGGGTGCGACGTGGTTCAAGTATCAAACACACATCAGATCAGAGTTTCAATCCACGCACCCGCAGGGGGTGCGACTTGATTTGCTGGTGCTTGACGATATTGGAGCAGAGTTTCAATCCACGCACCCGCAGGGGGTGCGACCAATTGACGTCTGCCACTAATTTACGACTTACCCGTTTCAATCCACGCACCCGCAGGGGGTGCGACTTGTCAACGAGGTTATGAGGGAACTGGCTGATATGTTTCAATCCACGCACCCGCAGGGGGTGCGACAAGATTTCAAGATCTTACAAGATCTTATATGAAGAAACACAGAATGTTTCAATCCACGCACCCGCAGGGGGTGCGACTCGTCAAATACCGCACCACCGAGTGTAAGCCTAAAGTTTCAATCCACGCACCCGCAGGGGGTGCGACAACAGAGGATCTCTTGGCACGCCAAACAACAGAGTTTCAATCCACGCACCCGCAGGGGGTGCGACCTTCGCGTACTCGTACAAGTACGTCTCAAACGCTTCGTTTCAATCCACGCACCCGCAGGGGGTGCGACCAAGACGTTTATCGTACCGCCTACGTCGTTAAAGTTTCAATCCACGCACCCGCAGGGGGTGCGACTTGACCTTAATGTGATATTAGCCAAGATAACAGTTTCAATCTACGCACCCGCAGGGGGTGCGACTGCCGAGATAGCTCAGCGTTTGGGCATGGAGATTGTTTCAATCCACGCACCCGCAGGGGGTGCGACAACATAGATGTCGCTCCCCTGGCTGTGCTGGGGAGTTTCAATCCACGCACCCGCAGGGGGTGCGACACATATGCCGCCTATGTGGCCAGCAGCGTGATCGTTTCAATCCACGCACCCGCAGGGGGTGCGACGCACTGGCAAAGGCGAAAAATTCACAGCTGAGTTGTTTCAATCCACGCACCCGCAGGGGGTGCGACGCCAGACCCGCATTGGCAGGCTCGCGACAGATTCGGTTTCAATCCACGCACCCGCAGGGGGTGCGACCAGAAGACGGCATCACCCTTAATCAGGTTGCAGGTTTCAATCCACGCACCCGCAGGGGGTGCGACTTGTCTTTATCCCCTGCACCAATGCCTAACACGTTTCAATCCACGCACCCGCAGGGGGTGCGACGTTATCTGGATTGAGTCACATATTATGTCAGACGTTTCAATCCACGCACCCGCAGGGGGTGCGACTGGAGTGCCTGAAAGCAGGTTTACCTCTGCTCATGGTTTCAATCCACGCACCCGCAGGGGGTGCGACGTATCGCAGTTTAGACGTATCGCAGTTTAGGTAAGTTTCAATCCACGCACCCGCAGGGGGTGCGACGCTCTAAGGCTTCATGGCGAGTGTCTCATTGTCGTTTCAATCCACGCACCCGCAGGGGGTGCGACTTCGGCTGCATGTATGGCAAAGTCCAGGAAGAAGTTTCAATCCACGCACCCGCAGGGGGTGCGACACATTACCAAGGTGATGTATTAGACCTTTTAGAGGTTTCAATCCACGCACCCGCAGGGGGTGCGACGGGGTGACGCAGATAACCTTTACATTAACAACAAGGTTTCAATCCACGCACCCGCAGGGGGTGCGACACGAATGAAAGGATGGGTTAACATGACAGGCAAAGTTTCAATCCACGCACCCGCAGGGGGTGCGACGTATCGCAGTTTAGACGTATCGCAGTTTAGGTAAGTTTCAATCCACGCACCCGCAGGGGGTGCGACCTTATACAGAGAGGGCGGAGAAGGGTTTCAATCCACGCACCCGCAGGGGGTGCGACGCCCTGAGGCTGCCCGTCAGGCTGAAATGAGGCTGTTTCAATCCACGCACCCGCAGGGGGTGCGACGCTTTCTTCATGCGCTCGCACATAGCATAGCAAAGTTTCAATCCACGCACCCGCAGGGGGTGCGACAAATCTCTATCGCAGGATAGGGATTCAGAGAGGGGTTTCAATCCACGCACCCGCAGGGGGTGCGACGAATTAGAAGACGGCGAACAGCAGGAAGTACTAGTTTCAATCCACGCACCCGCAGGGGGTGCGACCTGTCTTTGGGTTTGCCACACCCGCAGAATTTTAGTTTCAATCCACGCACCCGCAGGGGGTGCGACTGTGGCGCAAGCACACCGTTAGCTGTCCAGTATTGTTTCAATCCACGCACCCGCAGGGGGTGCGACCATTTATGAATGGTCGTGGCATATGCTAGAGTAAGTTTCAATCCACGCACCCGCAGGGGGTGCGACTCCCTACACTCGTGGAGAGTGGAGAGGAGGCAGGGTTTCAATCCACGCACCCGCAGGGGGTGCGACACGCGACAGTGGCCACGACAGGTGCGACGACAGCGTTTCAATCCACGCACCCGCAGGGGGTGCGACATGACGGCACAACCTTGGCAACATTAGGAGGCAGGTTTCAATCCACGCACCCGCAGGGGGTGCGACGCGCTCTACGGCCAACCATGGGGGCAAGTGTTCGAGTTTCAATCCACGCACCCGCAGGGGGTGCGACTCTACAACCGCCAACAGAGGTGCAGGTAGCTACAGTTTCAATCCACGCACCCGCAGGGGGTGCGACTTAAGTTTAACAAGTACCGGTATATGCTATATGGTTTCAATCCACGCACCCGCAGGGGGTGCGACACACCTATGGTTCTTGTCGCTCCGCAGCAGCTTAAGTTTCAATCCACGCACCCGCAGGGGGTGCGACACTCCCCAAGGGCCGCCATAGCGCGAAGCCAAAAGTTTCAATCCACGCACCCGCAGGGGGTGCGACGCGTAATAAGGTTTCAGGCGTTTGCACGTCATCGTTTCAATCCACGCACCCGCAGGGGGTGCGACCTATTACTGAGCTCAAGTGTAGGTACCTGGTTAGGTTTCAATCCACGCACCCGCAGGGGGTGCGACCATATGTAGGGGTCATACAGTTAATCCGTATTAGTTTCAATCCACGCACCCGCAGGGGGTGCGACACTAGGCCTTGGCTGTAGGTGAGAGCATGAAGAGGTTTCAATCCACGCACCCGCAGGGGGTGCGACGGATATTTGATGGGGCAATAGTTGGCGCACAGGTTTCAATCCACGCACCCGCAGGGGGTGCGACAGAGCGCGACAAGGAGCTAGGGATGAAACTACAGTTTCAATCCACGCACCCGCAGGGGGTGCGACTACTACTCTCCATTTGATAATGTGCAATTAGATAGTTTCAATCCACGCACCCGCAGGGGGTGCGACATGGACGCATGACCTTCCATATCCCCGACAGTATGGTTTCAATCCACGCACCCGCAGGGGGTGCGACCGGCTATGCTGTCGGCCTGCACGTTAGCAATAGAGTTTCAATCCACGCACCCGCAGGGGGTGCGACGTTAATAGCGAGTGGTACGCGCGCTACAATTACGTTTCAATCCACGCACCCGCAGGGGGTGCGACCTAAAGCAGTTAGGAGGTTTAAGACTTGATGACTGTTTCAATCCACGCACCCGCAGGGGGTGCGACTATGCATATGGTAGCGTGTTGTACTGGGTGGCTAGTTTCAATCCACGCACCCGCAGGGGGTGCGACTACGGCGTTGAGCAAGCGAGAGGACGATGCCGACGTTTCAATCCACGCACCCGCAGGGGGTGCGACTTCATGGTCGCTCCAACCAAAACAGAAGCAATACGTTTCAATCCACGCACCCGCAGGGGGTGCGACTTTATGAAACTCCCGTCACCAACAGAGTAAAGGGTTTCAATCCACGCACCCGCAGGGGGTGCGACGTCGCCGGGCGGTGTGTGCTGGACTGACGAAGCGGTTTCAATCCACGCACCCGCAGGGGGTGCGACACTCGTGTGGTAACATCTTGTGGTTATGCTTAGGAGTTTCAATCCACGCACCCGCAGGGGGTGCGACACTATAGCCACGTGCAGGACTCCCATAGGTCACGTTTCAATCCACGCACCCGCAGGGGGTGCGACTGGTTGGAGTTGTCTGTCGTGTTTGCGGTTGTGTTTCAATCCACGCACCCGCAGGGGGTGCGACTTACCATAGACCGCTTTAACATCCACAATAAAAGTTTCAATCCACGCACCCGCAGGGGGTGCGACGACAAGCGGCCCCAATGCGGCCCCAACCACTAACGTTTCAATCCACGCACCCGCAGGGGGTGCGACCTCCTTTAAGTGTTATATGCTGCTTGCCACTGCTTGTTACAATCCACGCACCCGCAGGGGGTGCGACTTAAAGGCTATTTATACACGCTGGGACGTGTTAGTTTCAATCCACGCACCCGCAGGGGGTGCGACTAGACTTCATATCAAGGGCTTGCAGTAGGTAGTAGTTTCAATCCACGCACCCGCAGGGGGTGCGACGCAAGGATTATCAAATTGGAGATACGCTCACGTTGTTTCAATCCACGCACCCGCAGGGGGTGCGACTCGATATAACACGCTTGCCTAGTTGTACACTGATGTTTCAATCCACGCACCCGCAGGGGGTGCGACACGCTAGAGGCTGACATCACACCAGAGCTGCTAGTTTCAATCCACGCACCCGCAGGGGGTGCGACTCCTTTGATAGTG